>Ga0126377_10004417_pt1 | contig 10239 bp, 8 predicted proteins | sample PanSoiMetPlot_22_FD_92647 | JGI IMG/M metagenome (GOLD analysis project Ga0126377, IMG submission 92647) | Tropical forest soil microbial communities from Panama - MetaG Plot_22 | ecosystem: Environmental > Terrestrial > Soil > Tropical forest > Bulk soil | place: Panama | collected 2016-02-17 | reverse complement strand
CGCTCTTCGCCCTTCGGCGGCGCGAGCGGCTCCCAGAAGCTGTTCGGCCGATCCTCCTGGCCCCGACAGCGGTCGCACATGCCGCAGGGCTCGGCCGCATCCTCGCCGAAGTACTCGCGGAGGAAGCTCGCCCGGCAGGTGTCCCCGCGCGCATACTCGGCGACGGCGTCGAGGCGTCGCGCGTCCTGCGTGCGCAAGGTGTCGAACTGCCCGGCGAGCACGCGCGAGCGCGCCTCGATCTCGTCCGCGGGCACCACCACGTGCACCTCGTTCGGGTCCCACTTCACGAGCTCCGCCTCTTCGAGCAGCGCGAGCAGCGCCGTGGTGGTGCGCCCGCCGAGCTCTGCGGAGAGCGCCAGCGCCGCCACGCTCGGCACCTTCTCCTCCTGCGCCCAGGCCGCGAGCGCCGAGCCGAGCCGGAACAGCTGCTCCGGACGGACGCGGCTGCGCGACAGCAGCGCCTCGTGGATGGCGCGGTCGTCGGGCGAGTAGAGCATGATGCAGTTCGCGCGACGGCCGTCGCGGCCCGCGCGGCCCGCCTCCTGCACGTACTGCTCGAGCGAGGCCGGCGACTGGTAGTGCATCACGTAGCGGATGTCGGACTTGTCGATGCCGAGGCCGAAGGCGTTGGTCGCCACCATCACGGTGCGGCGGCCGCGCGCCATGAAGCCGTCCTGGTTCCGCGTGCGCTCCGAGGGGCTCATCTTGCCGTGGTAGCGATAGGACGGCACGCCGAAGCGCTGGAGGACCGTGTAGATCTCGTCGACGTCGCGCGTCGTCGAGCAGTAGATGATCCCCGGGCGGCGCACGCGGAGCGCGAGACGCACCAGCGCGCGCAGCCGCGCGCCGCTCGAGCAGTGCAGCACGTCGAAGGCCAGGTTCGAGCGATGCGGTGAGGTCGCGACGATGCGGGGAGTCCGCATGCCGACGAAGCGCATGATCGCGAGCCGCACCTTCTCCGTCGCGGTCGCGGTGAGCGCGAGCACCGGCGGCGCGCCGAGCAGCTTGAGGCGCTCGCCGATCTGGAGGTACGCGGGGCGGAAGTCGTAGCCCCACTCCGAGATGCAGTGCGCCTCGTCCACCGCGGCGAGCGAGATGCCCGACTTCGTGAGCGCGGCCGCGGCGTCGGGCGCGCCCAGCGTCTCGGGCGTGGTCATCACGAGCAGTCGCTCGCCCTTGGCGATCTGCGCGAGCGCCTCGGTGCGCGCCTTGCCGCGCAGCTGGCCGTCGAGCTTGATGGCGGGGACGGCGCGGCGTTGGAGCTTCTCGTACTGATCGCGCATCAGGGCGAGCAGCGGTGAGATCACCAGCACCGGCTTCGGCAGGATCATCGACGGGATCTGGTAACAGGCCGACTTGCCGTAGCCCGTCGGCAGCACCATGAGCACGTCTTCGCCGCGCAGCATCGCGTCGAGGACCTCGACCTGCTCGGCGTAGAGCGAGTGGATGCCGAGCCGCGCGGCCGCCTTCTCCATCGCCGCGCGGCGCTGCTCGGGCGTGTCCAGCGCGACCTCGCCCTCGAAGACCGGCCCGGCGGCGAGGTAGCCCTCGTCCTCGACGGCGTCGTCCTCCTCCTGGCCGAGCGAGGCGGCGAGCTCGAGCAGCTCGTCCTCGCTGTGGCGGTCGGCGGCGACCTCGCGCCGGATCTCCTCGAGGGTCTCCTCGTCGATCGGCGTGGCGGTGCTGGTGGGCAGCGCGTCGGGCGGCAGCTCATCCGCTGCGAGGTCGAGCTCACCGCCGTTTCCGGACGCGGGGCGTGCGACCTCCGGCGTCTCGTTCTCGGGCCCCTGGGTGGGGCCACGGCCTCTCTTCCGGCCGCGGCCGGGCGTGCGCTCGTCCAAAGCAGTCGTTCTCCCGCGTGGATCGGCCCGTTCTCCTGGATCCGGGGCAGCGGGGCGAGAGGTCCGCAGATCCACCGCCACGGCTCGGCTCGGGGCTCGGTCCGGGATCGCGTCGTCCGTCCGAGGACGCGCCGCGATGTCGCATCCTTTACCTCACTCGGCCGCCGCGCAACAGGGGCGAGGCGTGAATTCCTCGGTTGATCCCCCGGGGGATCGGGCCGGGGCCTCGCCGGGATCCGTTACGCTGCGGCCCGGCCGGCCACCCACCGGCAGCCGTCGAGAGGTCCCCATGAGCGAGAACCTGTTGACCCTCGGCCGCCAGCTCCGCGCCGACCCCCAGGCCGGCGCGCTGGTCGAGGTGATCGAGGCCATCGCGCTGGCGGGCAAGGCGGTCGCCCAGCGCGTGCGGCGCGCGCGCATCGACGACGTGATCGGCGAGGCGGGCGCGGTGAACGTCCAGGGTGAGGCCCAGCAGAAGCTCGACGTGCTCGCCGATCGGCTCCTGCTCGAGTGCCTCCGCGCGTGCCCGGCGGTCGCCGTCTACGCCTCCGAAGAGCGGGACGGCGCGATCGTGCTGCGCACCCGAGCCGCGGGGGCCGAGTATTGCGTGCTCGCCGACCCGCTCGACGGCTCCTCCAACATCGACGTGGCGGTGAGCGTGGGCACGATCTTCAGCGTGCAGCGCCACGCGCGGCCCGACACCGAGATCGAGAGCTCCGCCGTGCAGGCGGGGCACCAGCAGGTCGCCGCGGGCTACGTCCTCTACGGCTCCTCGGTGGTGCTCGTGCTCTCGCTCGGGCGCGGCGTGGCGATGTACGTGCTCGATCCGCTGCTCGGCGACTTCGTGCTGGTGAAGGACGGCATTCGCGTGCCGTCGGCGAGCAAGATCTACTCGATCAACGAGGCGTACGCGAACGACTTCGAGCCCGGCCTCAAGGCCTATCTCGACTGGGCGCACGGGTCGGGTTACGGCGCACGCTACATCGGCTCGATGGTGGCCGATGTGCACCGCACGCTGCTCAAGGGCGGCGTGTTCCTCTACCCCGGCACGGTGAAGGCGCCCGAGGGCAAGCTGCGGCTGCTCTACGAGGGGAGTCCGATGGCGTTCGTGATCGAGCAGGCGGGGGGGACGGCATCGACGGGCCGCGGTCCGCTGCTCGACGTGGTGCCGGAGAAGCTCCACCAGCGCACGCCCGTCGTGCTCGGCTCGGCGGGCGAGGTCGCGCACGTGCTGCGCCATCTCGGGGGCCGCTAGCCTCCGCAAGCGGAGCTCACGACAGCCGCCTCCGCGCTGCGAGACGATCGGTGGTGCGAGTGCTCGGGAGGTCTCGTAGCCTCCACCCGAGGGCATGCACGTCGAACGCGTCGACTCGCTCGACGACCCGCGCGTGGCGCACTACCGCGACCTGCGCGAAGGGCGCCTGCTCGAGGAGCACGGCCTGTTCGTCGCCGAGAGCCGCCACGTGGTGCGGCGCCTCCTCGCCGGCGGTCGCTTCCGCGTGCGCTCGCTGCTGCTCTCCGACCTCGCGCGCGCCGACCTCGAGGCCGATCTCGCGCGGCTGCCCGAGCCGCCCGCGCTGCGGGTCGCGGCACACGCGCTGCTCTGCGAGGTGGCCGGCTACCACGTCCACCAGGGCTGCCTCGCGCTGGTCGAGCGCGGGACGCTGCCGTCGGTCACTGCGCTCGCGCGCCAGGCCGGCGCCGGCGGCGGCCTGGTCGTGGCGCTCGAAGGGCTCGGGGACCCGGCGAACGTGGGCGGCGTGTTCCGGAACGCGCTCGCGTTCGGCGCCGACGCCGTGGTGCTCGCGCCCGGCGGCGCCGATCCGCTGTTCCGCAAGGCGGTGCGCGTCTCGATGGCCGCCACGCTCGCGGTGCCGTTCGCGCGCGCCGAGCGGTGGCCGGGCGATCTCGAGGCGCTCCGCGCGGAGGGCTTCGCAGTGCTCGCGTGCGTCGCACAGGCGGAGGCGCTGGACCTGCGCGAGCTCGGCCGCGGGCGTCCGCTGCCGCCCCGCGTGGTGCTGCTGTTCGGCGCGGAGGGGACGGGTCTCGGCGCCGCGGCGCGCGTCGCCGCCGACGCCGCCGTCACGGTGCGCACGGCACCGGGCTTCGACTCGCTCAACGTCGCCACGGCCTCGGGCATCGTCCTGCACCACTTCTCGCGCATCCCTTGCCCGCGCGCGCCCTGATCGCCGGCGCCGGCTACCTCGGCCGGGCGCTCGCCTGCCACCTCGTCGCCGCGGGCCACGAGGTGGTCGTGGTGCGCCGGAGCGAGACCGCCCCGCCCCCCGGCGCCACCGCGTTTCGCGCGGATCTCGCGGCCCCGGGCGCGCTCACCGGGCTCCCGCCGGCGGAGCTCGCGTTCTACACGGCCGCGGCCGACGCAGCGAGGGACACCGCCTACGAGCGCGCGTACGTCACCGGTGTCGCCCGCCTGATCGAGCGCCTGGCCTCCCAGCCCACGCCGCCGCGGCGCCTGCTCTACACCTCGAGCACGGCGGTCTATGCGCAACGGCACGGCGAATGGGTCGACGAGACCTCGCCGACGGACCCCGACGCCTTCCCGGGCCGGCGCCTGCTCGCCGGCGAGGCGGTCGTGCGCGCGGCCCCGTTTCCGGCCGCCGTGCTTCGCCTCGGCGGGATCTACGGGCCGGGCCGTGCGGCGCTCGTGGATCGTGTCCTGCGCGGCGAGGCCCGCACCGCGCCGGGGCCTCCGCGCTACACGAATCGCATCCATCGGGACGACGCCGCCGCGGCGCTCGCCTGGCTCGCGGACTCACGCCACACCGAGCGGTGTCTGATCGGGGTGGACTGCGAGCCCGCCCCGCAAGCCGACGTGATGGGCTGGCTCGCCGAGCGCCTCGGCGTGCCGCCGCCCCGGGCGGACGACTCGCCCCCCGCCGGAGCGGCCGGGCGCAGCGCGAGCAACAAGCGCTGCTCGAACGCGCTTCTCCTCGCCACGGGCTTTCGCTTCCGCTACCCCACGTGGCGGGAGGGCTACGAAGCGCTGCTTCGCGAGCGCGGTGCATGACGGATCTCGCCGAGGTGAGACGTGCGTTCGCCGAGCGGCTCGCCCGCGAGGGACGCGTGGCGTCGCCCCGCGTGCTGGCGGCCTTCGCCGCGGTGCCGCGGGAGGAGTTCCTGGGCCCGGGTCCGTGGCTCACGCTCGGCGACGAGTCGGGCTATCGCTCCACACCCGACGCCGATCCGCGCCGTCTCTACGACGACGTGGCGGTCGCGATCGACCCCGCGCGCGTGCTGAACAACGGCGCCCCCGGCTTCCTGGCGCGGATCTTCGACGCGCTCGCCCTCGGCGAGGGCGAGCGCGTCGCGCACATCGGGTGTGCCGTGGGCTACTACAGCGCGATCCTCGCGGAGATCGTCGGGCCGGGCGGGCGTGTGCTCGCGGTCGAGCTCGATCCCGAGCTGTGCGAGCGGGCGCGCCGCAACCTGCGGCGCTGGCGGCAGGTCGAGGTGCGGCACGGCGACGGCACCCAGGAGCCGCGCGAGCCCGTGGACGTGGTGTGGGTGCACGGCGGCGTGACGCATCCACAGCCGCGCTGGCTCGAGGCGGTGGGCGTGGGGGGGCGCCTGGCCATGCCGATCACTGCGGTGCGGCCGCCGTCGCGCATCCGCCGCGTGGTCCGCGACCACGGTGGCCGGATGCTCCGGCTCGAGCGCCGAGCGGGCGGCTTCGCGGCGAGCATCGGCGAGACCTGCGGCATGCAGGCGCTGCTCGGCGGCCGTGACGCCGCGCTCCAGGAGCGGCTGCGCCAGGCGTACGAGGCGGGTGGCTACGCCGCGGTGCGCTCGCTCCGCACCGACGCGCACGCGCCGGAGCCGAGCTGCTGGGCGCACCGCGATGGGGCCTGTCTGTCCCGCCGCGCGCTGGAGGCTTCGTGAGGCCGCACCGGCTCGCGCTCGCGCTCCTGCTCTGCGGGTCGGCCGCGTACGCGGGCACCGAGATCACCATCGAGACCCGCAAGGCGGGCGCGCCCGCGGACGCGAAGCCGCAGCTGAGCCACGTCGCGGTCGAGGGCCGGATGCTCTCGTTCGACGCGGGGGACGGCCGACACGGATTCGTGTATCGCGGCGAGGAGGGAGTGCTCCAGATCCTGGATCACCGCAAGAAGAGCGTCCTCCGGATCGATCGTGACACCGCGCTCGGGATGTCGCGCAGCCTGAGCCGCCTGCCCGCCGCGGAGCGCGAGGCGGTCGAAGGCCTGCTCGGCACGAATCGCGCGCCCGCGAAGGTGGAGCTCCGGGCCACGGGTCGGAGCGAGCGCGTGAGCGGCACGGACTGCAAGCTGATCGAGGCACTCCGCGACGGCGCACGCTTCGCGGAGATCTGCGAGGGGCCCACGGGTGCCCTCGGCGTGACACCCGCCGCGCTGGCCCCTGCGCGCGAGCTCGCGGAGCTCGTCGCCGAGGTCGGCGCGGCCCTGCCGAAGTCGCTGGGCGGCGAGGCGCTCGATGCGCTCGCCGTGATCCGGCAGGTGAAGGGGGTGCCGCTTCGCGTCCGCACCTGGCCCGAGGGCCACCCCGCCACCGAGTCGCGCATCGCGAGCGTGATGCCGAAGCACTTCGGGCCGGAGCGCTTCCAGCCGCCCGCCGACTACCGCTCCGACCTCGGCGTCCGCGTCGGCCCGTAGGGACGTTGCTCGGCGGGGCTCAGTCGTTCGGGGTCAGCGACTCGAAGCGCGCCTTGTCGGTGGCCTTGCGGTAGGCCTCGCGCGCGTCGACGCGCCCGGCCTGGACCAGCGCGAAGAGCGAGTCGTCCATGGTCTGCATGCCGTCCTTGCGGCCCGACTGGATCAGCGAGTGGATCATCGGCGTGTTGCCCTCGCGGATCAGGTTGCTGAGCCCTGCCGTCCGCAGCAGGATCTCGTTCGCCGCCACGCGTCCCCGGCCGTCCTTGCGCGGCAGCAGCAGCTGCGAGACCACCGCGGCCAGCGACTCGGACAGGCTGAGGCGCACCTGGGCCTGCTCGCTCGCCGGGAAGGCGTCCACGATGCGGTCGATCGTCTTGGCCGCGCCGCTGGTGTGGAGGGTGCCGAGCACGAGCAGGCCCATCTCGGCGGCGGTCAGCGCCATCGCGATGGTGTCGCGGTCGCGCATCTCTCCCACGAGCACCACGTCGGCGTCCTGGCGCACCGCGGCTCGCAGCGCCGCCGCGAAGCTCAGCGTCTGCTCGCCGACCGCGCGGTGCGAGAGAACCGAGCACCGGTTGGCGTGCACGAACTCGACGGGATCCTCGATCGTGACGATGTGCCGCGACGACTCCCGGTTGATCCGATCGATCACGGCGGCGAGCGTGGTCGATTTGCCCGAGCCGGTCGGGCCCGTGACGAGCACGAGGCCGTGACGGAGTTCGGCGAGCCGCTCGATGGCGGGCGGCAGCGCGAGCTCCTCGAGCGACACCACCTGCTCGGGGATCATGCGGAACACGGCACCCGCGCCGTGCTCCTGCTGGAAGTAGTTGGCCCGGAAGCGTGCCACGCCGGCGAGCCCGTAGGCGAAGTCGAGGTCGTGCGTCTCCACCCACTCGCGCCAGTGCCGCGCGGCGGTGACCGGCTCGAGGAGCTGGCGAACCCTGGCGTCGTCGAGCACGCCCCAGCCGGGCACCGCCGCGAGCTCGCCGCGGACCCGCACGCGGGGCTCCATGCCGGCGGCGAGGTGCAGGTCCGAGCCGCCTTGCTCCTTCAGGTACCGCAGCAGGCGATCGAGCTCGTTCAAGGGATCCTCCGCGCGTCCTCGCAGTGGCGCAGCGCCTCCTCGCGCGTGACCACGCGCTCCTTCACCAGGCGAGCGAGCGAGTCGTCCATCAGGCACATGCCCTGCGCGGCGCCCATCTGGAGCACGGACTGGAGCTGAAAGGTCTTGTTCTCTCGAATCAGGTTCGCGACCGCCTTGTTGTTGACCAGCAGCTCGAGCGCTGGCACGCGCCGCGTGCCGGCGGCAGCCGGCACCAGCCGCTGCGAGATGACGCCGCGAAGCGACTCCGACAGCATGCTGCGCACCTGATCCTGCTGCTCGGCCGGAAACACCCCTGCGATGCGATTCACGGTGCGGATCGCGCCGCTGGTGTGGAGCGTGGCAAAGACCAGGTGGCCCGTCTCCGCGGCGGTGAGCGCGAGCGAGACGGTCTCGAGGTCGCGGAGCTCTCCGATCACGATCACGTCGGGGTCCTCGCGCAGCGCGGCGCGGAGCGCGCGCGCGAAGGAGCTCGTGTGCGGCCCCACGGTGCGCTGGTTCACCACGCAGCGCTTCGGCGGGTGCAGCACCTCGATCGGGTCCTCGACCGTGAGGATGTGCTCGCGCCGCTCCTCGTTGATCAGGTCCACCAGCGCGGCCAACGTCGACGACTTCCCGCAGTTCGCCGGCCCGGTGATCAGCACCAGTCCCTGGTGATAGTTCGTGAACTTCGCGAGCGCGGTCGGCAGCCCGAGCTCGGCGAGGCCGGGCACGCGCGCCGGAAGACAGCGGAAGACCCCGTCGACGCCGCGCAGCTGCCGATAGGCGTTCACGCGGAAACGCCCGAGGCCGGGCACGGTCCAGGCGAAATCGATCTCGCCACGCTCGTCGAAGCACACCGCCTGCGCCGGGCTGAGCGCCGAGCGGATCATGCGCTCGGCGATCTGCGGCTCGATCGGCGCCTCGCCCGCGCTCTCGAAACGGCCGTACAGGCGCAGGCGGAGCGGCGTCCCGGCGTGCACGTGCACGTCGCTCGCGCCGCGCTCCACGCCCTGACGCAGCAGCGCGAGCAGCCCGGGCTCGCCCGCGCCCATCGGCTCGGTGGACGGCGACTCGCTGCGCGCCGGGCGGGCCCGCACGGCCTCCGGCTCCGGCTCGGGCAAGGCCTCGGCCACGGCCTGCCGCTCGCGCTGCTTCGCGATCAGCTGCTGGCGCGCGAGCAGCACCTGCTCGAGCTGCGCCACGCTCAGCATGCCGCGCTCCACCAGGATCTCGCCGAGCCGCTTCTCGCCGCCCGCCTGCCCTTGGACGCGCGTGGCCTCGACGAGCTGATCGACGCTGATCAGCTTCAGGTGGACGGCGATGCGGCCCAGCAGCGGGATCGGCGGCTTCGGCACGCCCCTCCATCGGCGGATCCGGTGTACCGCTGGACTCCGGACTCGCCCGACCGCTGGCGGTGGGACACCCGCCCCCTACCATCCTCCGCTTCATGATCTTCCAGACCGACGATCTGCGGATCGAGGGCCTCCGCCCGCTGCTGCCGCCCGCGATCCTGATGGAGGAGCTCCCGCTCACCGAGCGGAGCTCGCGCACGGTGGCCGAGGGACGCCAGCAGGTGCAGGCCGTGCTCCGCGGCGAGGACGATCGTGTGCTCGTGGTGGTGGGGCCGTGCTCGATCCACGACCCGCGCGCCGCGCGCGAGTATGCGGGGCGGCTCTTCGAGGCGGCCACGCGCAGCGCCGAGGATCTGCTCGTGGTGATGCGTGTCTACTTCGAGAAGCCGCGCACCACCGTGGGCTGGAAGGGGCTGATCAACGACCCTCACCTGGACGAGAGCTTCGCCATCAACGAGGGACTGCGGCTCGCGCGCAAGCTGCTGCTCGACCTGGCGGAGCTCGGTCTTCCGGTCGGCTGCGAGTTCCTCGACCCGATCAGCCCGCAGTTCATCGCGGACCTGGTGTCGTGGGGCGCGATCGGCGCCCGCACCACCGAGAGCCAGGTGCACCGCGAGGTGGCCTCGGGCCTCTCGATGCCGGTCGGCTTCAAGAACGCCACCGACGGCAACGTGCAGGTGGCGATCGATGCGATCCGCGCGGCGGCGCGGCCGCACCACTTCCTGTCCGTCACCAAGCAGGGTGTCGCGGCGATCGTGGCGACGCGCGGCAACGAGGACACGCACGTGATCCTGCGGGGCGGCGCCAGGGGCCCCAACTACGACGAGAAGACCGTGGCGGCCGTGTCCGCCCAGCTCGCCCACGCCGGCCTGGCGCGGCGCGTGATGATCGACTGCAGCCACGGCAACTCGAGCAAGGACCACACGCGCCAGGTGAAGGTGGCCGAGGCCGTCGCGGACCAGATCGCGCGCGGCGACTGCGCGCTGTTCGGGCTGATGCTCGAGAGCTTCCTGGAGGAGGGGCGCCAGGACTGGGACGCGTCGGGAAGGATGGTCTACGGCCGTAGCATCACCGATGCCTGCATGGGCTGGGAGCGCACGCTGCCGGTCTTCGAGGTGCTGTCCGAGGCGGTGCGGGCGCGGCGCAAGACCTAGACGGCGGCTAGGACGCCGGCTTCGCGGCGGCGCGCGCGGCGTTCCTCTCCTTCAGCCTCGCGAGCACCCCGGTGGGGCCGCTCTTCGCGAGCACGTCCGCGAACTGCTGCCGGAAGCTCGAGACCAGGCTGATGTTCTCGATCACCACGTCGATCACCT
>Ga0126377_10004416_pt1 | contig 10240 bp, 8 predicted proteins | sample PanSoiMetPlot_22_FD_92647 | JGI IMG/M metagenome (GOLD analysis project Ga0126377, IMG submission 92647) | Tropical forest soil microbial communities from Panama - MetaG Plot_22 | ecosystem: Environmental > Terrestrial > Soil > Tropical forest > Bulk soil | place: Panama | collected 2016-02-17 | reverse complement strand
GCGATCGCGGCAGCATCCAGATCCAGCGGGCCTGAGCGCGAGCCGGCCCTCACCGGAGACCCACTCAGATGAGACTGGAGCAGTCACTCTCTCGCGCGCGCGTGCTCGGGACGCGCGCCGGGCTCGAAGACCTGGTGATCCCGAGCAGCCGCGATCAGGCGCTGCGCGAGCTGGTCGCGGCCGCGGCCATCCAGCGCGGCGAGCGCGTGGCCGAGATCGGCTCGCGCGGTGGTCGGCTCCTCCACCACCTGCGCCCCTTCCTGCCCGGCCGGGGGGCGCGCTACACCGGCGTGGACGGCTCGCGCTCCGGCATGCGCTCGGCGCGGTACACCGCGTGGGCGCTGGCGCTGGCCGACTACACCGAGTTCGTGGAGAGCGAGAGCCGGACCACGGTGCCGCTGCCGAGCGGCAGCCACGACGTCGTCTTCGTCCACTTCCACCTGCACCGGCTCGCGGTCCACGAGCGCCGCGCCCTGCTCGCGGACGCGGGGCGCGTGCTCGGCCCCGGCGGCCGGCTGATGGTCGCGGAGCCGACCGCAGGCTACGACGCCGCGCTGGTGGTCGGCGCGAGCGTCGAGCGCGACGCCGACCTGCGCCACCTCGGCCCGCTCCGCACGCGCTGGAACCGCGTCGCCGGCCATCGGCTGCTCCGGCTGCTCGAGGGGGCGCGGGCCGCCGAGGTGGCGCGCGGTCAGCTCCACGCCTACGACGAGGCCGGACTGCGCGGCGAGCTCGACGGCGCCGGCTTCGCGGTCGACCGGATCGGACTCGTGCCGGAGAGCGGCGCGATCACCGCCCGCGCGCATGTCGAGCGCTGACCGAGGCGCGGACGGCGCCGGCGCGGCCGGCGGGGCCGCGACCGGGCGCGTCCTGGTCGCCGGCGCGAGCGGCTATCTCGGCGGCTTCGTGGTCCGCGAGCTCAAGCGCCGGGGCTGGTGGGTGCGCGCGCTGGTCCGCGATCCGCGCCGCCTGGGCGCGCTGGCCGACCTGGTGGACGATGTCCGCGGCGGCGACCTCACCCGCCCGGCCGGGCTGACCGGCGCATGCGACTCGGTCGACGTCGTCTTCTCGTCGGTCGGGCTCATGCAGCGGCAGGGCTCGCTCACGTTCCAGGAGGTCGATCACCTGGGCAATCGAAACCTCCTGGGCGAGGCCCGCGCCGCCGGAGCCTCGAGGTTCATCTATGTCTCGTCGCTGGGCGGACGGCGAAACCGCCACCTCGAGATCGTGCGGGCGCACGAGGACTTCGCCCTCGACCTGGCCGGCTCCGGCATGCCCCACGCGGTCGTCCGTCCGACCGGCTACTTCTCCGACATCGGCGAGATCCTGCGCATGGCGCGCGGCGGCCGGGTGTTCCTGTTCGGCCACGGCGATCGCCGGATCAACCCGATCCATGGCGCCGACCTCGCCGTGGTCTGCGCCGACGCGGCCGCCGCCGGCGGCGCCACCGACATCGACGTGGGCGGCCCGGAGATCCTCACCTATCGGCAGATCGCCGAGGCCGCCTTCGCCGCGCTGGGCCGCCCGCCGCGCATCACCGGCGTCCCGGCCTGGCTGGCCAGGGCCGGCGCGCGGAACCTGCGCCACCTGAGCCGCCACACCGGCGACGTGCTCGTCTTCCTGACCGAGACCGCGCTCAGCGACACGATCGGCCCCGCGGTGGGCACGCGCCGGCTCGGCGACTACTTCGCCCGCCTGGTCCGCAGCGGCGCGCGCGTCGAGCGCGCCCAGGACCGCGCGGGCGACTGAGCCGGCGCGGCCCCGCTCAGGCCGCGGCCACGCGGCCGGTCACCGAGACGATGCCGGGCACCAGCGTGACCGTCTTGATGTCCTGCACGCCGGCGCGCGACATGCTGGACTCGATGTCGCCCGGTCCCGGGAACGGCCCGGCGTCCTCGATGGCGGCGAAGTAGAGGCTGACCACGTCGGACGCCGCCGTGAGGCCGCGCAGCGGGTGCGCCACCATCACGCCGCCGCCGGGCCGCACGAACCGGGTCAGGTGGCGGATCACGTCCGCCCGCTCCGACGGCCTGAAGTAGCACAGGTTGTTGATGAGCGACGCCAGGCCGAACTCCGGCCGCGGCTCGACCGCGCGGAAGTCGCCGGCGTCGACCGAGAAGCGGTCCGCCATCCCCCACTCCGACATCTTGCTCTGCGCGAAGGCCGCCACCTCGGGGCTGAGGTCGATACCCTTGCCGGTGAGGCTGGAGTCGACCTGGGCGGCGTAGCGCAGATAGATGCCGGTGCCGCAGCCGACGTCGAGGTAGCTTCCCGGCCGGAAGCGCTTGACGGCGTCCTCGATCCCCTCGGCCATGACCGGCTCCAGCGCGCGCGAGGCGCGGGCAGCCACCACCGCGTCGTGGTCGCCGAGGGTCAGCCAGCGGCGCTTCTTGAGGCAGCCGGGCACCCGGTAGATGACGTCGGCGTGGAGACGGGTCACCTCCTGCAGCGCCGTGGCCGCGTCGTCGTTCCCGGCGTGCACCATGGCGCGGGCCAGGAGGCCGCGGAGCGCGTAGCGACCGTCGCGCGTCCGCCGGAGCGCCCCGGACAGCGAGGCGACCGACAACCAGTCGACCAGGGTCTCGCGCTGCTCCGGCGCGCAGCCGAGCGCGGTTGCGATCTCGTCGAACGAGAGCGGCCGGTCGGCCATGGCCGCGAGCAGGCCGCTCTCGCTGGCGGCGGCGAGGAAGTTGGCGCGATAGACCGCGCGGGACAGCATGTGGGCCCCCAGCATGAGGGGAACCCGGCCGCTGCGAAGCAGACGAACGATGGTGTTGAGCTGCATGGTCCTCTTCCGATGGTCACGCGGTGCGAGCGCGGAACGAGTTGCGGATCTCGCGGGCCGCCGCGCCGCCGCTGAACAGCTGCTCGACGCGGCGCACGCCGGCGAATGCCAGCACGAAGAACATGAGATTGAGGCCGACGAACCCCCAGCCGATGCCGGTGCAGATGCTGGCGGTGATCGGCATGCGGCCGGCGATGAACGGCGCGACGACCAGAAAGGCGCCCGGCGATCCGATCATCCCGGCGAAGTGGACGATGACCCGCCCGGTGGTCGACAGCGCCAGGTACGTGCCGTAGCGCATCTTCACCCGGGGCTCGAGGATGAAGTGGAGATAGAAGTAGCTGTAGCGGACGCCGAGCAGGCGGCCGACCATCATCTTGACGAGCGGCTGCAGGGTGGCGCACATGACGAAGGTCGACACCGCCACGAGCAGGGCGAAGTCCCAGCGCAGCCCGAGGTAGAGGCCGACCAGACCGTCCGCGGTGCCGATGAGCTCGAGGACCACGCCGAGCCGGACGCCGACCTTGCGCCCCGGGTGGTTGCGCCGGTGCAGCTTGTCGCTCACCCGGCTCACGTCCGCCTCGAGGGCGAGCCGCTCCTCGCGCGGCAGCGCCCCGGCCTGGCGCACGATCGCGGCCCACGGCCCGGGCCGGTAGGTGCCCCCGTCGATCGCCCGCTCGACATCGACCAGCCGGGCGCGCAGACCCTCGACCGACGCGCCGCTCACGCGACACCTCCGGCCCGCTCGACGCGACCGCCGCCCTGGCGGCCCGGCTCGTCGTCGATGACCGAGAGGTGCGGGCCGCCCGCCTCGCGGATGAGGCGCCTGCGCAGCTGCAGGAACCGGGAATTGAGCTCGTCGGCCGCGACCAGCTTGTTGACGCCGACGTCGCTCACCTTGGGCGTCTGGCCCAGCATGATCTGGTAGTCCTGATCATCCTGGCCGTGCTTCTGCATCACCATGGTCGTGCGGTTGATGAAGCGGTGCACCGCGGGAGGAAGGAAGCGCGACAGCGGCACGAACTCGAACCAGTCCATCATCACGTGGGTGTTGCCCTCGTCGATCGGCGTCATGTACTGGGCGGCGCGGAAGAGGTGCGTCTCCAGGTAGACCAGGCACGGCGCCAGGAAGGTGACGTTCCAGCGGAAGCGCCGGCAGAGCGGATCGTTCTCGATCGCCATGTCCATGGTGGCGTCGATCCGCTCGCCGTCGACCACGCAGGTGTGGCCCTCCACGAACGTGGAGGCCCGGTAGCGGCGCCCGGAGCCGATGAAGAGCCGGCTCGGCACGCCCGCGATCGCGAAGTGGTCGAGCGAGTTGTACCAGCGCCCGGCGTGCACCCAGGGCACGTGATAGAACTCGATCAGGCTCTCGATGTAGCGCGTGTAGTGGATCGGGCGGTCGTAGCAGAGGCGCGCGCGAGCCGGCGCCGGCCGCAGCATGGCGGGCAGGATCGGCAGCTCGGCGCGCAGCTTGGACCGGTCGCCGTACCACAGCCAGATCCACTGGTGCTCCTCGCGCACCGGCAGCGACTCGATCTTCAGGCCGTCGGGGATGTGCCCGCTGGTGCCGAGACAGGGCGCGGCCACGCAGGCCCCGGTCGGGTCGTAGCGGAAGCCGTGGTAGGGGCACTGGATCTCGTTGCCGACGACCTTGCCGTCGCTGAGCCGCGCGCCCTTGTGGGGACAGCGGTCGTGCTGCGCGACGACCCTGCCGTCGGGGCGCCGCCACAGGACCAGGTCCTGACCCAGACGCCGGAGCCCGAGCGGGCGCCGGCCGAGTCGAGACGCATCCACGATGGGATACCACTGATTGGGGATCACGGGGCCTCCTTCGACTTCAGCGAGAGAGCGAGCTCCTCACCTAGCGCGCGATGGCGCCGGGCAGGAGGAAGGGGTAGACGCGGCGGCGGACGCGGCGCTGCCACCAGCGATCGGCGCGGCGCAGGCGCTGGATGAGCGTCCACAGGCGGGCGTCCTCCTCGTAGTACGCGCGCACCTGCTCCGGGGTGATCGGCTCGTCGAGCGCCGCGTTGGCGCGGGCGAGGAACAGCGGAGCCAGATCGCCCAGGCGCTCCTTGTGGAGGTTGCCGAGCAGGTCGAGGACGGCGCCGCGCGCCGCGTAGAACTTGTCGAAGATCGACTTCGACAGGAGCAGGCGGACCGGCTCGCGCAGGGCCCACGGCAGGGACGACATGAAGAGCTTGACGTCGAGCCGCTCCCTCCCGCGCGCGTCGCGCAGGAACGGGGTCGTGACGTCGATGTAGACCAGCTCGCCGTCGTTCCACACCCAGTTCGACGCCTGCACGTCGAGGCCGATCGCCGGCGTGATCGTCCGGGTGGCGGCGCCCAGCACGCCCTCGAACCACTCGAGCGCCTGCTCGGGCGGCACCTCGCGCAGATGCCGGTTGCCCACGCTCCCGGCCGGAAAGGCGCGCTGCAGGCAGTAGGACACGACCTGCCCGTCCGGCCGATCCATGGTCCACAGCCGCGTGTGCGGCACGACCACGCCGGCCGCGGCCAGGTGCGCGAGGTACTCGTCGAGGAGAGCGCGGTATCGCTCGAAGCGCGCGCGGGTCGGGAAGACCGGCAGGCGCTTGCACGCCAGCTCGCCGTCGCCGGTCCTGAGCTTGAGGATGACGGTGACCTCACCGTAGCCCATCACGTCGAGCGCCGACTCGTCCTGCCTGGCCAGGGCGCGCTGCACCGTCGCCTCCAGCTCGCGCATCTCTCCGTCGGCGACGGCGATCTCCGCGTCGCGCTCCGGTGCGCGCATGGTCCGCGCGCGCTCATGCATGGGCGACCTCGCGGGCCGCTCGCTTGCGCGGCACCGCGCGCTGCCCGGCCGGCGACTCCAGCCAGGACAGCGTGCGCTGGAGCGCCTCGTCGAAGCCTACCACCGAGCGGAAGCCGAGCTCCTGGCGGGCCTTGTCGATCGGAAAGCCCTGGTCGCGGCCGAGCAGGTAGACCGAGTGGCGAGTGAGGAGCGGGCGGCTCTGCCGCCGGAGCAGGCCGTAGGCGCCCTCGAACGCCCGCGCGATGGCCAGCGCGAGCCCCGCGCGCAGGTTGATCCACGCGCGCCGGGCGCCGAGCCCGGCGGCGAGCCGGTCCAGGTACTGGCGCCAGGTGACGTCCGACTCGTCGCGCAGGTTGTACGACTGCCCGACCGCCGCGGGCGAGCGAGCGGCCGCGATGATCCCCTCGACCGCGTTGTCGACGAAGAGCAGCCCCGCCCGACGGGCGCCGCCGTCGATGGTCATCATCTGGCCCTGCAGGAGCAGGTTCGACACCTCGACGACGAAGTCCTTGCTGCGCGGCCCGAAGATGTTGCACGGCCGCACCACCGTCACCGGCAGGCCGGTGGCGCGGTGGAAGTCCCAGGCCGCCTTCTCGCCCAGCCCCTTGCTGCGGTTGTAGGGCAGCCCGATGTCGCGGATGCCGTGCGACTCGGGGCAGGCCTCCTCGGGATAGCCGTAGACGTCCGTGGTGCTGACGTGGAGGAAGCGCTCGACCGTGCCGGCGCGGCCGGCCGCGTCGAGCAGGTTCTTCACGCCGGTGACGTTCACGCCCTCGAAGTCGGCCCAGCGGCCCCAGTCGGCGGAGAGACCGGCGCAGTGATAGACGGTCTTCACCCCGCGGGTCGCCTCCGTCAGGGTGTCGGGACGCCCCAGCTCGCCGCGCGTGATCCGGATCGGGAGGCCGGCCAGGTGACTCAGGTCGCTGGTGTCGCGCGCCAGCACGCGGACGTCCTCTCCGCGCTGGGCGAGGACCTCCGTCAGTCGTCCGCCCAGGAAGCCGCTGGCTCCGGTGATGAGAGTGGTCATTGCTCGCTCCTGTGGGTTGCTTCGATGGCCCGGTGGGCGAATCGCTCCAGCGCGGTCTGGAGCCGCCCGCGCAGGTTGCGCGCGCCCGCCGGCGGCTCCGGCGCCGCGGCCGACCCGCCCGGGGCGCGCCCGGCCAGCTCCTCGGCGAGCGCGTCGATGGTGTGGCGGATCTGCTCCTCGCTGTGCGTCGAGTTGACGAAGAAGCGGAGCCGCGCCTGATCGGGCGGGACCGCCGGATAGCCGATCGGCATCACGTTGATGCCGCGCGCCAGGAGCGACTCGGAGATGCGGATGGCGCGGCCGAGGTCGCCGACCAGGATCGGGATGACGGCGGAGCCGTCGGTCCTGCCGGTGTCCATGCCGCGCTCGCGCGCCAGACCGACGAACAGGCGCGCGTTGGCCTGCAGGCGCGCGACCCGATCCGGCGACATCTTGAGCAGGCGGAGCGCGGCCAGCGCGGCGGCCGCGCCGGGCGGCGAGACCGACGTCGCGAAGATGTAGCCGGGCGCGCTGTGCTTGAGCAGCTTGACCAGCCCGGCGCTGCCCGCGATGTAGCCGCCGCAGCTGCCCAACGCCTTGCTGAGCGTACCCATCCAGACGTCGACGTCGGAGCGCGCGACGCCGAAGTGCTCGCCGATGCCGCCGCCGGTCGCCCCGATGACGCCCAGCGAGTGCGCCTCGTCGACCATGAGGAGCGCCGCGTGGCGCTGCTTGACCCGGATGAACGCCGGCAGGTCGGGGACGTCGCCGTCCTGGCTGTAGACCCCCTCGATGGAGACGAGCACGCGGCGGAAGCCGGAGCGGAGGCGGGTCAGGGTCGCGTCGAGCGCCTCGTGGTCGTTGTGCGGGAAGGACAGGCGGCGGGCGCCCGACAGGAGCGCGCCCCTGACCGTGCTGTCGTGGATGAGCTCGTCGTGGAGGATCAGATCGTCGGCGCCGAGCAGGTGACCGACGGTGGTCACGTTGGTGGCGTGTCCGCTCGCGAACAGGAGCGCCGCCTCGCAGCCCAGGCGATCGCACAGCTCGCGCTCGAGCTCCGCGTGGAGCGGGGTCTCGCCCAGGAGGAGCGGCGTGGCGGACGCCGAGGTGCCGTAGCGCTCGATGGCGTCGACGGCCGCCTGGCAGACCGCCGGATCGGCCGAGAAGCCGAGGTAGTTGAAGCTGGCGTAGTTGGTCACGCGCCGCCCGTCGACCACGGTCGCCTCGGCGTTCCGGGCCGCATGCAGGCGCGCGTAGGGGTTGCCGCCGCCGGCCTCGATGCTGGCCATCAGCCGGTCGACCGCGGCGAACTCGGGCCAGTCCTCGGGGCGGAGCGACGCGCCGGCCGGATCGGCGCGCCGGCGGCCGTGCTCATGGTCGCGCGGAGGCTCCGGCGCGACCAGGCGCGCGGCGGATCCCATCGCCGGACCGGGCGCCGGGAGGCCGGCCGCGCTCGCGAGCTGGATGATCACCTCGCCCACCGTGGTCGCCGCGGTCACCCTGACGACGTCCGCGATCTCCGCGTGCGGCACGAGCGGCTGGAGGCGACGGCGCAGCTCGGCGACCATGAGCGAGTCGAGCCCGAGGTCCGCCACGCGGTCGGCGCCGCGGATCTCGTGGGGCGGGAAGCCGCAGACGGCGGAGAGCTCGGCGCGGACGAACGCGCCCGGGTCGAGCGGCGGCAGCTGGCGGGACGGCTCCGGCGCCGGCGCGCGAGCGGAGTGCAGGCGAATCGCGCCGGGGGGCAGCAGCGCCGGCTCCGACGCCTCCACGCTCGTCGCGCCGGCGCCGGCGACCGCGCCGCAGAGCTGGAGGACGGCGGCGGTCTGGTCGCGGAACAGCGCGACGACCGCGTCGACCGTGCGGCTGGCGACCGGAGGCGGCGCCTCGGCGGCGATCTCGGTGTACCAGGCGATCTCGGAGCGCGCTCCGTTGCGGTGCGAGTTGCCATTGCCGGTCGGCATCGGTTCCTCCGGGTGGGTGGATGACGCGGGGAGCTCGAACCAGTGACGCTCGCGGAGATACCGGGACGCCGGCAGCGACACAACGCGGCGCCGGCGATGCGGGTCCATGCCGTCGGCGTCGAGCCGGACGCCGGCGGCGTGGAGCTCGCCGGCGGCCGCGAGCATCGCCGCCCCCTCCGGCTGGTCCGCCCGCAAAGACGAGGTCCAGGTCACCGCCTCCTCGCCTGCCGCCAGGCGCCTCGCCATCGCGGTCAGGGTCGCGCGCGGCCCGACCTCGAGGAAGACGTCGTACCCCGCGGCCCGCAGCGCCTGCACGCAGGCGGCGAAGCGGACCGGCTCGCGCGTGTGGTCTCGCCAGTAGCGCGCGCCCGGCGCCACCCCGGCCGGCATGAGCTCGCCGGTCAGGTTCGACGCGATGGGGATGCGCGCCGGCGTCGCGCGCACGGCGGCCGCGGCGCGCTCCAGCTCGTCGAGCATCGGGTCGAGGAGCGGCGAGTGAAACGCGTGCGACACGGTCAGCGGATGGACGTGGATCCGGTCGCGTTCGAGCTCGCGCCGCACATCGGCGATCGTCGGGGCGCCGCCGGACAGGACCACGCTCTCCGGTCCGTTGTCCGCGGCGATCGACACCGCCCCGTTGTGCGCGCGCAGCGCGCTCGCCACGCGATCGCGATCGCCCAGGACCGCGATCATCGCGCCGCCCGGGCAGAGCTCGGTCATGAGGCGCCCACGCGCGGCGACCAGGGCCAGGGCGTCCTCGATCGCCAGCGCTCCGGCCACGCAGGCCGCGGTGTACTCGCCGATGCTGTGGCCCACGACCACACCCGGGGTCACGCCCCACGAGCGCCACAGCTCGGCGAGCGCCCACTCGAACGCGACCAGCGCCGGCTGGGTGTAGCGCGTCTGGTCGATCAGCCCGCGATCCCGCTCGGCCGGGAACAGGACGGAATGGAGCGGCACGTCGAGGTGCCCGGACAGCGCCTCCGCGCAGCGATCGAGCGCGGCGCGAAACACCGGCTGGGTGTCGTGGAGCTGCTTGCCCATGCCGGCCGCCTGCGAGCCCTGGCCGGTGAACATGAAGGCGACGCGGGGAGCGCCGCGGTCCCGGCCGTCGACCACCGACACACCGCGCGCGCGCTCGCCGGTCGCCAGCCGGCGCAGAAGATCGCGCAGCCCGTCGGGCGAGCTCGCCGCGATCGCCGCCCGGCACGGCTGGTGCGTCCGGCTGCGGTTCGCGGTGAAGCACGCGTCGCTCACCTCGTCGTCGCCGCTCGGGCTCTCGAGCCGGGCGGACATGGCGCCGGCGAGCTCCTGGAGCGACGCCACCGATCGACCCGACAGGCAGAGGAGGTGTCCGGGTGGGTCCTGGCCGGCCGGCCGCGCCGCCGTCGGCGGGGCCTCCTCGACGATGACGTGCGCGTTCGCCCCGCCGAAGCCGAACGAGCTCACGCCGGCCACCCGGGTCGGTCCGGCCGGCTCCCACGAGCCGCCCTCGGTGGCGACCTCGAACAGCCGCCCGTCGAGCCCGAGCGCCGGGTTGATGCGCTCGACGTTGAGCGTCTGCGGGATGACGCGCTCGCCGAGCGCCAGCACCACCTTGATGAAGCCGGCGATGCCCGCCGGCGGTCATGCGAACGAACCGCAGGCCTTCGGTGCACCCGCCATGCCACCTCGGTCCACACGCTCGG
>Ga0126377_10004414_pt1 | contig 10242 bp, 9 predicted proteins | sample PanSoiMetPlot_22_FD_92647 | JGI IMG/M metagenome (GOLD analysis project Ga0126377, IMG submission 92647) | Tropical forest soil microbial communities from Panama - MetaG Plot_22 | ecosystem: Environmental > Terrestrial > Soil > Tropical forest > Bulk soil | place: Panama | collected 2016-02-17 | reverse complement strand
TGATCTTTTGCGGAGCGCGCTACAAAAATATTGGCTCGCGCGCGCTGGCGTTGCGTCCCGTGCTTCTCCTGGGTGCTGCAAGCTATTCTATTTATCTCGTGCACGATGTCGTGTTGGGAGTTTCCGTGAAGCTGACCGGCTCGGCAAAGCACTCCTTTGTCTACGATTCTGTGAAACTCGTGCTTCTTCTCGTAGTCGTTTTGGCGATTTCACTCGCGCTTTACACTTATTATGAGGCTCCGGCCCGCAAATGGCTTCGCAGGCGCCGGCGAACCGCAGCTTCATCGGCGGTGCAAGCGGCTGCCTCCTGAAACAAGCTCGTGTGCTGTGAAGCTAGGCTTCTAGTCGCAAACCGCTGATATTTTTTTCTCTTGCTGTCTCATGTCGGCAACGACTAATTGTGTATCCTCGCCACCCTGAATTCGATTTGCGAAAAACCGTAGTAAATCGGCCGTACGTCGCAATTCAGTTTCACAGTTTGGCGCCAAGCCCGGCTTGCCAGCAGACTGCGAACCCGCATCGCCTTGCGTATCTTGCTTCGCCACGGGCGCCTTATCGTCACTAGCAACAGGCACCTTGTCTTCTTTGGTTACAGGCGCCTTATCCTCGATAGTTACTCGCCGGGGCGCGTCTTTGATGAGTAGCGCTGCAATGACCAACAGGCAGAGCACAAAGAAGGGTGCGTCATGTTTCATCACAGGGCCATCACAACATTAGCAGTCATGGCGGCATCATCATGAGCTGGCGACCGAACGACTGCGGAATAGTCGGTCGTATGTCAAAACCTGTGCCGAGTCGACGCCGCTTGGCGAGCCGACGGCCTTACCAGCTCCGATAATCCATGGGGCCTTCAGCCACTTTTACCTCCCAAACCATAGCACCCTTCAGCGTGGAGTGAATCCTCCCATTCTCGGACGCTGTGAAAACAGACTCCACAGATGCTCCGCGGGTGTCGCTTGAGTTACATCGCGTTCCATCACGGGCTGTCGAGACACGTCACCAAAATCTTGGAGAGATCGACGCTTCGCTTGGCTGAAAAGTGTGCGGCCGGATCTTGGGGGAGATCCGGCCGCTCGCGAACCCGGTCTGGGGACGGGGAGGGGTGGGGACGTGACCGGGAGCGCGAATTCCTTTCCTTTGTCAGCGCGCAGAAACGACCGCAGGTGCAGCTGGTGGCTCGCCAAGCAGGACCCAGGAGTTCGGGTCTGATTGCGCCTGGCGCTTCACGAAGCGGTAGCCAGTTCGCTCCCACGACAGGATCTGCGGTTCCTGATTATCGAGGATGAATTCGCCGCGATCGGTCTTCACCGTGAGAACGGCGTGGCCGTCGCCTTTCTTGTCGCGCACGACGGTGATGAGCAGCGCTTCGCGCGGCCATCCGGCCTGCATCAACATGCGTCGCTTGAGCAGGACGTAGTCTTCACAGTCGCCGTACCCGTCGTCCGGATAATTCCAGCGCTCGACGACGCCCCAATGCTCCATGTCGGTGATCGGTTTGATTGCCTGGTTCACCCAGGCGTTCACATCGACCATGTCGGCCCAGGCTTTGGGCGACAGCACGACATCGCGTGGCTCAGACGGCTTGGTGGCGCATTCCGGCCGGTATTCGAAGCAAAAATCCACCCACCCGATCGGTGGGCGCGTCGGTTCCCCGACCGCGATGTAATGCGGTCGTTCCGGCGATGGAAACGGGGGGCCCAGCGAGGCTCTTCGCTCCGCGGCTGCCGTTGCGCCCGCGGAAGCCGCGAGCACAGCTGCGGCCACGACTGCCAATATGGCACCGGTCCTAAGTGCGTGTTTGAAACGCCCAGCCATTGTGGCCCCTTCCCGTCCTGTTGGGGCCACATTTCCCACAAACGACTTGTATTGGGGCTAAGTTGCAGAAGTCACTTTAAGTAGAACTCAAGTAAAATTCTGATTTAATACTTTTAAATCTCAAATATAACTTGTCTAAAAGTTTAGACAGTGCAATTTGACTAGAATTTTACACATTAACAGATGGAATGCGAAATACCGCGTTCGCGCAAGGTTTCCCGCGCGGGCGTTTACTTTTGGCGGCTTTCGAATCTGAGCGCGGCCGAGGTGCCGGGGACGATTGGAGCTAGCACCCTGTTACCGCGAGCGCGCGATTTCGTGCGTCGCGTTTACGGTGCAGTGACGCTAATCGCCGGTAACGTTTTCTTCGACGAAATCGGGATGCTGCAACCGCATGAACTCGATGGCAAAGCCATCGTCGATGTGACGCACAACGCGGCCTTGCGTCTTTCCGACGGTGACCATGACGCCGATTGGCGGTCGCAGTTCGCCAGTGATGCCGATCGCGGCACCGGACTGCGAAAGATCGATCACGCGGCAGGCGACATTGGTGCCATTGGGTAGCACGAGACGCGCCATTGGGTTCCGTGGCGCAAACCGGCCGTGGCGGCGGTCTTCTGGCAGGTTGAGGATTTGCCGGTTGGCCAGCCACGTAAGCTGCGCCGCGAGCTTGTCGCGCTTGCGCAAAGTGGCAGAGATCGTCATTGCGAATCCGTTTTCGAAGGTGCGCGCGATTTTGCCTTCGAGACGGCCAAGATGGTCCACATAGGCGATGACCCGCTCGCCAGGCTGGCCGGCCATAGGGGCGTGAAGCGCCATGCCCCCTGGGGACATGTCGACAACGTGGCAAGGGAATTCACGCCGATCCGCCAGCATATAGCGGCCGAGCAGGTTAACTTTCACGCGCTGATGCCGCCGGCGCTCTTCGGCCAGAGGCAGGATTACCGGTTTGGTCAGAGGAAGTGCCATAGCTGCCGGGATCGGAAAGCGTTTATTTCCGCAGCTAGTTAGCCTATGAGCCTATCGTTAACGTTGCGTTAGTTTGTGCCGTCGCCCGGCCTGATTTCGCATCCACCGCTGTAGAGCAGAGCCAATCACGCGAACGCGTGGGCGTCCGCCACGACGGACCGGCAAACGGATGGCTGGATTTCTCGACGTGTCGGTGCCGAACGTTCTCCAAAATAATGCGCATCACCGCGAAACGTTAATGGCTGCCGCGCCTGTCCCCGATCGGTACAGACGCGCCTGGATCGTATTGCGACGGCGGATGATCGTGCCCCCGTGAGGTATTCGACAGCAGCGCTCCGCGGTTAGCGTTAAAACGAGAGACGGGTTGGCAAGGACGGTCCCTTGTGGTCCCTTTCGCCAGCTCGAGAACACAGCCGATAAACTTGACTCACGCAAAAATCAGAGCCCGGGGAGGCGAGGGGATGTGACCAGCCGGAAAGGCGGCAATAACCCCGCAACGTGGCTCAAGGGAGGGCGTCAGCCCTCCCTTTTTGTTTGTATGCACTGATCCGGCTTGCGGCTGGGCGGCGGTGCGGCGAAACTCAGGTGTCCCACCGGAACCTCGTGAGTGAATCGCGAACCGATTTTCAATGTACCAGCGGTTGTTCTCGCTGTGCTCGCAGTGCTGGCGCTGGTGCACCTCGTCCAAACGTTGCTGTTGACCGAACAGCAGAGGTTGGAATTTCTGCTGACATTCGCTTTCATTCCGGCCCGCTACGATAACTCAATGATGCTCGGCGGCGCTCTGCCCGGCGGCGGCGCCGACATCTGGACTTTCGTCACCTATGCGCTGATTCACGCCGACTGGACACATTTCGCCGTCAATGCGATTTGGCTACTGCCATTCGGTAGCGCGGTCGCGCGCCGCTTCGGCACGGCGCGCTTTTTGGCCTTTCTCGCCGTCACATCGGCAGCTGGGGCCGGGTTGCATCTCGCCACACATCATGGAGAGCAGTATCCGATGATCGGTGCATCGGCGGCGATCTCCGGCACGATGGCGGCGGCAATGCGCTTCGCATTCCAGCGCGGTGGGCCACTCGGAATGTTGCGCGGTGGAGACGATCGCGCCTACCGTGTGCCGGCGATACCACTGACCGGCGTTCTGCGCGATCCGCGCGTGTTACTGTTCCTCGTCGTCTGGTTCGGTATCAACATCCTCTTCGGGCTTGGTTCATTTCCCGTGACCGGCAGTGAGCAGCCCGTGGCGTGGGAGGCGCATATCGGCGGATTTCTGGCTGGGCTGTTGTTGTTCTCCTGGTTCGATCGGAGGCCGGATTTTCCCGAATTTGAGGACACTGCTGCAACGCCACATTAGCCAGTTTGCGCCGCGCAAGGCTGACCTCACGGAATTGCGTGTTGACGGAACCGGTGGCGCGGCAGGATCGTTGCTCGTGGCCCGGACTCCAGGGTTGTTCCTTTGAGATCGGGCGTTTTCGTATGATCGCGTTTTGAACGACGATCTTGTTTCAGGGAGGCTGCCATGAACGTGAAGACGATCCTGGCCGCCAAGCAACGGAACTTGGGCGGCGACATCGTCTCTATCGAACCGACTGCCAATCTCGCGGCTGCGGCACAACTGCTTTCCGCACACCGGATCGGTGCAGTCGTCATTCTCGGCGCGGGAGGGCGCCTGGCGGGTATATTGTCTGAGCGTGACATCGTGCGCGCACTTTCCGAGCATGGTGCCGCGGCGCTTGACTTGACGGTTGGTCAGGTGATGACACGCAATGTCGCAACCTGCGCCGGTGACGAGTCGGTTGCCAGCATCATGGAGCGGATGACGGCAGGGAAATTCCGGCACATGCCGGTCGTTGCCGACGGGCGACTTACCGGACTTATTTCAATCGGCGACGTGGTCAAGCATCGCGTCGAAGAGATTGAAAGTGAATCCGAGGCGATGCGCGACTACATCCGCACCGCGTAGTCCGGTTCAACCTGCGCTGTATTCTCCCGGCTGCGAAAGCGCGGTCACGGCCTCGTTGACCGCATCGAGCGCTTTTGTGGCAGCTTCGCGGCCGGTCTCCATTGCTTCCGCGGCGCGGTGAAAATCGAACCAGCCCATATCGCCCAGACGCGGGCTGATCAGGACATCGGGCGGATCGCCTGCAAGCCGCGCTCGCGTAATGCGATCCTGCATAACGTTGAAAGCCTCGACCATTACGGTCGGCAGGCCGGGCCGGCCGCGTCGGCCAAAAAACTGCCGGCGCAGCGACCGCTCGCGGCTGAACATCCGGCGAAAGCCGTTGGCCTTTGGAGGCTCAGGCGCAAGATCGTTCTCGTCGGGGCCGTGATTTGCGATGATCGTACCGCGGCCGAACATGTCTGAATTGAGATTGACGGCGATCACCAATCGCGCGCCAAGGGCGCGCGCAGCTGACACCGGCACCGGGTTGACCAGAGCGCCGTCAACCAGCCAGCGTCCGCCGATCAGCACGGGTGGGAAGATTCCCGGGAGCGAATACGATGCACGCAGCGCGTCGCTCAGTCGGCCGCGGGTGAGCCAAATTTCATGACCGGTGTTGAACTCCGTTGCAATCGCCGCGAAACGGATTGGCAGATCTTCAACACGGCTTTCCTTTAGACCTGCTTCAAGACGCGCAGCGAGATGGCTGCCGCCGATCAGGCCGGAGCCGGACAAACTGATATCGAGGTAGCCCAGCACGCCTCGCACCGTGAGCGTGCGCGCCCAGCTCTCCAGGTTGTCCATTTCCTTCGCGGCGTAGCAGCCGCCAACGACGGCGCCGATGGAAGTGCCGACGATCACATCGGGAACGATGCCGTGCGCTTCAAGAGCGCGGATGACGCCGATGTGAGCGAAACCGCGGGCGGCGCCGCCGCCAAGTGCAAGACCAATGGTCGGGCGCGCCGGGGCTGGCTGCGCGTGCGTCGAGGCCTCCGCCGCACGGTCGCCGTTGCGCGCTCGCGCGAAAATGCCTTCGAATACCAAAAGTTGTTTCTCCTATGCCCCGAGGCTGACGGAAGGGATGTGTTAATCCAGCGGTCTGGCGGAGTGTTGTGACAGAAACGTGACGAGAAGCCTGCGCCCGCAGCATTACGTAAAAGTTAAATGCGATGTCGGGCCGATTGGTTCCTCAGACGCCGAAACGCGTGACGATGGCATCGAGTTTTGGCCGCTCGCGGTCCTCGGGTGCCTTTGCCGGCCGGCCGATATGAACGAAGCCCGCGACGCGTTCGTGCGGCGCGATGCCAAGCGTATCAAGGACGCGCCGGTCGTAGGCATACCACTCCGTAATCCAGCTCGCCGCGTACCCCATGGCGTGCGCAGCAAAGACAAGACTCATCGCGGAGGCGCCCGCGGAGAGCTGCTGCTCCCATTCAGGAATCTTCACGTGCGGACCGGCACGGCTAACGACCGCGATGACAAGCGGTGCGCGTGAGAGGCGCTTGCGCTCGAATTCAATCTGGTCGGATGCAGCTTCAGGATGGTCGGCACGATAGGCGGCAGCGATTGTGTCACCTGCGATGGTCCGTGCGTCGCCCTCGAACACGATAAATCGCCAGGGCGCCAGCTTGCCGTGATCGGGGACCCGCGAAGCAATCTTCAAGAGCAATTCGATCTCGGACGGTGCCGGTGCCGGACCCACCAACTCCATTGGCTTGACCGAGCGGCGGGTTTTCAGAAGCTCAAGAGCATCTGGCATTGCTGATCCTTCGGAAATTGCGCTGTTGCGACTAGCACAGCGTTAACGAGGTCACAAACATGCGATAGATCGGCTTGAAATCGCCTCGATTTGAGCCGAAAACATCAGCGTCATGGACAGGGCATTCGCGACCGTCGTCTGCGGCCGGCTATGGCCGGCGCTCGGAGTTATTCTGGTGCTGGTTGCGGTCGATCCGCTATCCGCACGTGCCCAGGCGCCCGCGCAGAACTCGCTGTTCTCGGCGGTGCCATCGACCGGACTCATTTCGCCGTCTCCATCGACTCGCACGGATATCTTTGGACCGAGCAGCCTCCCGGCGGCGCCTGCGCCGATTCCGAGTGCACCTCCATCAACCACCGCATCGATTCCCCCGATCCCGGCCGGGCAGGTCGCGCTTGCGTTGAGCGCGCGTTTCGGCAAGGACGCGCAGCCGATCGGCGGCGGTCTGACCTGGCGCGTCTACAATGCGAAAGCCGACACGAACGGCAACTTCAAGCTGGTGAAGGAGGAGAAGTCGCCGGCGCCGACGCTCGTGCTTCCGGCTGGCGGTTACATCGTGCACGTCGGCTTTGGCCTCGCGACCGCTGTCAAGCCGGTCGATCTGCGCGGACCGACTGTGCATGAAGAGTTCGATCTCCCGGCTGGCGGCCTGCGTATCGAGGGCAAGGTCGGGGACGTTCGTATCCCTGCCGGTCAGATTTCGTTTGATGTGTACAAAGGCAGCCAGTTTGAACCGGGAGACCGGCGGCCGATCGCAGAGCACGTTCTGACCAGCGATGTCGTAGTTGTTCCTGAGGGCACTTACTACATTGTGTCGAATTACGGCGATGCCAATTCGGTTATTCGTTCCGACATTCGCGTGCAGGCCGGGAAGCTTACTGACATCACCGTCACGCACCGAGCTGCGGCAATCACGCTGAAATTGGTTACCGATCGGGGCGGTGAGGCGCTTGCCAACACCGCTTGGTCGGTACTGACGCCAGGTGGCGACGTCATCAAGGAATCGATTGGTGCATTTCCACGCGTCATTTTGGCCGAGGGCGAATATCGCGCGATCGCACGCAATGAAGGAAAGGTCTACGAGCGCGAATTCAAGGTCGTTACAGGCGTCGACGGCGACGTCGAGGTGCTGGCGCGCTAGGGCCGCGCGGTCCACCGAACCTTACTGTACCCGACGGAATTATAGTTGTGCAGGTAATTGCTAACGACCCCGTCATGGACATTTTTTCCGGCCTGGATTTAGAAAAAACCGCTCTGCTCCTCGATGTCGATGGCACGATTGTCGACATTGGTCCGTCGCCTGACGAGGTGCAGGTTTCCGACTCGTTGCTCCGTTCGCTCGGGCGGCTGCATGAACTGTCGGGCGGTGCGGTCGCATTGGTGAGCGGCCGGCGTATCGGCGATCTCGACAGTCTGTTTTCTCCTTTGGCGTTACCCTCAATTGGCGTCCACGGCGCCGAGATGCGTGTCAATCACGGTGAGGTTTTTTACTGGGCCAAGCCATTACCGACCGATTTGCGCCGCAGGCTTGCGGACGTTGCCAGCATCGGGCCGGGCATAGTCGTTGAGGACAAGGATTATTCGCTCACGCTGCACTACAGGAAGGCACCTGAGCATGCCGAGCAACTGCGCCGTCACATCGCTGCCGCACGGAAGGCATTTCCGGCAGAGCCGACCGAGCTGCTGCTCGGTAAAGCGATGTTCGAGGTTAAGCGGCCGGGAATCAGCAAAGGGCAAAGCATCCGTAAGCTGATGGCGCACGCGCCGTTTAGCGGGCGTATGCCGGTTTTCATTGGTGACGATGTCACCGACGAATCGGTTTTCGAAGTCCTGCCCGAGATCGGCGGAAAGGGCTTTAGCGTCTCGCGCTATTTCCCGGGCCTTGCGGGTGTTTTCAAGGATCCGGCGCAGGTCCGCAACGCCCTGGATTCGCTGGCGACAAAAGGGCGGGCGCGCGTATGACCGACTACGGCCTCGATCTCGCGGTCATCGGCAATGGCCGCACCGCCGCATTGCTCGAACCGTCGTCGCGGATCGTGTGGTGGTGCCTGCCGCGCTATGACGGTGATCCCGTCTTCTGCCGCCTGCTTTCCGGGACCGATGAGAAGGGTTTCACCGACGTCGTTCTCGAAGGTCAGGTCGAGGTTCGCTCGAACTACGTCCGCAACACCGCCATCGTGGTAACCGACCTGATCGACGACAAGGGCGCCGGGGTGCGGGTCACCGATTTCGCGCCGCGCTTCCAGATTTACGGACGCACGTTTCGGCCGCCGCAAATCATCCGCATCATCGAGCCGATCGGAGGCATGCCCCGCGTCACTATCCGTTTTCGCACGACGCATCGCTACGGCGAGCCGGTGGCATCGCGATCGTCCGGCAGCAATCATATTCGCTACTGGCGAGACGACGTGCCGGTGAGGCTGACAACCGATGCGCCACTCTCCTATGTCGAGAACGAAGCTTCGTTCATTTTGACGCGGCCGGTGCATATGGTCTTCGGCACTGACGAGCCATTCGAGGGCTCGCTGGAAACGACCTGTCGCGATTTTTGCGAGCGCACGCGTGACTATTGGCTTGAATGGGTCAGGCGGCTTGCCTTCTCGATCGACTGGCAGGACGAGATCATTCGAGCCGGCATCACGCTCAAGTTGTCCAGTTACGAGGAGACCGGTGCAATCGTCGCTGCGCTGACGACCTCGATTCCGGAAGTGCCAAAATCAGGCCGAACCTGGGACTACCGTTTTTGTTGGATGCGCGATGCGTTCTTCGTCGTGCGGGCGCTCAACCGCATCGGCGCAACGCGCACGATGGAAGACTTCATATCGTACATCCTGAGTGTTTCTGCCGGACGGCCGGGTGAGGTGCGTCCGCTTTACGGCGTCGTGCACACGGATCCGCTCGAAGAGCGCACCGCGCCGGCGCTTAGCGGTTACGGCGGCGATGGACCGGTGCGGATCGGAAACGCAGCCGTCAATCAGAACCAGCATGATGTCTACGGCAGCATTATCATGGCTGCGACGCCAATGTTCTTCGACCGGAGGCTGCCGCGACCGGGCGATGCGTCGCTATTTCAAACGATCGAGCCGCTTGGCGAGCAGGCGGCGAAGCTCGCGCTCAAGCCGGATGCCGGCATCTGGGAGTACCGTGGGCGCACGCGCGTGCACACACATTCGGCAGCGATGTGCTGGGCAGGCTGTCAGCGCCTCGCGGCAATCGCGAACCATCTCAACCTTCCCGACCGTGCCAGCCACTGGAACGGCATTGCAGAAGGTATTGGCGAGGAGGTGCTCAAGCGCGCATGGAGCCCCAAGCGCAAGGCGTTTTCGGCCGCATTTGAAAGCGAAGATCTTGATGCCAGCGCGCTTTTGCTTGCTGAACTTGGCCTGGTATCGCCCGAAGATCCGCGGTTCATTGCAACCGTCGAGGCCATCGGACTTGAACTTCGGCGGGGCTTCCACGTTATGAGGTATGTCGCTGCCGATGATTTTGGCCTGCCGGAGTCGGCTTTTTTGATTTGCCGGTTCTGGCTGGTCGATGCATTGTGGGAAATTGGGCGGCGCGACGAGGCGCGCGACATGTTCGTCGATGCGCTTCGAATGCGAAATCGATACGGCCTTTTGTCCGAGGACGTACACCCCGTGACTGGAAAATTGTGGGGGAATTTTCCGCAGACCTATTCGATGTCAGGATTGATATTGACGGCAATCAAGCTGTCGCGAAGCTGGGGAGACCGGTATTGGTGCGGCTCGTCGTAGTC
>Ga0126377_10004413_pt1 | contig 10243 bp, 11 predicted proteins | sample PanSoiMetPlot_22_FD_92647 | JGI IMG/M metagenome (GOLD analysis project Ga0126377, IMG submission 92647) | Tropical forest soil microbial communities from Panama - MetaG Plot_22 | ecosystem: Environmental > Terrestrial > Soil > Tropical forest > Bulk soil | place: Panama | collected 2016-02-17 | reverse complement strand
GCACCTGCTCGTAGACTCGTGCGCTGGTCGATCGCTTGCCGGGCCGGAGCGGCGAGGCGCGGTGAGCCGTCGCCGTGTCGTCGTGGTGGTGGTCGCGGCTTCGCTTCATCGAAGCCGGCGCGGTGCATCGGCCGTGCCCGCGCACCGCACGAAGCTCCAGGCCAGCTTTCGCGGAATTCGATCCTGCGGACGGCACCGCGGCGCGCCGTCGCTACACCTGACACTGGATGCGCCACAGTGCCGGACGCGAACACGCCGTCAGGGAGCATCGGTCACCGGAATGGCAATCTCGGCGTGGCCGGCAACCGTCCCCGGGAGAGCCGGCGCGAAAGGTCCGACCAGGAGCAGAGCCGGCAGGAACGCTCTTTCGAACGATCGCGTCACCTTGACCCTCACGTGGTGAGTCGTCGGTCGGTGGCGCGCTGGTCGACGCCCCCGCCAGGTATGACGCGGCGCTCGCGAACAGCCTGCGAAACCTGTGGGCCAACGTCCCGCTGGGGCCCTCCATCCAGCCGTTTCCCGGCGCATCGCACATTCCCTCACGCCCGTTTCGTCTGGAGCTATTCGCGCCCGTCCCTCAGGATGGGTGACGGCACGAGGGCCGGGTTGCTAGGATGGCCGGCCCCTCAAGTAGCGCCATGGCGCGTCACCAGTGTTCCAGGTGATGGCGAGCTCGCCGAGTGGCGTCGAGCTCTCGCGCGAGTATCTCCCCCCTCAACGGACAGGTGGCCATGAAGCTCTCGGACTACGTCACGTTCAACGACAAGAGGCTCGCGCGGCGATACGCCGATGCGCCGATCAAGATGTCTCATCTGTACGAGGCCTACTTCGACGGTGATATCGACATTCCGGGCGACATCTTCGGCCTCCTGCGCAACCGCAACGCCTTCGTCGAGTTCAAGCTGACGTGGCAGCACCTGAGATGGGCGGTCACCAACTTCGTCTGGGAGGCCAGCATCCATTCGAAGAAGCAGGACACGCGCATCGTTCGTGAGCACTACGATCGCGGCAACGACTTCTTCGGCTGGTTCCTGGGCGAGCGCATGGTCTACACCTCCGGCTTCTTCGAGCAGCCCGGTGAATCCCTCGAGGAGGCCCAGGACAACAAGATGAACCTGGTGTGCCAGAAGCTCAAGCTGGCGCCGGGCGACCGCATGCTCGACATCGGCTGCGGCTGGGGCACGCTGGCGCGCCACGCGGCCCGCTACTACGGCGTCGACGCCACCGGCGTGACGCTGTCGAAGGAGCAGACCTCGTTCGCCAACCAGCGCATGGCGGACTGGGGCGTCCAGGAGCGCGCGCGCGTGCTCTGCCTCGACTATCGCGACTCACCGCAGGAGAAGTACGACAAGATCGTCAGTCTCGAGATGGTCGAGCACGTCGGCGTCAAGAACTTGAAGAAGTTCTACACGCTCGTGAACGATCGGCTGGCCGACGACGGCATCTTCGTCCTGCAGTGGACCGGCCTGCGCCGCGGACTCCGCCCCGAGGACCTCATCTGGGGCCTCTTCATGAACAAGTACGTCTTCCCCGGCGCCGACGCGAGCCTGTGCCCCTCGCGCATGCTCAAGGTGATGGAGAAGGCCGGGTTCGAGTTCCACAGCATCGAGAACCTCACGATCCACTACTCGTGGACCATCCAGCGCTGGTTCGACAACTGGGTGAGCAACAAGGACGCCATCCTCGCCGCCTATGGCGAGCGCTGGTTCCGGATCTGGAAGTTCTTCCTGGCCTGGTCGGTCATCATCGGCGAGCAGGGCAACGCGGCCTGCTTCCAGGTGGTGGCCAACAAGAACCTCGACCAGTACAAGCGCCAGCGCTGGATCCTCGACAAGGGGCCGGTGCTGGGCGACCGGGCCGGGCTTCTGGAGGCGCCCTCGCGCCCGATGCGCCCGCCGCTCGTCGAGGTCCCCCAGCCGCGACCGCTGGCCGCGGCGGACTGATCTCGCCCGCGAGTCGCCGGGATATCGGTGGGCTGCCCGGGCAGGGCAGCCCGCCGCGCGGTCACTCGCCCTCGCTGCGCGGGAATCGACGGGCCGGCGTGCGCGTATCATCCGCCCATGCCCAGGCCCATGCACCGCGTTCCCGCCCTGATGGCGGCCTCCGTCCTGCTCGTCATCGCGAGCGCCTGCAACAAGGAGGAGACCCACGCGGGCGCGTCTCCCGCCGCGGCGGAGAAGCCAGCCGCGGCCGCGGCGCCCGCCGCCGACGAGGCGCCCGCCGCCGAGCCGCCCTCCTCCGACAAGGCGCCCGCGGCCGAGCCGCCCGCCGCCGACAAGCCCGCCGCCGAGCCGCCCTCCTCCGACAAGGCACCCGGAGCCGAGCCGCCCGCCGTCGAGCCGACCGCCGCCGACAAGGCGCCGGTGGATCCGGCCACGCTGGTCGGCCAGTTCGGCTTCGACGCCTCCACCGAGGCGCGCGTGAAGTGCAAGAAGGTCGACGCGAAGACGGCAAAGATGCTCGCGAGCAAGGGCTACCAGTGCAGTCACCCGCCGGAGGACAGCTCCTTCGCCGAGGGCGCCGGCGCGTGGACGAGGTGCGCGGCGGGGGACGACAAGGAGTGGGTCGTCTATCCGACCGCCAGGATCTGCAAGGACCAGCTCGAGACCATGGAGGCCAACGGAGACTGAGCCGGGCGACCCGGTAGCAGGCCCGCACGACATGGGGCTCGAGGCGCCCGCGGGCGATGACCTGGGGCGGCGCCGCGCGCTTGCCGCGCGCGAGTTGCAGGCGGCGCACCCCTTGCACCGGCGATGACGGCCGGGAGAAGGAGACAGTCATGGCCATTCGCAGGAAGAGCAGGAGCGAGAACGTGACGGCGCAGCACCCCGCCCCAGGTCGACTGAGCGAGCTCCTCGCCGACGAGCTCGACATCGTCCACGGCGGCGTGAGCAACGCCGAGTCCGGCCAGGTCCTCAACATGGACGGCGGCGGCATGGACGGCGGCGGCGAAGGCGACGCGTAGGATGGTGGCGCGGCGAGGCGCGGCGGCGCGCCGCGCCCGCCCGCCCCTTCCCGCGCCCGTCGGCCCGGCGCCTCAGCCCCTGACTGCCACGCAGACGGTGCAGCGGGTGGTCGGCTTGGTCCACGACGGGGGGAGATCCATCAGCTCGAACGGCTCCAGGTGCACGCGCGCGAAGCGGGCCCGCAGGATCTCGAGGCGAGCCGGGCTGGGCTCTCCGCTGGCGAAGAAGGAGAAGCGCCCGCCCGGCCGGAGCCGCCTCGCGCAGACCCGCTCGACGAAGAGCGCGAAGTCGCGGTCGGCCATCCCCTCGGGCGGCCAGGTGTCGTACATGATCGCGTGGTAGCGGCCGAGGCGGCCCGCCACCATCTGCCACGGCGCGGTCACCACGCGGGTGCGCGTGCCGCGCGCCTCGCCGGCGACCAGGGCGGCGAGCACGCGGGCCACGCGCGGGTGCGGCTCGATCGCGGTGTACGAGCGCGGCCGGAGCGGCAGCGCCTCGCGCGCGAACACGCCGAGGCCGCCTCCCACCTCGAGCAGGTCGGCGTCCTCGATGCCCTCGAGCAGGAGCTCCGCGTGCCGCCGCATGAGCCGCGCCTCGGCGTGGAACATCACGTACTGGCCGCCCAGTCGCAGGCCGTCGCGCTCCCACACCGCCGGCAGCGCGGCCAGGCGGGCCAGGTGGGCGCGATGCGCGTCGGTCAAGAGCGCCGGGTCGGGGCTCACGCGGGCCGCTCCAGCGGATGCTCGAAGATGAGGTTGGCCGGCGTGCGGTGGACCAGCGCGTAGCCCTCGGCCGCGAAGGCGGCCCGGATCTCGGCGAAGCTCGAGCGCGGGCGCGTGTCGGCGTACTCGATGATGACGAGCCACGGCCTCACCGTGTGCCGGTCGAGCGACTCCCAGACCGCCAGCTCGTGGCCCTCCACGTCGATGTCGAGGATGTCGATGCGCCCGAGCGCGTACTTCGAGACCAGGTGGTCGAGCGTCACGGTGGGCACCACGATCGGCTCGTACATGACGTCCTCGGACGGCACCAGGCTCGAGCGCGACGGGCGCTGCGGGTGGAGCCAGAACTGCGCCCGGCCGCAGGTGGTCGACGCCGCCGACAGCTCGCACAGGGCGCGCGTCTCGTGCAGCCGCTCGAAGTGGCGCGGGTCGGGCTCGACGCACAGGCACCACCAGCCCCGCTCCTCGAAGTAGAGCGAGTTCGACCCGGTCACGCCGTCGCTGGCGCCGACGTCGACGAACACGCCGCGATCCGGGAGCTGGTAGTGCCCCGCGATCCAGACATCCTCTCCGAACTGCGATCGTCCGCTCTCGATCATGGCGCCATCTCCTCCTCGAACGACCGGTCGGGCTCGACGCCGGTCTCGCCGCCGAGCTCGCGCCGGATCCACGCCTCGCCGTCGACCACGAAGCCGTCCAGGCCGTGCTGCTCGGCGTAGGTCTCGAGCTCCGACATCGCGTTGATGAAGCCGAGGCCCTTGTAGTTGAGCGATGTGTTGCACAGGACCGGCACGCCGGTGCGCTGGCGGAACGCCTCCAGCAGCTCCCACAGCGCCGGCTGGTCGCCGCGATCGACGGTCTGGACGCGCGCGGTGCCGTCGACGTGGGTGACCGCGGCGAGGCGCGCGTCGGTCACCTTCTGGAAGTAGAGCATGTGCGGGCTCGGTCCCTGCCAGTCGAAGTGCTCGTGCACCCGCTCGACCTGGCACACCGGGGCGATCGGCCGGAACCCCTCGCGCTGCTTGATGCGGTTGAGGCGCGCGTGCATCTCGCCCTCGAACGGCGCGGCCAGGATCGATCGATGACCGAGCGCGCGCGGGCCGAGCTCGAAGCGCCCGCTCACCCACGCCAGCACGCAGCCGGCCTCGAGCAGGCGCGCCACGCATGTGGCCGAGGCGGACACGCGCCGCCAGGCGGGGCCCGGCGCCCGATCGGCGGCGAACGCCTCACCGGCGTCGACCCGCCACGACACGCGCGCGGGGCCGCCCAGCAGCTGCTGCGCGTCGATCGCCGCGCCGATGGCGACGCCGGAGTCGTTGGGGCACGGCGGCACGAACACCTCGGCCCGCCACGCCCGCCGGAAGCGCGTGTTCCACTCGCAGTTGAGCGCGCAGCCGCCCGCCATGACGAGCGGCGCGTCGAGGTCGAGCCGCTGCCCGGCGAACGCCCAGAAGCGATCGAAGATGGCGTCGGTCAAGAGGCGCGCGAACCGCTTCATCGCGTCCGACTCCACGCCGGCGTCGCACAGCGGGTGCGAGGCGAGCGCGCGCTTGCGCAGCCGGTAGGCGCTGGGCGCGCCCAGGACGACCTCGAGGAGCGCCGCCTCCGCCGGGCTCGGCCGCCCCGGATCCTCGCAGTACGCGGCCAGCGCCATCATCTTGCCCGCGTTCTCGAGCAGGAGCGACGGGTCCGCGTCGGCGTCCACCGACGGGTCGGCCAGCGCGTAGGCGAAGATGTAGCGGCTGCCCGGCTCGGGCAGGACCGCGCCGCCGACCGGCGTCACCTCGCCCGCCGCGCTCACCCGGTAGAAGCGGCCGACGTCTCCCTCCCACAGCAGCACCTGGCAGTCCCGGTCGGGGGGAATGGCCGACAGCCCGAGCGAGCAGAAGAGGTGGCTGCGCTCGTGCGAGGTGAAGACCAGCGTCGCGTCGCGACCGAGCAGCCGCGCCGACTGCACGCGCGGGGCGGCGACGCCGTGATACCCGGCGCCGGTGGGGAACGACGCCCCGCCCATGCGCCCCTTCCACCACCCGCTGTGGGCGACGACGTCGGGCACATCGTCCATGGCCAGGAGGCCGCCCATCAGCGCCTCCGCGCCGAGCGGGCTGTGGCGCGCGTGGCTGCCCTTCTCGGCCTCGCGCGCGTGCACCAGGCTGCCTTCCTCGACGACCGCGAGCGCGCCGTCGTGGCCGCCGTTCAGGCCCAGGATCTTCATGCGGGAGCCTCCATCGAATCGAGCACCGTCTCTGCCCAGGGGCGCCACGACAGGCCGGCGGCCAGCGCGCGCGTGGAGTCGAGCATCATCAGCCGGTCGGTGGCCGTCCCGGGCGGCGCCCACAGCGGCACCTCCGACCACGGCACCACGCCTCGCTCGAGGAGCTCCGCCGAGCTGACGGGCGCGACGCGCTGCTCGGACAGGCGAAGGAAGCGGACCAGGAAGCGGACGATGTCGAGCAGGCGCGGCGCGCGCGGGCGCGGCGGTCCGCCCACGTTCAGGACCGACCACGCGGACGATGACCGCCTGGCCAGCTCCGCGGCCAGGAGCTCCGCCAGGTCGCGAGCGTCGACGAACGAGACGATCGCGTCGTCGGGCACGTCGGTGCGATCCGACGAGGCCAGCTGCACGCGCCAGTGGGTGAGCCGCATCGAGCGATCGCCCGGGCCCAGCACGACGCCGAGCCGGAGCGCGGTGACCGCGCAGCGACCCGCCGCCCAGGTGCGCACCGCCTGCTCCAGCTCGACCCGATGACGCTGGCGCTCGAAGGTGGCCGACGACAGCGCGCCCTCGAGCGAGCGCACCAGCGGCGCGTCCTCCCCGGTCGGACCCGAGCCCGGGCCCGCGCCCGGCCGGCGGTGATCGTAGACCGATCCCGACGACATGAAGACGTAGCGATCGCAGCTGACCGCCGACAGCGCCGGCAGGTCGGTCGCGCTCGACAGGCAGCAGTCGACGACCGCCGTGTAGCGGGCGCGCCCGAACAGCGCGCGCAGCGCGTAGGGCTGGCCGCGATCGCACGCCACCACCGGGAAGCGGCACGGGCGCGTCGGCGGGCGGCGCGCCGCGCCCTCGACGCGCATGCCTGCCGCCGCCAGCGCGCTCGCGACCGCCCGGCCGACCAGGCCGGTGGCGCCGACGACCAGCGCGCTCCCCCGCTCACTCATGGTCGTGTCCGAAGACGACGAGCCGGCGCGGGCGGCCCGATCGGTTGTCGCGCGAGGCGTGGACCAGACGCGAGTGCCAGAGGAGGAGGCTGCCGGCCGGCACGACGAGCTCGACGGCGTCGGCCTCCGGGGCGGCCCGGTCGGGAACCACCGGGCCGTGCGGGCCGCCGTCCTCGAGCGGTATCGAGCGCCGGTGAGAGCCGGGCCACACGCGCAGCGGCCCGCTGTCGGAGGCGCAGTCGTCGAGCGCGAAGGCCGACGACACGACGTCGCTCGACAGGCCGCGCCTCTCGAAGTAGACGCCGTCGATGTGGCGGTGGACCTCGGGGCCGAGCACCGGCCAGCCGCCGCGCGCGCCGCCGGGAAGGCGCTCCTTGAGCATCAGCTTGTCCTCGACCAGGCGAGGCGCGCCGCGCAGCAGGCGGGCCAGGATGGCGCGCAGGAGCGGGTGGTCGGCCAGCGCGGCGAGGAGCGGCGAGAGGTCGGCGACCGGCTTGACCTTGAAGGCGTAGGCCTCGCCGGTGGGCAGGTTCCAGCCGTGGAGCCGCGACTCCAGGCGAGGCGCGCCCTCGGGCCGCTGCAGCAGCGCGGACACGATCCGCTCGCACTCGCGCCGCAGCCGGGCGCACGACGCCGATGACAGGACACCGGGGGCGGAGGCGTAGCCGCGCGCGCGCACGTGATCGGCCAGGGCATCGGCCGCCGGCGGAGGCGCCTGCCTCACGATGCCAGCTCCACGATCAGCGGGCGGTGATCCGACACCGGCGCCCCGTCGTCCTCGCCCTCGGGGACGACCTCCGCGCTCTTGGGCGCGAGACCGCGCGTCCACAGCTGGTCGATGCGGCCGAACACCTGGGGCGCGTGCGGGGCGCGGAAGCCGTGGGCCTCGCAGGCCCGGGCCCAGCGGTCCCGGGGACGCGTGTCCTCCGGTCCGCGCCGCTCGCGCGCCGACGCCCAGCAGTCGACGAAGCCGCGGCGGCCCAGCCCGCCCAGCTCGTCGCTGCCGGGCAGGCAGTTGAAGTCGCCGCCGATGAGGCACGCCGACGCGCCGGTGAGGAAGCTGTGCCCGGCCAGCGCCTCCAGCTCGTCGCGCCGGCCGGCCGCGTCGCCGCCCCGCCAGGGCAGGTGCGCGGCGGCCACCGCGGTGCCGTCCTCGAGCAGGACCAGCGGCCAGCGGCCCGGCGCCGACGCGACCAGGCGGCTCCGCGCCGCCACGCACAGCCCCACCGGCTGGTCTCCGATGCGCTCGGTCGGCGCGTACTCCCAGCGCCACTCGGCGCCGAGCAGCGCGTCGTCGGGCCACGGACACTCGGTCAAGAGCGCGACGTCGGGGCGCCAGCGCTCGAGGAGGCCGCGGATGCGCCGGGCGCGGGCCGCGAAGTCGCCCGCCCGCCAGAAGACGTTCCACACCAGGACTCGCATGGCTGCGCCTCCGCGCCTCACGCGGTGCAGGCGAGCGCGGCCAGCGCCGCCGGCTCGTCGGGCGCGACCAGATCGGCCGGCCCGGCCAGATCGGCCGGCGAGCGGAACCCGCCGCGGCGGAAGTGGGCGCAGACGTCGAGGTCGAGGAACGACCGCCACATGGTCGGCACCGCCTCGAGGACGCCCTGCACCAGGTCGGCGACGTCGCGGTCGCTGGCCGCCGCGTCGCTCAGCTGGACCGAGGCCAGCCGCGGATTGGTCAGCGGCCGCCCGTTGTCGGTGGCGAGCAGCACCTCGCTGGTGGCGGCGCCGAAGCGCGCCACGCACTCGCCGGCGATGAGCTGCGCGGCGATGGTGTAGAGCTTGCCGACGTGATGGAGCGGGTTCTTGCCCGCCGGCGCCTCGGCGGTCGACGGGCGCAGCACGTTGATGGCGCCGTTGATGCGGTTGCCGCGGCCGACCACGCCGCAGTCGCCCTTGCCCAGCGCGGTCCCGAACGGGCACAGGTAGGCCGACGTGGCCGAGTCCTTCGAGTTGACCACCAGCCGCGGCCGCAGCCCGCGCCGGTCGGCCTCGCGCCACACCGCCTCCTCGAGGAGCGCGCGCGCCATCGCCACCATGTCGTCGTACTCCTCGCGCGAGCGCAGCCGGTCCGAGTGGCCCGGTACGCACACGGTGACCTCGAGCGCGTCGCCGGCGCGGATCGCCACCACCTTCACGTCGGTGCCGACGGCAGGCATCGCGGCGGTCAGCCCGGCGCGCGGATCGGTCACCAGCCCCTCGAGGTGGCGGACCAGGTCGGCCAGGTCGTCGACGGTCGCGTAGGCCGAGCACAGGACGGTGTCGTTGGCCACCGTCTCGCGCCGGCTGGCCTCGCGCACCTCGGCGAGCGATCCGGGGTGGTAGAAGCCGCGCCCGTGGTCGGGCGCGCTGCCGGCGCTGTTCTCGATGTTGAAGCGGACGTGGCGCGCGATCGCGGTCTCGCCCAGCGCGCCGTCGAGCACGGTGCGTGCCGCCTGGCGCAGGATGCGCTCCGCGTCCACGCGCTCGCGCCCGATCCCGTGCGACACCTTGCCGAACAGGTGGACGCTGACCGGCTTGAGGATCTCGAAGCCGCCGAAGCCCACGCGCGCGGCCGAGCCTACCAGGTTGACCTTGTCCACCCAGTGGTTGAGGACCATGCCCCAGCGGTCCAGACACTCCGCCGAGTAGAGGCGGCTGAACTCCTCGGCGATGAGGTCGGCCAGCGAGTCGGGGTGGCCGATGCCCTTGCGCTCCACGGCCTCCACCGGCAGCGCGGCCGCCTGTCGGGTCCGGGCGATCGTCATCCTCATGACAGCACCACCAGCGCGGGGCGGGCCGCGTCGCCGGACGGGACCGGCCGCGGGATCGGCGGCGGTGAGACCAGGTTGGCCAGGCACTGCGAGACCACCAGCACGCGGTTGACGCCGCACGGCGTGGCCGATCGCGCGAGCACCACCGTCCCGTCGTGGAGGTTGCCGAGCGACTCGCCATAGGCGGCGCAGCGGTGGACGTCGCCGGTGACCATGACCTTGATGGAGCGCGACCCGGCGCGACACGGCTCGCCCTTGAAGCGCAGCATGCCGCGCAGGTAGGGCTCGTTGTACGGGTACTCGCCGGCGACCTCGCGGACGATCTCGCGCTCCGCCGGCGTGTAGGCCTCGGGATAGGTCCGGCCGGCCCACCTGCCCTTGAAGACCTTGCCGGCGATGTGGTCGACGCCGAGGCCGCGCAGCCGCGCGAGATCGCCGACCGCGCGCCCGAGGAGCGGCGGGTAGAGGACGTAGAGCGCGAGGACCGGGAAGCCGCGGTCGCGCAGGATCCGGTAGGCGGCGGCGAAGCGCTCCTCGGTCTCGCCCAGCCGCTCGCGCTCGGCGACGTGGAGCGCGGCCGCGATGCGCACCACGCGCTCGGGCGCGAGGCGGGCGGCGAAGTCGGCCACCAGGGGCG
>Ga0126377_10004412_pt1 | contig 10245 bp, 5 predicted proteins | sample PanSoiMetPlot_22_FD_92647 | JGI IMG/M metagenome (GOLD analysis project Ga0126377, IMG submission 92647) | Tropical forest soil microbial communities from Panama - MetaG Plot_22 | ecosystem: Environmental > Terrestrial > Soil > Tropical forest > Bulk soil | place: Panama | collected 2016-02-17 | reverse complement strand
TCCTGCAGGCCCTCGACGCGCACCGGCTGGCCCGGGCGGCGCCGCACCATCACCAGCAGCCGTTCCTCCTCGGTCTCCCGCCAGTAGGCGAACACGTCCGTGCCGGTGTGGGCGACCCGGAAACCGCCGTGGCGCAGCGCCGGCCGGCTGGAGCGCAGGGCGAGCAGGCCGGTGAGCCGATCGAGCGTCGGCCGGTGCCAGGCCTCCGGCCGGGACCACGGCATCGTGCGGCGACCGTCCTCTCCGTGCACGCCCTCGATGCCGAGCTCGTCGCCGGCGAACACGGTCGGTGTGCCGGGGAACGTCGCCAGCATCCCCATCGCCACCTCGACCAGCGCCGGGTCCCCGACGACGGTGCGGATCCGCGCGGTGTCGTGGGTGCCGAGCATCGTCCACGACCGGGTGAGCGACCGCCACGACATCCGGGACGTGAACGCCCGCATCGTCGCAGCCATCGTCCGGGCGTCGATCGGTGGCAGGCCGCCGGGGACGCCGTACTCGCTGTCCGGGCGGAACTCCGGCCGGCGCAGCCATCCGGTGACCGGCCGGGTGAAGCCCGCGTAGTTCATCGTGCCCTGCCACCCGCCGCGGTCGAGGTCCTCGCTCGCGTCGTTGGTGTGCTCGCCGACCAGCAGGCCGTCCGGCCGTACCCGCCGTACGGTCGCCGCCAGCAGCGAGGCGACCTCGTGCGCGTAGTCGTCGTGGCCGTGCCGGCCGGTCATGTTGGCCACGTCGACCCGCCAGCCGTCCAGCATCTCCAGCCAGCGGGCGGCCACGGCACGCGGCCCGTGGAAGAAGCGGGACCGCAGTTCGGCCGAGGCCCAGTTGAGCTTCGGCAGCGTCGGCACGCCCAGCCACGTCTCGTACGTGCCGTCCGGGTTCCAGTAGTAGAAGTCGCGCGACTCCGGGCCGGTGAACCAGGCGTGCCCCGAGCCGGTGTGGTTGGTGGTCAGGTCACCGATCAGCCGCATGCCGCGTTCGTGCGCCGCGTCGGCCAGCCTCGCGAGCGCCTTGTCCCCGCCGAGCAGCGGGTCGACCTCGTCGAACGAGGTCGCGTCGTACCGGTGCGTCGAGCCCGCGGGGAAGACCGGGGTGAGGTAGACCGCGTTGGCGCCGAGCGCGGCGACGTGGTCCAGGTGCGCGGCGACACCGTCGAGGTCACCGCCGTAGAGCTGGTACGGCGTCTGCGGGCCCCGCCCGATCACCGGATCGTCCCAGGTGCTGGGGACCGCCCACGGCGGTGGCGTCCGGGCATCCGCCTCCGGCGAGCGGGCGAACCGGTCCGGGAAGATCTGGTACACCACGGCGTCGGCCGCCCAGGCGGGCGGTGGCGGGTAGGCCACCAGCCGGAAGTCGGTGTCGTCGGGTACGTCGTGGTCGGCGGTGCCCGCCGCGGTGAGCCACCGGTGGTGGCCGTCGCGCACCAGCAGGAACCGGTAGCGGGTCACCGGGTTGTGCACCCGCACCGTCGCCCGCCACCACACCTCACCGTGCCGTTCGCGGTGGACGGTTGCCCGGCTGAACAGTGGCTCCCCGTCCGGGGTCGAGCGGACGTACACCCGCTCGACCCCGGACGACACCGGGCCCCGGACGAAGACCGTCACCGGGTCCCCGAGCTCGGGTGCCTGGTTCGGCACGTAGAGCGCCGAGCCGTCGTGGTGGTATCCGGTGCTCATCCCTTCACGGCGCCTACGGTCAGGCCGCTGACGATGTAGCGCTGGAGGAACTGGAAGAGCGCGACGGTGGGCAGGGCGGTCAGCAGGGAGCCCGCGGCGAACATGCCGAAGTTCGCGTTGCGCTGGCCCTCGACCAGCCCGTACAGGCCGACCGCCAGCGTCTTCGTGTCCGGGGAGGTCAGGAAGACGCTGGCGAACAGCACCTCGTTGATGGTCGCGATGAAGCCGAGCAGCGCGGTCACCGCCAGGATCGGCGTGATCAACGGCACGATGATCTTGAAGAACGCCTGCACGTGCGAGGCGCCGTCGATGACCGCGGACTCGTCGAGCTCCTTGGGTACCGTGTCCAGGAAGCCCTTCATCAGCCAGGTGTTGACCCCCAGCGCGCCACCGAGGTAGAGCAGCATCAGGCCGGCCTGTGTGTTCAGGCCGATGGCCGAATACTTGTCGCCGATGTCGGCGAACATCAGGTAGATCGCGACGACCGCCAGGAACTGCGGGAACATCTGGATCAGCAGCAGCGACATCAAGCCGACCCGGCGCCCGCGGAACCGCATCCGGGAGAACGCGAACGCGGCCAGCAGCGACAGGAACATCCCCGCGGCCGAGGACAGCCCCGCGATCAGGATCGAGTTGAGGTACCAGTGCCCGAACGAGGTCTTCGAGAACAGGTTGGTGAAGTTCGCGAAGCTCGCGCCGGACGGTACGAGGTCGGTCGAGGAGAGCGTCCCCACCGGGTTGAACGCGGCGGAGATCACGAACACGATCGGGAACAGGGAGAACACGATCGCGATCGCGCCAACCACGTGCCGCCAGCCCACCTCGCGCAGCCACCTGCGGCCACGCGGCGGTGCCAAGGTCTGCACGGTCACTTGTACACCTCCTCCTGCTTGCGGGTGAAGCGGAAGCTCAGCGCCGAGATGGTGCCGACGATGAGGAAGATGTAGATGGAGATGGCCGCGGCGAACCCGTACTGGGCGCCGGAGCCGCCGAAGGCCAACCGGTACGTGTACGTGATCAGCAGGTCGGTGGAGCCGACCGTGGAGTCGGTCGGCGGGAACGGGCCGCCCTGCGTGGTCAGCTGCACCGCGTTGAAGTTGTTGAAGTTGAACGCGAACGACGAGATCAGCAGCGGGGTCAGGGACACCAGCAACAGCGGCAAGGTGACCCGGCGGAACCTGTTCCACACGCCCGCGCCGTCGACCTTGGCGGCCTCGGACAGCTCGCCCGGGATCGCCTGCAACGCACCGGTGGACACCAGGAACATGTACGGGTACCCGAGCCAGAGCTGGATCAGGATCACCGAGAAGCGTGCCGTCCAGGCGCCGCCCAGCCAGTCGACGGAGAGCCCGAACAACTTGTTGATCAGTCCGAAGTCGGCGTTGAACATGTCGCTCCAGACCAGCAGCATGGCGAACGACGGCATCGCGTACGGCAGGATCAGCAGGATCCGGTAGACGGTCTTGCCCCGCAGCCGCGCGGAGTTGAGCGCCATCGCGACGCCCAGCCCGAGCGCGAAGGTGACCAGCACCGACAGGAGCGCGAACGCGATGTTCCACGCCAGCGTCTGCAGGAAGTGGCTGGCGATGTTCTTGTCGGTGAGCACCGAGGCCAGGTTCTTGAAGCCGACGTTGACCTTCCAGCCCTGCGGGAGTTCCTGGCCGGAGCTGTCGACGAAGACCCCGCGGCCGCCGTCCGCCGTCCACACGTGCCCGTTGGTCTGGTCGGTGACGCAGTCGCAGGCCTTGTTGTAGAGCTGGGAGGCGGCCCCGTCGTACGCGTGGGTGATGCCGGAGGCCCGGATGGCGCCGTCGCTGGTCGGCACGGAGAAGCTCGTGACGTCGTTGCTGCGCACCGTGGCCTGGCCGAGGTTGAGCAGCGTGTACCCGTTGGCGGCGGTGATGCGGCTGCCGGTGACGGTGAAGTCGGCCGGATCCAGCGGGTGCAGGCCGGACGCGTCACCCTCGTACCCCTTGCCGGCCGGGTCGAGCAGCAGGAACACCAGCTTGCCGGTGACCGGGTCGCCGGTGGTCGCCACGGACAGCTCGTACTCGGTGGAGCCGGCGACCTGGCGTACCGACGAGGTCTGGATGGCGACGATCGCGTCCTGCTTCGAGCCGCGGTGGCCGTCGCCGAAGTTGGTGAAGGCGGTGCTCGCCGTGTACAGCACCGGGATCACCTGGAAGGCCAGCAGGAACAATGTGCCCGGGATCAGGTACTTGGGGGCGATCCGCCGGCGGGACAGGTAGATGTAGAAGATGGCCGCGGTGACCACCACGAGCACTGAGAGCCACAGCCACTCGTGGTCACTGATGAGGGGGAGCGCGGCCCATACCGACAGCGAGCCGACGATGCCGAGCAGCACGATCTTCACGATCAGCCCGGTCAGCGTGACCGTCTGGGTACCCCCGCGGGTGATGAGGACGTCCGGTTCTTCCGGAGCGCGCCGCGGGCGCGGGGTCGTGACCGACCCCGCGCCCGGCAGTTGTTGCTGCGTTGTCATCGCACGCTACTTCGCGATGGCGCCGGTGATTGCCTTCTGAGCGGCGGCAAGGGTCGACTGGACGTTGGCCCCGCCGATGATGGCGGCCTCGGCCTTGCCCAGCGGGTCCCAGATCGCGGCCATCGCTGAGATGTTCGGCATCGGGGTTCCGGTCTTGCTGGCCTCGAACCACTTGGTGATGTCGGGGTCGGTCCCCTCGACCTGCGTCAGCGCGGCGGTCAGCGCCGGCGGACGCGGGTTCGCCTGGTACAGCGCGACCTGCAGGTCCGGCTGCGTGACGTAGTTGGTCACGAATTCCTGCGCGAGCGCCTTGCTCTTGCCCTTGCTGGCGACGAAGAACGCCTGGATGCCGACGAACGGCGAGGCGGGCTCGCCGCCGGCGAACGAGGGGATCGGCGTGATGTCGTAGTGGATGCCGGCCTTCTTGATGTCCGGGATCGCCCACGGGCCGGAGATCAGGAACGCGGTCTTCTTGCCGGTGAACGTCGGGATCGCGTTGTCGGCGGTGATGGACCGGGTCAGCGCCCCGTCACCCTTCTCGCCGAGCTGCTGGATCTTCGTGAAGGCCGCGACCGAACCGGACGAGTCGACGCCGACGTCGGTCGGCTGCCACTGCCCGTTGGAAGCCCGGCCGAACAGGTAGCCGCCGCCGGAGGAGAACAGCGGGTAGATGTGGTACGCGTCGCCGGTCTGGCCGACCTGCAGCGCCATGATGTTGGTGACCTTCTTGGCGTCCTTCAGCGTCTGGCCGGCCTTGATCAGGTCCTCCATGGTGGCCGGCGCCGTCGGCACCAGGTCGGTGTTGCGGATCAGCGCCACGTTCTCGATGGCGTACGGCACGCCGTAGGTCTGGCCGTTGAAGCTCACCGCGCTCAGCGCGACCGGCGCGAAGGCCGCGGACTGCTGGCTGGTGAGTTGGACCGGGTCGATGGTGCCGTTCTGGACCAGGTTGCCGATCCAGTCGTGGGCGCCGACGACGATGTCCGGGCCCTTGCCCGCCTGCGACGCCGTGACGAAGTTGGTCTGCAGGTCCTTGGAGATGGCCTGCACGTTGACGGTGACGCCGTTTTCCGAGCCGAACTTCGCCGCGAACGGCTTGAGCACGGCCGCGCGCTGGTCGTCCGCCCAGATGGTCAGCGTGGCGCCGGTTGTCGCGGCGCTCGAGGATTTCGTGGTCGTGGGCTTTCCGCCGCCGCTGCTGCATCCGGCGGCAATGAGAGAGGTCGCCAGCGCGATGGCGATGACACCCGTGGTTCGGATGCGCATCGAGGTCTCCTGTCCAGGGGGTAGGGGCGGGGGTCGCGGCTATTGACAGCCGTGGGTTGACGGAGACACTAGCAAGACGTTTCATTTGTTGAAAGGTCTTGCGGTCTGCTTGCGCAAAGCGTTACACACCGTGCCAGGGGGGAAACTGATCACTGTGGTCTACAGTGCGCACATGCCCGGTGACTCACCTCGCATCACACTGGCCGACATCGCCAAACACGCGGGCGTTAGCGAGGCGAGCGTCTCGCGGGTGCTCAACGGAAAGTCGGGCGTCAGCGAGGAGACCCGGCAGGCCGTGGTGGTGGCGCTGGACATTCTCGGGTACCAGCGCCCGGAACGACTGCGCCGGCGCAGCGCCGGCCTGGTCGGCCTCATCACGCCGGAGTTGGAAAACCCGATCTTCCCGCTGTTCGCGCAGATGATCGAGGCCGCCCTCTTCCAGCACGGGTACACGCCGGTGCTGTGTACACACCAGACAGCCGGTGGCGCGAGCGAGGAGGACTACGTCGAGACGCTGCTCGACCGCTCGGTAGCCGGCATCATCTTCCTGTCCGGTAACCACGCCGACACCAGGCGTGACCCCGAGCAGTACCAGCGGCTGCTGGCCCGACCGTTGCCCGTCGTGCTCATCAACGGGTACATGCCGGGGGTGGACGCCCCGTTCATCTCGGTCGACGAGGGCGGTGCCGCGATGATGGCGGTGGCACACCTCGCCTCGCTCGGCCACCAGCGCATCGGGCTGATCAGCGGTCCCGAGCGGTACGTACCCGTGCAGCGCAAGCTCGACGGGTACCGGGCGCAGATGGCCGCGGCCGGCCTGGCCGAGGAGGTCGAGCTGACCCGCTTCGGCGTCGAGGGTGGCTACGCCGCCGCCGACCGGCTGATCCAGCGCGACGTCACCGGGATCGTCTGCGGCAGCGACATGATGGCGCTCGGTGCGATCCGGGCGGCGCGCTTCCACGGGCTGGCGGTGCCCGACGACATCTCGGTGGTCGGCTTCGACGACTCGCCGCTGATCGCGTTCACCGACCCGCCGCTGACCACGGTCCGCCAACCGGTGCGCGCGATGGCCGCGGCCGCGGTCGGCGCACTGATCGAGGAGATCGACGGCCAGACCGTGCCGACCTCCGAGTACGTCTTCCGCGGGGAGTTGGTCGTACGCGGGTCGACCGGCCCGGTCGGCACGCGGCTGCCGACGGTCCGGGCGGCGGCGGGTGCCGGGCTAACCGTCGCGCAGCGCGCGCCCGACCTCGGTGCGTGACCCGACCCCCAGCTTGCGCAGGATGGCCGAGACGTGCACCGCTGCCGTCTTCGGCGCGATGTAGAGCCGGCGGGCGAGTTCGGCGTTGGTCAGCCCGTCGGCGACGAGCATCGCCACCTCACGCTCGCGCGGCGTCAGTGCCGCGGCGCCGGAGACCGAGGTCGGCTCCTGGGCCGGCAAGCCCGCCCTGACCCGCAATGCCTGGAGCTGCTCGACGCGCCAGCCGCCCCAGCGGGCGAGCAGCGGGCCGGCCAGCGCCAGCTGGTTCGTGGCCTCTTCGGGACGGTCCATGGCGAGCAGGCAGGACGCCGCGCCGGCGTGAGCCGTCCCGCGTACCCACATCGGCAGCATCTGGTCCTGGGCGGCGGCACGGTAGCCGGTGAGCGCGGCCGCGTGGTGTCCGGCGGCCTCGTCCAGCTGCGCGTCGATCATCCGCCGCCAGCGTGACACCTTTGTGTGCCCGGCCTTCGTCGGCGCCTGGTCGGCGGTCCCGCCCGGTTGCCCCATCGACAAATCGGCGAACCGGCGGAGGTCGGCGAGGGGCAGGCCGGCGGCGAGCCCGGCGGAGACCAGGTCGTGGGTGTAGCTTCCGCCGGCCGGGCCGAAGGTGGTGAGCACCTCCGTGACGGCGGTGAGCGCGGCGGCCGCCCGGTCCAGCTGCCCGCGCCGGCAGGCGATGTGGAAGTCGAGGCCCAGGACCGACCCGCTCTTGCCCGCCGGGACCGAGTTGAGCACGGTGTAGACCTGCTCGGCGAGGTCGAGGTCGCCCGCCTCCAGCGCGAGCCCGGCCTGCAGCACGGTGTGGTAGTCGGCCTGGCGCCCGACCTGGCGGAACCGGTAGCTGCGCTGCGCGCTCTCGGCGATGATGGCCCGTGCCCGGTCCAGCTCGCCCTTGCCCAGCGCCAACAGTGCGCGGCCCTGGTAGTAGGCGGCGACCGCGAAGTGGTCGAAGCCGGCCTGCTCCGCGTCGCGACGCATCCGCTCCAGCGTCTCGGCCTGCTCGTCGATGGTGGCGGCGGGCATCTGGAACGCGAGGTTGTGGATGGCCCGGGCGGCCAGCACCCAGCTGCCCACCTTCTCGGCTTCCTCGGCCGCGCCGAGGAGCATCTCGCGCGCCTGCTCGCGCCGCTCCATGAAGTCGAGCAGCGCCGACCCGTGCTCGACGAGGGCGGCCAGCCGCGTCTGCGGCAACTGGTGCTCCTCGGCGAACTCCAGCGCGCGCCGCGACCACTCGAGCGACGTGCCGTTGTCGTCGGCCAGCATGTACGACTGGGCGATGGCCGCCATCGCCTCGCCGCGCTGTTCGCCGACCGGCAGCGAGTCGAGCATCAGCTCGACCTCGTTGGTCGTCGTGCGCATGCCGTCGATGTCGTCGGTCTCGTACAGCAACCGCACCAGCAGGCCGAGCGCGTTGACCTCGTCCTCCGGTGTCGCGGCCCGGTCGCGCCAGCGCCGCGTGTAGCTCACCGCGTCCTCGAGCAGGCCGGCGAGCCAGGCCGCCCGGGCGGCGGCGCCCAGCAGCGTGGTGTCGTGGGCGGCCTCCTCCAGGCCCATCTCGGCGAGCTGGAGCGCCTGGTACACCGAACCGATCTGCAGGTACGCCACGCTGCCCGCGCGGGCGGCGTCGACCATGTCGTCATAGCGGCGGGCGCCGCGCGCGTGGTAGGCCACCATCGCCGGCGCGCCGCCGACCGACAGGCCCCGGTGGGCCGGCTTCCCGTCCGCGGCGGCACGCGCGAGCAGCGCGTCCAGCGCGCACTCGTGGACGCGCCGGCGCTCGCGGCCCAGCAGCGACCCGGTGATCGCCTCGCGCACCAGCGCGTGGCGGAAGACGAACTCGTCCTCACCGGACTCGACCAGGATGTCGCGGGCGACCAGCTCGCGCAGCGCGCCGATGAGCTCGGACTCGCCCGTGCCGGTGACCTCGGCGAGCAGGTCGAAGGGGATCCGCTGGCCCAGGACCGCGGCTGCTTCGAGCACCCGGCGGCGTTCGGCGGACAGGTCGTCGGTCTGCCGGCGCAGCGTCTCGGCGAGGGTCCAGGGCAGCGGCCCGTCGCACAGCGTGTCGAGGTCCGCGCCGTCGCGGGCGCGCAGCAGCTCCTCGAGGTAGAACGGGTTGCCGCCGGTGCGCTGGTGCAGCGCCATCACCGACCGGTAGGTCGGCTGCTGCCCGGTCGCGGTGGACAGCAGCTGCGCGGTCTCGTCGACGGTCAGCCTGTCGAGCCAGACCCGGGTCACCTCGTAGCGGCGTTCCAGCCGGGCCAGCAGGGCGTCGACCGGCTGCCGGCGGGTCACGTCGGCCGGACGGTAGGTGCCGACCAGCAGGCGTTCGCCGGGCAGGTCGGCGAGGTGCTCGAACAGCGCCGTGCTCTCGGCGTCGGCCCAGTGCAGGTCCTCGAAGACGATGACGGTGGGTGCCCCGGCGATCAGCTCGGCCACGATCGCCACGGCCGCGCGCAGCCGCTCGGCGGGGTTGCGGGCGGCGTCGGAGACCTCGGCGAGCAGGTCGCGGTTGGCCGGGAGGTCGCCGACGGCGTTGAGGAACAGCTCGTACGGCCGGCCGAGGGAGCCGGGCTGCGCGTCGCCGGCGATGACGACGGTGCCCTCCGGCATCCCGGCGACCAGCTCGGCGATCAGGCGGGTCTTCCCGATGCCGGCCTCGCCGGCGATGATCGCGACCTGCGGGCGCGACGACGACACGAGCTGCATCAGTCGATGCAGCTCGTGATCGCGTCCAATCATCACCGGACTGGCTCCGCTACGCGTCGCCCGCATGTGGCAAGCGTACCGACGTCCACCGACACCTCAGAGGTGCTGGACCGCGGCGCCGTTCGCGCTCTGAGGAAGGCGCCGCGGTCCGACCGGCCAGTAGCGGTCGGGGATAACCCGGCCGGTTCACCGGCCCCGTGCCGGGATGCGCTGCCGGCGCCGTGACCGCGGCTCGACCTGCGCTCCCGGCGTGCGCCACGGGCGAGGTGCCAGCGGCGCGCGTTCTCCATGAGATCGTTCTGGTACTGCTCGACTGCGGACGACAGGACGTATGGGTTGGTGGTCCACATCTTGGTCTCCTCGATGCTGTGTTCTCCGATGCATTCATCGTTGATCAGCACGCCTTGGGAGACATCGGCACGGATGACGTATTTCCAGGTGAGCGCGGTGCCTAGGCCGGCCGGCGGCGGGCCTAGGTATACCTAGGCGGATGGTTCGCGCGGGTGCTCCAGGAGGGAGTCGAACCCCCTATCGGCCGCGTTAGAGGCGGCTGCCCGGCCGTCGGGCGTCTGGAGCCGGATGGGACGTAGCGCCGGGGCGGGACGGGCGAGACTAGCCGCCCGCCCCGCCGTACGGCAACCGGGGATCCGGTGTGACGGAGATGACCCGGACGGCGGTCAGGCCGCCGGATCGATCCGCTCGCGGAACTCGGCGTCGGCGACGGCGTCGCGGGCCGCCGCGTACTCCGCCGCGCTCAGCGAGCGCCCGAGGCCGTCGAGCGTACGCAGCACGAACCGCTGCGTCACGACGCGGCGGTTGAGCAGGTCCAG
>Ga0126377_10004411_pt1 | contig 10245 bp, 6 predicted proteins | sample PanSoiMetPlot_22_FD_92647 | JGI IMG/M metagenome (GOLD analysis project Ga0126377, IMG submission 92647) | Tropical forest soil microbial communities from Panama - MetaG Plot_22 | ecosystem: Environmental > Terrestrial > Soil > Tropical forest > Bulk soil | place: Panama | collected 2016-02-17 | reverse complement strand
GCGCGCCGTGATCAAGGGCGACAACTACGGCGTCGGCTTCCAGGCCGGCCAGTACTTCGCCAAAGAGCTCAAGTGCACGGGCAACGTCGTCGAGATCCAGGGCATCGCCGGCATCTCGGTCACCACCCAGCGCACCAAGGGCTTCGCCGACGCCATCAAGCAGTGCAAGGGCGGAATCAAGATCATCGCGCAGCAGCCGGCCGACTTCGCGCCCGACAAGGGCCTCGCGGTCATGCAGAACATCCTCCAGGCCAACAAGAAGATCGACGCGGTCTTCACCCACGACGACGACATGGCCCAGGGCGTGGTGCAGGCGATCAAGAACGCCAACCGCGACAAGGAGATGTGGCTCACCGGGGTCGGCGGCTCGAAGGCCGCGATGGACGCGATCAAGTCGGGCGGCCTGTACCGCGCGACGTTCCTCTACAACCCGACCATGGCCGCCTCCGGCGTCGCCCTCGCCCGCCTGCTGGCCCGCAACCAGGGACTCCAGGATCTGACCGAGCCCATCATCCCCAACCTCATCGTCATGCAGGCGCAGGGGGTGTTTCAGGACAACGTGGATCAGTTCACGGCCCTGGCGTTCTGACACGACCGGAGACAGGAGACGGCTCCTGTCTCCGGTTTCACCGCCGTGGCACGATCCGCCCCATGACGACCGCCACCAGCCAGGAGCGCCGCTACGGCGTCGCCGCCTCCTCCACCGCCACCCCCGGCCGCGTGCTGTGCAGCGCCCGCCACCACCACTTCGTGGTCGACGGGCCGGTCGGCAACGGGTTTCCGGGCGAGGCCATCACGCCGATCGAGGTGTTCCTGGCCGCGGTCGCCTCTTGCGGCGTGGAGCTCCTGCAGGCGTTCGCCCGCCAGGACGGCATCCCGCTCGAGACCGTGCGCGTCCAGGTGGAGGGCGCGGTCGACCGGTCGCGGCCGGTGCGCCCGGACGCCACCGTGCTCAGCTGGGCCACGGCCGACTTCGAGCTCGGCGGCGTCAGCCAGGAGCAGGGTGAGCAGCTGGTCGAGCGGTTCAAGAAGACTTGACCGGTCTACGGCAGCGTCGCAGTTGCGACGCCCGACGTCCGCGTGACCGTCCGCGTGACCGTGGGTTGATCGGCACACCGGCGCGTGCACCGGCACCGCGCTGACGGTATGGTTTCGCCAACCGGAGGGAATGCCGTGGACTACCCGACACAGCCGTCGCGCGAGTCCGGCGATTCGCGCCACCAGGGCCTCGCGCCCGAGGCATCGAGCGTCGTCGTCGTCGAGGATGATCGCACCGGCATGGACCCGGTGACGGTCGAGCGCGCGGTGCTCGATCACCTTCGCTTCACCCGGATGAAGGACCTCACCACCGCCACCCAGCTCGACGTCTATCACGCGATGGCCCACGCGGTGCGCGACCGCCTGGTCGAGCGCTGGATCCAGACCCAGCGCGCGTACTACGAGCACAAGGTCAAGCGCATCTACTATCTCTCGGCCGAGTACCTGATCGGGCGGATGCTGGCCAACAACCTCATCAGCCTCGGCCTGTACGAGCAGGCGCGCGCCGGGCTGCGCGAGTACGGCATCGATCTGACCGACCTGCTCGAGGAGGAGAGCGACCCCGGCCTGGGCAACGGCGGCCTCGGCCGCCTGGCCGCCTGCTTCCTCGACTCGATGGCGACCTTGCAGCTGCCCGGCTACGGCTACGGCATCCGCTACGAGTTCGGCATCTTCGATCAGGCCATCGAGAACGGCTGGCAGGTCGAGCGCGGCGACAACTGGCTGCGCTTCGGCAACCCGTGGGAGGTGGAGCGGCACGAGTACACGGTGCCGGTCCACTTCGGCGGGCGCGTCGAGGAGCGGCCGGGGGCCGGCAACCGCTACGAGGTGCTGTGGGTGCCGAACGAGACGGTGCTGGGGCTGCCGTTCGACACGCCGATCGCCGGCTACGGCAACAACACGGTCAATAATTTGCGCCTGTGGTCGGCGCGCGCGACCCGCCAGTTCAACTTCGCGGTGTTCAACGACGGCGACTACCGGCGCGCCGTCGAGGACAAGGCGATCGGCGAGAGCATCTCCAAGGTGCTCTACCCCAACGACGAGTCGGAGGTGGGCAAGGAGCTGCGCCTGCGCCAGCAGTACTTCTTCACCTGCTGCTCGATCCACGACATCGTCCGCCGCTTCAAGAAGCAGGAGTCGACCTTCGACAGCTTCCCCGACCGGGTCGCGATCCAGCTCAACGATACCCACCCGGCGGTCGCGGTGGCCGAGCTCATGCGCGTGCTTGTCGACGTCGAGCACGTGCCGTGGGATCGCGCCTGGGAGATCACACAGAGCACCATCGCCTTCACCAACCACACCCTCCTGCCCGAGGCCCTCGAGGTCTGGTCGGCGTCGCTTTTCGGGCGGCTCCTGCCCCGCCACTTGACGATCATCTTCGAGATCAACCAGCGCTTCCTGCGCCAGGTCCAGATCCACTGGCCGAACGACGAGGCCCGCCGCCGGCGCATGTCGATCATCGGCGAGGAGCCGCACAAGCACGTGCGCATGGCCCACCTGGCGGTGGTCGGCTCGCACAGCGTCAACGGCGTGGCCGAGCTCCACTCCGAGCTCCTGCGCAAGCAGCTCATGGCCGACTTCGCCGAGCTGTGGCCGGAGCGCTTCAACAACAAGACCAACGGCGTCACGCCGCGGCGCTGGCTGCTCGAGTGCAACCCGCGCCTGGCCGGGGCCATCACCCGCCGCATCGGGCCCGGCTGGGCCACCCACCTGGACCGGCTCGCCGAGCTGGCGCCGCTGGCCGACGACGCCGGCTTCCGCGTCGAGGTGCGCGACATCAAGGCGCAGAACAAGCGCGAGCTGGCCGAGGTCATCTGGCAGCGCAACCAGGTGCGGGTCGACCCCGAGTCGATCTTCGACGTGCAGGTCAAGCGCCTGCACGAGTACAAGCGCCAGCTGCTCAACTGCCTGCACATCGTCAGCCTGTACCAGTCGCTCAAGCGGGACCCGCGCCAGCCCTTTCCCGGCCGCACCTTCATCCTGGGCGGCAAGGCGGCGCCCGGCTACCGGATCGCCAAGCTCCACATCAAGCTCATCAACAGCATCGCCGAGACCGTGAACATGGACCCGGACCTCGCGGGCCGGCTCAAGGTGGTGTACCTGGCCAACTACAGCGTCTCGCTGGGCGAGAAGATCTTCCCGGCCAGCGACGTGTCGGAGCAGATCTCGCTCGCCGGCAAGGAGGCGTCCGGCACCGGCAACATGAAGTTCGCGATGAACGGGGCGCTCACCATCGGCACGCTCGACGGCGCCAACATCGAGATCCGCGAGGCGGTGGGCGAGGACAACTTCTTCCTGTTCGGCCTGCGCACCGACCAGGTCGCCGCGCTGCGCGCCGAGGGCTACCAGCCGGGCCGCTACATCGAGCGGATCCGGCCGCTGCGCGAGGCGATCGATCTCATCGCGTCCGGCTTCTTCACCCCCGGCGACCCGTCCTGCTTCCAGCCCATCGTCGATGATCTATGGAAGCGAGACCAGTACATGGTGTGCGCCGACTTCGAGGACTACGCCGCCATGCAGGAGCGGGTCGGCGCGGTCTACGGCGACCCGGAGGACTGGACGCGCCGGGTCATCGCCAACCTGGCCGGGGTGGGCCGCTTCTCGAGCGATCGCACGATCGCCGAGTACAACCGGGACATCTGGCACGCGCAGCCGGTCGCCATCGACCTGGTGCCGGCCCAGCGCCGCTATCCGTGACGCACCGGGGGCCGGGCTGCTGCCTGGCCTCGCCTCGGCGTGCCGCGCCGCTCCGCTCCGATCGGAGCCGATCGATCAGTCAGTCGGACAGGAGCGAGCGCGGCAGCGGGGTCTCGGCGTCGAGCTGGACCATGACGGCCGTGCTGTCGATGCGGCCGTCGATCGGCGACGGATCCATGGACGGCCCGGCCGGCATCTCGCTCGCGTCGCGGCTGGCCGCGGCGCGCCGCAGGTGCTGGATGCCGAGGCCGACGAAGACGCGCCTCTGGCCCCAGCCGAGCTCGACGCCGAGCGCGGCCGTCTGCTCGCGCTGGTGCCGGTCGGGGTGGATGACGTCGCGCACGCGCCCGCGCGCCTCGATCTGACAGCGGCCGATCCGCGGCCCCACGATCGCGACGCTGATGTCGGCGTCGTCGAGGGGCGACAGGAGCTCGCCGCCCTGGGGACCGAGGCCGAGCAGGCTGGCCTCGGCTCTGATCGACGGCCCGTCCGCCCGACCGACGCGCAGGCCGAGCCACGGGGTCACCGGGCGGCCGTGTCCGCTCCACGTGAGGAGGTGCGCGCCCACGAAGTATCCGTAGAGATCGGCCTCTCGGCGATACCGCGTACCGAGCAGCTGGTAGATGGTTCCGCTCTCGGCGCGGCCGGCCGCCTCGGCCACGTCGAGGCGCTCCCACGTCAAGGTGGCGATCGACAGGTGCTTGCCGAACGCCATCTCGGGCAGGTGCAGCCGGACGTCGAAGCGGAGGTGGTCGCCGGTGGGCGCGATCCACTGCTCGAGGCGGAGGCCTGACGCCACCCGCCAGCCGGGACCGGCGTCGCCCTCGCCGGGGGTGCCGTCCACCTGGCTCTGCGACGGCAGGCGCGGCGGCTGGGCTCCAGCGCGCGCCGGTGCTGCCAGGGCCGCTGCCGCGAGGAGGGGGATCACGCAGCGGCGCACCGGGTGCCGAACGATGCAACGCACGTGCCACGGATTCTGCGCAGTTCGGGGCGCCGCCACGACTTCTGACAAGGACGGCGCAACTGCGACCAGACGGTCAGCAATTTGCCAGGTTCGGCGCTTGCGGTCCGGCGGAGACTTCTCGTGGCGCGAGCGCACGGGCGCGCGAGGGCGCTCGATCGGGGGCTGTTGTCTGGGGCCGCGCGTCCCCAGGTGTGGCCGATCAGGAGACATCTCGCGCGGGTCGGCCGACAGGTCCGGACGGTGTCGACCTCCGCTCATGACCGCGGAGCGAGCGCGGAGCGACATGTCGCACAGGTCTCGCGCAGTCTTTGCCCGAAACGAGTTCTCGACGAGGTGCCCCGGACCCCTCAAACTGGCCGTCCGTGACTGACCTGGCTTCCGGGGAGGGAGTAGGGCCATGACGTTGACACTGTCCATTGGCCGCTTCGGCGCCGCCGCTGCGGCCGCCGCGCTTCTCGCGTCGTGCACCGGGCTCATCACCGGCGGCGGCGGCGATGACGGCGGCGGCGGCGGGGGCGGCGTCGGTGGCGGCGGCGGCGACGGCATCGGGGACGGCGGCGACGGCGACGTCGACGAGGGGCCCTACGAGGGCGAGCTGGGGACCATCCTGTTCGTCACGCAGGTCCCGGTCGGCGGCCTCGGTTCGCGGTCGGCGCCCTTCTCCAACCACCGGAGCAGCGTCGAGGCGGTGCCGCGCGGCGGCGATCTCATGATCCGCTACCCCGACGGGACGCTGCGCAACCTGACCCGCGAGGCCGGCTTCGGCGACGAGGGCGAGAACCAGCGCGCCGGCGCCATCGCCGTGCGCGAGCCGACCGTGCACTGGAGCGGCAACCGCGCGCTGTTCTCGATGGTGGTGGGCGCGGTGACCGAGCGCTACCAGCAGCGCGACGACTTCCGCTGGCAGATCTACGAGGTCACCGGCCTCGCGCGCGGCGACCAGGTCGCGATCCGTCGCATCGACGGCCAGCCCGAGGACTACAACAACGTCTCGCCCCTCTACACGTCGGACGATCAGATCCTGTTCGTGTCGGATCGGCCGCGCGGCGGCGAGGCGCACCTCTACCCGCAGCTCGACGAGTACGAGTCGCAGGCCAGCACGACCGGCATCTACCGCCTCGACGAGGCCAGCGGCGCGCTCGAGCTGATCGAGCACGCCCCGAGCGGCGTCTTCTCGCCGTCGATCGACACGCACGGCCGCCTCGTCTTCACCAAGTGGGACCACCTGCAGCGCGACCAGCAGGGCGACACCAACGACCTCGGGGAGCGGTACGGCGTGGTGACCTACGCCGACGAGTCGGCCTCCGCGGCGGGGAGCGCGACCATCGCCGGCTCCGAGATCTTCCCCGAGGCGCGCGACAACGACTCGATCGATACCCTGGCCGGTGTGGCCGGGCATCGCTTCAACCAGTTCTTCGCCTGGGAGATGAATCAGGACGGCAGCGCCGAGGAGACGCTGAACCACATCGGCCGGCACGAGTGGGGCGGCACGTACAGCGACGGCAGCTTCACCGGCGACGACAACCTGGACTACCAGGCCAGCGACGTGCACCGCGGCACCAGCGTCGAGCTGCGCAGCGACGGCGGCGTGTTCCACATCCGCCAGGACCCGACCGAGCCCGGCTGGTACCTGGCCACCGAGGCGCCCGAGTTCGGCTCGGCGGGGGCGGGGCGCCTGGTCCGCCTGCAGGGCGATCCCGACGTCAACCCGGAGGACATGGCGGTCGAGCGGCTCACGACCGACTCCTCCGGCCTCTACCGAAATCCCCTGCGCCTGACCGACGGCACCACGGTCGCCGTTCACTCGGGCGACAGCGGCGGCGAGGAGCAGCTCAGCTTCCGGCTGACCGTGCTGGCCCCGGCCGACGGGGGGCGCTTCGCGCCCAGCCAGCGGGTCACCGCCGGCATCGAGCGCTCGCTGTCGTGGTTCACACCCGACCAGGTGGCCACGTTCTCGGGCCCGCTGTGGGAGATGGACCCGGTCGAGGTGGCGCCGCGAGAGGTGCCGCCCATCCGCGCCGAGGAGCTGCCCGACGTGGAGGTGGCGATCTTCGAGGAGGTCGGGGTCGACGAGGCCGCGCTGCGCGCCTGGCTGAGCGATCGGGAGCTGGCACTGGTGGTCAGCCGCAACGTGACCCAGCGCGACCGCAACGACGTGCAGCAGCCGTACAACCTGCGCGTACCCGGCGGGACGGAGTCGATCGCGCGCGACGGCACCGTGTACGACGTCAGCCGCATCCAGTTCGTCGAGGGCGACCTGCTGCGCGCCTACGAGTCGGGAAACCGCGGCCGGCGCGTGCTCGCGCGGCCGATGCACGGGGCCGATCTGGTGACCGATCCGGACGGCCCGGCCGGCAGCGTGGCGCTGGGCGCCGACGGATCGATGGCCGCGTTCGTGCCGGCCCGGCGGGCGCTGTCGTGGCAGCTGGTCTCGCCCGACGGCAGCGCGGTGGTGCGCGAGCGCAACTGGGTCTCGTTCCGCCCGGGCGAGATCCGGGTGTGCGCGTCCTGCCACGGCATCAACAAGCTGAGCCAGACCGGCGACCCGCCGCCGGTCAACCCGCCCCAGGCGCTGCGCGATCTCCTGCTGAGCTGGCTGGCCACCCAGTAGCGTGCCGCGCCGGCGCGGATGCGGCGAAGCTACAACGGGATTGCAATAGCCGGCTGGTGAGTCTCGTCCGCGGGCGCGGGACGGGATGCGCGGCGGCGCCGCCGGGCCCGGTTGCGCAATCGATCACGGCCGCGTAGCCTACCGGCGAGTCATGCGCAGGAAGGCGACATCGCATTCGCCGTCGCGCCCGGCCACGCGACGCGGGGCCCGCTCGGCGGGGAGCCGGATCGACGGTGACCGCGAGCTCCTGCGCGGGGCCGGATTGCGCAGCACCGCGCCGCGCCTGGCCGTGCTCGCCCACGTGCGCGCCGCGGGTCGGCCGGTGAGCCACCCGGAGGTGGCCGACGCCCTCGAGCCGCGCGGCTTCGACCGCGCCTCGCTCTATCGCAACCTCATCGACCTGACCGAGCGCGGCATCCTGTCGCGCCACGACTTCGGCGGCCACGTGTGGCGCTTCGACCTGCGCGAGCGCGGCCCGGCGAGCCACGGCACCGACCACCCGCACTTCGTGTGCACCGACTGCGGCGAGGTGGAGTGCATGCCCGGCGTCGAGGTGCGCATCCCGCGCCGCTTCGGCAGGCGCGCGGTGGCGGTCGAGGTCAAGGGCCTCTGCCCCGACTGCGGGTAGACGCGACTCCGGGCTGAGGCGGACGCGCGTGGCCAGGAGCGACAAGGTGGTGCTGGAGGCGGCCGGCCGCGAGGTGGCGGTCAGCAGCCCCGGCAAGCTCTACTTCCCCGACGCCGGCCACACCAAGCTCGACGTGGTGCGCTACTACCTGGCCGTGGCCGAGCACGCGGTGCGCGGCATCGCCGGGCGCCCGATCGTGCTCAAGCGCTACGTCGACGGCGCCGCCGGGGACTTCTTCTTCCAGAAGCGGGCGCCGGAGAAGCGTCCGGACTGGATCGAGACGGCCCTGCTGCGCTTTCCGTCGGGGCGCACGGCCGAGGAGGTCGTGGTGCGCGACGCGGCCCAGCTCCTGTGGATCGTGAACCTGGGCTGCATCGACCTCAACCCGCACCCGGTGCGCGCCGACGATCTCGATCACCCGGACGAGCTGCGCATCGACCTGGATCCCGGGCCCGAGGTGACCTGGGATCAGATCCGGCAGGTCGCGCTGCTGGCCGGCGAGGTGCTGCGCGACCACGGTCTCTGCGGCTGGCCCAAGACGTCGGGCTCGCGCGGCATCCACATCAATGTCAGGATCGAGCGCCGCTGGGGGTTCGGCGAGGCCCGCCGCGCCGCGCTGGCGGTGGCGCGCGAGGTGGAGCGGCGCGCCCCGACCCTGGCCACCAGCGCCTGGTGGAAGGAGGAGCGCCACGGCGTGTTCCTCGACTACAACCAGAACGCCAAGGACCGCACGGTGGCGTCTGCCTACTCGGTGCGCCCGACGCCCGACGCGCGGGTGTCGATGCCGATCGCGTGGGACGACGTGGCGACCTGCGACGCGAGCGCCTTCACCCTGGCCACCGTGCCTGCGCTGGTGGCCGAGCGCGGCGACGCCGCCTCCGCCATCGACGACGAGGCCGGGTCCCTCGACTCACTCCTCGCGCTGTCCGCCGAGCACGAGGCCGCCGGCCTCGGCGACGCCCCCTGGCCTCCGCACTACGACAAGCAGGCCGGCGAGCCCCCGCGCGTGGCACCCTCGCGCCGCCGCGCGCTCGCCCACCCGCTCATCACCATCTCCAGGGCGGCCAGGAAGGACGACGCCCTCGCCGGCCTCGAGCGCTGGAAGGCCCGCCACCCCGACGCGGCCACCCACCTGGTCCCCTCGGACATCCTCGTCGACGCCATGCGCGGCCGCTACACCACGTGGACCCGCATCCGCGTCAACCTGCGCCACGTGCCAGCCGAGCAGCGCCCCGCCGAGGAGCCGCCGGATCCCGACTACGATCCGTGGACCCGGTAGTGGAGCGCGCGGCCCGTCGCGGTCCGCGGCTCCCTGGATCAGGGGCGGCGGTCGAAGATCTGCTGGAGCTCGTAGGGGGGCGTGACTTCGAGCTGGTCGTAGCGGCAGTCTGACGGGGGCTTGTCGGGGCGCCAGCGGAGGAACTGGGCGGGGTGGCGGAAGCGGTCGCCCTGCATGTGGTCGAAGGCGACCTCGCAGACCAGCTCGATGCGGAGGGGCTCCCACGACAGATCCTTGCCGCGGTTCCAGCGGCTGGTCGCGCCGGGCATGCGCTGGTTGTCGCCGGCGAAGGATGCCCACTCGCGCCACGGGTGATCGTCGAGGGCGCGGTCGCGAAGGGGGGCGAGCTCGTCGGCCAGCTCGCGGCGGCGGGTCGCGCTGAACGCGGCGGCGACGCCGACGTGGTGGAGGGTGCCGGCGCCGTCGTAAAGGCCGAGGAGCAGCGAGCCGACCAGCGTCTGGGGCCCGTTCTTGTGCCAGCGGAAGCCGGCCACCACGCACTCGGCCGTGCGGGCGTGCTTGACCTTGACCAGCGCGCGCTCGCCGGGGCGGTAGGTGCCGTCCAGGCGCTTGGCGATGACGCCGTCGAGGCCGGCGCCCTCGAAGCGGTTGAACCAGTCCTGGGCCAGTGCGCGGTCGGTGGTCGCCGGCGTGATGTGGAGCGGCGCGACCGGCGCGACGAGCTCCTCGAGGCGCGCGCGGCGCTCGGACAGGGGGCGCTCGCGCAGATCGGTGTCGCCGTCGGCCAGGAGGTCCCACAGGACCAGCGACGCGGGCGTCTCGCCGGCCAGCATGGCCACGCGCGAGGCGGCGGGGTGGATGCGCTGGAGCAGGGCATTGAAGTCGAGGCCGCCGGGCCCGGCGATCACGACCTCGCCGTCGACCACGCAGCGGGGCGGCAGCTGCTCGAGGATCGGCGCGCCCAGCTCGGGGAAGTAGCGGTTCATCGGCTTGAGGTCGCGGCTCTGCAGCAGCCACTCGTCGCCGTCGCGATAGGCGATGGTGCGAAAGCCGTCCCACTTGGGCTC
>Ga0126377_10004410_pt1 | contig 10245 bp, 8 predicted proteins | sample PanSoiMetPlot_22_FD_92647 | JGI IMG/M metagenome (GOLD analysis project Ga0126377, IMG submission 92647) | Tropical forest soil microbial communities from Panama - MetaG Plot_22 | ecosystem: Environmental > Terrestrial > Soil > Tropical forest > Bulk soil | place: Panama | collected 2016-02-17 | reverse complement strand
CGATCTGCGTAACTACCGGGTGTCGGGCGATCTTGTCGCACGGGAGGTGCCGGAGTTCCGGCCGCAGTGGACCGTACGCAAGGGCGTCGAGCAGCTTGTCGAGGCCTACCAGCGGCACGGCCTCACGATCGAGGACTTCCGTGGCGAGCCGTTCCAGCGGCTGCGCCGCATCGAGGCGCTGCGCGGTGCCGGCAAGATCGACGCAGACCTGCGCTGGACGAGCTCGTGAGGTGCCTCGCCTGCGGCGAGCGTGACCTGGTGGAGTTCGCCGACCTCGGCGAGATCCCGGTGCTGTGCGGCGTGCACTACGCCAGCGAGGCGGAGGCGCTCGCGTCGCCGCTCGGGCGGATGCTGTTGGCCTACTGCGGCGAGTGTGCGTACGTCCGGAACGTCGCCTTCGATGCCGACGCACTCGTCTACGACACGACGATGGACACGAACCTGCACCACTCGCCGGCGTTCCAGAGCTTTTCGGCGGACCTGGTCCGGTCGCTCGCGTCCCGATTCGACTTGGCCGGCAAGACGATCCTCGACGTCGGTTGCGGCCAAGGCGAGTTCCTCCGCGAACTGTGCCACACCGCTGGTGCGCATGGGTTCGGCTACGACGCGATGTACGCCGGCGTCGAAGGCCCGGACCCGTCCGGCGCCCACTTCACGAACGGGTTCGCGCCGCTGCGCGATCCGGACCTGCCCGCGTTCGACTTCGTCACGTCGCGGCACTGGTTCGAGCACATCGACGACCCCTACGACTTCCTGGTGGCGCTGCGCGACCGCGCCGGCGACCGACCGGTGTGCGGCTACTTCGAGGTGCCGGACGCCGGATATGACCTCGCCACGGCCGGCTGGGAAGTGATCTACCCGCACGTGTCGTATTTCGAGTCTGTCTCGCTCGGTCGAATCTTCGAGCGCGCCGGGTGGCGGGTGACCGGCGGCGGCACGATGTTCCACGGCATGTTCCGCTTCCTCGAGGTCGCGACCGACGCCGCCGGCCGCGCGGTGGCGCCCGCTCCAGGAGCGGGGGTACGGGACCGGCAACTGGACGCGGTCGCGGGGTTTGCCGCGCGGCAGCGCGCCGAGGTGCACCGCTGGCGTAGCACCATCGACACGGTTGCCGCGAGCGACGGCCGGCCGGTGCTGTGGGGCGCCGGATCGCGCGGCGTACAGTTCCTGACCTTTGCCGACCCGGACCGGCGATTGGCCGCGGTGGTCGACGTAAACCCGCGCAAGTGGGGGCGTTACCTGCCGATGACCGGACACCAGGTGCTGGGCCCGGAGGTGCTGCGCGACATCCAGCCCAGCACAGTCGTCATCACGAACCCGGCATACCGCGACGAGATCGGCAAATCGCTCTCCGAACTCGGCGTCGCAGCCGAGATCCTCGTTGCATAGCCGCCCAGATTGGCGTGCCGGTGAGGCACTCGGGTGGCTCGCCTCGCGGCGTGTACGCTGCGCGATCGCGCCGTTTCGCGTAGCTCGGTACGCACGGGTCCGGGTGTTACCCTCAGTGCGCACGCAAGGTAGAGCGAAAAGGGGCTTGGATGCGCCCAACGGACCCGCCCGACGCGTACTCGCGCGGCGGCCGAGAGGTCCAGGTGTCGTACGAGCACCCGACCCAGATCTCGCCGGTGTATCAGCATCCGAACCAGACCACTGTGCTGCCCGCACCGCCGGATGCCGGCCGTCGTCGGTTGCGTGCGTGGTGGCTCGGCCTTCTCGCGCTGCTGCTCGTCGCCGGAGGTAGCGCCGCATACCTGACCATCGGTCGCTCGCAGCCCAACGGCTCGCTCGCCTCATCCACGCATGGACCACAGGTTGCCACCCAAGGCTCCCAGGCGGCGTCGCCGTCAACGTCGTCCAAGCCGAGCGCCTCGTCGTCCGCCTCCGCCAAGCCGTCGGCGTCCGCCGGCAAGCCCCAGCCGGAGCCGCCGGTGACCGGTACCACGATCCCGGACCGTACGAACTGCGCGCCCAACCCAAGCGCGTGCGGAATGCCCGACGCGGGCAACACTGGCGTACCGGCCGGCACGAAGCTGACCACCGTCAACGGCAGTATGACGATCACGAAGGCCGGCGCCGTGGTGCAGAACAAGGACGTGCACGGCTGCATCAACGTCGAGGCGCCCAACGTGACGATCCGCGATACGAAGATCAGCTGCACTGACTACTACGGCATCTCGAGCTTCACCAGCTCGTACAAGGGCGGCGGGTTGCTGATCGAGGACGTGGAGATCGACTGCATGGACCACAACAGCACCGGGGTCGGCTCCTATGGCGTGACCGCTCGCCGGCTGAACATCCACGGATGCGAGAACGGCTTCGACGTCGACTCCGATGTCACCGTCGTCGACAGCTACATTCACGATCTCTACGAGGGTGCGACCGGCCATGCGGACGGCGTACAGCTGTCGATCGGCATCAACGTCACGGTGCAGCACAACACGATCTTCAACCCGAACGGTACGTCCGCGATGATCAGCAACGGAAGCGACATCGAGAACGTACTGGTGGCCAACAACCTGCTGTCCGGCGGCGCGTACACGCTCTACTGTCCGTCCGGCGGGAGTACGAACTACCGGGTGATCGGCAACCGCTTCAGCAAGCTCTACGGACCCAACGGCGGCGAGTACGGCGCCATGAACGACTGCGACAACGTCGCGGTGCGAAGCGACAACCTCTGGGACAACAACCTGAGCCCGGTGGCCAACGGGTAACCCGAAGTGCCTGGCCGCGGCTAGCCCGAGGTGCTAGTTGTGCTGCTGCGGTGGCGGGATCGGCTTGCCCGTGTCGACCCAGACGTTGCCGGAGTTCTTCGCCAGACTCACGCCGAGGCTGAGCAGGATCGGGCACTGGTAGGCCGAGTGGCGGCCGAACCGGTTGTTGGTCACGACCATGCCGGTCAGGCTGGTGCCCTGGTTAGCGAAGTTCAGCGTGCAGCCGCCGCCGTCCAACCAGTTGTCGTCGACCGTCGAGTTCGGCGACGCGTCCTGCCATGCGGCGTTGGGGTCCTTTGACGTCGACATGTCGATCGTGTTGTGCCGAAGCGTGATGTTGGACGAGTCGGCGAAAGACTGGACGCCATCGTTATGCGTGGCGCCGCCGCCCTGGTTCGGATCGCTCGCGAACCACGAGGTGTCGTGGATGTACGAATCCTGCACGAGCGTGTTCGAACCGGCCTTCATCCCGTCCACCGAGCCGTGAATGTTGGCGCGGTAGATCTTGGTGTTCTTCGTCCAGATGCCGTCGATCGTCGCGGCCGGGTGCTGCGGGACGAACTCGGAGTCCTCGACGATCGTGTTGTTGCCGCCCTCGGTGTTCAGCAGCGCGTTGTTGCCGCTGGGCGTACCGCCCCGGAAGATGCAGTTCTTAAATGTGATGTTGCTGCCGGTCACCTTCACGTACCCGTGGAAGTCCTTGCCGCTGATGACCTGGCCGCTGGTGTGGAACGTCTGGCTGCCGCTCACGATCGTCAGCTGGGTGCCCGGCACGACGCCGGTGTTGCTGGGGCCTGGTTTGCCGGTCCGCGGCTTCGTCGAGGTCGGCGCCGGCTTGGGCGTGGGTGGCCCGGACTTCGTTGGCGACGCCGTCGGGGTGCCCGACGCGCTGGCCGCGCCACTCGGGCTGACGAGCCCGCTCGCCCCGGGCGCCGGCTGCACCGCCGAGCGGAGACCGACGTGTGCGGATGCTTCTGGTTGGGCGCACGCGGCGAGGATCGCGAGTGCCGCGGCGCCGACCAGCACACCGGCTTGTGCTCGAGTACGTCTGCGCATCGACGGCCTCCGGGGGTCGGTCGCACCGTGGGGACGGTGCTGCAGCACCCGAGACTAACTCCGGACCAGGGAATTTGCCTGTTCCAGCTCGCGATCGAGGAACCACTTCGTGGTTGACGTCCGGATCGTGCGGGTTGGGTGTGTTAGGCGCCACACTGTGCCGCAGAGGCCCAGGCACAGTCCGAGAGTCATCACATACGTGCTGTAACCGAATGAGTCGAACGTCGCCGCGGACGCGATCGCGATGAGCTGAGTCGCGATCAACGCGGCGCACAGGTGTCGTACCTCGGGCGAGGAACTGCGCCGCATCGCCTTCGTGGCGAGCACGATTCCGGTCACGTAGAGCCCGAGCATGGCCGCCACACCGATGATCCCGTTGCTCATCAAGGTGCTCAGCCACTGGTTGTCGAGCACTTGATATTGCGGAGACACGTACGTGCCGGTGCCTCGGCCCAGCCAGGGTGATTCGGCGAAGTAGCGGAAGACCATCGGATAGCGCCCGGTCCGTGCCTGTATGGAGGAGTTCTGCGAGGTGTCCGCGAACAGCCGGACCAGCGTGCGAAAGAGGCCCGGTCCGGCGACGCCGACGGCGAGGAACAGCCCGATGGACGTGACGAGCATGTTGTAGCGAACCCGCCAGGTCCACACCGGGAAGAGTGCGAGGAAGGTCAGCACGATGCCGATGATGCCGGTGCGCGAGATCGTCGCGGCGTTGCCGGCCGCGATGAGCACACCGAAGATGAGGCCGGCCCGGCGATGCGCCTTGCTGTGGCCGTAGAGCGCCTGGTGGATGGCGAACGGCAGAGCGAGCGACAGGAAGGCGGCAAGCTCGATGTAGTGCGCGGTCGTGGCGGCCACCCGGAACGCATCGCCTCGCTCCATGAATCCGAGCGGCGGTGTCTTGGCCTGCAGGCCGGGGATCTGCATGTAGGTGGTGGCGTCGATGCCGGTGACGTACTCGAAAACGGCGATCAGCCCGACCAAGCCGGCCGACCAGACCAGCACGTTGAGAATGTTTCGCAGCCGGAACCAGTTCGGGATGCCGTCCGCGGCCATCAGAGTGACGCCGGCGAGCATGAAGAAGAACAGCAGCACCCGATCGGCACCGTTCTTCTCGATGCTGGTCAGGCTGCGCATGAACGCGACGGCGTAGGACGCGATCGCGGACATGAGGAACGCGAATATCGCCCACCGCATCGGCTGGGGTCCGGTCATCACAAGATGGCGGGTGAAGCGGACCAGCAGCCACCAGCAGAACAGGACGAACGCTACGACTAGGCCAGGCCGGCCGATATCCGTCATGCCGGGAACGATGAGGTTCGCTGGGATGAGGCTGATCAGCACCAGCATCAGGCTCAGCAGGGCGGCCGCGTCGACGTACGTGAGACGGCGTCGCGTCACGTACGTCCGACCGGATACCAGCGACGGTTCGAGATCGTTCAGTGGCGCCCTAACCCGTGGCGCCTTCGCCCGGTGCGCGCCGCCCCGGTCCGACTTGACCCGCTCGGACTTGGTCGGCACGGTGGCGGAAGGCGGTGGCGCCGATGACAACGTTTCGGGCACGCCCAACTCTCTTCCGACCGTTCCGAGCCGATCAACCGTTGCGAGCCGAATTTATTTGTCGCGCGTGAGCACGGCCTTGGGCAGGACGACGGTGGCGTCGGCTGGCAGATCGTACATCGCGTCGCGACCGCTCTGCGTGTCATTGGCGCGTGCCGCCGAGTCCCGAGGGTCGGCTTGAGCCTGGCTGCCGCCGCGTTCCGTAATCGGCGTAGTGGGTGTCGTGCTCGGCCGTTCCGGATTGGTGCGAGTCGCGGCGGGGTTCGCACGCTGCGACGACGCATCCGTGCGTGGGCCGACAGCGGTTGATCGGCCGGTCGGTGGCGACGGCGGTGTCGGTGACGTGGTGTTGCCGCTGCGGCTGTCCGACGCCGTACCGGTCAGCACCCGGGCGCCGGGGAAGCCGGCTACCTCGATCGTCGCGACCGCACGGCTCGCACCCTCCAACTCGGCCGGTGGCGAACCACCGGCGCGACGCGCTCGACGGCGCATCCAGGCGTCCGCGCCGATCGTGATGCTCGCGGTCAGCAGAAGTCCGAGGCCGATGACGACGACGAGCACCCGCTTGAGCGTGGAATAGGACAGCTTGGTGTTCGTGCCGTCGTCGAGACGCACCGAGGCGATCATGTCGGCCGGCCCGACGCCGTAGGACGTCTGCAGGGTCTCGATGCTGTCGTCGAAGTGCTGGACGATCTGTTGGGACGTACCGATGGCACTGTCGCGTGTCTTGGCCGTGACGGTAAACGTGATCAATGGCGTGCTGCCGTCGACGACGACCGTGAATTTGTCGCTGTAGCCGGCCGCCTTCAGCTGGTTGACGTAGGTGACGTCCTGCACGGTGAGGAGCGAGGCATTGGCTAGCGTGGTGATGCTCTGCGTCAGCCAGGGATTGCGGGGCGTCGGCGCCGTGGTCCCGGCCGGCACCGCGGCCGGCGTCGGCGGGACCAGTTCCACGTATGCCGTGTAGACGTAGCTCGGCTTCACGTGGACCGCGGCAAGCACGGTCAGCACGATACTCAGCAGCAACAGTGGCAGTGAGATCCGCCAATGTCTGCCAAGCAGCTTCGTGATGTCCCAGAAATCCAACGTCGTCCCTAGTTCGGTTGCGGTGCCTGCCGGTTGCGGTGCCTGCCCGGTCGCGGTGCCTGCCCGGTCGCGGCGTGCCGGTCGACGTGCTCGCCGGGCGAGTCGGCCATCGCCATGGCAAGGACGCAAAGTCGTGCGTTCAGTATCCAGACAGATCCGATCGCGCAACAGTGCGGCCCGGCATTCGTCGGGTATCCGCCGATGCCGGGTGCGCGACACCTTCGCATCGCGCGGACGATTGCGCGCGCCGTTTGGCCAGTCGGGACTGACGATCGGCTATGGTCGGCACTCGACGAACATACGCGGCACACCTGTCGCCATACTGATAAACGCCTCGACCGATCTGTCGATTTTGTAATCGACAGATCTGACAGAGGATGCACAGGTTGGCGGGCTGACAACGATGGGGCGGTAGGTTCTTGGCGCGGTCGATAGGGCGTCGTGTGCGGCTGACGGCATCGCGCTGCGTCAATGTAACTTTCCACGGGATCGGCCCGATAAAGCGCACCCTCGAGCCCGACGAAGATCAAACCTGGGTCGATATCGAGCAATTTGAACGTGTGCTCGATGCCGTCGCGCAGCGCGATGACGTGCGGATCACGTTCGACGACGGAAACTCGTCCGACATCGAGATTGCCCTGCCGCGGCTGCTGGAACGCGGGCTGAAGGGACAGTTCTTCGTGCTCGCCGGGCGCCTCGGCGAGCCGGGCAAGCTGCCGCGCGACGGCGTACGGGAGTTGGTCGGCGCCGGCATGTCGGTCGGCTCGCACGGCTGGGCGCATCGCGACTGGCGCCGCATCGGCGAGTCCGAGGCGGCCGAGGAGTTGGTCGAGGCCCATCGCGTGCTGCGCGAGCTCACCGGGCAGCCGGTCACCTCGGTCGCGATCCCGTTCGGCTCGTACGACCGGCACGTGCTGCGACGCCTCCGGCAGGCAAAAGTGATCCGCGCCTACACGAGCGACGGCGGCCCCGCTCATCGTGAGTCGTGGCTTCAGCCACGCAACAGTGTGCGCCGTGATCTTGACGATGCTTGGTTCGCCCACGTGCTCAACGGCCGGGTCCAGCTGAAAACGCGCGTACGACGATTTGCCGCACGGCAGGTCAAGGGTGTACGAGGACGCCCGTGACTGAGAACTTTCTGAGCGTCGGCCAGACCGAGCAGTTGCCGCGGGTCGCCGTGGTGATCGTGAGCTACAACAGCGCCGACGTCCTCGGTGGCTGCCTACGCTCGCTGGCCGCGATCACGGGTGTCGACCTGAAGACCGTCGTCGTCGCCGACAACGCGTCACGGGACGACTCGCTTGCGATCGCCAAGGCGGCCGCCGCGGATCTGCCGATCCTCACCGTCGAGATCGGCCACAACGCGGGGTACGCAGCCGCGATCAACCGCGGCATAGCCGCGATGGGTACGCCCGACCTGGACGCCGTGATGGTGCTGAACCCGGACTGCGTGCTGCGGCCCGACACCATCGCCTTGCTGTGGCGTGCGCTGAGCGAGACAGGTCGCGGCATTGCCGTACCGCTGCTTCTCGACCCGGACGGCAGCCTGCAGCCATCGCTGCGCCGGATGCCCACGGTCGGCCGCGCTCTTGCCGAAGCCGTGCTCGGCGAGCGAGCCGGTCGGATCGGATCGCTCGGCGAGCTGATCTCGGATCCGAGGAAGTACGCCGAACCAGGCCCGGCCGTCTGGGCCACCGGTGCGGCGATGCTCGTGTCCACGCAGACGATGCGCGACATCGGACCGTGGGACGAGTCGTTCTTGCTCTACAGCGAGGAGACCGAATTCGCCTTGCGCGCGGCCGATCACGGTTGGGTCCTGTGGTACGAGCCAGCCGCGGTGGTTGAGCACAAAGGGGGCGAATCAGGCACTAGCCCGAAGCTCGCGTCGCTTCTCATCGTTAACAAGGTCGAGCTATTCCGGCGCCGGCACGGCTTTGCCCGCTCCACCGCGTTCTACCTGGTCACGCTTTTCGGTGAGTCGGCGCGGGCACTGATTGGTCGACGCACGTCGCGTGCCGCCGTGGTCGCGCTGCTCAGGCCAGCCGCGCGCACCAGGGTGCTCGCGGATTAGTCGGGGATGGGAGGCGCGATGGCCAGAAATGCGACCGGCTCGGTTCGAACCGAACTGGGCGGATCGGTCCGCATCGCGTCCGCACACACCAGGTCATTCGACGCTCTCACCGACGCGGAGATCGACGCGTGGCACCGCCTGCGCGACGCGAATCCGCAGCTCGACAGCCCCTACTTCCACCCCGGATTCGCCGACGCGGTCAATCGGGCCGGCCAGCCGGTCGACGTGATCATCGGGCAAAGTGCCGGCGGCGACATCGGACTGTTGCTGCCCTGCCACCGCGAACGCTCGCTGCTGCGCCCGGTCGGCTGGCCGGGCGCCGACTTTCAGGGCCCGGTCGTCGCGCCCGGCACGACGTTCGATCCGCTCGATTTACTGACCAACGGCTCGCGTGCGTTCAGCTTCGACCACTTGCTCGACGCGTACCCGGACTTCGGTGGATGGGTGGAGACGGCCAGCCCGTCGCCGTACGTGGACACGTCCGGCGGCCTTGCCGGGTACCTCGGCCGGGCGTCCGGCAGCGGCAAGGACAACATGGGTCAGGCGCGCCGGAAGGCGGCCAAGGCGGAACGGACCCACGGCTCGTTGCGCTTTGCCGCCGACATCGTCGACGAGGCAGCGCTGGCCCGCGTCATCGAGCTCAAGCGCTCGCAATACGCGGCCACCGGTGCGAAGGACTACTTCGCCGAACCGCAGCGCGTCGAGTTGCTGACCCGGTTGCTCCACACGCGCGCGACCGAGTTCGGTGGCGTGCTGTCCACGTTGCACGCCGGGCCACATCTGATCGCCGCACACTTCGGTTTGCGCGCCGGCAACGTCCTGCACTGGTGGTTTCCGGTCTACGACCCGGCGTTCTCCTCGTTCGCGCCGGGCTGGATTTTGCTGCGGGAACTCGTCGAAGCGAGCCCGTCGCTCGGCATCACCCGGATCGACTTCGGGCGTGGCGACGACGAGTACAAGCGTCGCGCGAAGACCGGCGAAACCATCGTCAACCAGGGCATTGTCACGCGAAGCACGACACGCCGAGTGTTGCGCAGGACGCGTGATGCGCTGATCGCGACCGCAAAATCATCACCATTAGGCCCTGGTTTGCGACGGGTCGCCCGTAGACTCCGTTGACCACCCGGTAGCAGCACCCGCAAGGAAGGCACGTTCCCCCATGAAAATCAGTGTTTTCGGGCTCGGCTACGTCGGCTGCGTGTCGGCCGCGTGCCTCGCCTCGCAGGGCCACGAGGTCGTCGGCGTCGACGTGAACCCGACGAAGATCGAGCTCATCAGCCGGGGGCAGGCCCCATTGGTCGAGGAGCGCATCGGCGAACTGACCGCCGAGGTCGTGGCGAGTGGCGCGTTGCGCGCCACCTCGGACCTTGCCGCCGCGGTGTCGGGCACCGAAATATCGCTGATCTGTGTGGGTACGCCGTCGGCGCCGAGCGGCAACATGTCGACGGAATACCTCGAGCGGGTGGCCGAACAGATTGGTACGGCGCTTGCCGACCTCGGGCGCTGGCACACCGTGGTGTTCCGCAGCACGATGCTGCCCGGCACCTGTGCGAATCTGTTGATCCCGATCCTGGAGAAAGCTTCCGGCCGCACCGCCGGCGTGGACTTCGGTGTGGCGGTGAACCCGGAGTTCCTGCGCGAAGGCTCGAGTGTCCGCGACTTCTTCGAGCCGCCGAAGACCGTCATCGGCGAGATCGACACGCGCAGCGGCGACGTCGTCGCCTCGTTGTACGAAGGGCTGCCGGGCCAGGTGTTCCGGGT
>Ga0126377_10004409_pt1 | contig 10246 bp, 12 predicted proteins | sample PanSoiMetPlot_22_FD_92647 | JGI IMG/M metagenome (GOLD analysis project Ga0126377, IMG submission 92647) | Tropical forest soil microbial communities from Panama - MetaG Plot_22 | ecosystem: Environmental > Terrestrial > Soil > Tropical forest > Bulk soil | place: Panama | collected 2016-02-17 | reverse complement strand
TCTCTCCTTTCGGGTCGGCTACACGAGATAGTGCTCGCCGGCCCGTTTCCTGTCGTAGGCCCTCCTGCTCGGATTGGAATTAAATAGGACAAGCCTGGAGTGAGATCGTGATGAGAACGGGATTCATGTGGACGCTGCTCTTCGCTCTGCCGATTGCTTCCGACCAGGCGTCGGTCCGTTCGCCGGCAATACCCGCGTCTGCCCGACAGGCCATCGCGGCCGCGAACGCAGAATGGCTGCCCGCCATGCAAGCTCAGGACGCCGCAACCATCGCCGCGGTTTACGCAGACGACGGTGTGTTCGTGGCCGTGAACGGCGAGACCGTCCGAGGACGCGGCGCCATCGAGCAATTCATGCGCGAACGATTCGGCCGGTCGGGCCGAGTCGTAAGCGGCAAGCTCACACAAGACGGCCTGACTCGCGCGGGCGTGCTGATCTACGAGTGGGGCCATGCTGATCTGCAGCTCTCGCGGAATGGCGAGGCCCCGTCCGCGTCGAGCGGACGTTACCTGACGGTCTGGGCCGCTGATCCGCAGGGCCGGTGGCGGATCATGCGTAATCTGTCGCTTCCGTAGCGCACCAACGACATCGATCGAGGCGGGTTTGCGGCTATCCGCGGCAGGCGTTCAACGGGTCGACGATCGATCGCCGTCCGGCCGTTCGAGGATGTCGATCAGCTGAGCGAGCGACACGGGCTGATTCTTCTCGCCCGCTCTCATGAGGCGGAGGCGGTAGGCGGCGGCGCTCTTGAAACGTTCGATACGAACCAGCCCGTCGCGTGCGCCCGAAACGAGCACGAAGGGGTCCGCCGGCGAACCGATTGCGCGACGGCGTCGCCGGGTGTCCCTCGGCCTGGTCATATCACCAACGTATCGGTGAAACGCCCTGGACCGATAGCCGAACTGCAAGAGTGTGAAGATCAAATCACGGCCGCGAGCCCGACTCCGACGGCCGCCGCATCGATTCTCCGATCCACGGGCGAACGGGTGTGCGCGACCCGACGCTGTAGGGCCATGGATGCGGAATGGCGACGAACATCAGGGCGCCGCCGACGAGTGCCATGTTTTTCGTGAAGTTGACGAAGTCATTCGTGCGCGCGGCGCCGGTCTCGGCCCAGAAGTTGTGCATCGGAAACGACACGCCGAGCAGGAACAGCACAGTCGCCGCGATTCCAACATCCGGGCGCCAGCCGAGAACGATGCTCAACCCGCCGGGCAGCAGAAGCAGGCCGGCGACGATCACAGCCGCCTCGGCCATCGGCACACCTTTGCCCGCCGCGAACTGTGTCAACTCGGCCAGATCGACGAAGTGGTGTACACCGCTGAAGATCAGGTAGCCACCGAAGATGAGCCTGCCGAGGAGAAAGATCGCGTTCATATATCACCCGCGTGAATCGCTGCAACGCGGATGCCCCGCGAGCCGAGCTGCAGTGTTTACGCGGTCACCGCTCATCCGCGATGGGTGCGAAAACTCTGCTGCTCCGCGCGGTGGTAGTGGTCGCCGAATCCCGGCATCAGGCTGTCGACGTACTCCGTCAGCCTCGCGGCGGCAAGACTGATGGCCGCGTCCTTTACGATCTCCCAGACATCGAGGACGCGATCGCTCGACGACGGCCCGGCGGAATAACGCAGATCGTTCTGATCGCCGGGAGCGGAAGTTCGCCGCGCGCGACGGTCCGGCGTCATCATGCCCAGGACGGCTCCCGCCGCGAACGCCGCGCCCAGAAACGCAGCGGGCCGTGAACGGAAGTACCGCTGCCAATCGGTCGCGGCTTCGACACGCCGTTCCAGTTCCTGCAGATTCGAGCCGAGCTGCTCGCGCGTTTGATCGATGTGCGCTTCTATCTGATGGACTGTCTGACCCATGCCACGTTCTCCTTGATCGTCTGGACGGTCTGTTCAGGCGTGGCGCGAAGCTGCCTGAAACGACGACGCCCAGACAGGAACAGCATCAGCGCGGCTGCTCCGAGCAGGACCGCCAGAAGAAGCGTGGCGGTCCACAGCGGCCAGACCCTCGCGATCGCGTAGGCGATGGTCCACAGCAGAAACAGAATCGCGAACGCGCCGCTGAGAGCGCCCACCAGCAGCCACGCGATCGACGCGAACGCATTGGATGCTTCCTCGCCCACTTCCACTTTCGCGAGCGTCACCTCGGCGCGAATGATGGTCTGGACGTTCCGCAGGATGTCCTGCAGGACGTCCGAGATCGGACGATTCGCTTCCATGGCCATCGCGGGCCTCGTCAGTCGCGTGTCAACGCCCGGCCGACGATGAAGCCGGCGGCCGCGGCGACGAGCAATGCCGGACCGGGATTGTTTTTCACGATCCTGGTGAGATCCGTCACCATGCCATTCACGTTGTGCCGTCGCACGTACCTGGCGGTGTCCTCGAGCCGGTCGGCGGTTCCCTTGGCCAGGCGACCGACGCGATCCCCTCCGGGAAGCTCGTCCATGTTTTCGCGCAGTGCCGCGGCTGCGGCGTCCAGGCCCTTGGCGGTACTTGCACGCGTTCTGTCGATCGCATCAGCAGCCGAGGATGACAATTCCCGGGCCGCATCGCTCACACGTTCCGACGCGAGCTCAACTGATGAACTGATCTTGTTGGTCATCTGCCACTCCTCATCGATCGAACGGTTCGATGCATCGCCAGTGCCAGAAGAGCCACTTTGGAGCTTCTCCCACGTGCGCCTCAGCTCATCGGGGTCGTCGAGAATCGCGATCGCGCCTGCCAGGTCGTGATCTCGCCAATAGCCGCCGCACCGCGGGTGCGATGCCCGGGAGGGTTCACGGCGAATCGTCAGCGCGTCGGTGACGCTGGCCTCGCGCTTCTGGATCACCATGTGCGGCACTCTCATGAACGCGCGCTTCGGACTTGCATGCGCCATGTGCTGTCGTCGACAAACCGCGCCAACGCGGCATGTGACGTGCTTGGGCGAACCCGGCGATGGATCACTCGCTGGAAAGAGGGAGCAGAGTATGGCTGAGAACGGGACCCTGCACGACGCGTTTCTCGACGAGTTGCGTGACGTCTACGACGCGGAGAAACAATTGACGAAGGCTTTGCCGGAACTCGCGGAAGCCGCCACGTCGCCAGACCTCGCGGCGGCGTTCGAAGATCACCTCGAGCAGACGAAGGGGCACGTCGAGCGCCTCGAAAGGGTATTCGCGGGGCTGGATGAGAAGGCGTCTGGAAAACACTGTGACGGCATCGCAGGGATTATCAAGGAAGGCAGCAACGTCGCGGACGAAGACTACGACGAGTTGACGATGGATGCCTGCCTGATCGCTGCCGGACAGCGGGCCGAGCATTACGAGATCGCCGCGTACGGGAGCCTGATCGCGTGGGCGCGCAGCATGGGACACGCCGACGCCGTCGATCTGCTGCAGCAGACGCTCGACGAGGAAAAAGCAGCCGACGAGAAGCTGACTTCGCTCGCGGAAGGCGGAATCAACGAGGAGGCCGCCGAGGGGGCGCACGCGAGACCGTAGCCGCAACGGTGGAATGACGCGCGAGCTCGTCTCGCGCGTCATTGCGTCAGCAGTTCAGCTCTTTCCCGCGGTGTTCAGGTCTTCCATTCCGCTCGTGGGCACCCGCTTTGCGAAGTCCTCGATCGAGGAGCCCACATGAGTCAAACAGCGAAAACGATGATCGCGACCGCTCTCGCCCTGGTGACGACCGCTGTGCTGTCGGCTCGTCAGCAGCCTCCCGCACAGCCTCCGCAGGCGCCCGCACGCCAGTCGGCGACTCCTGCACGTCCAAATGACACGCCGTCCGACGACCACGAGTTCGTGGCGAAGATGGCGAATGGTGGAATGGCGGAGGTGGAACTCGGCAAGCTCGCGGTGAAGAACGCCAGCAGCCCCGACGTCAAGGCATTTGGCCAGCGCATGATTGACGACCACAGCAAGGCCGGGGATGAATTGAAAGCCATCGCCGACCGGAAGAACATCGCCTGGCCAACGAAGCTCGATTCCAAGGAACAGGCGCTTCACGACAAGCTTGCGGTACTGAACGGCGACGCCTTCGACCGCGCCTACATCAAGGCGATGATTTCCGATCACAAGAAGGACATCAGCGAGCTGAAGACAGAGTCGAAGTCCGGCAAGGACGCCGACGTGAAGGCATGGGCGACGCAAACACTGCCCATTGTCGAGGATCATCTCAGTCAGGCCGAGAAGGCCGATCGATCGATCCGTACAACGGAGCCGTCTGGAAAGAAACAGCGATGACCGTCGAAGACAGCCGCGGGTCATCGTCCGCCCGAACGATCCGCCAGCCATAAAAAGGAGGCGGTCCAACGTCCAGCAATTGATGCCGCGTTCCGCGGGAATCTGCGCGAGGCGCGCGTGCGCGATGGCCGTCTCCGCATAGACGAGCCGCGCACTTCCAGACCTTTGCAATCGAGACTCCGGGGTTGCATGGACGATACAGCCCGGTAGAATCCTTGACTTGCAATGGTGTTCACGAAACGACTTCGCGAAGGGGTCCGACGCGGCAGGATCAGGTGCAGCGTCCGCATCTGGACGCACCCGCACGTCAAGGTCGGCGGTCGCTATCCCATGGACGACGGGCACATCGTCGTGGACTCGATCACGCCGATCAAGATCAAGGAGATAACCCAGGATCTGGCGCGCGAGTCCGGGTTTGCGAGCGTCAGCGATCTATTGAAGATCGCGAAGCACGGCCGCGGCCGAAACGTCTACCTGATTCGGTTTCACTACCTGCGTCCGGGCGCGTGGGACACGCTGCCGCACACCTCCTAGAACGCGACGTTCCCTCAGGCGCAGGAACGGCGATTCGACACAGAAAAACGACAGGCACGCGCAAAGCCCTGCACACGCCAGATTCACCGGGAACGACGTGAGCATCGCCGGGGAATGGCGGTTCAGAAATGGCTGCTGCCACAGATACAGCGAATAGCTCAGCCGTCCGACCCAGATCAGCGGAGCGCACTCGAGCACCCTCGCAACGAGCGGACTTGCCCGCAGGATCGCCCAGTGGACAACGAGCGCGATGCCCGCATTACGGAGCGTCATCCCGAACGGTAGATAGAAAGATGGGTAGCGATCGAAGGCATTGCTGATGAGAACAACGAGAATAACGAGGGCGAACCGCGGGGAGGTGAGGAACCGCCGATACCACGCGCGCTGAACCAGCCAGCCCGCGCAGCCGGCCAGCACGCAGCCGCTGGCGATCGCGTCCATCACCGTCGGGAACGTTTCGCCGATGGCGTCACGCCACTCCGGAAACAACACCCATACGGAGACTCGCCACGCTGGTGCAATCACGATCGCCGCGCCTGCCAGCCAGGCGCTTCGTTTCGGTCCGAGCACGACGACGGCCGCCGGCCATAACAGGTAAAACTGCTCCTCGACCGACAGCGACCACAGGTGGCCGACGATCCAGTCACGCTGCTGGTGGTAGTTCATCGTAAACGTCAGCGCGTGCAGCCAGTCCAACGTCCCGAGTCGAACTCGCGGGGCCACCGCGGCGAGCAGAGCTACAGCCAGGAGATATGTCGCCGCCGCGGGAAGGATCCTGAACGCCCGACGGACGTAGAACGCCGCCAGATCGATGCGGTGTTCGCGCGCCTGCTCGCTCAGTAGCAGCGTCGTGATAAGAAAACCGGAAATGACGAAGAAGACGGTGACGCCGAGGTTGCCGACGTCACCGAGGAGTGTCAGCGACGGCAACCCCAGAAAATGTCGCGTCCCCGCAAGATGACCGAGCAGGACAAGGCCAATCGAGACGGCTCGGAGGCCGTCGAGGGACGGAATCCGCTCAGAGGTTGACAATCACGCTCCCCGCGTCGGTTCTCTCTGTAGTGCGTCTCACCTGAATCCACGTCCCACGCGATCGGTCGCGTTCGCCGCGGCACGACAGGAATCACCGCGCCGTTCCTATGGAATTGCCCGGGCATGTCATCGGTCGAGAACTAGGAGATGAGGGGGAGTTGCGCCGACCGGCGATCCGTTGCGTCGTTGTTACGCGCCACGGGCCTTCTCCCCGCGCTGGAACGCCTGCGCCGGACGCCGCGACTGCTCGTCGTCAACTATCACCGCGTCGGCGAACTTGCCGGCAATCAGTTCGACGACGCGACGTTCTCAGCGACGGCGGACGAATTCCGGCGGCAGCTTCGCTACATGAAGCGGTGGTTCGCGATTCCACCTCCGCAGGAAGTGCTCGAATCGCTCGAGCGCGGGTCGTTCGCCCGTCCGACGTTGCTGGTGACGTTCGACGACGGATATCGGGACAACTACGAAGTGGCGTTCCCGACGCTTCGCGAGCTTGGCGTGCCCGCCTGTTTTTTCGTCGTGACGGGACTCCTGGACCGGCCGACGCTCCCCTGGTGGGATCGCGTGGCGTACTCGATCAAGAAGACGCACGGTCCGTTCCTGCGGCTCGAATATCCCGAACGGCTGGTCTTCGACTTTCGGCTGATCTCGCGGGCGCAGGCGACGTGGCGCGTCCTGCGGGCCTGCAAGGATTCGAAGAGCTTTGACGAGTCCTGCCTGATCGACGAGCTGACCGCGCGGACCGGCGTCGGCGTCGACGCGAGCTCGCTGGCGCGGACGCTCTTCATGTCGTGGAACAGCGTTCGCGAGATGGCACGGGAAGGGATGGCGATCGGATCGCATACCGCCACGCATCCGGTTCTGGCATCGCTGTCCGAAGCGGCGCAGCGCAGGGAACTTCGCGACTCGCGCGAGCGAATCCGGGACGCCATCGGCTCGTATCCGGACATGCTCGCGTACCCGGTCGGCGGCCCCCGCGCCTTCGCGGACATCACGAGGCGGCTCGCGCGCGAAGTCGGCTATCGCGCGGCATTCAGCAACGGCGGCAGTGTTGCGTGTTCGTGCATCGATCGGTTCGCAGTGCCGCGCGTGGCGGTCGAGCAGGCCGACACATGGGCGCAGTTCAGGCTGCGCCTGACGCTCGCGTCGGTTCGGGCGGGACTGTGACGTTCGGGCCAAGCGGACGGGCCGCTGCGAAGCCGCGACAGGACGATGGGATCTCCACGAGAGTCATCGACGACGAGCCGGGATGGGATGCGATCAAGCGTAAGTGGAACGATCTGTACGAATGCAGCCCTTCGGCCTCGCCGCCGCTCGGCTTTGACTGGCTGCGAAGCTGGTGGGACGTCTATCGACCGACGCTGGGGGCACCGTCACTGCGGATCATCACCCTGTGGCGAGGCCCGCATCTTGTCGCCGCGCTTCCTCTTTATCTGCACCTCAGCCCGCATCTCGGTCTTCGTCGCATCGGGTTCATCTCGACCGGCGAAGCGGAATTCGAAGAGACGTGTCCGGACTATCTCAACCTGCTCTCCCTTCCAGGTGAAGAAGGTCGATGCGCCGCGCTGATGTGGCGCGCGATCGAGGCCCTGTCCTGGGATCACCTGCAACTGAACAATCTCGCGGCTGATACGGCGTTGCTGCGACCAGGAATCAGTCCGCCTGACGCACAGCCGTTTTCGACAACGACGTGCCCTGTCGCGAACCTCACCGGCGGATTCGAGGCGTACCTGCAACGGTTGTCCTCGAACGGACGTCAGCAGGCGCGACGGTTGTTGCGGGAAGGAGCGCGTGCGGGCGCGAGTCTTGAACTGGCGGCGTCGCACCAGGGCGGCGACGCGTTCAACGATCTGACCCGACTCCATCAGGCACGCTGGAACCTCGAGGCCAGACCTGGCGTCTTCGCGGCCCACCGGTTCGCCGAATTCCATCGCCGCCTGATCGCGAACTGGCTGCCGGCTGGTCGCGTCGTTCTCGCAAGACTGTCGCTGGCGTCCAGACCGGTCGCGGCCTTGTACGGTTTCGTGACCGGATCCAAATTCGATTTTTATCAGTCTGGCGTCGACATCGGGGCTGCATCGCCGCTTCGAAGCCCCGGCAACCTTGCTCATCTGTTGTTGATGAAGGCGCTCGCCGATCGTCGTTTCGATTCATACGACTTTCTTGCGGGCACGGCGCCGTACAAGATGCGCCTCGCAACGGCGGAAAATCAGTTGGTCAGCGTACGGATCTGGCGTCGCACGATTCGCAGCGCATCCTATCGATCCGCACAGCTTGCCGCCCGGATTCTCCGGATTGGATTCCCATCCGCGCGAAAGGAATCCCGTCTCCTGCTCCCATAGCCATTGAAACTCTCGAGCGCGTGACCATGCGAAATCAATCGATCTGGCGGGCTTGCGGTTGCGTGCGGGTGTGCTCGTTCGTGGTGACGCTGACGCTGCTGTGCGGCCGCGCTCGTGCGCAGGACGCACAGCCGGGCGGTCCGGCGCCGGCCGCGGAATCCGCTGCGAGGCCGGCGGTCGATGTGCCGGCCGGCTTCGTCATCGGCCCCGAAGATGTCCTGTCGATCGTCTTCTGGCGCGACAAGGACATGTCGAGCCAGGTCACAGTTCGGCCGGATGGAAAAATCACCCTGCCGCTGCTGAATGAAGTCCAGGCGGCCGGCCTGACACCAGCGGATCTGCGCGCGCGACTCACGACGGAGTCGAAGCGCTTCTTCGAAAACCCGAACGTCACCGTCGTGGTCAGCCAGATCAACAGCCGGAAAGTCTTCATCACGGGACAAGTCGCAAAGCCCGGACCCTACGCTCTGACCGCGCCGACGACCGTCCTGCAGCTGATTTCGATGGCCGGCGGCCTGAAGGATTTCGCCGACAGCAAGAACATCATGATCGTGCGCCGGGACGAGGGACAGACTTCGAGCTTTCCGTTCAACTACAAGGAAATCAGCAAGAACCTGAGGCAGAACATCGAGCTCAAGCCGGGCGACACGGTGGTCGTGCCATGACCGTCGCGCGGCCGTCATACACACCTGAGGTCGTGCTCAGGATCGCCTGGCGGCGCAAGTGGCAGATCGCGCTGCCGGCGATCCTCGTCGCCGCGATGGCCTCGTTCTGGATCCATCGCCTGCCCGATCGCTACCGCTCCGACACGCTGCTGCTTGTCCTGCCGCAACGCGTACCCGAAGCGTTCGTGCGATCCACCGTCACGACGCGCAGCGACGACCGGCTCCAATCGATCACGCTGCAGATCCTGAGCCGGACACAGCTCGAGCCGATCATCCGCGCGTTCGACCTCTATGCCGATCGGCGCCAGACCGCGACGATGCAGGACGTGGTGGACTCGATGCGGGCGCACGACATCGAGATCCAGTCGGTCAAGGGCGACGCGTTTCGTCTGAGCTTCATCGCGAATTCCCCCGACGTCGCCATGCGCGTGGCGGACCGCCTGGCGTCGCTCTTCATCGGTCAGACGTCGCGCGACCGCGCGACGATCGCTGACGGGACGAATCAGTTTCTCGAGGTGCAGCTGGAGGACGCCCGCCGCAAACTCGTCGACAACGAAGCCAGGCTGGAAGAGTACCGTCGCCGCCACAACGGAGAGCTGCCGAAGCAGCTCGAAGCGAACGTCCAGGGACTGCACAGCACGGAAATGCAGCTGCAGGCGTTGAGCGATGCGCTGAACCGCGACCGTGACAGGCAGTTGTCGATCGAGCGCGCGCTCAAGGACGCCAGGCTCGCCGAGTTGATCGAAGGCAGTGCGGCTGGCCCGTTACGCGGCGCCGCAGGCGAGCCGCCGAAACCGACGGCGGCCGATCAGCTCGAACGGGCGGAGGCGACGCTGAAGAGCATGCAGTCGTCGTTCACGCCGCAGCACCCGGACGTCGTCGCGCTCCGGCAGACGATTACCGAGTTGAAGGAGCGCGTGCGGGCCGAACACGCCGCGCACGAGCCGTCCGCCGACGCGATGGCCGCACAGCAGCTCCGCCGGAGTCATCAGGAAGAGCTGCAGACGGAGCTGTCGGCGGTCGAAGAGCAGGTCGCGCAAAAATCGGCCGAGGAGGAGCGCCTCCGCTCCGTTCTTCTCAGCTATCAGAAACGGATCGAGATAGAGCCGGCGCGCGAGGCCGAGCTCTCCGCGCTGACTCGGGATTACGACACGCTGCAGGATTCGTATCGGAGCCTGCTGACGAGGAAGCAGGAATCCGAGATCGCGGCCAACCTCGAACGCCAGCAGATTGGCGCGCAGTTCAAGGTCCTCGACCCGGCGCGGCTGCCCGAGCGGCCCTTTGCGCCGAACCGTCAGGCGTTCATGGCGGTTGCCGCAACGGGTGCGCTCGGCGTCGGACTGCTGTTCGCCGGCGTGCTCGAGTGGTTCGATCGCGGACTCCGGACCGAGGACGACGTGCGCGTTGCGCTGGGGCTGCCGGTGCTGGCGATGATTCCCATCGCG
>Ga0126377_10004408_pt1 | contig 10248 bp, 8 predicted proteins | sample PanSoiMetPlot_22_FD_92647 | JGI IMG/M metagenome (GOLD analysis project Ga0126377, IMG submission 92647) | Tropical forest soil microbial communities from Panama - MetaG Plot_22 | ecosystem: Environmental > Terrestrial > Soil > Tropical forest > Bulk soil | place: Panama | collected 2016-02-17 | reverse complement strand
GGTCGTTGTCGGCGCGCGAGCCGGCGATCTGGTTGAACAGGCCGCGCTCGTAGTAGTCCATGTACTCCGGGTTCTGCTCGTGGAAGAACAGATTGCGCGTGAGCTTCAGGAGATTGTAGGTCGTGCAGGTCTCCGCGCCGTCGGCCGCGATCGCGTTGGCGATGTTGTCGCGGTTCTGCAGCTGCTCGACGTTGTTGTTCGAGCCCGGGTAGTTCCCGCTCGTGCCGCCGTGGGCGAACATCCGGTGCGGGACGATCATGCCGCGGAAGTTCCTGGCCGCCTGGAAGTAGTCGGCCTCGCCGGTCTGCTCGTAGATGCGCAGGTAGCCGGTGAAGTTCGGAACGTGCGTGTTGGCGTGCAGGCGCGGCGGACGCCGGCGACCGGGCTGGGTCCCGGGCGCGCAGACGAGGATGTCGCGGTTCTGGACGCAGGCGTCGAACAGCGACTCGCGGTTGTCGAAGGCCTTGGCGGTCTGCAGATGCCGGGCATCGCCGGTCAGAGCGAAGATCTCGGGGAACACCTCGTTGGCGCCGCCGAACTCGCCCGCGATGTACGTGTCCCACATGAAGTTGAGATCGTCGCGCGTGATCGGGCCCGTGTAGTTCGGGTGGTTCACGTCGCCCAGCGTCAGCGCGAGGTGGGCCCAGCTCGCCATCTTCTCGACGATGTCGAACGCCCGCGCGTCGCCGGTCAGGTAGTACGTGTCCAGGAAGCCGCGCATGATCTTGTGCTGCACGTACCAGGGCGCCCACGTGTTGGTGCTCTGGTTGCCGCCGTAGACGGCGAAGCGCGGCGGACCTTGCCGCAGCACGACGTCCTCGGGCTTCGCGCCGAGGTAGCCAGGATGGACGGTGGCCCCGGCGAGCGCGTCCTGGCAGGCGCCGAGCTCGTCGACCATCCACGACAGCTTGTCGGTGAAGATCCGCTCGCCGGTGCTGACGTGCGCCTGGGCGAGCATCGACATGAAGTGCCCGGTCCAGTGACCGCTGAGCAGGCCGCCGTCCTCCCAGCCGCCCGGGACCGAGACGCCGGGCGGGTTGGGCCGGCCGGCGACGTCGTTGAACAGCACGAGGTAGCGGCGCTGGTCGTACGCGCGCGCGAAGTTGAGGATCCGCTCGCGCTTCTCCTTGAACAGGCCGTCGCCGAGCGCGACCTGATAGAGCGGGAACGGCCTCACAGGCGCGTTGCTGCCCGCGCCGACGTAGGGCGGCAGCGCGTCGGCCGCCCCGGGCGCCGCGGCCCGCGCGGGTCTGGACGAGGTGAGCGCCGAGCCGGCGGCCAGGGCGCCGATCGAGACTGCGGAGCCGCGCACGAACGCGCGACGGGTCATCGGGCGGTCGAGCCCGCGATCGTGTGACTGAGCCACTGCGTTCCTCCCTCGCGCCCCCGCGCGATGGCGCCGGCCGCTCGCCGGCGCCGGGTTCTACGCGGCACGCTGCCGCCGCGTTGCTACGCCGCCTTTCAGCGACGAAGTGTCAGCACCCGCGCGAGCGCGTGTCAACCGCATGCTGCCGACGCACGCCGCTCCCGGGGTCGGCGAGCGACTCCCGGCGGCCACGCTGATCAGCCTCGGCGATCCGTCCTGAGAGATTGCCCGAGGCCCGACATCCTGCGGCCTTGTGGCGAATCGGTGCTTTTTTCACCGACCCGGTGAAGGTCTGGCCCGGCCTCCGACTCGAAGGGGTAAGAAGGGCGAAGGCCATGACCAGCTGCGACGACTTCGAAGTTGCGATCGAGCAGCGGCTCCACGGGGGGCTCGATGGCGATCCGGCCGAGCGGCTGGCGCAGCATCTGTCGTCGTGCCCGGCCTGCCGCGCCTTCGAGGCTCGATCGGAAGAGCTGGAGCAAGCCATGAGGATGCATGCGGCGGTTGCCATCGGCGACGTGGACTGGAACAGGCTCGGCCGGAATCTGGAGCGCTGGAGGAAGCAGATGCTCGCCGGCGCCTGGAAGGGGCTCGCGGCGGTCATCGTCGCGGCCCCGCTCCTCGGCCTGGTGTTCGGGCGCGGGGCCATCGCCACCGGCGTCATCGCCGGGCTCGCCGTCGTCGCGTGGGGCCGGATCGTCGCTCGCCGGTCGATCGCCGGGGCGCGGGAGGTCGAGCACGCACCGGGATCGCTCCTGGTCCTGCTGCGGACCCAGCTCGACAGGCTGATCGAGATCGAGAAACAGAACGCGCTCGTGCTGCCCTTCCTCGCCCTGATCCCGATCGGCGGGCTGCTCGCGGCGGGCGAGCTCACGCCCTGGCGGATCGCCGGAGCCGCGGCGCTGATGCTGCTCCTCGCCGCCCTCGCGCTGCGGTCGCGTTTCGTCGTGTTGCCGCGCCTCCTGCGCGAGCGGGCCGAGCTCGAGTAGTTGATGGACGGGCGCGTGCCCAGGCTCGAGATCGCGGACGAGCGCGCGCTCCTGGCGGCGGCCGTCTCGTCCGACCCGCGCGAGCGCGAAGCGGCGCAGACCCGGATCTTCGAGGTCTTCCGCGAGCCGCTGTTCCGGCTGTGTCTGCATCTCTGCGGCAACCGCGCCACCGCCGAGGACGCGCTGCAAGAGTCCTTCGTCTCGGTGTTCCGCGCGCTGCCCGGCTTCCGGGCGGACGCCCGCCTGTCGACCTGGATGTACCGCATCGCGGTGCGCGAAGCTCTGCGCCACCGGGCGCGCGAGGCGGCCCGGCGCGTCGAGGGGATGGAGGAGGAGCCCGCGGCTCCCTTCGAGGGCGACCCGGCGATCCGCCGCGAGGAGAGCGAGGCCCTGCGGCGCGCACTCGGCCAGCTGTCGGCGGATCACCGCGCGGTGCTGTCGCTGTTCGCGGTGGATGGCCTGTCGCACCGCGAGATCGGCGAGATCCTCGGTGTGCCCGAGGGGACCATCTGGTCGCGGCTGCACGCCGCCCGCAAGCGGCTCGCGGCCTCCATGTCCCAAGAGCAGCCCGGATCGGGCGATCTTTCAGGTCACCGGGCACACCGGGCCAGCCGCGGCGCGGGCGAACTTGTGGCGGTTGCGGAACGCACCGAGGAGTAGAGTCGAGCGATGGCGGGGATCGGCGGGGATCGCGGAACGGGACAGGCCTCGGATCCCGCCCTCGAGACCGGGCTCGATCACCGCCGACAGCTCCAGGTGCGGCTGAGCCGCTTTGGCCAGGTGCTGACCGCGGCCTCGTTCGCCTACTGGATCGGCTTCGTCGCGCTGTGGAGCGGTGAGCCGAGCATCGGCCTCGACGGCGCCATCGATCTCGTGGTGTCGATCCCGAACGCCGTGCTCGCCGTGACGTACGCGTCGCTGTGGCTGGTGACGCGAGGACGCGCGCTGTCGGTGCGCACTCTCCGCAACCTCGACGCCGCGGTGGTCCTGACGTTCGGCTCGTGCTGGGGATTCGGCTGGGTCATCGCGCCGGTGCAACCCGTGCTGACGCTCGACTACCTGCTCGGCATCCAGCTCGTCCTCATCCTGCGCGCGCTCCTCGTGCCGAGCTCGTGGCAGCGCACGGCGACGATCGGCGCGCTGACCGTGGTGCCGATCCTGATCTCGGTCGTCGGCTGGAGCGAGCGGTTCCACCCGCTGCCGGTGACGCATCGAACCCTGGTCGGCATCTATCTCATGTGGAGCCTGCTCGCGATCGCGCTGTCGTCGGTGGGCTCGGCGATCCTCTACGGCCTGCGCCGCGAGCTCCGCGATGCGCGCAGGCTCGGCCAGTACACCCTCCTGGAGCCCATCGGCGCCGGAGGCATGGGCGTCGTGTACCGCGCGAGCCACGCCATGCTGCGCCGACCTACCGCCGTGAAGCTCATCACCGCCGACGGCGAGCCCAGCATCGATCGCTTCGAGCGCGAGGTCCAGCACATGGCCAGCCTCGCGCATCCCAACATCGTCACCGTCTACGACTACGGCCGCACCCACGACGGCACGCTCTACTACGCCATGGAGCTCCTCGACGGCATCGACCTCGAGCGCATCGTGGAGCTCGGCGGTCCGCTGCCGGCGTCGCGCGTCGTGTTCCTGCTGACCCAGGCGTGTCGCGCGCTGGCCGGCGCTCACGCCGCCGGCCTGGTCCACCGCGACATCAAGCCCGCCAACCTCTTCGTGTGCCGCGACTGGGGCACCGCCGACGCGCTCAAGATCCTCGACTTCGGCCTGGTGAAGGATCTGCGCGGCGGCGCCACCTCCCCGCTCACGCACCAGGGCACCATCATGGGCACGCCGCTCTACATGGCGCCCGAGTCCTGGATGAGCCCCGAGACCGTCGACGCGCGGTCGGATCTCTACTCGCTCGGAGCCGTCGCCTGCTTCCTGCTCACCGGCAAGCCGGTCTTCGACGGCAAGAACCCATTCGAAGTCATGGTCCACCACACTCAGACGCCGCCGGCGCCGCCCTCGCGGCGCGGCGTCTCCGTCCCGCCAGACCTCGACGCGATCATCCTGCGCTGCCTGGCGAAGGATCCGGCGGATCGCTTCGCAAGCGCCGACCTGCTGCGTGCGCACCTCGAGGGGTGCGAGCTGGCGAACGCGTGGTCCTCGTCGGACGCGCGGGACTGGTGGCACCTCCATCCGCGCATCGCACCGCCGCACCGGCCGACCGCCGCGCCGCCCGGGCGGCAGCCGCTGTTCGTTGCCCGGGGCCGTCGCGAGCCCGGCGACGAGCCCGGCACCGCCAGCACCGCCCATGCCCCGCCGTGAGGAGAGCCGGCTCCTCCCTCTCCGGACCGCCACGGGCGACCGATCGCCGGCGCTGCTCTTTCGGTCCGCCGAACGAGCATGCCGAATCGGCACGCGACCCGGATCCGCCGGGCAAGCCCGCGAGAACTCGACCATGGGGCCCGGCATACCGGTTGCTCTGAAGCCGTCCCATGAAGAAGACCCACACCAAGAAGCTCTCCCTTCGCACGCAGACCGTCCGCGCGCTCACCGCCGTGGAAGTCGGGATCGCCGTCGGGGGCGTCGTCCAGCCCGCCGCCCCGCATGGCTTCATCATGAAGGACACGATCATCATCCGCACCAGCGGCTGACAGGCGCAGATCATGCGGCCCCCGGGGCCGGCCTGTCGACCACTTGATCCCTTCCCGCCCGGCGGGCGTACTCTCGGAAATGACGAGGGGGAGGGGACCATGACGCAGCAGCCACCGGGCTCGATGGGCGCGCCGTTCGTCGGAGAGGCGTTCCAGTTCCTGAAGGATCCGTTCGCGTTCACGCTGTCGCGGACGAAGCAGCACGGGAACGTGTGGAAGACGCGGATCCTCGGGGACACGGTCGTGTTCTTTGCGGGGCCGGCGGCGTTCTCGTTCTTCATGAACCCGGAGAACTTCACCCGCCAGAGCGGGTCGCCCAGGTTCTTGCAGGAGCTGCTCCACTCGGACGCGGTGCCGTTTCTCGACGGCGAGCGGCACCGGACGCGCAAGCGGCTGCTGCTGTCCGCGTTCAGCAGCCGGGCGCTCGACGGCTACCTGCCCGGCATCTTCGCGGTGATCGAGCGGTTCGCGACCAGGTGGGCCAGCGACGGGGAGAAGGCCGTCGCCGGCGACCTCCAGCAGCTCGGCTTCGACGTGGCCGACCACCTGTTCGCGGCCAGCGATCCGGGATCGAGCAACGTGGAGTCGGCCGCAGACTTCACCGCGATGAACCGCGGGGCGTTCTCGCCGCCGGTGAAGCTTCCGTTCACCGCCTACGGCAAGGCGGTCAAGGCGCGCGATCGCCTGCGCGCCTACATCAAGCGGCAGGTCGCGGAGCGCGACGGCAAGGGGACCGCCCTCGGCGTCCTCAAGGCCGCGCGCGGGCCGGGCGGCGAGAAGCTCACCGCCGAGGAGCTGGAAATCGAGCTCCTCCACTTCTTCTTCGCCGCCCACGGCGGGTTGACCGCGGCGCTGGCCTGGCTTCTGGTCGTGCTCGGCGAGCATCCCGATCTGGCGGCGAGGCTCCGCGCCGAGGCCGACGGCGTGCTCGGCGACGGGCCGCCGACCGTCTCCCAGGTGGGTCAGCTCGCGTCCGCACGCGCCGTGTCGCGCGAGGTGCTGCGCGCCTATCCGATCGCGCCGATCACGTTCTTCGGCGTGGCGCTGCGCGACCTCGAGCACGACGGCTTCGCCATCCGCGCCGGCTGGAAGGGCGCGGGCGCGATCTGGGCGACGCTGCAGGACGGCACGACGTTCCGCGACCCGACCGCGTTCCGGGGCGAACGGCTCGGCGACGAGTCGGTCCGCGCCCTGCCGGCCAACGCGTTCGTGCCGCAGGGCGGCGGCCCACCCGAGGGCCACCGCTGCGCAGGCGAGGCCCTCGTCTCGATCGTGATGCCGGCCTTCGTCGCCTGGTTCGTCCGCCGCTACGATCTGACCTACCCGTCGCAGGACGCTGCCCCCGGCCCCGGCGGCCTCGGCCCGCTGCCGAGGAGCGGCGTGCGCATCGCCATCGCGCCGCGGCGCGCGTGATCGGGGAGCGGCTCCTCGCGCCGTCGGGCACCCGCCAGTCCGCCGGATGATCTCGGTCGCGGTGATCAGGTCGACGTCGATGACGGCGTCGTACTCGCGGCTCGTGCGGATACACCGGTTCGCCGGCAAGTGGATTGCCGCGCCGCCGCCCCGTCGAGAAGCGGGGGCGGCGGCGGTTCGCGGGCGCGTACCGCCCCGCCGCGCGTCAGAGCTTGGTCCACCAGGGGCACGTGGCGAGCTTGGCGGCGAGCGCGTTCTTCTTTCCAGTCAGGTCGTTCAGCAGGTTGCGGAACTCCTGGCAGTCCTGGTTGGGAGGCGGATTGCCGCAGATCCCGCCGTAGACCAGCTCCCCGGCGGCGAGCGAGACGGCCAGGCTGTCGTGCACCTTCTGCATCGGGCTGGCCACGCCGCAGGCGATGCAGCGCGGGCAGTTCGCGAAGACGGTGTCGGCGGCGGCCAGGTAGCCGATGAGAGAGGCGACCAGGCCGGCCGCGCCGGCCGCGCACCCGAGCCCGGCGGTCGGCGCACACGCGGCGGCCATCCCCAGGATGCTGGCGGTGACGCCGGCCAGCGAGCCGGCCATGAGGGCGAGGCCCTTGGCGCAGTCGGTCCCGTCGAGGTTGGCGGGATCATCGGCGAAGGCGGCGCCCGCGTCGCGGCTCTCGACCGCCTGGCAGACGGCCCAGCCGCAGATCCCGTCGGTGCAGATCGCGTCCGGATCGGCGCAGTCGGCGTCGGCCACGCAATGACCGACGCCGGCGTCGGCGACCTGGCCGGCATCGCCGATGTGGCCGGCGTCCAGGCTCTGACTGGCGTCGAGCCTGCCGATCGCTCCCTCCTCGCCGAGGTCGCCCGACGCGCTTCCCCCCGTCGGTGAGCACGCCGCGGCCCAGGCCACCAGCGCGAGCCCGAGGATGAGCTTGAAGACGTCGCGTCCGTATCCGTTCATCCGAGTACCTCCTGTGCATGGACTTCCGGCCGCACCGAAACGGCGCGCGGCTGCGCGAGGCGTTGCAACCCGGCGGCCACTCGACGCACCGGCGTCGTCCACACTTTCGACGAGTGTCGTCGGCTGTCTGGCAGACCGGCGCCGGGCGGGCTCGGCCGCGCGGCCGGCCGCTGCTGCCTGCTCACCCATGCGCCCGCCTGCCGCGCGCTTCACCCGGCGACGCGAGAGCTCGTCTCGGCCTGCCATCGGAAGCAAGGTGGTCGCCGAGCGTCGGCCACAGCCACCTGCCGGCGGCGCGAGCTGAGCCGCGCCGGCATGCGGTCACTTGCTCGTCGTCACCGTCGTCGTCACCGTCGGGCTCACCGTCTCTGCCGCCGCGGCCTCCTCGGCCGCGGCGGCGGTCTCCACGATCTCGGCGATGGCTCGAACCGCCTCGTCGGCCCGCTGCGCGCGCTTGCGCATCATGCGGGAGTAGATGCGGCGGCAGGCGACGTACACGCCGCCCACCCATGCAGAGACCGCAAGCGCGCCCAGCAGCGGGTTGACGATGAAGAGCGCGGCCGGCCCGATCATCGCGCCGCCGCCGACCCCGCCTCCGATGCCGCCGAAGACGGCGCCGGCCACGTTGCCGGTGCGCTCCTCGACCCGGATCGTCGTGGTCCCTCCCACGACCGTCACCGTCACCGTGACGAAGGGGCCGGTCCCGCCGAACGGCGGCGACGTGACCCACTCGAGCCGACCCGGCAGCGTACCGGTGCGGCCGCCCATCCCGAACTGCCGGTCGAGCTGCTGGACGATCTCGAGAAAGCAGCTCTCGGGCGCGACGAGATCCAGCACCCGCTCGCGGTGGATCTGCGTCGGCCCGCCGAACCAGCGCGTCGCCACCGTCGCGCTCTCGGCGCGCGCGAGCTCGCCCCGCTCCGCCAGAACCAGCGCCTGCGACTCCCCGATCTCGCGCCGGGCCTCGGCGAGCTCCCTCTCGAGCGCCCCGATGCGCTCATGCGCAGCATCGAGGTCGTCGCGATATGGCATGAATCGAACGTACAGCATCCCGCGACCGCCGGGCGGCACATCCTGACGCCCGGCCCACAGGACGAACAGACCGCCAGTTGCGGGGGTCGGGGAAAGGTCCGCTCACCGAGCCCGCTCCTCGGCCGGGTGCGAGCAGGCCGTGCCCTCGATCGAATGGACGCCATGACCGTCGAGCCTGCCTGGGCCATACTGCCGTCCATGAACACGGTGGCGATCGATGGTCGTGGACTCTCGGTGGCGGACGTGGACGCGGTCGCGCGCGGGCGGGCGCGGGTCGAGCTGCGAGGTGACGCCGGGGTCCGGGAGCGCATGGAGCGCTGCGCGCGTTTCAAGGACGAGCTGATCGGGCTGGGCACGCCGGTCTACGGCGTGACCACCGGCGTCGGCGATTCGGTGCACACCCAGATCGCGCACCAGAAGGCCGCCGCTCTGCAGTTGAATCTGATGAGGAAGCTCGGCTGCGGGACCGGGAGCTACCTGCCGGAGGACTACTCGCGCGCGGTGATGCTGCTGCGCGCCAACACCCTGGCGCGCGGACAGTCGGGCGTGCGACCGGTGCTGGTGGAGACGCTGCTCGCATGCCTCAACGCCGGGATCGCCTCGTGCATCCCGGAGGAGGGCTCGGTCGGGGCCAGCGGCGATCTGGTGCCGCTCTCGTACGTGGGCGCCACGCTGTGCGGCCAGCGCAACGTCTACCATCGCGGGGGCGAGATCGTCCCGGCGGCGCAGGCGCTGGAGGCGGCGGGCATCCGGCCCCTCGAGCTCCAGGCCAAGGAGGGGCTGGCGCTGTGGAACGGGACGGCCTTCATGACCGGGATCGCCGCGCTGGTCCTGGAGGATGCGAGGCGGCTGTCGCTCCTGGCCGACATCTGCACGGCGATGGTCACCGAGGTGCTGACCAGCAGCAGCGGCCCGTTCCACCCGTTCCTGCACGACGCCACCAAGCCGCACCCCGGCCAGGCGCGCTCGGCGGCCAACATCCGCGCCCTGCTCGAGGGCAGCCAGCTGGCGCGGCCGTACCACGACGTGGTGAGCCAGGCCGGGACCCTGCGCGGCGACGGCGCCGTCACGACGCGCCGGCTGCCGATCATGCTGCAGGAGCGCTACTCGGTGCGCTGCGCCCCGCACTTCATCGGCGTGCTCAACGACGCCATCGAATGGATGGAGCGGTGGCTCGACGTCGAGATGAACTCGGCCAACGACAACCCGCTGTTCGACGCGGAGGAGGGCGTGGTCCACAACGGTGGAAACTTCGCCGGCGGGCACGTGGCCTTCCTGGCCGACGCCCTCAAGGTGGCGGTGGCCAGCGTGGCCGACCTGCTGGACCGGCAGCTCGCGCTGATCGTCGACGAGAAGTTCAGCCGCGGCCTGCCGCCCAACCTGTCGCCCGAGCTCCCGGCGGACGATCCCGAGGCCGGGACCCATCACGGCTTCAAGGGGGTGCAGCTGGCGGTCTCGTCGCTGGCGGCCGAGGCGCTGGGCCGCTGCATGCCGATGACCATCTTCTCGCGCTCGACCGAGGCCCACAACCAGGACAAGGTGTCGATGGGAGCCACGGCCGCCCGCGGGGCGCGCGATGTGGTGGCGCTGTCGGAGAAGGTCGCCGTCCTGTGCTTGCTGGCGCTGTGCCAGGCCGCCGATCTCCGCGGCCCCGGCAAGCTCGGCCGCACGCGCGCGGTGCACGAGCTGGTGCGCTCCGTCTCGGCGCCCGTGGACCGCGATCGCGAGCTCGAGGACGACATCGCGCGCCTGCTCCAGCGCGTGCGCGCCGGCGACGTCACCCGGGCGGCGTTCGACGGTCCGGCCTGACCCTGGAGACGCGACCGAGCCCACCGATGTCGACCGGCGACACTCTCG
>Ga0126377_10004407_pt1 | contig 10250 bp, 5 predicted proteins | sample PanSoiMetPlot_22_FD_92647 | JGI IMG/M metagenome (GOLD analysis project Ga0126377, IMG submission 92647) | Tropical forest soil microbial communities from Panama - MetaG Plot_22 | ecosystem: Environmental > Terrestrial > Soil > Tropical forest > Bulk soil | place: Panama | collected 2016-02-17 | reverse complement strand
CCATTGGCGCTCCCAAGATCGCGGATGAAATATTGTCCGTCGCGGCGTTCGACCGAAACGTGCCGGCGCGAGACGTTGTCCTCGTCAATCATTATCTGATTGTCGGCGCGGCGGCCAAGAGTGACGCAATCCTCGCTGAACGGCTGCGTCACTCCCTCTTCCAATCCTTTTACGACGATTTGCGGTTTAAGTTCAACGGCGGGGGACAGACGAATCGGGTTCGTCAGCTTGCCTGATAGCGCGCTCGTCGCGATTTCCGTAGTGAAATGGACGAGGAGGACATTCGCGCCGATTCGGATCTGATCGCCGTCATGCAACTGGGACTGCCGCACGCGCTCGCCATTGACGAAGGTGCCGTTCCGGCTGCTGTCGCGCAGGACGTAAGTAGCGCCGTGACGGGAGATCACGCAATGGCGGCGCGAGACCGTATTTCCGTCGAGTACGATCTCGCAATCGTCGTCGCGCCCGATGGTTGTAGTCGGCCCAGTCAGGAATAGCCCCGTGCGCCCCTCGCACACCCCCCCGACAAAACTCACGCAAAGCCTGCTCGCTGTAATACTGGATGTGGCTCGCCCTTTGCTGATCGAGCTGGCGACAGCCGACTCATGAGAGCGAATGAAATCGTGTTCCTGACCGATCACTGCGGGTCTGACCCTTCGTAGCCGTTAGCGGCCCTGGCGGAAAACACGGCCGAATGGCTTAAAAATTTAACTCAAAATCACAACTCAAGTCGCCGAGAAGCGTTCTTTAACATTGCAATTCCCAGCGCAAACGCTTCTCAAAAGAGGCGATAGCTTAGCACGTCATTAGGAGTTTGGCCAGAAGTCAGGATTATGGGTCGAGGATCGAAGATGGAGTCATCACTTTCGCCCTCGATCCCCGAAGCTTGATCCCGAATCTCCAATCTTTTACATTTGGTTACCAATTTTCGATCCGCGCTCCACGCCCTACGATCTTCAATCTTCGCTCCTCGATCTTCGGTCCAATTGTTGAGGACGGTTTATGAAGCCAAGCATTAGGTTCATTCCATTTCTGATCAGTGTTGCGATACTTAGTGTGGTCGTCGTTCGCGCTCAACCGTCGCCGGCGACAAACAAAGCGCCGGCGACGATTGCGGGGCGCGTCACCTTAGACGGCGCCGGCGCTCAGGGCGCGCACGTGATGCTCAAGCCCTTCGATAGATATGGCGTTTTTAAAATAGGTCTCGCCGCCGAACAGGGGCCTGCGCTCAGCGCAGTCACAGATGCGGAAGGACGGTATCGTATAACTGAGGTACCGCCTGGCGATTATCAGATTTCAGTCTTCACGCCCGCCCATGCCGTCGAAGGGGAGAGAATCCCTTTAATGCCGGGCAGAGGTTACAGGCTCGTGGAGGGCGATATTTTGGAAGGTATTGATTTTGCGCTAACGCGCGGCGCGGTCATCACGGGGAAAGTCACCGATGGAAAGGATCGCCCGGTGATCGCCGCGCCGGTCAACGCATACAGGCTCAACTCTAACGGCAAGCGGGAGTCATTCGGCCCCATCCTCGACGCGATCGTCCGCTGGGAGACGGACGACAGGGGCTTATATCGAATCTTCGGGTTGAAGGCGGGGCGATATCTGGTCGCCGCAGGCTTTGAATCCTCCGGCGGGAGAACAGGCGCAGGCTATCGTCAAACGTTTCATCCTGACGCCTTAGACGAGGCGCAGGCCAGAGTCGTCGAGATCGGGAGCGGCGAGGAGGCCTCGAACGTCGATATAAAAGTAGCGGCTCCCGTGAAAGGCTATGTTGTCACGGGCCGGGTGGTCGACGCCGAGAGCGGCGAACCGGTTCCCGGCGTCACAGTTAACTATGACGAGGTCGATCAGCGCGGATCTGTCGCTGGCGGCGTTGGCGCCAATGCGCTCGGCGAGTTCCGGTTCGAGAACGCGCCGCCGAACAGCTACCGCGCTTTCGTAATCAACATCGATACGAAGAGCGGCGCGGGCACATGCGGCGGTGAAATCAAATTCGATGTCGTCGACAGGGATGTGAGCGGATTGGAAATCAGGACGCCGCGTGTAGCGACCATCAGCGGCGTGGTCGCCGTCGAAGGCTCAAACGATCCGGCTCTACGCGCGAAACTCGCTCAGTTCAGCCTCATCGCGCGAACGGAATCCAGGCCGGTATTAACCGGCCCCGGGCTTGGTTGGAACGGGACAATCAGCCCGAACGGGACTTTCAAACTGTCTAACGTGCAGCCGGGCAAGGCTCGCATCGCGGTGACGAACTCGGAGCCGCCGAAGGGATTCGAGCTGCTGCGCGTCGAGCACAACGGCGTCGAGGTCCAAGAGTTCAACGTCAACCCGGGCGCCCAGATTACCGGCGTGCGCCTGGTCTTCGCTTACGGTAAAGGCGTCATCGCCGGACGCGTAGAAGTCAGAGGCGGAACGCTCGCGGCGGGCGCGCGAATGAGGATGAGTTACAGTCCCGAGGGAGTTGGCGGCGCCAACCATTCGATCAGGCTCGTCGATGTTGACAGGCGCGGGCAATTCGTCATCGAAGACCTGACGCAGGGAACTTACAAACTGTATCTCGACGTCTATGGTCCTTCGCCTGCTGGCGTAGATAGTATCAAGCTGAACGCGGTGCAGCAGCTTGTCACCGTGGCCGGGGAAGGGCGCTACGATGTCACGCTCGTTCTCGATCTGGCGGAGAAGGACAAGGACAAATGAAGCGGTTGCCGATTTATGGGCGCCGCAGGTCACCGGGCTATAGAAAAGGCAGGGCGCAAATTTTCTGTTCGAAAAACCTGGAACCAAAAATTGGAGTACGGGAAAATATGCATGGATAGTTTCTGAGATCGTTCACTATGCCTGAAACGACGATCAAGATCGTCCGCATTCCGAGTAACAAGCCATTTAAGTCTGGAGGACGGCTTATGAATCGAATGATCAGGCTCATTCCAATTCTGATCGGCATAACGGTTTTAAGCGCGGTCGCCGGGCGCGCGCAATCGCCGGGCGCGGCGAGCAAAGCGCCGGCGACTGTCGCCGGGCGTGTCACTCTAGACGGCGCCGGCGCGCCTGGCGCGCATGTGATGCTCAAGCCCCAGACCAACGACGGAATTACCAGAACCAATTCCGGTGTCGAGCAGCCTCCTGCGCTCGGCGCCGCCACAGATTCGGAGGGGCGATACCGGATAACCGATGCGCCGCCGGGCGTGTATCGGATTTCGGTTTTCGCGCCCGCTTACGCGGTCGAAGGCGAGAGTGACCCTTTAACGCCGGGCAGAACCATCAACGTTCCGGAGGGTGATAATGTCGAGGGTATTGACTTTGCCCTGACTCGCGGCGCGGTCATCACTGGTATGGTCACTGATGAGAATGATCGACCGGTAATCGCCGCGCCAGTCAACGCTTATAAGCTCGACGCTAACGGCGATCGGCAGCGCCCCGGCGAATTCAATTACGCTTTCGTCCGCTGGGAGACGGACGACCGGGGGGCCTATCGCATCTTCGGATTGGAGGCGGGGCGTTATCTGGTCGCCGCAGGCATTGAATCTGGCGGCGGGAGAACAAGCGGCGCCTATCGCCACACATTTCACCCCGACGCCGTCGATGAAACGCGGGCCAAAGTCGTCGATGTCAAAAGCGGCGCCGAGGCGACGAATATCGACATAAAAGTAGCGCCTTCCGCCAGGGGCTATGTTGTCACGGGCCGGGTGGTCGACGCCGAGAGCGGCGAGCCGGTTCCCGGCGCCACAGTTAATTACAACGCGGTCGATCAGCGCGGCTACAGTACTGGCGCCGTCATGACCAATGCGCTCGGCGAGTTCCGGTTCGAGAACGCGCTGCCGAACAGCTACCGCGCCTATGTCATCAACATAAACACGCGGGACGGCGGCGCGGCCACATATGGCGATGAAATCAAATTCGATGTCGTCGACAGGGATGTGAGCGGATTGGAAATCAGGACGCCGCGTGGGGCGACCATCAGCGGCGTGATCGCCATTGAAGGCTCAAACGATCCGGGTCTGCGCGCGAAGCTCGCTCGCGCCAGTCTCTTCGCGCAAACGGCGTCCAGGACAGGATTTATCAGCGTCGGGCAGGGCGGGAACGGGACCATCAGCCCGAACGGGACTTTCAGACTATCCAACCTGCAGCCGGGCAAGACTCGCATCATGATGATGGGCGTGGGGGCGCCGAAGGGATTTGCGCTTCTACGCGTCGAGCATAATGGCGCCGAGGTCAAAGAATTCAATGTCAACGCGGGCGACCAGATTACCAGCGCGCGTCTGGTCTTCGCTTATGGTAATGGCGTCATCGCCGGACGCGTGGAGCTCAAAGGCGGCTCGCTGCCGGCGGGCTGGCGGATGAAAGTGAGTTACATTCGCGAGGGAGGAAGCCTGGTCGTTGGGCCGACCAAGTCCGTCGATGTGGATGGGCGCGGGCAGTTCGTCATCGAAGGACTCATGCAAGGAACTTACAGACTGCATCTGGACGTCCTCAGTTCGTCGCCCGATGGCGAATACACTGTCAAGTCGAACGCGGCCGTTCAGATTGTCACCGTGGCCGGAGAAGGCCGCCACGAGGTCACGCTCGTTGTCGATCTGCCGGCGAAGGAGAAGGACAGATAGAAGACCTTCAAGAGGATGGATTATGAAGCGAATCAACAGCCATATTCTACTTCTGATCTGCTTTACAGTTTTATTAACAGTCGCGGCGCGCGGGCAAGCGCCTCAGGCGGCGGGCAAAGCGCCGGCGACGGTCGCGGGGCGTGTCGCTTTGGACGGCGCCGGCGCGCCGGGCGCTCAGGTGATGCTTAAGCCTTTCATCAACGACGGCGTAACCAGAATCACTTTCGTCGAACAGCCGCCCGCGCTCAGCGCTACTACGGATGCGGAAGGGCGCTACAGGCTGACCGCTGTGCCGCCGGGCACGTACCGCATTTCAGTCTTCGCGCCTGCCTACGCGGTCGAAGGAGAAAAGGACCCTTTAACGCCGGGAAGAACAATCAACGTCGCGGAGGGCGATAATGTCGAGAATGCGGACTTCTCGCTGACTCGCGGCGCGGTTATTACGGGCAAGGTCACCGATGATAAGGATTACCCGGTGATCGATGCGCCGGTTAACGCTTACAAGCTCAACCCCAACGGCAAACGGCAGCAACTCAGTCCCCTCTCCTCCGCGGTCCCGCGTTGGATGACGGACGACCGGGGCGTATATCGAATCTTCGGATTGGAGGCGGGACGGTATCTGGTCGCCGCTGGCTTTGGCTCGATCGGCGGAGGAACGGGCGGCGGTTATCGCACAACATTTCACCCTGACGCCGTCGAAGAGGCGCAGGCCAGGATCATCGAGGTCAAAAGCGGCGAGGAGGCCTCGAACATTGATATAACAGTCGCGTCTTCCGTGAAGGGCTACGCCGTCGCGGGGCGCGTGGTCGAAGCCGATACCGACAGGCCGGTTCCCGGCGTGACGGTCAACTACAATGCGATCGGGCGGGGGATGAGCATTAGCGCCGTCGGGCCTCATAGCGCCGTGACCAATGCGCTCGGCGAATTCCGGTTCGAGAATGTGCCGCCGAACAGCTACCGCGCCTTTATCGTCAACATCAACACGCCGGGTCGCGGCGCCTCCACACTCGGCGATGAGATTAAATTCGATGTCGTCACCGGCGATGTGAGCGGTTTGGAAATCAGGGTAACGCGTGGGGCGACCATCAGCGGCGTGGTCGCCATTGAAGGCTCGAACGATCCGGCGCTGCGCGCGAAGCTTGCTCAAGTGAGCCTCTTCGTGCGAAGCGATTCCGGGCCGGCGATGATCGGCGGCGCCCCGGGCGGAAATGGAACGATCAGCCCAAACGGGACTTTCAAACTATCCAGTGTGCAGCCAGGCAAGACGCGCATCCTGACCGGCGTCAACTCGCCGAAGGGCCTTGCGCTGGCGCGCGTCGAGCACAATGGCGTCGAGGTCAACGAGTTCTACGTCAATGCGGGCGACCAGATTAGCGGCGTGCGGTTGGTTTTCACCTACGGCGCCGGCGTCATCGCCGGTCGTATAGAGGTCAAGGGCGGCTCGCTGCCTGCGGGAGCGCGGCTGAGAGTGAGTTACAGGCTAGAGGGCAGGAGCGTGACCGGTCAACCGATCAAACCGGTCGAGGTAGATGGCCGCGGGCAGTTTGTCATCGAAGGCCTGATTCAGGGAACTTACAAGCTGTTTCTGAACGTCCTCAGTTCCACGCCCGCTGACGAAGACACTATCAAGCGGACCGCGGTCGCGCAGAGCGTCACTGTGGCCGGAGAAGGCCGCCACGATGTCACGCTCGTTGTCGATCTGACGGCGAAGGAGAAGGACAGATGAAGCAATCGCCAATATTGGGACGCCACGGGCTTGTCCCGTGGCGTTTCACGCTCGTTGCAACAAAGACGGCGACCGGAGTGAAGATGCCACTGGCCTATCCCAATGGTATCTACACAAGCCTTTGTGCCGGAGGCACAGCGGAAATTAGCCGGTGGTGGAACCACCGGAGACAGTCAGGAAGTCTTTCCAGCCCCGGAGGGGCGACAGACTGGCTTGGGTCTGTCGCCCCTCCGGGGCTGGGGAATTGGTCGGACGCGGTCCCGGTGGTTCCACCACCGGCTAATTTCCAGCGTCCCTCCGGGACGAAGACGCATCTCTTGACTTCTGTAGATACCAATGGGACAAGCCCGTGGCCTCTTGTTGCAATTACGCGCAATATGCTGGTGGCCCTTATGCTGGCTCTGTTTAGCATCGTTGCCTTGTCGCAACCTCTAACTGGCGCGATCAGCGGCCGTGTCGTGACCGAAGACGGGCAGCCGATCCCGCGCGCGAGGGTCAGCATAACAGCCGCGGGCAAGATGAACAGACGCGTGTCAATCTCCACTGACGAAGAAGGGAACTTCCGCGCGGACGGACTAGACGCCGCGGCCTACACAGTCGGGGCCTTTGCGCCGGGCTATGTCGTCCGTCCGCAGAGCGAGGCCGGCGCCGACGCGCGTCGCGCCAGGCTCAACTACATCGGCGATATCGTGACAGTCACGATGCTCAAGGGCGGAGTGATCACCGGCCGGGTGATGAACGCCGCAGGCGAGCCGATCATCGCGATTCCGGTCGTGGCCGAGCGAGTGCGAGATGAGAACGGCCGCCTGCTGCCCTCGCCTATGAAGTATGGGCAGGGGCAGACCGATGATCGCGGTATATATCGACACTACGGCCTGGCGCCGGGTTCATATATTATCTGCGCCGGCGGATCTGGCATGTCGACCAGGCCCACGCCGTTCGACGGCCGGATGTTGACTTATCACACTTCGGCCACGCGGGACACGGCTACTGAGGTATCGGTGCGCGCCGGCGAAGAAGTGATCGGGATTGACATCCGCTACCGCGGAGAGCGCGGCTACGTCATCAGCGGGAAGATCACCGGCATCCCGGGCGCCGGCGGCTCAGCCCAGATCATATTGCGGAAGGCCGGCTCGGACCTCGTGGCGGCGACCACAACGCCGCCGCCGAATGAGATTGAAAACGGCTATGCCCTTTACGGCGTGCCCAATGGCGAGTATGAGATCATCGCCGCACGCGATTTCACGGGTGACAACAACGCTTTCGCTTCCTCGCCTAGACGCGTGGTAGTGAATGGACGTGACGTCGGCGGAGTCGATCTGGCTTTGGCGCCGCTGGCGGCGCTTGCCGGCAATGTGGCTTTGGAGAAGGCGGCGCGGAAGTGCGACGCCGCCCGCGATTCGCGGTTGAACGAGGTGGTTGTGCGCGCACGCCGGGATGAGCCAGTCGGGAAGAGCGACGCGCCGCCTTCGCCCTTCTGGTCACAACCGTCCGGCGAGGCGAATGAGGCTGGCGCCTTCTCGATCCGCGGACTCAAGGCGGGACGGTACCGGCTGGAGCCGGAGCTGCCCGGCGCTGATTGGTATGTAAAAGAGATGCGGCTCGGCGGCGCGCCCGTCGCGGCCAGCGACCTCGCGCGCAACGGCGTTACGCTTAAGTCGGGCGAGCGATTATCCGGCGCGCTGATTACGCTCGGCGCCGGCGGCGCCAGTTTGAAAGGAAAAGTTGTCGCCAAGGGCGGCGCCAGGCTTCAGGCCAGGATGCGCGCTCATCTCGCGCCCGCCGAGACCGAAGCGCGTGATGAAGCGCTGCGCTTCATCGAAGCGAACGTCGAGGGGGATGGCGCATACAGTTTCAGCAACGTGGCGCCGGGTAAATACTGGTTATTGGCGCGGCCCCTCGCTGAAGAGCCGAACGACAAGCCAATTCGCCCGGCGGCCTGGGATGCGGCCGAACGCGCGAAGCTGCGCCGGGAAGCGGAGGCAGACAACATCTTGATCGAGCTAAAGCCATGCCAGCGCGTTGGCGATTACACGCTTCGTTACAACAAATAATCAGCCCACATTCAAAGGGAGACCAGACAGAAAAATGTGAGACAGAAAAATGCGGAAGACCAGAATCTTTCTTTATTTTTCTGTCCCACATTTTTCTGTCTGGTCTTCTGGATTCACTGGGAATGACTATCCCTTCACACAAACCAGCGGCTCGAGCCGCGCGACTTTGCGCGAGAGCCTCGCTTCGTGGGCCGCGTCGACCACCGCGCCGACGTCCTTGTAAGCGCCGGGCGCTTCTTCGGCCACGCCGCGCATCGAGGGGCTGCGAATGATGATTCCGCGGCTTGCCAGATAATCGACCATATCACGGCCTTTCCACTGCCTCAGCGCCTGGTGGCGACTCATCGCCCGGCCCGCGCCGTGGCACGAAGAGCTGAAAGAACGTTCTTCACCTTCGCCCGTCCCGGCCAGGATGTAAGACGCCGTGCCCATCGTCCCGCCGATCAAAACCGGCTGGCCTGTTTTTTTGAAAACATCCGGCAGGTCGGGATGGCCGGGGCCGAAGGCCCGCGTCGCGCCTTTGCGGTGAACGAAAAGCCGTCGTTTACCGCCGTCGACGTTGTGCTCTTCGACCTTGCAGGTGTTGTGCGAAACGTCGTAGAGCAGTTTCACTTCGGCCTGCGGCAGAATTTCGGCGAAGGCCTCTCTGATCAGATGCGTGATGATCTGGCGGTTGGCCAGAGCGCAATTGATCGCGGCGCGCATCGCTCCAAGATACTCTTCGCCTACGGTTGAGTTGATCGGCGCGCAGGCCAGCTCGCGGTCGGGAAGTTTGATCCCGTAGCCGGGCGCGCTCGTCGCCATCTTTTTCAAAAATTCGGTCCCGATCTGGTGCCCCAGCCCGCGCGAGCCGCAATGAACGCTGATCACGATGTCGTTCAATCGAAGTCCGTAGGCCGAAGCGATCTCGGCGTCGTAAATGGCGGCCACGCGCTGAACTTCGCAATAGTGATTGCCGGAGCCGAGCGTCCCCATCTCTTCGCGCTGGCGGTCACGGGCGCGCTCTGACACGGCTTCGGGACGGGCGCCCCGCATACGACCGCTCTCCTCGATGCGCTCCAGATCCTGCGGCCTCCCGTAGCCGCGCCCGACAGCCCAACTCGCGCCGGCGGCGAGCATTTCGTCCATCTGGTCGTCGTTCAGTTTGATCTTTCCACGACTGCCCACGCCCGCAGGCACGTGACGATACAACGCGTCGGCCAATCGAGTCTTCAGCGGCTCGAGTTCCTCGACAGTCAAACCCGTCGTCATCGTTCTGACTCCGCAAGAGACGTCGAAGCCTACCCCGCCCGCTGACACGACTCCGCCCTCCGCCGGATCGAAAGCGGCGACGCCTCCTATCGGGAAACCGTAGCCCCAATGCGCGTCCGGCATCGCGTATGACGCTTTGACGATGCCCGGCAGCGTGGCGACGTTCGTCGTCTGCTCGAACACCTTCTGATCCATATCGCGGACCAACTCTTCGGTGGCGTAAATGACCGCCGGGACGCGCATCCGCCCCGCCGGTTTTATGAACCATTCCGTCTCTGAATGACGCGTGAATTGTGAAATGTCCATAACACCTCCTCTACACGTCAACAACGCACTGCGCCAGCCACGCGCCGGTTTCGTCGCGCGCGACTTTCAATTGCGTGTAAGTGGCGCCCTTTACCTCGACGGCCGGAGCATGTTTGCCGATGTCGACCGGCTCTCCTCGCGCCTTGCCGCACAGACGAGAATCATCAAACCGAACCTCGAAGCGCGTGAAGAGCATCCGGCGCGTCGACATTTGATAAATAAGCGCGTTCAGCCATTCAGCGAGCAGCAACTCATCGTCCGGCGCCTCGCATTCGACATTTATCTCTTCCAACGGCGCGACGCCGTCAGGAT
>Ga0126377_10004406_pt1 | contig 10250 bp, 10 predicted proteins | sample PanSoiMetPlot_22_FD_92647 | JGI IMG/M metagenome (GOLD analysis project Ga0126377, IMG submission 92647) | Tropical forest soil microbial communities from Panama - MetaG Plot_22 | ecosystem: Environmental > Terrestrial > Soil > Tropical forest > Bulk soil | place: Panama | collected 2016-02-17 | reverse complement strand
CTGCCTGGAGATCGCCCGCACTCTTTCTGAGGAAGTGTGGATCGTGGCGCCGGAAATCGATCAGTCCGGTGTGTCGCATTCCCTCTCGTTGAACGATCCGCTGCGCATGCGTGAGGTCGGCGAGCGTCACTTCGCTGTCAAAGGCACGCCAACCGATTGCGTCATCATGGGAGTGCGGCATCTCATGAAAGAAAAGCCGGATCTCGTCCTGTCGGGAGTCAATCGAGGCCGGAATTGCGCTGAAGACGTTACGTATTCCGGAACCGTCGCGGGTGCAATGGAAGGTACTGTGCTCGGCATCCCGTCTTTCGCGCTGTCGCAGGCGTACGCATTCACCACGAAGCACCACCCTTACTGGGATACTGCGATCAAGCACGGGCCTGGTCTGATCAGGCGCATTCTGAAGGCCGGAATGCCGCGCGACGTTCTCGTCAATGTCAATTTTCCCGATTGCCAACCGGATCAGGTTGCCGGCGTCGCCGTCACGGTGCAGGGCAAGCGCGATCAGGAGCTGTTGCGTATCGATGCGCGCCACGACGGACGCGGCAATCCTTATTACTGGATCGCTTTCGCGCGGGGCGGCGTGCCCGGTGCGTCGCCGGGAAGTGATCTCGCTGCGCTGACGGAAAATCGCATTGCGGTCACGCCGTTACGGCTTGACCTCACCGACGAGCCTTTCATGACAAGACTGGCCGAGGTTTTCGATTAGGCCAGCAATCCCGCGAGCGTTCTTTTCAGCTGCTCCGCCTGAAATGGTTTCTGCAGGGCAGGGCGGCCGCGATAGGGCTCGGGTAGGCTGCGTTCGCCGTACCCAGTGACGAACACGAACGGCAGGCCGCGCTTGGTCAGGATGTCTGCCACCGGATAAATTTCCTGGCCGTCGAGATTCACGTCGAGGATTGCGGCGCTGAAATCGCCGTCGGTTGCAATTTGCCGCGCTTCGGACAGTGTGCCCACTGCAGCCGCAATTCGGTAGCCGAGGTCATCCAGCATGTCTTCGAGCAACATGCGAATCAAGTATTCGTCCTCAACCACGAGAAGACGCGGCGCTACCGAAGCATTGGTCATTGGTGATCTCCCCGCCTTGCAACTCGTCGGGAGCCCTAGGGTTCCATTGGCTTTGCAATGCGAGCGGCGAGCTTAGCTCAATTTCCAGCAAACATGGTAATAGTGCCGGCAAAGGGGCCTAAACGTGTCAAAAAGACCGCGCAGTCAGCAGGATGTCGACCACATGGAGTTTCTGCTGACTCTGCGTCGGCGCGGAATAGCCGATAAGGCTGTGCTGCGTGCGATGGACGAGGTGCCGCGCGAATATTTCGTTGAGGTCGCCTTTGCCAGCAGCGCCTATGCTGACCAGGCGTTGCCGATTGCGTGCGGGCAGACCATCAGCCAGCCTTATGTCGTCGCCTACATGACCGAGCAACTGGGTGTGTCATCGACCCACCGTGTCCTCGAAGTCGGGACAGGCTCAGGCTATCAAGCAGCGATCCTGTCGCGCCTGGCTCGCGAAGTGGTGACGATCGAGCGCTATCGCACGCTCGCCGATCAGGCCCGTGAACGCATCAAGGCGCTTGGCTATGACAATGTCGAAGTTGTCGCCGGCGACGGCTTTGCCGGGGTGCCGGATCGGGCGCCTTTTGATCGCATCATCGTCACTGCTGCGGCAGAGACGGTACCGGACGAACTCATCGCCCAGCTTGCCGATGACGGCATCATGATCCTGCCGCTCGGCTCGCACGAGGGATCTCAACACATTATCAAGCTTACCAAGTCGCAAACGGGGACTCGGCTGGAAAATCTCATTCCAGTCCGTTTTGTGCCAATGCTGCCGGGGCGGGCGCAGGAACTGTAATTTTCCGGCCCACATCAACCGCGACATTTTTGTCGGCACAAATTTCATCGGTAGCTGCTCGTTAATTCTTAAACGCTTGTTTACTCGCGACTGGTTTATTCGAATTCTACGTTTCCTGCGTACGAGTGAGTAACCACATGCCGCGTTCATTGGTGGAGTCTCGCCCGCTTGCATGGCCGCGCGTTGCAGTTCTCGCGCTGGTCGGTTTAACCGCCGCCGGTTGTGCAGACTCCGGGCGCTTCGACTCCAGTTCCTACACGACTGATCGCCCGCCACAGAACGTGGCCGCCGCAACACCGACGTATTCAGCGGCCGGCCGTGTCGAGGCTCAACCTCTGCCAGCACCGAGCCAGCCGGCAACCGTCGCGGCGGCGCCCGCGCCGACCTATACGCCGGCGTCATATACGCCGAATGCTCAATATTCGGATGTAACGGGATCGGCGTCCGGTCATTGGACATGGAACGGCGGTTCGCCGGTGACGGTCGGTCAGGGTGATACGGTCGACAGCATCGCACGCAAGCACGGCGTGCCGGTCACTGCTCTCATGCAGACCAACGGTATCCGCGAACCGGGCCAGATCAGGCCGGGTCAGCGCCTGGTCATCCCGCGCTACGTGTCCACTTCGCCAAAGAGTGCGCCTTCGTATGCTGCGCAGCCCAAAGCGGGCGGGAGCGTTCACGTCGTGAAGGCCGGTGAGACGCTCATGAGCATTTCCCGCGGCACCGGAGTATCGGTGGCCGCGCTTGCGAAAACCAATCGCATTGATACTTCCAAGAAGCTGAGCGTTGGGGATCGACTGACAATCCCGCAAGGCGGCCACCAGGTCGCGGCCGCAAATCCGCCTCCAGCTCCCAAGGTCGCGGAGCCTCGCACCGCTCCTGCCGAAAAAATAAAGGTTGCAAGTGCGGCGCCCATCCAGACTGCGCACGTTGCCAAGGAAGAGCCGCGCACGACCGAGACCGCCGTCAAAACCGCCGAGCCGAGCGGGGCGATGCCTTCGTTTCGTTGGCCCGTTCGCGGCCGCGTTATCGCCGGGTTCGGCAGCAAGCCGAATGGCACGCAGAATGACGGCATCAATCTCGCCGTTCCCGAGGGGACGCCGATCAAGGCTGCCGACGACGGCGTCGTTGCCTATGCCGGCAACGAGCTAAAGGGCTATGGAAATCTTGTCCTGATCCGGCATTCGAACGGATTTGTGTCCGCCTACGCGCACGCGAGCGAGTTGCTCGTTAAACGCGGTGACACAATCAAGCGCGGGCAGGTGATCGCGCACGCCGGACAGACCGGCAACGTGACGTCGCCGCAACTGCACTTCGAGATCCGGAAAGGCTCGACCCCGGTCGATCCGACGCAGTTCCTGGGCGGCGCCTAGTTTTTCACGGCGACGCCGAGGCGTCCGGCGAGATCCTGAACGAATTGCCACGCAACGCGGCCTGAACGCGAGCCGCGCGTCGTCGACCATTCCAGCGCTTCACGGTGCAAGGCCTCGCCGCGGGAGGGAATCTTGTAGTGCGTGACGTAGCCGTCGACCATCGCGAGATATTCGTCCTGGCTGCAGCGATGGAAGCCGAGCCACAGGCCAAACCGGTCCGATAGCGAGACCTTTTCTTCGACAGTTTCGCCGGGGTTGATCGCCGTTGAGCGCTCATTTTCCATCATGTCGCGGGACATGAGGTGTCTGCGGTTCGACGTGGCGTAAAAAATCACGTTGTCCGGCCGCCCTTCGATGCCGCCTTCAAGTACTGCTTTAAGAGACTTGTAAGTCGTGTCTTCAGCATCGAATGAAAGATCGTCGCAAAACACGATGAAACGATGCGGGGAACCTCGGGTGAGTGTCATGAGAGCCGGGAGACTGTCGATATCTTCGCGATGGATCTCAATGAGCTTGAGCGGACGAGAGTTTTTCCCGTTGCCCAGGGCCGCATTGACACCGGCGTGGGTCGCTTTGACGAGCGATGACTTGCCCATGCCCCGGGCACCCCATAGCAGGGCATTATTGGCCGGAAGCCCCCGGGCAAAGCGCTCGGTATTTTCGACCAGCACGTCGCGGACGCGGTCGATACCCTTGAGAAGAGACATCTCGACGCGATTCACGTGGGCAACCGGGGCAAGGCGCCCGTCGGGATGCCAGATGAAAGCGTCGGCGGCGTTGAAATCGGCGGCCGCCGCGCGCCGAGGCGCCAGACGCTCAAGCGCGGTCGCGATCCGTTCGAGCACGTCGCCCGGGGCCTCTGCGCTGGCGGCGCGCGTCGTTTTCGGCGCGGACCGGCGTGGCGATTTTGACTTCGATTTGGCCATTAGCCTCTTCCGGAAATGCGGGCTGCTCTTAGCGGGCGGGCGTGGGCCAAGCAAGCGCCCCTGGGACAAAATGGCCGCAAATGGCCGATTTTTGCGGGGTAACCATCGTTGCAATTGGGCGGGCGGCCGCTATAGTCCGCGCGAAAATCGAGCGCCAGCGGGCGCCAGGAAACCCACGCAAGGACACGCTTCAATGTTCATAACGCCGGCGTTCGCGCAGGGCTCGTTGTTCGGCGGAGCAGGTGGCGAAGGTGGCATGCTGGTATCGCTGCTCCCTTTCGCGCTGATTTTCGTCATCATGTATTTCCTGATCCTTCGCCCGCAGCAGAAGCGGGTGAAGCAGCATCAGGAAATGGTCAAGAATGTGCGGCGGGGCGACACCGTCATTACCAATGGCGGCCTGATCGGCAAGGTCACCAAAGTGATCGACGACGATCAGCTCGAAATCGAAATTGCGGACGACGTGCGCATCCGCCAGATGCGGCAGATGGTCACTGACGTCCGTGCCAAAGGTGAACCTGTCAAGGAAGAGGCCGCAGCCGGCTGAAGTCGGCGGCAGTGGCCTTTAAGCCGCAAGTCGGAACGTCATGCTCTATTTCACGCGGTGGAAGGCGACGGCGATTGTCCTGACGGCGCTTATCGTCTGTTTGTTTGCCGTCCCCAACTTCCTTCCTGAGAAGATGGTGCAGAGCTGGCCCAAATGGGCGCAGCGCCACGTGGTCCTTGGCCTGGATCTCCAGGGTGGTTCGCATATTCTGCTGGAAGTCGACAGTGCCGCGGTTCGGAAGGAAAAGCTTGAGGCTCTACGCGATGACGTCCGCCGCGTACTGCGCGATGCGCGCGTCGGCTACACGGGACTCGTGGTCCGCGGCAATAGCGTCGAGGTGCGGATTCGCGAAGGCACCAATTTCGACCAGGCGGTCGACAAGCTCCGCGAATTATCTCAGCCCCTCGGCGGCATCCTTAACACCACAGGCCAGCGAAGCCTCGATGTAAGAACCGAACCGGGTAATTTGGTTCGGCTGACGGTCACCGAGCCAGCTCTTGTTGAGCGGATAAGGCAATCGGTCGAACAATCAATTCAAATTATTGAACGACGTGTCAACGAGCTGGGAACCGTCGAGCCGCTCATCCAGCGGCAGGGAGTTGATCGCATTCTCGTCCAGGTCCCGGGCCTGCAAGACCCGACCCGGCTAAAGGAATTGCTCGGCAAAACCGCCAAACTCGATTTCCGCATGGTGGACGTGTCGATTCCTGCCGAGCAAGCGCTGCAAGGGCGGGTGCCCCCCGATTCCGAAATTCTTTACAGTTCAACACAACCACGGACGCCATATTTGGTCGAAAAGCGGATCCTTGTGTCGGGCGGCGACCTCACCGATGCTCAGCCGGGGTTCGATCAGCGAACGAGCGAGCCGGTCGTCAATTTCCGTTTCAATACGTCCGGCGCGCGCAAGTTCGCACAAGTGACTCAGGAGAATGTCGGCAAGCCGTTTGCGATCATCCTGGACAATCAGGTGATCTCCGCGCCTGTCATCCGTGAACCCATCCTGGGTGGCTCCGGCCAGATTTCCGGCAGCTTCACGGTCGAGAGCGCCAATGACCTCGCCATCTTGCTGCGCGCCGGTGCTTTGCCCGCACCGCTGACAATCATTGAGGAGCGCACGGTCGGTCCGGGCCTTGGGCAGGATTCGATCGCCAAGGGCAAGCTGTCGTCTTATGTCGGGGCGGCCATGGTGATTATCTTCATGCTTGTCACCTACGGACTGTTTGGCCTGTTTGCCAACGTCGCAGTGGCGATCAACGTTGCCATGATTTTCGGTATCCTTTCGTTGCTAAATGCGACGCTGACGCTGCCCGGAATTGCTGGCATCGTGCTTACGGTTGGCATCGCGGTGGATTCCAACGTGCTTATCTACGAGCGCATCCGCGAAGAAGTTCGCAGCGGACGGACGCCGATCAACGCGATCGATGCAGGATTTACGCGCGCGCTTGCAACCATCCTTGACTCGAACATCACGACGTTCATCGCCGCGGCAGTGCTGTTTTACATCGGCACTGGTCCGGTGCGCGGCTTCGCGGTCACGCTCGGCATCGGCATCATCACAACGGTCTTCACGGCGTTTACCCTGACGCGGCTCATCGTTGCTTATTGGGTGCGCTGGCGGCGCCCGCAACGCGTACCCATCTGAGGACCCCGCGCCGTGCGCCTGCTTCGCATAGTACCCGACGACACAAAATTCGACTTTATGCGCTTCCGGCGCATCAGCTTTCCACTGTCGGCATTATTGTCGATTCTTGCGATCTCACTTTATTTCTTTCATGGACTGAATTTCGGCATTGACTTCAAAGGCGGCACGTTGATTGAGGTGCAGTCGAAGGCGGGTGATGCCGATCTTGCAAAGATGCGTACGGCGCTCGGCGCGCTCGGTCTTGGCGAGGTGCAGCTGCAGCAGTTCGGGGCGCCGAACGATGTTCTCATCAGGATTGCAGAGCAACCTGGTGGCGAGACCGCGCAGCAGGAAGCAGTCCGCAAGGTGCGTGGCGCACTTGGTGACTCGGTTGAGTACCGGCGCGTCGAAGTCGTCGGCCCGCGCGTTTCCGGAGAGCTTCTGTCCTATGGCGTTGTCGGTCTGATGCTTGCGATCGTCGGAATCCTGATCTACCTGTGGTTCCGGTTTGAATGGCAGTTTGCGCTCGGCGCAATGATCGCCAACGTGCACGACATCGTGCTTACGATCGGCTTCATGTCGATCACCCAGATAGATTTTGACCTCACCAGCATAGCCGCGCTACTCACGATTCTGGGTTATTCGCTCAACGATACTGTCGTCATCTATGACCGTATCCGTGAAATGTTGCGCCGGTATCGCAAGATGCCGATGCCGGACCTGCTCAACGCTTCAGTGAACCAGACCCTGTCGCGGTCCGTGATTACGCACGTCACCGTGTCCCTGGCGCTACTTGCGCTGCTCCTGTTCGGCGGGCAGGCGATCCACAGCTTTACCGCCACCATGATGTTTGGCGTGGTGTTGGTCGGCACTTACACTTCGGTGTTTATCGCATCCCCGATCCTGATTTACCTCGGCGTCGGTACAGGCCGCGATTCCCTAAGCGCTCCCGACCGGGACAAGTAATGACGGCAGGTGGCAGCGTCGATGCGCCGCATTTGCCGCAGCCCGCGCCGATCGATGCCTATGGCGACGGCGGATTTCGCTTTGCCGGCATGTCGCACCGAGGCTCGCTCCTCTGCTTTCCGGATGGCATCTGGGCCTGGCCGGTCCAGGACACCGCTCATTTGACGGAAACTGCGCTTAAGGCGGCGTTTGACCGGGCGCAGGCGCTCGATTTTTTCTTGATTGGTGCTGGTAAAGATCCGTGGATTTTGCCCGAAGATCTGCGGGGACGGTTTCGCGATCTCTCTCTGTCGGTCGATGTAATGCCGACGGGTGCAGCCGTGCGTACCTACAATATCCTTTTGGCCGAAAGCCGCCGTGTCGGCGCGGGCCTGATCGCAGTCGCGTAACTCACGCGTTAGAGTCTTTCGGATGAACAAGAGCGACAAATATTGTATGGCGCTTGTGCGCGAGTCCGATCACGGACGGTACCTGGCGACGTTGTTTGCTCCGGCTGAGCAACGCAGCGCGTTGTTTTCACTTTACGCCTTTGACATCGAAATTTCGCGTATTCGGGATCTTGCGCGCGAACCCATGCCTGGCGAGATCAGGCTGCAATGGTGGCGCGAGGTGTTGGAAGGCCAGCGCGCGGGTGAGGCGGCTGCAAATCCGGTCTCCATGGCCTTGCTTGCGACATTGGCCCGGCATCGCCTGGCGGCAGAGAAGCTTATTGCTCTCCTCGAAGCGCACCGTTTCGACGTCTACGATGAGCCGATGCCGACCTTGGCAGCCCTGCAGTCGTATGGGTCGAACACCGCCGGCGCGATTTTTGACTGCGCATCCAGGATTCTCGGTGCGCCTTCGGAGGAAAACGCCATCGAAGCTGGGCAAGCTCAGACGATCGCAAATGTCATTGCCTTGCTGCCGCATCACGCTGCGCGCCACCAGCTGTTTATGCCTTTGGACTTGCTTCGGCACTACGGGTCCACCCCGGACGAAATCTTTGCTCTGCAGGCAAGCTCCGGGCTGCGCGCAGTCCTCGCCGAACTCCGTCTGCGTGCGCGCCGCCACCTCACACGTATCGCGGAGCTGAGTGTCAACATTCCTGAAAAAACATGGCCGGCTTTTCTCTCTTTGGCGCCGCTAAAGCCCTGGTTGAGTGCAATGGAGAGCGCGGCATATCAACCATTTCAGCCTCCCGATCTTTCGGCCTGGCGGCGGCAGTGGCGTATTTGGCGGGCCGCAAAGTCGCTCGAACGGATCGGCCGCTAGTTACTCTGCGGCGATGGCTGTGCCGTTGCTGATCCATCGGTCGAGGTCGGCCAGCGCGCGGGTGGTGAGTGCGCGTTTGCGCGCCAGCGCTTTCGCCGTCGAGCGGCCCAGTTTGCTCTTGCGATCGAAGACGGGCGCTTCTGCCAAAGGCGGGAATAATCCGAAGTTCACGTTCATTGGCTGAAAAGAGGAAGGCCCGGCATCAATGGTTTCAATATGACCACCGGTAATATGCGTGAGCAGCGCACCATGCGCGGTACTCGGCGGCGGGACGGCGATCGCTTCCCCGCGCCGTTCGGCGGCAGCGAAGCGCCCCACCAGCAGCCCGATCGCAGCGGATTCCACGTATCCCTCGCACCCAGTAATTTGTCCGGCAAAACGCCAGCGTCTGTTGGCCTTTAGCCGCAGTGTCTCATCAAGCAGTTTCGGTGAGTTGAGAAACGTGTTCCGGTGCAGCCCGCCGAGACGCGCGAATTCGGCATTCTGTAGGCCGGGTATTGTGCGGAACACGCGCACCTGCTCGCCGTGTTTGAGCTTTGTCTGGAAGCCGACCATGTTGAAAAGGGTGCCGAGCCTGTTGTCCTGGCGCAGCTGGACGATTGCATAGGGCTTTTCGGGCCGGTGCGGGTTAGTAAGGCCGAACGGCTTCATCGGTCCATGCCGAAGAGTTTCCGGGCCGCGCTCGGCCATTACCTCGATCGGAAGGCAGCCGTCAAAATACGGCGTCGAAGCCTCCCACTCATGGAAACTAGTCTTGCCGGCGGTGAGCAGGGCCGCGATGAAGGTTTCGTACTGCTCCCGTGTGAGCGGACAATTGATGTAGTCGGCGCCAGATCCACCGGGGCCGGCCTTGTCGTAGCGTGACTGGAACCAGGCCTGATCGAGATCGATACTGTCACGATGCACGATCGGCGCGATCGCGTCGAAAAATGCGAGCTGCTGTTCGCCGGTCAATCGCCCGATTTCCTTTGTCAGGCCGGGTGATGTCAGCGGGCCGGTTGAGATGATAACGCTGTCCCACTCCTCAGGCGGTAAGGTGATTTCTTCGCGCCGCAATTCAATCAATGGATGAGCGGAGATGGCTACGGACACCGCTTCGGAGAACCCGTCACGGTCTACCGCCAGAGCGCCGCCGGCCGGAACCTGGTTTGCGTCGGCGGCGCGCATGATCAGAGAGCCGAGCCTACGCATTTCCTCGTGCAGCAGGCCGACTGCGTTGTGCTCCGAATCGTCGGAGCGAAAGGAATTCGAGCAGACCAGTTCGGCGCAGCGGTCGGTCTTGTGGACCGGGGTGCTACGTTCGGGCCGCATTTCATGCAGCACGACACCTACGCCCGCCTGCGCGACTTGCCACGCCGCTTCCGAGCCCGCGAGGCCGCTGCCGATAACGTGAACTGCTTTTATTTGACCCATTGTCGTTCGATGATGCATAGGCTCAAGGGCCGTAAGCTGCAATGGCGGTAAGGGGTTCCGGATGCATCTGAAAGTGGCGTTTTATGTTGCTGCATGTATTGCGGTCATCGGGAGCAACTCCATCGCAACCGGCGCAACGAGACCCCGCGTCGTGGAGGCGACTTTCGCCGAATTTTCCGTCGCTCCACCGACTACGGATACCGTTTTTGTTTGCTATGGCTTCGGCTGCAAATACCGCGTCGAGATTAATCTGACCACGGCGGACCGCGCCAAGCTTGCCCAATTTCTGGCGGCAGGGCGG
>Ga0126377_10004405_pt1 | contig 10252 bp, 6 predicted proteins | sample PanSoiMetPlot_22_FD_92647 | JGI IMG/M metagenome (GOLD analysis project Ga0126377, IMG submission 92647) | Tropical forest soil microbial communities from Panama - MetaG Plot_22 | ecosystem: Environmental > Terrestrial > Soil > Tropical forest > Bulk soil | place: Panama | collected 2016-02-17 | reverse complement strand
GCGACGAGTCAGGTACTTTGCGGGCCCGCGCGGTCTCGGCATTCGCCGATCCTCGATCCCGCTCCCACGACCGGACCAGCCCTCCGGGCCACCGTCTATACGCCGATCGCGGACGGCTTACGAAACGCCTGCCACTGGACCGTCTCGGCGCCCTTGCGCAGGAGGTCGGCCACGGACTCCTTCTGGGCGATGGTCGCGAAGCGCGTCTGGGCCAGGGCGAGTCGATCGCGCCTCTCCTTGCGTCCGAGGGCCGCGCGCTGTTCGAGCGGCGCGTCGCTCGCCGCCACGATCCCGCCGTCGGCCGCTGACGTCATGCGCCCCGCGACCCAGTCGATCTCGTGGCGAATCCAGGTGCACGTCGGGGCCAGGTCCCGGAAGTCGGAGCTGAAGGCCGCCGCCATCTCGCCGGACAGGCCGGCGCGGGCCTCGCGCGCGGTCGCCTCCAGAAGCGTGAGCTCCTCGCCAAGCGCAGCGATCCGCGCCCTGAGGGTGAGCTCGCCGGCCGAGAGCATCGCATCCTCGAGCTCGTCGGGCGAGACCTTGCCGCCGGCCATGAGCTTGCTGGATATCTCGCGCGCACCTTGTTGTGCCTGGAAGCCGGCCGCGCTCAGCTCCTGGGCCGCGGGATCACCCGCCGAGGTCGTCCCGTCCAGCATCACCATCGAGGCGCCCAGCTCTCGGCTCGCGGCCCGGAGCGCCACGAGGGGCAGCTGGGCCTGCTGCTGGGCCGCCCGAGCGATGAGCTCGCGGCTGGTGTCGACCAGGTGCGATGTGGCGGCAGCATGGGCGTAGGTGTGCAGCACCGATCGCAGCGGCCCGGCGTCCCCGCGCTTCGGGTCGACGACGCCCATCTCGGCGGCCGCCCGGAGCACCTGCATGACGCCCGCGCCGGCGCTCGACAGGTTGATCTTCTGCTGGACAAGGACGGGCGCCCAGCGCGAGCGCGCGTCGGGGTCCGCTCCCACCAGCTCGCCCTCCTTGCGATGGATCCAGTCGAGCGCGATCGCGAGGGGCCCCGACAAGCCCCAGGGACCCAGTGCGCCGGCGAGATGGGTCGACTGCGCCTCGCTGTCGGCCAGGAGGTCGAGTAGCGTCCTGACGTCCGACGGTGCACTGGCGGTCGTCGGCCTGGCTCGTCCGGCGTCTCGCGGCGGGTGCGCCGCCTGCGCGAGCGCGACCTCATCGCCGACCTTGCTGCGCGCCACCGCCGCGTACTGCGCGCCGAAGGTGTCGTCGGGCGGGTCGCCGTTCGCGGGCGCATGCGAGCGCGCCTGGTCGAAGTTCTTCGCCCAGCGCGGCGGGACGCCGAAGAGCGGCGGCACCGCCGTGATGCCGTACGCGAGAAACGACGCCGGTTCCCCGTACTCCTCACGCGCGCCGTCACCGAAGAGCTGCGCCGCGACCTCCGGGGCGCTTGCGTCGACGGGGCGCAGTGCGCGGACGAAGTTCCAGAGCTCAGGCGAACGCGCGCCTTGCCACTCCAGCTGGACCGGCCGCAGCGGAGAGACCGACCCGTGGCCTTTCTCGCCGTCGCCTTTGTGTCCGAGCTGGCGCCGCGCGGCCGCCGCGGCCTTCGCCGGCGGTCGCATGCGAAACACGCCGCGCTCCGCCATCGCGCGCCCGACGGCGCGGTCCATCCAGTGCGAGGTGGCGAGCGCCGCGTAGGGCACGTCGATCTCCTCGCCCTGAGCGCTGCCGTGGATGCGCTCCGCCGCCTCGAGCCAGCACGGACCGAGCCGCGCGAGCGATGCATCGATCGCCGCCTCGAGGTCCTGGGCGATGGCCGTGCCGACGACCGGCTGCCAGTCGGGCGGGCCGACCCGACCGCCGACGTGAACGTTCTCCCCGCTCGGCTTCTGCACGCCGCTGAGCGGGCGCACGTCGTCGATGGTCGCCAGCGGGTCCGCCGGAAACGCGAGCTTCTGCAGGATCGTGGGCGGGTCGAAGCCGGGAAGGAATCCGTCCAGCGACCGGAGCAGCTCGCCCAGAAACGCCGACCGGCTGCGCCACGCGAGCCGGGCGTCCGGCTCCGGCCAGCGCACCGACCGCAGGTGGCGCGCGATCGCCTCCTTCGCCTCGGTCGTGTTGAGTTGCAGATAGAGCGCCGCGTTGACCGGCCTGGCTGGCGCGTCGGTCGGCCTCCGCTGCACCGCCGGCGCTGCGCCCGCGCCCGACCGTCCCGACGGCGCGAGCTCGTCGAGAATGGCCTCGGCCGGACCGCCGGCGACGACCGCATCGGCCACGCGGTCGGCGTGCTGCTCGTAGGCATCCCCGACCTGGCCCACGCCATCCTTGAGCTGCACGCCGCCGCGCTGCTGGATGACATGGGCCGCCTCGTGTGCGGCCGTGTGAAGGTCGGGTTCGCGCGCGAACGCCACGTGATGGCCGGTCGCGTACGCCTCGGCGCCGATATCGCCTGCGGCCTCGGCAGCCGCACCATCCACGTGGGCCTCGACGCCAATGATATTGTGCCGCCCGAACGCGGCCTGGATCCGGTCCCGGTGCGGGAGCGGACTGCCAGGTCCGACCACACCCGCGGCGGCCCGCTCCTGCACCGAGGTGCCGTCGGCCGACGTGCCCGCCTCCGGCAGCCGGCCCCTGGCCTGCACCGAGACCTGGCTCGCACGGCCCAGGTCGTCGAGCGGAGCGACCGTGAGCTGCCCACCGGGCGGGCGGCCCGTGGAGCCGACCGCGGTCGTTCGCTCGGTCGCCGCCTGCGTCTCCGGCGCGATCTCGTGGCCCTCGGTCCGGTCCGGTGCCTCCTCCCGACGCGGCAGCGGCTCCGCGTCGGCGCGGAGCTCCGCGGAAAGCGGCAGCGGGCCGCCGTACCCGGGCCCGACCATCGGGCGTTCGCGAACGGATCCCTCTCTGACAACATGACTGAGGACAGCCCGCCCGGGATCGACCTGCGAAAACATCCGGAGGCCTCGCGCATGGATCTGTCGACGCAGCGAGCGAGACGCCAGCACGTCATCGGCGACGCGGCGCCCAAAGGCCGCGTCCTCCGCCATGGCCTCGGCGTCCTTGAGGCACTGCTCGACGATCGCGAGATAGAGTGAAAGATTCGACCAGGCGCGGGCCGCAGCGTTCGCGTCGCCGAGCGAGACCGCCGCTTCCAGCGCCGCCAGCGCGTCGCGCTCCGAGCTCTTCAGGTAAAGCTGCGCGTGATCGATGAGCTGCCCGGCGCTCGGATCCCGGCCGGGACCGACGAATCTCTCCGTGAGCGTTCGCTTCGCCGGCGCAGGCCCCCACGAGGACGCGGTCTGGTCCACGCGCGTCCTCTCCGCGTCGGACGTGGTTTCAGCGCCGCGCCGAGCGGATGGACGGCCTCCGCGGAACGCTCGGCCAGGAAGATCCCGCTCAGACACGGCGCCGGCTCGCTCCGGTGCTCGCCTGTGCGTCGCTCGATTCGAGTCGTGACGCCGACACCGCTGGTCGCACAAGCCCGGCACCGAGCCGCGAGCGGAGTGTGATCAGCGCCGGCCGACCTGCACTCGCGGCCGCAGCGAGTGACGCCCAGGGAGTCGGCGGCCTCCGCCATCGCCAGCTTGTAGAGGTCTGGCGGGTACACGCGATCGACTGCATCGTCCGAGCACACTCACCGATTCCTTCGTACGTTCAAAGGGGTGGCCAATATCCTTGAAAGGTAGCCGGGCAGTTGGCCGGGTCGTCCCGCACAGGTGATCTCGCCTCCCGCTGATCCAGTCACTTGTGCCGACGATCGCAGGCTCACGGTGGCCAGAAGTTCGGCCAGGACGACAGGATGGTTGGTCACCTTCCCATGGAGTCCGGGACCATCCCGCTCGGAGGTCGCGACGTCACTATCACAGGACCCGGCTCGGGCCGGGCGACCACGGGAGCTCGATGGTCTCGCCGATGCGCGGGGGCGCCAGCCGCTCGAGGCGACCTCCGCGCCAGACCACCAGCACCAGCGCCGGATCGTCGAGCGAGCGACGCCACTCGATCGCGAGGCGAGCGGGCCGGCCGTCCACCACCGCGACCACCCGGATCGCGGCGCCGCACTGCTGGATGGTCTCCCCCGGGGCGAACGGGCGATCCGGCGCGCGGAACAGGCGGTCGAACGAGCCGTCGAGGAGCGTGCGGCCGACGGGTTCGAGCTCCACGGTGCGCTCGCCCGTGCGGGTGAGGCGATGGCCGGCGCGCGCCGCCGACAGGACCGACCAGCAGCGGATCGCGCCCGGGGTCAGCCCGGCCGCGACCGCGCGCGGGTAGAGGAAGACCATCGGGTCGGACGCGGCGACCAGGAAGAGGCGGCGGGACGGACTCGCCAGGGAGGCCGCCTCGCGCGCGATCTCCTCGGTGGCGCGGGCGTGGCCGGCCAGCCGGTCGATCGCGTGGAGCGACGCGAGCGGCGCGAGCACCAGGTGGGCCAGCGCGACGACCGCCACCAGCGCGCGGCCGGGCCACCGCGCGCGCAGCCCGCGGTGGAGGAGGAGCCCGAGGAGGGCCGCGAAGGCGATGTCGGGCACGACCAGGACCCGGCCGTCGGGGAAGCCGGCGACGCCGAGCACGGTCGCGCCGAGCCCGCCCAGGCCGAGGGCGATCAGGGCGCGCCCACCCGGCCGGTCGGGGCGCCCCGCGGGATGCACGGGGCGATCATCCGGCGCGCGCGGCGCGCGGCTCGCACGCCAGGCCAGCGCGATGAAGCCGACCGCGCCGGCGCCGGCGAGCGCGAGCAGCCACTCCGGCACCACGTGGGCGAGCTCGGCCGGGATGCCGAGCGCCGCGTCGCCGAGCAGGACCGGGATGCGCACCAGCGCGAGCGCGGCGAAGCGCAGCGGGTCGGCCAGCGGATCGCAGTAGCCGCCGCTCGCGCTGGCGCCGCCGCCCAGGAGCGAGTAGGCCGCGAGATAGGCCGCCGCCAGCGCCGCGACCGGGAGGCACGCGAGCAGGCGGGCGCGGACCGGCCGGCCGCCCGCCGCCAGCTCGAGCGCGATCCACAGCGGGATCACGGCGAGCGCCGCCTCGCTGCCGGCCAGCGCGGCCGCGAGCGCGACGAGCGCGATCCAGCGGGCGCGCCGACCGCCGCGCAGCGCCAGGGCGAGCGCGACGGCGGCCAGGGCCCCGCCCACGGCGACGTGGCGCGCCGAGATCCAGGCGTAGGCCTGCACGTGCGCGGCGGACATCGCGAACACCGCGAGCGCGAGGGTGGCGGCGGGCGGCGCGAGCAGCCGCCGCAGCGCGCAGGCGACCGCGATGAGGAGCGCGAGGTACCAGGCGAGCGAGACGAGGTGATAGCCGAGCGGGTCGTCGCCGAACAGGCGATCGTCGGCGGCGAAGGCGAGGCTGGTGAGCGGGCGGAGGAAGTGGATGCGCAGGTCGGGGGCCGACCACCAGGGCAGGTGCCCGGTGCGGACCAGGAGGCGGGTCTCGGCCGGATCGCCGCGCACGAAGCGAAAGAGATCGCTCTTGGCCGGAGCCAGCGGGCTCTGCGAGCGCAGGATCGCGCGGAAGGCGTGGTCGTCGGTGGCGAAGCCGATGGCGATCGATGTGGCCGCGATGGCCATGGCGAGGACGATCACGGCGGCCGCGGCGCGCCGGCTGCCCAGCGCGCGCTCGAAGCGAGTGTCCATCGGCCGAGCCTCCGGCATCGACGATGTTGCGTCCAGGACAATGAATGACGAACATCGAGACCTGAGAGGTCTCACATGATCGAGCTCCGCCTGCTCCGCTACTTCGTCGCGGTCGCCGAGACCGAGCACGTCGGGCGCGCCGCCAGCCAGCTGCACATCTCGCAGTCGCCGCTCAGCCGCCAGGTGCGCCAGCTCGAGGACCAGCTGGGCGTCCAGCTGTTCGAGCGAGCGCGCCGGCGCATCCGGCTGACCGGCGACGGGCGCCGCCTGCTCGGGCCCGCGCGCGACCTGCTCGCCCGCGCCCACGCGCTCGAGCGCGGCGCGCGCGAGGCCGCCCGGGGCGAGCCGCGCCGGATCCGGATCGGCTTCGTCAGCACGGCGGTGTGGGCCGGCATCCTGCCCGCCGCGCTGCGCGAGCTCGGCGCGCGCGAGCCGGACGCGCAGATCGCGCTCCGCCAGCTGCGGTCGGCCGCCCAGCTCGAGGCGATGCGCGCCGGAGAGCTCGACCTCGCCTTCGTCCACACCATGCCCCGCACGAGCGACCTGGTCGCGCGGCGCGTGCTCGAGCAGCCCTACGAGCTCGCCCTGCCGCGAGCCCATCCGCTCGCGCGCCGGACGGTCCGCGCCGCCCACCTGGAGGGCGAGCGGTGGATCGCCGTCGTCGCCGGCGAGCGCGACCGCGATCGCTGGGTCGCGGCCTGCGGCGCCGCCGGTTTCACGCCCACCATCGCGGTCGAGGTCAGCGACTGGGCGAGCGCGCTCGCGCTGGTCGAGGCCGGAGCCGGCGTCTCGCTGGTGCCGGCCAGCTACCGCGCCGCCGCCCCGCCCGGCGTCGTCCTGCGCGCCCTGCCCTGGCTGGGCATGCGCGCGCGCCTGTTCCTGGTGCGGCGCGCGCGCGGCGAGAGCCCGCTGGCCGACGACGTGGCGCGCTGGACCGCCGGTGCGGCACGCCCGACGCCGTGGCCCCGGCGCCGCGGCCGGGCCCGCAGGACGTGACGACGACAGTGACGACGACAGGTGGCAGCGAGTCAGGTGAGGCCGCCTCCCTGCTGTCCCTGCCGCTCCCCCGCTCGATCTCGAGGACCGCCCACGCGGCGCGGAGCGTTCGAGTATCCTCGCCGCCATGGGCCGCGCCGAGGGCGACATTCTGCTTGGACACGTCACGGTGCCGAGCGGCATCGTCCTCCTCATCGACGGCGGGATGCTGGGCGCGTGGTCGCACGATCGCCGGCCGGCGCTCGACGAGCGCGTGTGGGGCGCGCACCTGGCGCGGGCGGCCGACACCGCCGTCGACCTCATCGCCCGCGGGGCCGACGCCATCACCGCGGTGCGCCTCTTCAACCGCGCGTCGGGCCGCCCGCCCTACGTGTTCGACGTGCCGCAGGCGGCGGTGGCCGAGACGGTGCGCGAGTTCGCCGCCGTCGCCGACGAGCACGGGCTCGACGCGCGCCTGGAGCCGGCGCCCGAGCGCGTGCCCCACCGGAGGCGCGCGGCGGCCCTGCTCGAGGCCACGCCCGGCGTCGCGCAGGTCCCGTTCTGCGGCATGTGGGCGGTCGCGTGCGAGGGGGTGCCGTCGCGCGCCCGGCTGCCGGTCGCCGGCCGGCGCATGCCGGAGGGGAGCGGGTACGACGACTGGTGGCAGTCGGTCTGGCTCGAGCTGTCCGACGCCGAGGTGACCAGCGCGGTGCTGGCCGCGTCGGTGCTGGTCGATCGGGCGCGGCTCATGTTCGCCGACGTCGACGCGGTCGGCTCGTGGAAGGACGTCGAGTCGCTCGACGGCCTGGTCGACGTCGTCTTCTGGGGGCGCGACGCCGGGACGGCGGCGACCGAGTCGGGCGCCGCGCGGCTCGGGCTCACCGGCGAGGCGCAGAGCTACGGCTGGATCGATCTCGACGCCGCGCGGGCCAGGGACGCTCACATGCGCCTGGAGATGCAGCAGGCCCGCGGCCGCCGGTTCGCGATCGACGTCCGCCCGCACTCGCACTCGTACCAGCTCCTGGCCCGGGCGGGCGCCAGCCCGACCCAGTCCGGCGAGGTCGAGATCGGCGGCGCGGTCGTGTGCGGGTTCGCCACCACCTGGGGCGACGGCGCCTTCGACGTCTACCGCGATCTCGCGGCCGACGGCTCGCTCGCGCGGCTGCGCATCGAGATGGGCACGGCGGAGCGCGTCGCGATGATCGACCGCGAGGAGGAGGACGACGACGAAGACGAGGACCACGGCGTCGACGACCGCGTCGACCACGTGTAGCGCGAGGACGCCGGCCCTCGCCCCGCGCGGGCGCTTTCGCGACCGTCCCCCGCGTGGTATGCGCCCTTCATGCTGGTGCGCGATCTCATGTCCGCCGAAGTCGTCACCCTGGGCCGCGAAGAGACCCTCGACATCGCCGATCGGATCATGAACCTCGGCCGCATCCGCCACATGCCGGTGGTGGACGACGAGGGACGCCTGTGCGGGCTGGTCAGCCAGCGCGATCTCTTCCGCGGCGCGCTGGCCAGCGCCCTCGGCATGGCCGCGGCGGCCCAGTCCCGCCTGCTCGGCGCGCTGCTCGTGCGCGAGGTGATGGCGGCCGATCCGATCACCACCACACCCGATACGCCGCTCGGCGAGGCCGCCGCGATCATGCTGCGCCGCAAGATCGGGTGCCTGCCCGTGGTCGAGGGCGAGCGCCTGGTCGGCATCATCACCGAGGCCGACTTCGTGGCGCACGTGGCCGCGCTGTCGGCGGCAGATTCGACGACGCCACCCGGCTCGGGTTGACCGCGTCCTCGGCTCGTCCGTCGGCGCGTCCTCGGCTCGTCGCGCCGACGCGTCGTCGAACCGTTGTCGCGCCGCTCGCAACGCGCTGCGGTGTGCGGATCCTGCAGACATCGCTCGGCCGGGAAGCAGAACCGCATCCGAGCGGTTCCAGCCTGACGGCAAAAAGCCCGCCCTGTGCGCCACGATGAGGGGCCGGCGACTTGCCGCGACGAACGCGCTGGCGCTAGCCTCGACTCGCCCTCGTCCAGAGCAGTAACCCGCGGAAACATCGAATGAACGCGCTCAAATTGCCAGTCGTGGCAGCCGCACTCCTGGCATCGCTCGCGCTCGTGCCTCGCATGGCGAGGGGCGCGCCGGATCCCATCGCACAGCTCACCGTCGAGCGTGCGGTCGACATGGCCGTGGCCCGCGACGAGCGACCCCGCATCGCCGGCGAGCAGCTGGCCTCGGCCGAGGCCGGAGTCGACCGCGCGCGCGCCTTCTTCTTTCCCGACCTCGCGGCGCAGGGTGGGTACACTTTTCGCGGCGACCCGGGCATGTTCCAGCATCGGCACGCCTACACCGGCAGCCTGACCGCGAACCTGACCCTGTTCGACGGCCGCGGGTTTCCCCTGTTCAGCGCCGCGAAGCTGGCCCGCTCCGCCGCCGAGCTCGATCGCATCGAGTCGCGCCGACAGGTCGGGTTCGAGGCGGCCGGCGCGTTCCTCTCCACCCTCGGTCTCCAGGCGGTGGTCGAGGCCGCCCAGCACCGCGTGACGTTCGCGCGCGAGAACCTGGCCGACGCGCGCGGCCGCGCCGCCGCCCAGCTGGCCAGCTCCAACGACGTGTCGCGCGCCGAGCTCGAGCTCACCACCGCGCAGCTCGAGCTGCGCCGCGCCCAGGGCGATCTGTCGTCCGGCATGCTCAACCTCGGCTGGCTGCTCGGGGCGGAGCTGCGCGGGCCGCTCGCGTCGCCCGACGCGCTGCTCGCCGCGGCCGCGTCGACCTCGGCGGAGCGAGGGAGGGCCATCGGCGAGGCCCAGGCGCGGCGGCCCGACGTGCGCTCGGGTCGGCTGCGGGTGGGCGCCGCGCGCGAGGCCGCCAGGGAGCCGCTCTGGCGCTGGGTCCCGTCGCTGGTGGCCAGCGGCACGGCCAACACCACGTCGGTGGCGGGCGTGACCGGCAAGACGGTCGACTGGTTTCTCGGCTTGAACGCGGTCTGGACGCTGTGGGATGGCGGCGAGCGCCTGGCCGATCGCGACGACCTGGTCGCCCAGGCCGAGGCGGCCAGGCTCCAGTCGGATCGCCAGACGCGCGGGGTCGCGCTCGAGGTCGACACCGCGCTGGTCTCGCTCGGCACCGCGCGCGACACCGTCACCGTCGCCGGTGCGGCGGTGGTCGCGGCGCGCAAGAACGTGGAGGAGGCGCGCACCCTGTACAAGCAGGGCCTGGCGCGCGCGCTCGATGTGGCCGACGCCACTGCCCGGCTGTTCGACGCCGAGGTGGCGCTGGCGCAGGAGCGCTATGGACTCGGCCTGGCGCTGCTCAACCTGCGCTCGGCCCTCGGGCTCGGACCGCTCGAAGGCGGCCGGCCGACGGAGGCCCGATAGTGTCGATGGTGTCGATCGTGTCGATCGCGTCGGTCGTTCGAGGTGCAGGCCGCCGCGCGCTGGTCGCGCGCGCCACGCTGGTCGTCCTCGCCCAATGGCTCGCCCTCCCGCTCGCGCTCGCGCTCGCCCTGTCCGCGTGCACGGGCAAGGGCAGCGAGGCCGACGGACCGCCGCCGGGCAAGGGCGGCCCCGGGGGCGCGCGAGGCGGCCGCGGCGGCGCGGGAGGTCGGGGCGGCGCCTCGCGCGCCTTCCCGGTCGACGTGCAGCCGATCGGGACCCGCGACGTCACCTACATCGTCTCGGCGGTCGGC
>Ga0126377_10004404_pt1 | contig 10253 bp, 9 predicted proteins | sample PanSoiMetPlot_22_FD_92647 | JGI IMG/M metagenome (GOLD analysis project Ga0126377, IMG submission 92647) | Tropical forest soil microbial communities from Panama - MetaG Plot_22 | ecosystem: Environmental > Terrestrial > Soil > Tropical forest > Bulk soil | place: Panama | collected 2016-02-17 | reverse complement strand
CCAAGCGACGAAGTGCGGCCACCAACAGAATGCTGCGCAAAGCTTACGAGGCTTACCGAAAGGCCTATCTGTTCGATCTGAATCACTACTGGTCGGGGCTCGCGGCACTACAACAAGGAACGATAACACTGGAGCTGTCGAACGAGGAGACGTGGCAGGACACATTCGACAACGTCGACCAAGCGCTGGCCGGAACTGAAGCGACAGCTGGAAGCCCTTCGCCCCATCGTATCTCAGGCTATCGAGACGGCGCTCGCTCAGATGTCCCGCAACGACCAAAACCGCGTGTGGGCCGAAATCAGCGCTGCGGACCTTATGTTTCTAGTCGAGGAACGCCCAAGCCGGGCGATCGAAGCCTACAGAGAAGCGGTTCCCAAAAATGGGTTCTTCGCGTGGAATGCGGCGAGAGGACAGTTGGAGCTCTTCACAAAGCTCGGTTACAAGGTCGAACTCGCAAACAAGATCATTTCGACGATCGACACGCACGTTGTGCGGCCCGAGGTTGACGACATTGGCGACCTGCAAGTGGTCATTTTTGTGGGTCATCGCATCGACGAAGCTGGCCGCGCCGTCCACCGTTTCCCCCACGATCGCGAACCTCAGGCGCGCAATCTGATCCGCGAAGCGTTATTGAAGGCGAAAAACGGTTGGAGGCGTTTGAGGTTTTGACGTCCGCAGCTCCCGGGAGCGACATACTCTGCCATGAAGTTTGCTCAGAGCTCGGGATTGGCAGCATTATGTGCCTGGCGATGCCCAAGGACGTCTATGCTCGTTTTGTCTTCGGCGATTTCGATTACTGGCATTCGCGGTACCTTGAGCTGATTGACCGACGCCCGCTTCTCCAGCTCAGCAACCAGGAAGGGTTGCCGCGATGGCTCGAAGGCAGCGGCATCGATCCTTGGGAACGCGGAAATAGGTGGGTGCTTGAGATGGCTCGGACGCGCGAGGCGCCAAAAAAAATCACTTTGCTTGCACTGTGGGACGGCAAGACCGTAGGCGACGCGCCGGCTGGTAGCGCGCAAATGGTCCAGATAGCGCGGAAAGCGGGAACGGTTGATATTGTCCGCATCGATGCCGGTCAGCTTCTGTCCTGACTGTCGCTGGAATGTTTCAAATTGCAGCGTCCGGCTAAGGATGACCGGCAAAGTAGAGTCTCTCCAGATATTTTGGCGTGCCGGGCTCGTAATAGCGAGCTATCCACGAGTCGTTCGGGACGAGGAATGATCGCGCTCCCGCTAGACCGGTCGCAGCTCGCGCATGCACAAGGCCGCGAAACTGGAAGTGGTTAAAGAGGCGCATGAATTCTGACAAATAAATGTCCGCGACTCGCTTGTCCCCTCGGATCACCAACATATTTTCATCGTTCTTGCGTGTCGATGCGTCGCTGAAGTTTGCGGAACCGGTGATCACCAGGGGATCTTCCCCTAGCGGATCAATAATCATGTATTTCGTATGAATATATTTGACATGAGCGTTTAACCCGCTGAGGTGCTCTTCCATCCATCGTTCGAACTCGTTGTGAGGCAGGATATTGGCGACAGCCACCTCGTTGAGGGGCGATCCGTTCAGAAGGTCCATGTCCCTATCTGCGCTTTCCAAGAGAACGTAGCGAAGATAAGGCTTAGGATGCTCGAGAACTTCTTCAAAAAGGTCGTTGACACCGAACGCTGCGGTGAGAAAGACCGCCGTGTTGGCCTTATCCATTAGGCGCGCATACCATCTCAAAAGGTCCAAATTAGACCGCGGACTAAACGCCGCGCCGGTGCCCACCGCGGGGAGTTTGTTGGGGATGGGGAAAATCTCCTCGTTCCAAGGTCGGATTTCCTTCATTTCCGGATCTTCATGCAATTCCTCCCAATACCTTAAGTAGGCGGTGGCAACATCCGGGTCTCTCACAATGTGACCGCAGTTCGAGTGCCCGAAAATGCCTCCGTCTGTGAAGTTCGTCGATCCCGTCCAGACCTCGACGGGCTCTCCATTGTGGAGCAGGACAATGAACTTGTTATGAGAAATAGCACTGCGACTTTTGGTTCGCGGAGTCACGAGATCTTCAATTTTGGCTTTGCGAATTGCCTGCCAATTGGCGTCAGCCGGTCCGTTTGTTTTTGCCCGCGCGTCGAAAACGATTTTCACATCCGCTTCCGACGCCGCAGCCTCTCTGAGCGCGTTTAGCACAGCTCCTTGCTGGAGTTCATAAGCGGCGACACGAAGACCCCAATCGGGGCCGTTGGCTTTGTGGATGAAATCGAGCATTGCTCGAAAGAGGCCGCGCGACAGCCACCGGAACGCGGCACGATCGGGGACGTCCGATGGACGGCGATCGCCAAATTTTCTGACATAGGCCTGCGAACCGGCAACGCCGCGGTTGAAGTAGACCGCGTGCTGCCCCTCATCCTCCTGCTCCGTCGCAATTCGTATTTCGACAGTTTCAGATGCACGCAACGCCCCGGGCTCACCCCGCATCGCTACGATCCTGTAGGTGTACGCGTGACCATAGCGTGTCGTGAAATCGCCCCAGAAAAATCCCTGGATCGGGTGGTGCTCGGTCGAAACCATGCCTTCTTCTGCGCGCACGTGGGGGAACACCTTGAGCGCCTGTAACCATGTACGTGAGCTGCCGTGGCCATGCTCGATCCGCTCAATCCCAAAGCCGAGCACGCCTCCGCTGGCAGCCTCCTCCATGTCGATGCCAAGCAGCACGACGTACGCGCCAGCGATCGCATGCACAGAAAGTGGACCGGTCTTGTTGTAGGCTCGCATTCTTCAGACCTGCCAGCTGAGATGTTTCCGACCTACTTGGGCTGATTGACCCCCTCGAGTTGGGCGCCAGCCGCGGTTCCTTCATTGAGCTTCCAGAGCAACCAATCGTCATTGGGCCCGAATTTTTGTAGATGGCGGTCCCATTTCAGAGGCAGCTTTTGGTTCAAGCTTTCTAAGAAAGGCAGGAGCGGTTTCTGTGGCGGCTCTGCGTCTTCGCGATCGTCCATCTCGACGCGCTGCCACTTGAAGCGGTCGCTGTACTGCGCGAAGCCGAAACCATCAAAGAAGTGCTCGCCACCGATTAGCGGCATATACCAAAGGCTCGGAGAACCGCCAGGGTTTTCTTTGATCGGAATCTGCACTTCGAGGTCCTTGAGCATCCTAGAACCTTCGCTATCGCCCTTTTTTGACAAATGGTTCTGCAGGCGGGCAAGCGCTGGAAATTTTACTGGTGGGCTGACGAACAGCACGGGCTTACGCTCCGACCGACAAAGAATGATCTCGTGCGGCGTCCCAACGCTATAGACGTTGGTTGGGACGTACGCGACGATGAAGTCGCTTGTATCAACCATGCGTAGGTCCATGTGCAGCGCGGGCCAGAAATGGTCAGCGCAGTTGGCCCGGGCATTCGCACCCTTCTCCGAGGGGTCAAAACTCCATTGGGCCCGAACCTTCGCGGTTGTTTCGTCCTCTCGTCCGTACTCCTTTAAACCCTGTATCTCCGGCTTGAACCAAGGATCGAACACCGTGACTCCGAACTCCTGAAGAAATTCACTGACACGGTTGCGCCACCCGAACCTCTTCTCAGCCTCTCGCGACGCGACGAAATCCATTGGACCCGAAAGATATACGCGTGCGTTGCGCAGCAAATTCGGTTTCTCCATTCTTCCCATTGATGTCACTCCCCTCGGGTTTTCCAATCGGTGATCACCAGCTGCAGTTATTCGCGGGGGAATTCCAGATTAACGAAGTCTGTTTGAGCATTCAGCGAAAGCCCCGCGTACGGCTCAAGCAGGTTTGTCGGTACGCGCAGGCGGCGAGCCGCCGACGCGTGCACAAGATTCGCCACGGCCTCGAGATGGTGCACCGGACCTGCGGCGATCGCCCTCGGCGAATGATCCCACCAAACCACCCAATCGCTGGTCGCGGAAAGGATGGCTGCATCGAGTGACTGTGGGTCCGCCTGCACTCGTCGGGCGGCCTTTGCCACGCCCGCTAGAAAGTTGTTGGACGCCAAGTCAGCCTTCCGGGTTCCAACGAACAGGCGGCAATAGCCGGTCTGCCAATCGATGCATCGTTCGAAGAGGTGATAGGGCTGGTCGGGCGTGATCTCGTCTGCCGCGAGTAATTTAGGGAATTCGCTTCGGCTGGCCGGCATATCGAAAACTAACTCATGGAGCTCGCTATATGCTCGGCCGCCAACGCGCCGTTTCGCTTCGTGGTAGCACTCTTGTGTGCGGTAGAAGACCAGGGCGACCTCGTCCGGGATCGTACTTTCCTTCGACTCGGGCAGGACGGCGGGGAGGTAGGCTGTTAATCCGTATTGCGCTTGCATTTGGACTGTAAACGGCATGAAGAGCTGTGCGAGGCGCTCGACGAATATGTCGCGCGGAACGCCGGCATTCTTGCGGCCTCGGAAGACCCGAACCGAATCGGCAGGTACAGGCCGTGAAGCGCGGCGGTTGCGACTTACAACCAGGGACTTCGTGTCGTCCGCGGTGCTGATAAGGTGTCGCCAGCCGCGGACCAGCAACTCATTCAATGTCTCCAGCGCAGCCTGAGACTTTGCAGCCTCGCCTCCGCTCGCAACTAAGTTCTTGGTGAACGTTTCCAGCTCGCTGGCAAGGCCCTCGTGCAGCTCGCTCATTCGGCTGGACAGAAATCCGCCCTGAATGATCGCGTGCATGCGACGCACTCCGAACTCGGTCGGCTCGTTTTCGGCTGCCAACCGTGGGTCCTGTTGGAACTGCGCTGTGACGGCTATTTTCGCGGCGGTGCTCGACGTGCTGAAAATGCCAAAAACGCGTTGTCGTGCCAGATCGAAAGCCTGCGCCGCGGTGATGCCTCCCGACCACAGAATCTTGACTCCCAGCAACTCGCTATAGTCGCGAAGTGCTTCGATCTGATTGGGAGTGAGCACCCCGTCGGGGCTATCGCTTCCGTGCACCAGCCTACGTGGGTTCACGCGGTCCGGGGCGTCGAACAGAACGGTTGTCGCCCCAGCTCCTCGGACGGCCTTCAGCCATCGACGGGCCGCCATTTCGCATTGTCCCACGTCGAATACTTCTGTCGCGGTTACCAGGGGCGTATCTACGTAAAACGCCGGGATTGCTGTCCAGCCGCTCGTCCATTGAGTTATTAGCTCGATCACCTCGGCTTGCTCTTCGAGCGAGAGGGGAAGGAGGCCGTATTTGCCGGCGTCAAACCCGTTAGCTCGAGCCGCTTCCAGTCCCGTCCAGATAGTCCGCGCTGCCGAGTCCACGTCCACTTGGTATCGCGGCCTCAGGCGCACACCGCGCGCGGTCGCGAATCTTAGCAACCGGTTCGATGCCGGAATGCTGAGGACATTGAGCAGCCCTTGAGCGCCCCACCGCCGGCGGGCGTAAGGGAGTTGGGCGCCGTCAATCGCGACCTCCGGAAATCCGAGGTCGGCAGCTGCGGCAATAATGGCCTCGCTTTGCTCTAGCTGCGCGTCAGTGGCAATCTCCTCCTTGAAGCAGACGAGAACCGATAGCTGATGGGTATCGGGAGGGCCGATCTCGCCCTTTTTTCGGGCTTCATCCAATTTCCTGACGAGGGCAGCGAGCCGCGTGCAGTGCGCCCCGGGGTCGACCTGCAGCCGGACCGTCAGAGGTCGCGGTCGGCGGTCAGGAGTGTCGAGGAATTGATGAAACGCTGCGATGACAGCTTCGGTGGATTTCTCCAATGCTGGAAACTCAGGCAATTGCCCGGTTAGCCTGACGTTGATACGAGTGCCGACATTGGTCGTAAGGAGAAGCTGTCCTGCAGCCCCGGCTGAAAGCGCACCGTATTCGGGCGGGCCAATGGGAACCTCGCCGGCGCTGGTCATCCGTTCCCCATCTAGGATGACACCAAGTCGAGAGGGACTTGAAGCGCCAGCGGCCGCTTTCGCCGACGAGAGCGCCGCGCGGAGGATAACCGGGCCAGCGCTTCCTTCATCACTGACAGCGAACAGCGGCCCGTACTGATCACTATCGTAATCAGCCAGAAGCGCCTGTGACTTTGCCCCTTGAGATTCCGAAGTTGCTGCTGTCATCGTCCACCTTGTTATCGGTTGAGCGTCAGCTAGCGGCGGTGTCATTACACCGTAATAAACAGTGAGATTGATTCAATCAAAACGCCCGATTGCCGCAAGCCCTTTGCAGCGCGATGCGATCGTCACAGGATCCGAGGGCTCTAAATATTTGGGAGGATTTTAGTCGATCTGGAACGATACCAAGGTGACCATATGGAAAAAGCAGAAAAATTCCTGCGTCTAAAGAGATTGCTGACTCAAATCGCGCCGGGCAATGCCATCGAAGCAGTATCGCGGCCTGGCACTGAAGCAAGCGACCGCGAGGGATTCGAAAGCTTGGGGGCCAATGTCGCCGCGGCAGAATCGGGACTGCAAAAACTAGCAGAGGATCGCGTCCAGGAAATTACGCCGAGCGAAATGTTCGGCTTGGAGGCAATCGTGCTTCCAAGAAACCGGCCGGTGGCGTTTGTCCGCGGCGAGTCGTACGACGATTTTGACGGCCCATGGGCTAGCTCGTCATCACCGGCCCGCTATTCGCAGCGAACGATCCGATATACAAAAATGATCGAATGAATTACTCAGTCCGATGTCCGTTGCAGTTTTGGAAGATATGCGTCCTGATTAGGCGCGACGGCACACTATCAGCCACTGGATTCGTGCTCGGACAAGAAGACATCCAGAATCTGCCAGGCTTCGAGGAAGCTTTCGACGTAGCGGCTACCCAGATCAGGGTCGCCGATCTGGAAGAGCGTACCGGTCTGGATTTCGGGGATATCAAGGAATTCGATCACTTCGCCGCTGGTGGGGTGCCGGGCACACTGGAGCTGCCTGGCATCGAGGGGGTGGTTCGGCGCGCGAAAATCATTAGGAATGGCAGCGATATCGTCGTGTGACGATTTCACCAGCCGTGGTCAGGGTACGAGCAATCAAAGGGCGCCTGAGGTAACTGCAAGCCAACTTTAGCTCGGTAGAGAGGCGTGATGGAGCCGAAACAATATCTCACCGAACTCGAGTCGGCTTTAGAACAATATCGCTTCCGTGAAGTCCGAGCCCTTACCGATCGGATTGACCCGGCTATCTTCGACTTGCCGCAAATCAAAAAAGCCCTGCGTTTGATCAGGCGCAAGCGCCTGTTCGCCGACCTAGAACACGCAGCCAGCCTGTTCGGCATGGCTGGAAAAGAGGACCCTGTCATTCGGCGACAATGGTGCCAGTCGTTGCTCGACCAAGGACGCGTTCTGCAGGCGTTGGCCGCCTTGAATTTGATGTCTCAAAAGTACTCCGATGAACCAGCGGAAGGTCCGGAAATCCGAGGCTTGATAGGGCGCGCCTATAAGCAGCTGTTTGTTGAGGACAGCGATGCAGAAAGTTTAAGAGCAGCGATTAGCGCTTACCGTTTTGATTGGGAACGTCGTCAGGGCGACCATCGGTGGCATGGCATCAATCTTGTTTCGCTGCTCTTACGGGCGAAACGCGATGACATTTCTATAGAGAATGGTCTGGATGCGGCTGAAATTGCGCACCAAATCCATGATGACATCGAGGAGCAGGGAGCGACGGGAATCTGGGACTATGCGACGAGTATGGAGGTTGCGATCGCGCAGCAGGACGAGCGCGCCATTCTGACCTCTGCGAAAAAATATATTCAGCATCCGGATGCTGACGCGTTCGAACTTGCCAGTACGCTGCGTCAACTGAAGGAAGTCTGGAGTTTGGAAGGGACCGACATCGGAAATATGCTCTTGCCGGTCTTGGAGTACGCCGTGCTTCAGCGAGAGGGCGGCGCGGTTCATCCAACGCAACTCGGCAAGGTTCCGGTCGGAGAGGGTTTTGAGGCAGTTTACGGCACCGAAGCTACGGTTAAGCTGCAATGGATCGACACTCTTTATCGAAGCTGCACGGCCGTTGGCCGCATCGGCAATACCGCGACCGGCGACCCTGCTGGGACAGGTTTCCTTATGTCGGGGGCGGACCTTTGCTCGCGTTGGGGAAACGGGCCGTTTTTTTTGACCAATTCCCACGTTATTAGCTTGGATCCTGTGGATGAGGCTCCCTTACGTCCATTGCAGGCGGAGGTCGAATTTACCCGGCTCAACGGCCGCCCGCGAGTAAGGCTGGGAGAACTCGTTTTTAGCTCGCAACGCATCGAGATGGACATCTCCATCTTGCAAATCATTCCGCCGCCAGACGCAGGCAAGCTTGAGCTCTGCTCTACACTGCCGAAAATTAGCGGCACCTCAATGCAACGCGTGTACGTGGTCGGCCATCCTAAAGGCCAAGAACTCGCAGTTTCGCTGTATGACAACAGCCTTGCCGAATGCTCACGGCAGTATGTTCGCTACCGAAGTCCCACCGAAGAGGGCAATTCTGGGTCTCCAGTCTTAGATCGCCAACTGAGCTGCTTTGCCATTCATCATCGCGCGTTGAAAGAGAAACAACTGAATGAAGGGATTGCCCTTGAGGCGGTTATCCGCGCCATTGCGCAGCAGAGGCCGTGAAGGGTCTTGTGCTCCGGTCTGAGCGGACAGCCCGCAACACGCAAATCTACCAACAGTCGCGTGGTGCTATCCTACCTAACGTCCGGCGAGTTGAGATGATTGCCATCAACGATTAGCGCCGCACATGTCGCGCTGGCACGATGCTACCGCCATCGGCTCAGACGATGGCCATCCGTGACGTGCGGATTAATTGGCGGACGGAATTTCGGGAGAGCGAGGTTAGCCACCTCGAATTGATTAAAATCGATATGGGAGTACAGTAAAGTTTATAAGCGCTCGTCTTCAGAATCAAAAGTTCAGGGTCCGCATCGGCTACGGCGTAACCGAGGAGCATAGTCTTGCCTCCCGTCAGCGCACAAAATCGCAAAGAGATTTCCGTACAATTGCTCACTGGGAATGCGAATAACGATTTTTATCTTAACACGGTGACGCCGTCGGCGTTGGCTGGAGATCCCCTTCCCCGGCGAAACACGCCAGTATTTCAGGCGCAGGGCCACACCATTTGTGCGCTTGACAATTAAATGCGGATTTCGGGATTTGCGATTGATCCGCCTTGCAATTGGGCCGGCCGGAAGACCAGACGGAGTGTCGAATATGATGTCTCTGTTTACAAGAAGGAAAGTGATTGGTTTGTTTCGCTTGGTGGGGCTCGCAGTCCCGTTCAAGTTTTCGCCTCTCCTTGCGGCTGAAACTCAAGCCCCAACGAATACGTCAGATGTCCACCTGCTGAGCCAAGACGCTCGGCCTCCCGCGTCGGTTCCTTTACAAGACGCCCGGCTTTGCGGCCCAGCCAGTAACCGCCCCAGGTCTGATTCAAAGTTGCCCAATGTGAATTGGGTGCGGGGCAACGAGGCGCGCGCCGAGTGGACTTGGGCGGCGCAGCTCACGGACAACCCCGAAGCGGTTCCTAACAACCTGGGAAGGTACTTGGTCCAGATACCTGGAGTATTCGAAAAACAGCTTGATTATTCCACCAGTCTAATCTTCGACACGCCCTCCTTCCGAAACGGTGTTCAGATATCGGGGTTCGTCGATCGTGTGACGAAGGAGCTTGTAACCAATGCGATCGCCCAGAGGCGGAGAGCTTGGTACACAATGACGCATCACGCCTTTCTGGGCATGCAATCCGCACGTCGCTATGGCACCGCCCCTGACAAAATGGTGCAGAAGATGCTGCACCTCGACGCCCCATCGACGCCGGGCGTCTTTGATCCTCATGAACGTGCAGCATTGATTTTCGCAAACAAGTTCGCCACGAATCCGCAGTCTTACAGCGATCAGGATTTTGCGGAGTTTCGCGCTGCTTTTGGTGAATATAACCAGAATGTCTTCGCATCCGTGGAGCGTCCATTCCTTCAGCTTCGCGCCGCGCGTGAAGCAAGAGCCCAGGCGCTTGTCGATGCCAAATCAGCCAGCGACGCGGATACGCTTGCGCGAAAAGCCGCAGATAGCGTTTCCACAACGATGCCGAAGGATCTTCTCGCGCGGAAGATTAATAGCCAGTTCGTCGAGCTTTGCTTTCACGGTTTGCAGTTCGTGGCCCTAGCCGGTGTGTTTTCCGCTTTAAACATTCCCGACGAGGGACCAATGGACGATGCCCTACAGCCGGCGTACCCCCCTGAGTTCATTAAGAAGCTTAACGGTCTGCTCGCTGCGGGATCGAACGGGATCGGCGAGATCGTGCCGCCCGCCGTCGTTCCGCCGACGGAGGCAATTGCTGCTGGTCGCGTAAAGGTTGG
>Ga0126377_10004401_pt1 | contig 10253 bp, 9 predicted proteins | sample PanSoiMetPlot_22_FD_92647 | JGI IMG/M metagenome (GOLD analysis project Ga0126377, IMG submission 92647) | Tropical forest soil microbial communities from Panama - MetaG Plot_22 | ecosystem: Environmental > Terrestrial > Soil > Tropical forest > Bulk soil | place: Panama | collected 2016-02-17 | reverse complement strand
GCGCAAATGTTCGGCCCCCGCCGATTCGAGCGCGATCATGACCACGTTGCGACCGGCGGCCGCGCCGCGCCATCGAGTTAGGTCATCGCTATTTGATCCCGCGCCAAAAAGGCTCATGCGCCAATCTTCTTCGATCGCGACATCCGCGCCGGGCGCCGACAAGCGCGGCAGCGCTGTCGTGGCGAGCGCCATGATCGCGTTGCGATGCAGCCCCGTTGTTTCAATCCTCGAAATCGCAAATGGGCCGAGCGGCGCGATGAGCAGCGCGGGGATGAGCAGCGCGATCTGTTTCCGCGCCGGCAGCCGGCGGGTAAGAAAGGGAAGGGCGATTCCGGCGGCGGCGACGAGCGACATCAATGCGAGATTTGCTGGCGTGGCATGATGTTTGATCGAATCCGAGAGAGCTCCGCCCGCGGCTCCTAGCATTGGCCAAGTGAGCGGCGATGACAGCACACGCGCAATCGGGACATTGATCGCCACATAGGAAACGGCTGCCACGTAGAGCGTCCATAAAAGCCGCGGGCCGAACCGCGGGCGCCTGATCGTGATGTCGAGCGCCGAGAAGGCGCCCGCGACGAGCGCGTCCTGCCAGAAATATGCGATGGGCGTCCAAAGAGAAAACTGAATCGGACGCCCGGCGCCCATCGCGAGCTTGGCGATGATGAAGACTCCGAGCAGCGCCAGCGCCCTCGTCAAGTCAAAAGATTTAATCGCTTGAGTAAAAGCCATGAGACGATCACGCTCGTTCCTCGCGGCCTCCAGATCCAGTCGTGCACGATCACGGCCGGCGCCGGCGCCCGTTGGTAGAGCGCCTGGCGGTCGCCAAGGATCGATAGCGGGATGACGAGCAGATCGAAATCGCAGGGCTCAGCCGGATCGAATCGTTTATTGATGTATTCCACATCATCGTTGATAAATCGGCGCGCTATGGCCAGGTTCTCGGCGCTCATGTCGATCAGCGTCAATCTGCACTGGGGTAGAAGCCGCCTCAGGATGATGGCCGTTCGTGGAAATAGCCCGCCGCCGACAATCCCCACGCGCCGGTGGCCATCGATAGTCGGGAGTCTGGCAAGCAGACTGCGCAGCGCCCGTTCGTGACAGGCGATCACGAAGCGCTGAAGAACGGGCAGGCGCAAGACCAGACGTTCGAGCGCGCACAGGTTCGCGCATTCCAGCCAGCGGATCACCGCCGGATAGCGGCTCGATCGCGCTTCAGTCACTCTTTCTTTGGGCAATTCCCGCCAATGCGCCCCGGGTCGGGCATGATGCTCGATGTGGAACCCGTCATTGAAGAACAGGAAATTGTATAGCCGGCTGTAATGACTCACCGTCCCACGCGCATGCTCGTAGTGTCCTTGCAGATAGCACAGCCCGAGACCGCAGAGATAGCCTGGCAAGTAAACGGTCAAGGCGAAGTGTGGAACGAAGACGAGCAAGGCGCCCCAGAGAGTGAGCGCCGCCCCAAAGTCGAGCGGGGCAAGCCCCGATTCGATCATGTTCCGCGCGCCATGATGCGATAGATGCCGCGACCGCCAGAGCGATTGAGGGAAGCCCAGCAACAAACTGAGATAGATCGAGAAGGCCGCGTTCAGCGCGCGCGACTGGAAAAAGGGCCGGTGAATGAAATTATGCGAGATCGTGTTCGCGTTCCACCAAAGCCCGATCGCTAGGAGCGTGATCGACGGCCACGCCCAGAGGAGCGCGCCGTGCGCCAGCGCCAGAGCGATGAAAAAAGCGTCCCACCAGGCCCGTCTCGTTTGCCTCAGCAGGAGCGCGGCCATCAATTTCCGTCCTTGGGAACCGATTTGAGATCGCGGATCGGCGCGTAATCGCTGTTACGATCGCCCATCTTAACCAGGCCGACATTCACAGGGTATTCATCAGGATCGGCCGCCTTGTCTTCAGCCTTACGCAGGCGTGGCCGTAGCTCGCCGTAGCGGGATCCAAAACCGACTATCTGATCGGTTCCGGCGATCGCTTTGAGATCTGCCCATTCTTTCCTACAAACCTCCGCCTTGCCCGGCTTGCATGAAAAATAAAGATAGCCGCGCTTCGCCGGTTCGTACGTGTTGGGGTCATTCCTGCTCGCGAGCGCAAACGCCCCCCAGATCTGAATTCGCTCAGGCGCCGTCGCGTCAGGCTCCAAGACGACTTTGTCCACGCGGGCATAGACGCCGATCCGATCGGAATAGGCTCCGGTCTCGAAGGCAAAGAAGGGAAGAGCCAAAAAGACCACGAGGGTCGCCAAAACAAACGTTCTTCGTAGCATAAACAGGTTCTCCTTTCGGGTGTTTTTACCTTGTTAGACGAAGCAGGGAGGAAGTTTCTTCCCTTTTTTTCCTGATTGGCTAAATTGCGAAACCGCCATTGGGACGGCGGGAACCGCGGATTTTCACAGATGCGACAGATCAACACGGATTATCCGCGACATTCTGTCGCATCTGTGAAAATCCGCGGTTCCCGCCGTCTCGCGAGTTTCATTCCTTTTCAAGCTTGATCCCGAAGCGTTCGGCCATTCGGTAGAGCGTGCGGCGATCAATCTGTAGAACCTCGGCTGCGCGAGTTCGGTTGCCGCTGACGGCGTCCAGGACGTGAATCAGGTATCTTCGTTCCACCTCTTCGAGCGCGGGCAGGCCGGCGAAGAGTCTTTCTTCGAGCGTGAGATGGCTCTCTCTCGGCGATTTCAAGCGGGCGGGCAGGTCGTCTTCGGTGATGATCTGGCCGCGCGCATGGAGCGCCGCATGCTCGATCGAATTTTCAAGTTCGCGCACGTTGCCGCTCCAATCATGGTTCTTCAGCGCTTCCAGCGCCGCTTCGGAGAGCGTGAGTCGCTTGCCGGTCTCTTCCCGCGCCCGCCGCAGGAAGTGATGGACAAGCAGCGGAATGTCTTCTCGGCGCTCGCGCAGCGGCGGGACGCGCAGCGTGATCACGCTCAGACGGTAATAGAGGTCTTCGCGGAACCGCCCGGCTTTGACTTCGTTTTCCAGGTTGCGGTTGGTGGCCGCGATCACTCGCGCGTCGACCTTCAACGATTTTGTCGAACCGACGCGGCGGATTTCGCCTTCCTGCAAAGCTCGCAGCAGTTTTACCTGCAGCGCCGCGCTCGTCTCGCCGATCTCGTCCAGAAAGATCGTCCCGCCTTCGGCCTCCTCGAACAGGCCTTTTTTATCGGCGATCGCGCCGGTGAAGCTACCGCGCGTGTGGCCGAAGAGTTCGGCCTCGAGCAGCGTTTCGGCCAGCGCGCCGCAATTGACTGCGACGAAGGGACGCGTCGCGCGCGGGCTGTTGCCGTGTATCGCGCGGGCGACCAGCTCCTTGCCGGTGCCCGATTCTCCGATGATCAGCACGGTCGAACGATAAGCCGCGACGCGCGCCACCTCTTTGTAAAGCTCTATCATCTGACGGCTGTGGCCGACCAGCCCGGACGAAGCGTACTGGGTCTGAAATTCTTTCAAATCATCGCTTCCGGCCGAAGCCTCCTGGCCACCGGATTCTATGGCGCGGCGGGCCACTGCGATGACCTCCTGAACGTTGAAAGGCTTGCTGATGAAGTCGAACGCGCCTTCGCGGACTGCTTCGATCGCGGTTTCGAGCGTGCCGAAGCCGCTGATCAGGATCACCTGCGTTGACGGCGCGAGGTCGCGGAAGGCCTTCAAAAGCGCGATGCCGTTCAAACGGTCGTTCAGGTTGATGTCGCTGATGATCAGATCGAATCTCCGCGAGCGAACGGCGTCGAGCGCGGCGCCGGCGTCGAGCGCCGAACTGACCTTGACGCCCTCGTCCTCGAAGATCTCGCGCAGGAAATTGCAGGTGTCGAGATCGTCGTCAATTACCAGGATGTGTTTTGATAACGCTTTCATTGTTGTTCCCAGCTAACTCACGGCGGGGAATCTGATTCTGAATTCCGCGCCCTGCCCGGCGCCGCTCTCGACGTCTATCGCGCCGCCGTGTTCACGGATGATCTGACTTACGACGGCCAGCCCGAGCCCGCTGCCTCGACCTCGGAGTTTAGTGGTGAAGAGCGGGTCGAAAATGAGCGGCTTGATTTCGTCCTCGATGCCTTCGCCGGTGTCGCGGCAGCTGATCTCGACGCGTCCGTTATTGGCCGAAGCCGTGAAAAACAACTGGCCGCCGAACGGCATCGCGTCAAGGCTGTTGTTGATCAGGTTGATGAAGACCTGCTGCAACTGTTCGCCGTCGCCCCGGATCATAGGAATCCCGTCATCGAATCTGGCGATCAATTCGACGTGATGCGCGGCCAGCGTCGGCGCGGTTATCTCGAAGATTCTTTGCAGCAGCGCGCTCAAATCCATAGTTTCAAATTGCGGCTGCGGGCGCCGCGTCGCGTCGAGCATCCCGCGAACGATGCGTTCGATGCGGGCGATCTGCGAGATGATCAGGTCCAGGCGTTCGCGCGTCTTCTGATCGCCGGTCCTCGCCGCCAGCAATTGAACGTGACCGGAAATCAGATTGAGCGGCGTTCCGACCTCGTGCGCGAATTGCGCCGCCATCTGACCCGCGGCCGCCAGTCGTTCGAACTTCGTCAACTCGCGCTGGATTTCAAAGAGCGCGGCGCTGGCCTCTTTGAGCTGCGCGTTGCGTTCGGCAAGCTCGACGGTGGCTTCCTGCACGCGCTCTTCGAGGCGCCGCTGGTAAGCGGCGCGCTCGGCGGTCATCGCGCGCAGGCGCGAGATCATATGGTTAAATGAGACAGCCAGTTGTCCGAATTCGTCGCGCGCTCGCACCGGCGCTTCTATCTCCAGATTGCCCGTTTTGACTTCGTACATCACATTTAGAAGGTCTTCGACCGGTTTGTAGAGAACCTGGCTGAAGAGCAGGTAGAGCAGCGCAATGATCGAGACTATCGCGAAGGCCAGCAGCGCCACGGCCAACGTAATGATGCGCGACGACAGGTCGGAGAATTGGGAGCGCGGCGTAGTCAGGCTGACCGCGCCCTGGAATTTATTCTCATCGAAGATCGGCGCGACGGCGTAGATTACCGTTTCGCGCCCCTGTTCCGACTCGATCTCGCGGAGCCTCGAGACGGGCTCGTTTCTCTTCAGCGTAGCGATGTCGGCGGGCGCCATGTCTTCAGGCTCGTCCGGCAAAAGGCTGATCTGCTCGCTCACCCCTTTTTTCGTTTCGCCGTAGATGCGGATTTGCCTGATCTGCCCCTCATGATCCTGGCTGAAACGGATCACGCGCAGGCGCACCTGCAGCAGCTCGGACGGGGATTCGGTAACGATCAGATTGGCGAGTTGCGACGCCCACAGCTCGGCGGTCTTCCTCTGATCCTGCAACTCCATCTCGCGAATCTTCGTGATGAAGAAGACGACGTACACTAACAGCACCACCGTCAGCACGGCGGAGGTCAGGATGGTCGTCCGAGTGTAAAGTTTCAGCGGTTTCATAGGGCTAGGCAAAAATCATAACACAAAGTATCATACCAGCAGTTTCCACGGCTATCGGCCCGTATATCGTTTGCTCGACCTGCGACGGAGGCCAGCGCGTAACACCCTCTGCCGCTACCTTAGCTGGAAACTCAGGACTATCACATTTCACCGAAGGAGAAACCAATGAACATGAAGAAAATTGTCGCCGCGATGACGTTCGTTTGCCTGTTGGCCGGCGCCGCTTTCGCCCGTGGCGGGCAGAGTGGCGCTCAGGAAACAGCTGTGGCCCCCGACGCCAAAGAAGCGAAGGCTAAGGGTAAAGCCAAGAGCAAGAAGGGCAAGGCCAAAAAAGATGAAGCCGCCGCCTCTTCCGATACCGCCACGGCTTCCGCCGCCACTGACGAAGGCAAAGATAAAAGCAAGAGCAAAGGGAAATCCAAGAGTAAATCCAAAGCCAAGGAAGGCGAGGCCGAAACTCCCGCACCGGCTAGCGTAACACCAGCCGCCACGGCCGAGGAAACCCCCGCCGCCACGACCGACTCCGCTAAGAGTAAGAGCAAAGCCAAGAGCAAGTCGAAAGACAAAGCCAAAGAGGGCGAGTCTACCGGCGCCTCAGACGAAGAAAGCAAATCCAAGGATAAGGGCAAGGAAAGCAAGTCCAAGGATAAGAAGAAATCCGGTTATTGAAGAGGTTTTTACTACGTAAAAAACAGCCTGCGCGGCCGCTCCGCTGACCAACCAAATCGCGGACGGCCCGCAGGCCGTTTCACATTCGGGCAAAGTTATTCAACAGCTTCAAGCCGGCGGCCTGGCTCTTTTCGGGATGGAATTGCACGCCGATGATATTGTCGCGCCCGCAAATCGAGGCGAACCGCCGCCCGTACTCGGTCTCGCCCATCACGCATGACGGATCGGCCGGTTCGACGAAGTAGGAGTGCACGAAGTAGAAGAATGAATGGTCGGGCAGATCGCGGAAGACCCGGTGGCTCTGTTTGAATTCGACTTGATTCCATCCGACATGCGGCGTGCGCACGCCGTCGGGAAATTTGATGACTCGACCCGGCAGCAGTCCAAGCCCGCGATGCGAGCCGAATTCGTGGCCTTCTTCAAACATCATTTGCAAGCCGACGCACAGCCCGATGATCGGTTTGCCTGCGCCGGCGCCCTCGATCACAATCTCGTCAAAGCCCAGCTTGCGCAAACTCTCCATCGCGTATCCGAAAGCGCCGACTCCGAGCAAGACCAGCTTATCCGCCCCGCGCAACACTTTTTCGTCACGCGTCACCACGGCTTCGATGCCTTGCGAGGTAAAGGCCTTCTCGACGCTGCGCAGATTGCCCACGCCATAATCAATAATCGCGATATTCATTTGCTTTCTTCAGTAGCGTAACGCGCGCAGGGGCGATGTCTTCTGTTTCTTTACAGACTTCCTTTCGTAGACATCACTCCCTGAATTCGTTCATCAATTCGTGTCGCCTGCGACAACGCCCTCGCCGCCGATTTGAACACGGCCTCGATAATGTGGTGCTGATTGCGCCCGTAGAAGACCTCGATGTGCAGGTTGCATTTGCAATGTTCTGCGAACGAATGCCAGAAATGCTCGGCCAGTTCGACCGAAAACGTTCCGATTCTGTCGCGCGTGTTCTGGACTTTGTAGACGAGGTACGAGCGTCCGGACAGATCGACTACGGCGCGGGCCAGCGTCTCGTCCATCGGCGTGTAAGCCGCGCCGTAACGCGCGACGCCTTTTTTATCGCCGAGCGCATCGGCGAAGGCCTGGCCCAGACAGATCGCGGTGTCCTCAACCGAATGGTGGTCGTCAATTTGCAAGTCGCCTTTGCAAGTGACTTCGAGGTCGAATAGTCCGTGGCGCGCAAAGAGTTCGAGCATGTGGTCGAGAAACGGAACGCCCGTGTCGATAGCGCTTTTGCCTTCGCCGTCGAGGTCGAGCGCGACGCGGATGTCTGTTTCTCTGGTCTTTCGTTTGATTTCAGCCTGACGAGACATAAGAGATTACGGGGCGGCCATCCTTCCTATGCGAACAGCGCCTTCAATGCGGCTATCAACCTGTCGTTCTCTTCCGGCGTCCCGACGCTGATGCGGACGTATTCGCCGAGCATCGGCGCCTTGCTGATGTCACGAATCAGAATGCCGCGCGCGTACAGGGCTTCGAACAACTCCCTCGGCGGAATCGCGGTTCTGACGCAGAAGAAGTTCGCCGCTGACGGGACCGGCATGAGTCCCCTGATCTGTTGCAATTCGGCGAACAGCCGGTCGCGCTCGCTCCGCATCTTCTCGACGAGAGGCGCCAGCAGACGCAGGTTTTCGAGCGCCACTTCAGCCGCCGTCATCGAAAAGAAGTTCAGACTGTAAGGCATCTTCGCCTTGTTGAACTCGCGGATCAACTCCGGCGCGGCCAGGCAGTAGCCGACGCGAAGTCCGCCCATGGCCATCGCTTTTGAGAACGTGCGGAGGACGACCAGGTTCTTGTATTCCTTGAGCAGAAGGACGAAATCCTCTCCGCCGATTTCCAGATAGGCCTGATCGACGACGACTATTCCCTCGCTGTTGCGCGCGATCGTCGCCAGGTCGCGCGCGTTGATCACGCAGCCGGTCGGGTTGTTCGGCGAGCAGATGATGGACAGGTCCGCCTTCGACGTGACGATCTTGCTCGCCAATCGCGGAAAGTTGAACGTCAGGTCTTCGTTGAGCGGAACTGAAACGATCTCGCCGCCGGCCACGTTGACGACCTGCCGGTAGACCGAAAACGTCGGTTCGGGAAGGACGACGCGCGAGCCTATTTCGACGATCGAATTGACGACCGATTGGATCATCTCGTTCGACCCGTTGCCCGCCATCACGCCGTCCGCGCGCCATCCCGCGTAATCGGCGAGTTTTTTGAGCAGTGAAGTCGGAACGAAATCCGGATATCGCGCCCAATCCTGCTTCATCGCGCGGCGCATCACCTCTTCCTTAATCTCGCGCGGCATTCCGAACGGGTTTTCGTTCTGATTGACCTTGATCGGCGCTTCGAGCGGCGCGAGTGTGTAGGCCGTAATCGCGCGGACGTTGGGTTTGATTTTATCCAGCGGTGAGCTCATTTCATTCGTACCTGATTGTCGCCGAGCGCGCGTGCGCCTCGAATCCTTCGGCCAGCGCCAGTCTTTCGATAGACGACGCCGTGCGCATCAGCTCTTCGCGCGTGTAGCGGATGACGCTGGTGCGCTTCTGGAAATCATATACACCGAGCGCCGAAGAGAAGCGGGCCGCGCCTCCGGTCGGCAGCACGTGATTCGTCCCGGCGAAATAATCGCCCACGGGTTCCGGCGAATACGCGCCGATGAAGATCGCGCCGGCATGGTTGATCTTCGCCGCCGTGGCCTCGCCGTCTTCGGCAATGACTTCGACGTGTTCGGGCGCGATTCGATCGGCGAGCGCGCAGGCGGCGTCAAGTGATTCGACCACGATCAACGCCCCGAAATCCGCGAGCGAGCGTTCGATGATCTCGCGTCGCGACAACGTCCGGGTCTGTTTTACGACCTCATCACGCACGGCGTCGGCCAGGCTTTCGCTAGTCGTGATCAGGATCGCCGCGGCGTCTTCGGAGTGTTCGGCCTGCGACAACAGATCGGCGGCGACGAAATCGGCGCGCGCCGTCTCGTCGGCGATGACCACGATCTCGCTCGGCCCGGCGATCGAATCGATGTCGACCGCTCCGTAGACCAGCTTCTTCGCGGCGGCGACGTATTGATTGCCGGGGCCGACGATCTTGTCCACGCGCGGGATCGTCGCGGTTCCGTATGCCAGAGCCGCGACGGCCTGCGCGCCGCCGACGGTATATACCTCGAAGAGATTCAATTCCTTCAGCGTCGCCGCGACCACCGGATTCTGTCTGAACTGCGCGGGCGGAGTGACGACGACGATTCGCCCTACGCCGGCGACCTGAGCCGGAACGGCGTTCATCATCACTGTCGAAGGATAAGCCGCGCTGCCGCCCGGGACGTAGAGTCCGACGATTTCGAGGGGACGCACTCGCTGGCCCAGTCGCACCCCGTTCTCGCGCGTGATCTCCCAGTCGCGGGTCAACTGACGCTCGTGGTAATGTCTGATGTTGGCGACGGCCTCGCGCATCGCGGCGATCAGATCGCCGTCAACCTGCGCGGCCAGTTCCTCGATGGTTTGGCGGTCGACGCGCAGAGATTCAGGCGAGAGCCTCACGCCGTCGAAGCGCGCGGTGAAATCGACGAGCGCCGCGTCGCCGCGATCGCGGACTTCACGAATGATGGCGTCCGCGCGATCCAGAATTTCGTTGTTCAGGCCGACGCCCCGGCCCAGGATTTTTTTCAGCTTCGCGCTCTCTTCAACCCGAGAGCCGGCCAGCTTCACAATTTCAATCATAGAAAGCCTATAGCGCTTTGCAGTGCAGGGGCAGACCTGCGTGTCTGCCCCCAATTGAAGTTTCGCGCAACCAGGGGACACACAGGTCTGCCCCTACACTTCCCTTCCTAACACATCAGTCAATTTAGCGATCAGCGCGCCCACCTCGACGCGTTTCAGGTGAAAGCTGGCGCGGTTGACTATCAATCGCGCTGTTGATTCGGTGATCACGTCAATCACTTCGAGGCCGTTCTCTTTGAGCGTCTGCCCGGTTTCGACCAGATCGACGATGCGGTCTGACAGTCCTAGCAGCGGCGCCAGCTCGACCGAACCTGTCAGCGCGATGACCTCGATCGGCACGCCTTTGGCGTGAAAGTAGTCGGTGGCGATGCGCGGGTATTTCGTGCCCACGCGAACGGTGGCCAGCAGGTTGTAATCCTCGCCCAGGACTTCGCGCTTGCCTGCGACGGCGATCTTGCACCG
>Ga0126377_10004400_pt1 | contig 10254 bp, 11 predicted proteins | sample PanSoiMetPlot_22_FD_92647 | JGI IMG/M metagenome (GOLD analysis project Ga0126377, IMG submission 92647) | Tropical forest soil microbial communities from Panama - MetaG Plot_22 | ecosystem: Environmental > Terrestrial > Soil > Tropical forest > Bulk soil | place: Panama | collected 2016-02-17 | reverse complement strand
ATGTTCTCCAGCGCCTCCATCAGGTCGCCGAACACGGTGCCCTGGGCGCAGCCTGAGGTCTGCACCTTCTTCTTGAGCTTCTTCTCGTAATTGGTCTTGCGCTGGGTGCGCACCACGACGACGGCCAGCTCCTCGTCGTAGTCGACGCCGGTGACGACGTCGTCCGGCAGCAGCATGTGCTGGTTGAGCAGGTAGCCGAGCGCGAGATATTCCGGATAGTCGTTGATCGTCATCGCGGTGACGATCTCCTGCGAATTGAGGAAGATCGTGAGCGCGCGCTCGACCGTCACCCGGGTCTCGATCTTCTGCCCGGTCTGGTCGACCCCGGTGACGCGCTCGGTCAGCCGCGGGTCGAGCGGGTCGGGGCGGATCAGGTAGTTGTCCTTCGGTGCGGTCATGCCACCATAATGTAGGTGTTTGTCATTGCCCGCGAAAGCGGCCGTCAGCCCGGCAAAAAGGCCGCATGGCCCGAGGCCGAATCCGTCAGCTTCTCCACCGGGGCGCGGTAAAGCTCTTCAAGCTGCTCGCGCGTGAGAACGCTGCCGACGGCGCCTTCGGCCACGCGCTCGCCCGCCCGCAGCAGATACGCCCGGTCGGCGGCGCGCAGCGCGTGGTTGGGGTCGTGGGTGGTGAACAGCACGCCGTGACCGGCCTTGGCCAGCGCGCGGATCTCGCGCATGACCTTGCCCTGGTTGCCGAAGTCGAGGCTCGCGGTCGGCTCGTCGAGCACCACGAATTGCGGCTCCTGCGCCAGCGCGCGCGCCAGCAGCACCAGCTGCCGCTCGCCGCCGGAGATCATGGTGTAGGGGCGCGATGCCAGATGCGCGATGCCGAACTGCTCGAGCGTGCGCGCGGCGACCGTCCGGTCGTGCGCCGACGGCCGGCTGAACAGGTTGCCATGGGCGGTGCGGCCCATCAGCACCACGCTCTCGACGGTGAAGGCGAAGGTCGGATTGTGCACCTGCGGCACGTAGGCAATCAGCCTGGCGCGTTCACGGATCGATATGCTGGCGAGCGAGCGGCCGCCGATCGCCACCTCGCCGGCCTGGGGGCTGAGGATGCCCAGCAGCGTCTTGAGCAGCGTGGTCTTGCCGCCGCCGTTCGGTCCGAGCAGCGCCAGCACTTCGCCTTGCTCCAGCGCCACGTCGAGCGAGCGCCCGACCACGCGGTCGCTGTAGCCGATGGTGAGGTCGCGGCCGGAAAGACTCATGACCAGTTCTTCTGCATGCCGGCGAGCAGCCAGATGAAGAACGGCGTGCCGATCACGGCGGTGAGGATGCCGAGCGGAATCTCGACCGGCGCCGCTGCGCGCGCAATCGTGTCGATGAACAGGAGATAGCCGCCGCCGAGCAGCGCCGCGGTCGGGATGAGCTTCGGAAAATCGGGGCCGACCAGTGCGCGGGCGAGGTGCGGCACTACCAGCCCGACCCAGCCGATGATGCCCGACGTGGCGACGCTCGCCGAGGTTACCAGCGTGGCGGCGGCGACGATCGCGATCCGCAGCGGTCCGGTGGCAAGGCCGAGCGCCCGCGCCTCGTCGTCCGGCAGCGACATCACGTTGATCCGCCATCGCAGCGCCAGCAGCACGGCGGTTCCCAGCGCCACCGGACCCAAGAGCGGCAGCAAGTCGGCGACCGTGATGGCGGCGAGCGAGCCGAGCAGCCAGAAGGTCATGGCTGGCAGCTGGTTGTACGGGTCGGCGAGATACTTCACCAGCCCGACGCCGGCGCCCAGCAGTGCGCCGATCACCACCCCAGTGAGCACCAGCACCAGGATCGGGTCGCGCGACTGCAGGAAGGAGCCGATGACATAGACCGCGGCGACCGCGACGAGGCCGCCGAGGAAGGCAAGGCCCTCGATGCCGACCACGCCGAGCGAGAAGAAGATGCCGAGCACGGCCCCGAGCGCCGCGCCGGAGGAGGCGCCGAGGATGTCGGGCGAGACCAGCGGATTGCGGAACAGGCCCTGGAAGGCGGTGCCGGCGACCGCAAGCGCGGCGCCGACCAGCACCGCCGCCACCACGCGCGGTCCGCGCACCAGCAGCACGACGTTCTCGACCGCCGCCGGCGCAGTGGGTTGTCCGCCGGTCGCGCGCGACCAGATCACGTCGACGAGCTCGGCGAGCGTGACCGGATAGCGCCCGACCGTGAAGGCGACGATGAGGCCCAGCACGAGCACGCCGAGCGCGACGCCGAGGCCGGGGAGGAAAGGGCGGGTCATGACGTTATTTGTACGTCAATCCCGTCCCGCCAGCACCCGGTCGATTTGCGCGTCGCTCGGCGTCACATGATAGAAGCGCGCGTAGAAATCGCGGGTGAGCGCGCGCAGGTCCTCCGGAAACAGCGCCGGATAGAGCAGTTTCGCCAGCCAGGAGAGCCCGATCAGGCGGTTCACGCAGGGCGGAAAATCGACCCAGCCGAACGGCAGCTTGGGCGAGAGATGCACGCGGCCGTCGCGCACTGCCTTGACCGGCGCCCAGGCCGGATCGTTGCGGACATTGGCGGCGAAGTCCTGGTCAATGGTGATGATGACATCGGGATTCCACAGCAGCACCTGCTCGATCGATACGGTGGCGAGGCCGCCGCGGGTTCCGCCGGCGACGTTCTGCGCCAAGAGCTCGATCGTCTCTACGTTGATCGAGCCGCCGAGCCCGGTCTCGAGCCCGCGTGGGCCGCGGGCGTAGTAGACGCGCGGGCGTTGTTCGCGCGATATGCCGCCGATGCGCTGCGTGACCGTGCTGACCATCTTCTCAGTGGCTTGCGCGAATTCCTCGCCCTGTGCGGGCCGGCCGATCAGCGCGCCAAGCGTCCGGTAGGCCGCCGCAATGCCGTCGAAGCGGCCGTCGAGCAGCGCATAGGGAATGCCGGTCTGCTGCTGCACGCGGTCGGCGAGCGAGACATAGGTCGCACTGGTGCTGCCGACGTCGAGGATGAGATCGGGCTTGAGCGCGAGCACGACCTCGAGGTTAGCGGTGTTGCCGCGTCCCGTGATGCGGCCGACCTCCGGCCGGCTACCGATATCGGGTAGCAGGAATTCGCGCTCATCCGCGCGGTTGGCGCGCGGCCAGCCGAGCAGCAGCTCGGGCGCCAGCGTGTAGAGGAAGATCGCGGCAGGCGGCCCGGCCGGAAACACGCGCTCCGTTCGCGCCGGCACCGGCACCGCGCGACCGGCGCCGTCGGTGACTGTTGCGGCGCGCGCGCGTCGCGGCGCGAGCAGCGCGGCGGAAAGTCCAGCGATCAGCGTGCGGCGATCGATGCGCATCGTCTCAACCTAACACGTCTCGTCATTGCGGTAAGGCCGGCGCCGTGAAGCCGTGCTTGGCGAGGATGCGCTGGCCGTCGACCGAAAGAATGAACAGCGCGAACTGGTAAGCCGGCGGCGGCGCGCCAGCGATCACGGTGAGCCCGTAGTCCGCGCCGACCGCCAGCTCGTCCGGCAGTGCCACGATCTGCTGGCCGGGGTTCTGCGCCTGCGCTTCGCGCGCATTGGTGCAATAGGTGAGAAAGATGTCGGCCTTGCCCTCGGCCATGAGAATTCCATAGAGCGCGCGACCCGGCGGCGCGGTCGGGCTGTTCGGCCCGCCGACTAGCTGCAGCGCCTTGGTCTCCAGCGCGGCGAATGCGCCCGGCTTGAGCGTGTCAGCCTTGCGGAACACCTCCCAGGCATAGTCGCCGGACGGGTCCGCGCGCGGCGTCGAGGTGCCGAGCTTGATGTCATTGGCCAGCATACGGTCGAGCAGCGTCGCGGGCGTGATCGCGAGCCCCGGGCGCACCAGTGCACACAGCCGGTTGCGCGCGAACAGCGCGACCGGGCCGGCCTTGCCCGCCGCCGCCAATGCCCGCGGGTGCTCCATGTTGGCCGAAGTGAATATCTCGGCTCGCGCGCCGCTGGCGATCTCGTCCTTGAGCAGGCCGGAGGCACCGTATTTCGCCTGCACCTTGTGGCCGGATGCGCGCTCGAACGCCGCCGCTGCTTCGTTGAGTGCGCTGCGCAGGCTGCCGGCGGAATAGAGCAGCACTGGTTCGGTGGCACTTGCAGGCACGGTCATGCTTGCCGCCAGCAGAATGAAAGCGATGCGCGCAATCATCACGCCCCCGGCACCGTGGCGTTGGGGAAAAACAGCTGCTCGCCATTGATCTTGTAGTCGGCGATCGCCTTCTGGCCCTCGGGCGAGATGAGCCAGTCGATGAAGGCCTGTCCCAGCTCCTTCTTTACATGCGCATGCTTGTCCGGGTTCACCAGGATGACGCCATACTGGTTGAACAGTTTGCCATCGCCTTCGACCACGATGGCGAGGTCGCCGCGGTTCTTGAACGAGAGCCAAGTACCGCGATCGGTGAGCACGTAGGCGTTCGAGGCCGACGCGGTGTTGAGCGCGGCGCCCATGCCCTGGCCGATTTCCTTGTACCAGGCGCCCTTGTCCGCTCCGGCGATATCGATGCCGGCGAGCTTCCACAGCGCGAGCTCGGCGGCATGGGTGCCCGACTTGTCGCCGCGGGAAATGAACGGCGCCTCCTTGGCCTTGATCGCCTTCAATCCGGCGACGATGTCCTTGCCCTTGGCGCCGGCAGGATCGTTCTTCGGGCCGACCAGGATGAAGTCGTTGTACATCACGGGATTGCGCTTCACGCCGAAGCCGTCGGCAACGAACTTCTCCTCCTGTGGCCGGGCGTGGACGAACACGACGTCGGCGTCGCCGCGCCGGCCGGTGTCGAGCGCTTGCCCGGTGCCCTGCGAGATCACCTTCACGTCGATTCCGGTTTTGGCCTTGAACAGCGGCAGGATGTGGCCGAACAGCCCGGAATCCTGGGTCGACGTGGTGGAGGCGACAACGATCGATTTGTCCTGCGCATGCGCGCTTGCGCCGCCGAGCACGGCGGCCACGGTGGCGAGGACGACAAGAAGCGTGCGGCGAGTCGGCATGGTTTTCTCCTCAGACCAGGAGCTCCCCGTTGATGAAGCGGCGCGCCTCCGCGGTCTGCGGAGTCGCGAAGAATTGCTCGGCCGGCGCGCTCTCGACCACGCGGCCGCGGTGCATCAGCACGATCTCGCCGGCGAGACGCCTGGCCTCGCCGAGATCGTGGGTCGACATCATTACCTTGATCCCGCGCGCGGCGACGGCGCGGACCACGTCCTCGATCGCCTTGGTCGCGGCCGGGTCGAGGCTCGCGGTCGGCTCGTCGAGCAAGAGCACCTGCGGATCCTTGGCGAGCGCCCGTGCCAGCGCCAGCCGCTGCTGTTCGCCGCCGGAAAGCTTGCGGGCGGGGCGGTCGCCCAGGCCATTGAGACCGACCAGGGCGCAGAGCTCGTCGATGCGTTTGTCACGTGCGGCGCGCGGCACTCCCGCCTGGGCCAGCGCGTAACGGATATTGGCGGCGCCGCTGCGGCGGAGCATCACTGGGCGCTGGAACACGATGGCGCGGTGTTCAGACGCGGCGTTGTCTCGCCCGGCCCAGGTGACGCGCCCGCCGGTGGGCGCGATCAATCCCATGGCGAGTCGCAACAGCGTGGTCTTGCCGGCGCCGTTCGGTCCGATCAGCACCGTGGGTGCGCCGGGATCGAGCTGGAGCGACAGCCGGTCGAGGATAGTCACGCCGCGGACGGCGAACGACACCTCATCGAGCACGATCGGCAGGTCAGAGCTGGGCGCGCGCATGGTCATCCTGCTGCCAATCGTTCGCCGGCGCGGCGCAGGCCCCAGGCGGCGGCATTGACCACGACCACGATGGCGATCAGCACCATGCCGAGCCCGATGGCGAGCGGCAGGTCGCCCTTCGACGTCTCGAGCGCGATCGCTGTGGTCATCACCCGGGTGAAGCCGTCGATATTGCCGCCGACGATGATGACGGCGCCGACTTCGGCGGCGGCGCGGCCGAAGCCGGCGAGCAGCGCGGTGACAAGGCTGAAGCGCCCGTCCCAGATCAGCGTGGCGATGCGGCCGAGCGGCCCGACGTCCATGGCGGCGAGTTCGTCGCGATATTCGATCCAGAGATCCTCGATGGTCTGCCGTGTCAGCGCTGCGATGATCGGCGCGATCAGCACGCTCTGCGCGATGATCATCGCCTGCGGCGTGAACAGGATGCCCCACGATCCGAGCGGGCCCGCGCGCGACAGCAGGAGATAGACCACGAGCCCCACAACGACCGGCGGCAAGCCCATCAGCGCGTTAAGAATGACGATCACGGCCTCGCGGCCGCGAAAGCGGGTCAGCGCCACGGCGGCGCCGACCGGGACGCCGATCAGCGCGCCGAAGACCACCGCGGACAGGCTCACCAGCAGCGACAGGCGCACGATCGCCATGAGCGCGGGATCGCCGGTGAGCACCAGTTGCAGGGCCGAAACGTTGTCCGGCATGGGGTCGTCCTTCCCTTGCGCAGGGTGTTGCACCTGCCGGGAAAATCGTCAATCTGAGTAAGAAACGCAGATATACGCAGGGATTTGCAGGCCCTGGGGTGAGTTTTCGCCGGGTCTCGCCGGGTTGTCACCCGGCCACCGGCGACTATATTGCGCGCTCCGTATTCCCGGAGGGATGGCCGAGTGGCTTAAGGCGCACGCTTGGAAAGCGTGTATACGGGAAACCGTATCGTGGGTTCGAATCCCACTCCCTCCGCCAGTCAAGCGAAAAAGCGCTTGTGATTGTCGATTCTTAGATTTTCGCAGACCACGCTACCCACAAGGCTACCCATATCGACGGGCCAGATCGGCGAAGATTGCGCCCTGCGGTCCTAGCGAAAACTTCCCGCAAGTTAGTGTCGTCCGACGAGGGCACGGTCCATGACGCCGCTCATCGCTAGAGTTGTGTTGCGCTCGAAGGTCATCCTCGAAAGTCGCCAACGTCTGTTGCCAGCCCCTTTGGTCACCGGCAAGCATGCGCACTGCTGCGGAGGCCGCCGGCAGCAGAATTTTTGATTGTTCCGGGAATTTTCCTTGGCGGGGAGAGGTCACCAGACCAGCCGTGATCGATGATCCCCACCGATCTTGGTAGAGCGGTGTTTGCGGGCACCCGGCGGCTCGGTTTGCTGTTGGGGTTGGGCCTTTCTGGGATTCTTCTTTTGCCTGTGACGTTGGTCACACGGCATCGGTTATCACTTCGCCCATAAGTAACCCCAGCGGGCATGCTCGCCCACACCCGCTGGGGCACCCCGGGCCAGGGGTAAGCAGACTGACAACCCCCCTGGCCCGAACTCTCGCAACGACGCCGCAGCGCTCCAGGCCTCTCATGTCAGACGCCGGTCATTGGTCACCAGTCCGGGTCGGACGAGCACGTGAGCATGTGCCGACGCAAACATGTCCTCCAACGGCTTCATGCTTCCGACCCCAAGCCATAAGGCGGTCAGGATGGATAAAAGGCTACCTTGGCATACCGGGATTATGCGGGAACCGGTTGTGGAATCCGACTCCGCCAGGGTTGTGTCACGCCCTCGAAATTTGACTCACTGAGTCGCTATCCGGACCGACGCCACCGGGGGGGGGCGTGCAGAATGGACCGGTGCTGATTAGCGCCTGCGCAGTCCGGAGCGCCCGTGTAGTCCCCAACTCACGTCCTTCACCGCTCCGGGCTTTTAGAAAAGAAACAAACGCAACGCGGTGTGGCGGAGGCGTCGGAAAAAGCCCGTCTCCATTCGGAGCGCCTACCGCATCGTCAGCCTGCGACACAGAGAGCAGCAAGTCTCCGGGGCAGACCTGAATTGTTCTGAAACAAGCTGAATAATGGACCGAGGCGTGACACCCGTCACACCTGGACAACATTGATGATGAGATTATTCACCCCACAAGCGATTGGTCGGACAACGGTCCCGAATCTGAGGGGATGTACCATGAATATGATCTACACGGAGTGCTGGCAGCGCAATGACGCCGACAAATTCCGAGCTAACGCGGTTGAGTGCTACGAAATTGCTGAGCGCCACTCTGGTCAAATCAAAGAGCAGTACGAAGCGCTGGCGCGCCAGTGGCTGATGATAGCCGCGCAACGTCTGCGGGCTGCGTAGCAATTCAGGGCTGCCCAAGGGCTTGCCGGCCTTGGGGAAGCGCTCTCAAGGTGGGCGCTTTTTTGCGACGCGGCGTCTCAATCTTTGTGCTGACACGTTTCGGACGGGCAGTGGTTGATATCGACGGTCGTGTCGGCGCCGATACCGCGGGCGTCGTGGCCGTTGTCACCGAGTGCGCGCTGTCAGCTTCCGTGTCCCCGGGTGGTTGCTGCGTGCGCTCATGATTGGCAGGCAACGCGGGCACCCTGGCTTTCTCGAAAGCCAGCTGCTCGCGAGCGTCCTGTGCGCTGCTCTCGGCGGCTTCTCTTGCCTGCCGCTCGACGGCTAACTCCTTGTGCGCTTCCTTGATCGTTCGATTCGCAGCGGCCAGCGCAGACTGCGCATGAGTCAGCTCCGCTCGAGCAACATCCGCGGCGTTCAGTGCCGCAGCATTCGCTGACCGAGCTTGTGCCAATTCCTCCTCATTCGTAGCGCGCTCGAAAGCGATGCCTTGCAAGGCAGAGATTTTGCTCTTCAAAGTGTCGCGCTCGCGATCGACCTCCTGAATGACGTGCCACTCGAAGGCCAACATCGCTGCGAGGGCCAGCATCACACCGAACAACACATAGACGACGGCCCAGCGTATCAGCATCGTGACAATCGCCTTTACCGATTGCTCGACAGGCCAATAGAGCGACGAATTCCCGATCATAATGCCCGCGCTCGGCGGCGACCAGAGCACTTGCCGCCGAGAGGGGCACACCCCTCTCGTCTGCAGCGTCAGCGTCCGCACGCTGCGGGGTCGCTGCTGATCCAGCAAGTAACTGCTTACCGGGCGTTACTGAAGTCCGCGATTGCGCTCACCAACGAGGATGCTAAAGCCGATCAAGGCAATGAAGAGAGCGAACCGCGCCCACCATCGGGCATCCTCGATGGGTCGGTCCTCGCGGTGGCGGGTCAAAAAGGCGGTCGATATCCCGACGACGCCAATCGTCAGCTTCTTTATAATCGTACCTGCTGACTCTCGTCGGCCGAATGGAGCCCATCGATCTCGCCCAACTCGCCGACTGAGGCCGCTACGACGGTAGAGTAGTAAGGTGGTCCTGCTCTTAGGGGCTGTGCCAACCAGCGCGGCTTTACCAGGAGGCGGCTAGATAGGCATTGCAAATGGGGGATGTTGGATCCCAGTTTCTCTCCCTCCGCCACACACTGTGAGGCGAAGGCAGCAACGCGGCCCCGCCCGCCCGGCGCGCAGACGCTCAGCCGCCGCGACGCCTCAACGACTTAACTCAAAGTGCAATGGCAACGATAGCAGGCGGGAAATTTCCCGCCTGCTGTCCATATTTCTACCACCACCCGCGGCGATAGGCGCGCCATCGCACGCCGGGCGCAAACGCATAGCCATAGTATGCGCGCCGCGGATAGTACGCGTAGCTCGGATAGGAGTACGTATAGCTGTAGGCGGGGTAACTGTAGCTGTAGGCTGGGTAGTAGCCGTAGCTGTAAGCCGGGTAACTGTAGGCGTAGCTCGGATAGTACCCATAGCCGTACCCGTAGGACGGGTAGGTGGAGGCAGCTATGGCGCCGCCGACAATCGCGGCGGCCGCAAGACCAAAGCCGAAGCCGCCCCAGCCCCGACCCCAGCGTGCTTCGGCGGGATTTGCCAAGGAGACGCTTGCAGCAACCAGGGCCACACCCATTATCTTTGCGGGTAATTTCATCGTGGTTCTCCTCTCAACAGACTGAGGTTCGACCGGCACAGGCCCTCAAGACGCACTAAACCAGTCGTCCAGATAATGAACTTTCCCGCGCGCCGTTCCCGCTTGCGGGCTTTGTCCCGCCAGTGCGGCAGCCGGCGGGCCGATCCCGCCCAACTCACCTATCGTGTTGCATCGCAAAAAAGCGGACCGTGACGGGCGGGGGCGAGCGCCGCGCGCCGGAGCCGACGCACGGCCGGACGCTCCGGAGCAGCTCTGACGGGTCCGAGCGTGAAGTTTGCTTCAGGCTGAGCGCGCTTTAGAACGCCATGTGCAACTTGCCATAATGCACAAGCACGCCGAAGACCACGGCAAACAGCACGGTGTCAACCAAGGCGTTCACAAAGCGATTGTTGAATTCGATAAAGCTCCCCACCGCGTTGATCACAAATACGATGGCGGCGGCGATCAAGACCGGCACGAACGCATCCATTGAATCTCTCTCTGTTTCCCGATTGAACCACTAATTGCTCTTGCTCATTGTCATTGCTCTCGCCCTGCCGGGCTCAAGGATGCTTCTCGTTCCT
>Ga0126377_10004399_pt1 | contig 10256 bp, 7 predicted proteins | sample PanSoiMetPlot_22_FD_92647 | JGI IMG/M metagenome (GOLD analysis project Ga0126377, IMG submission 92647) | Tropical forest soil microbial communities from Panama - MetaG Plot_22 | ecosystem: Environmental > Terrestrial > Soil > Tropical forest > Bulk soil | place: Panama | collected 2016-02-17 | reverse complement strand
GCGTGGCGAGCGTGACGGCTATCAGTACTCGCGCGTCTCGAATCCGACTCTGCGGCAACTGGAGTTGACCCTGGCGGAACTGCAGGGCCGCGACCGCTGCCTGCTCACAGCGTCCGGCATGGCCGCGATCGCTCTGCCCTTGCTGGCCCTGTGCCGGCAGGGTGATCACGTCATCCTGTTCGCCGAGTCGTACCAACCGACGCGATCGCTGGTGCGCCGGCTGCTCGCGCGTTACGGCGTGCAGCACACATTGCTGTCGATCGAGGACACCGATGCCATCGAGCAGACACTGGCGCAGACACCGACCCGGCTGATCCTGTTCGAATCGCCGACGAATCCGATCCTCAAGGTGGCCGACGTCGGGCGCATCACGGCGGCGGCGCGCAAGCACGGCGCGCTCACGGTGCTCGACAATACGTTCGCCGGGTTTCACAACCACGGTCAGTTCGACATCGACATCTTTGCCCACAGTCTGACCAAGTACGCCGCGGGACACGGCGATGTGATGGGCGGCGCCGTGATCGCACGCAGCGAACTGATTGACGCGATGAAGAGCGATTTCGTCGTGCTGGGTGCCACGCTCGATCCGCATACCGCATTCCTGATCCAGCGCGGGCTCAAGACGTATTTCCTGCGCTATGAGCGTCAATGCGCGAACGCCGCGCGGATTGCAGCGTTCCTCGAATCACATCCGGCCGCGGCGCAGGTGCGTTACCCGGGCCTGGCGTCACACCCCCGGCACGCATTGGCCGTGCGGCAGATGAGCGACATGGGAACGATCGTGACGTTCGATCTGCGCGCGGGCGGCGTCACACCGCAGGCATTCGCGAATGCGCTGAAACTGTTCACCATCTCGGCCAGCCTCGGATCGACGGAGTCGCTGGTGCAACCCGGCCAGCTCATGATGCCGCGCGACCTGAATCCGGCCGAGAAGCAGTGGGCCGGCGTTGCCGACGTCACCATGCGCCTGTCGGCTGGCATCGAAGACATCGATGATCTCATTGGCGACCTGGCCGGCGCACTCGGCTCCGCAGGCTGATGAGGCCGACTGAAGTCGGCCCCACAAGGGAGACGGGACGGCCGCGCCGCGAGCTTCCGGCGACTTGCCCTTCAGTCCATAGGGTCTGGCAGCCTGTGCGCGTGAGTGCACAATGGCGCCATGGACCAGTCAACGCCACTGACGGACCTCATCCGGCGCGCCGGTGCCGGTGACGACGCGGCGCTGCAGCGGGTTTTCGATACCTGTTACAACGACCTGCGCCGGCTGGCGCGAGCGCGGCTGACGGGCAACTCACGCGGTACGCTGCTCGACACGACCGCACTGGTGCACGAGTCCTACCTGCGCTTCGCCAACGCCGGCGAACTCAATATCGCCGATCGCCAGCACTTCCTGCGCTACGCCGGGCACGTCATGCGCTCGGTCATCATCGACTTCGTGCGCGAGCGGATGGCCCTGCGGCGCGGCGGCGATGCGGCGCACGTGACGCTGAACACTTCGGTCAGCGACAACAGCGCGGCCAGCGAGGAACAGATCCTGCGCGTGCACGAGGCGCTCGATGAGCTCGCCCAGTACGATCGCCGCATGGTGCAGGTGGTCGAGATGCGCTACTTCGCCGGCATGACAGAGTCCGAAATCGCCGATGCACTGGGCGTGACCGACCGCACCGTGCGCCGCGACTGGGAGAAAGCGAGGCTGTTGCTTGCGGAAGCGCTCGGCCAGTAGCTGGTCTCACGAAGCCGGCTTTTCGACCAGGTAGACGATCCTCGACAGCCGTCCGTCGCTGGTGAGCCGGTGCACGGCGGAGAAGAAGCGCTGCAGGCCAGCAAAACGTTCCTCGCCTTCGAGCTGCATCAATGCGCGTTTGTGACGCTCGCGCGCCTGGTGCCATCGTCCGGAGACCAGCGCCGCATTGTCGGTGACGTCCTGCTTCTTTATCAGGTGCAATCCCGCGTTTTCGATCAGCCGTTCGTTCACGCCCGGCGGCGTGAACAGGAACAGACCGATGGAGCTGCGCAGCGCCAGCTCATCGTTGGTGACCGGGCCGGTGATCACGACGGGATCGGTGAATACAGCGCGTCGCCCGGGACGCAACACGCGCTGCCATTCTTCGAACACGCTCACCCGGTTGGGGAAGTGGTTCATGGAGTCGATGCAGATGAGGGCGTCGAACGACTTGCTCGGAAAGGGCAGGGGCGCGTCGGCGTCGGCGATCCGGAAGGTCACGCAATAGTCCGTGTTCACGTGGCGCGCGGACAGCATCGCGGTCGCGATGGCCCTTTCGTTGCAGTCGATGCCAGTGACATGACAGTCCGCCTGGCTGCTGAGATACAGCGCCGGTCCGCCGGAACCGCTCGCCACTTCGAGCGCATGCTGGCCCGGCAGCAGCCCCAGCCAGGCGATGAAGCGATCGTATTCAGCGAGCGTGAGCCAGCTGTTCTGGCCGATGTCCTCACCGTACGTTTCCTGGCGGACCGCCGCCAGGACTCCGTCGCCGAAGTGGGTGTAGGTATTGTCGAAGAGATCGACGCGGCTGGCCAGCATGATTCAGTTCTCGGTGTGCGGATTCGTTTCGAACACGCGCCGCATTCCGTCTGCTGCGGGTGCGATCCTGCCTCGTGCCTCAGTGGCTGACGACGTTGCATGGCGGCGCCTGAAGGGGATGAGCATGGGTACGCGGCGGCGGTACTCGGCATACTCGGGATGCGCACCGATCAGGTCACGCTCTTCGAGCTGGATGGCGATGAGGATGTAGGCTGTCGTCGCAATCGCGAACAACAGGTGCGTGACCGTCATGGTCGGCGTCGCCCAGAAACAGAACAGCCAGCCGACGTACAGCGGGTGACGCACATAGCGATACAACGCCGGCGTGCGGAATGCGAGCGGTGTGTAGGGCCGGCCGATCAGGTGCAACCAGACCTGGCGCAGACCGAAGAGAACGAAGTGGTTGATCAGGAATGTCGAGATCAGCAGCAGCCCCCATCCGAAGGCAAACGCCGCGTACAGTGCGGCCTGCCCCGCGGGAGAGGTGACTTGCCACACGACGCCGCCCAGCGGCTGCCAGAATGCGAACAACAGGATCAGGGCGACACTGGAGAACAGCACGTAGGTGCTGCGTTCGGCCGGCTCAGGCACGATGCGGGTCCACCAGCGTTTGAACGCCGGTCGCGCCATGACGCTGTGCTGCACGGCAAACAATCCGAGCAGGCCGAGGTTGATCAGCAATGCCGACGCGAACGGCATCTGCGGTTCGCCGTCGATCGACCTGGGCACCCAGAGGTTGCCGATGAAGCCGATGGCGTAAAGGAACGTGGCGAAAAAGACGGCGTAGCACAGCACGCCGTAGAGGAAGATCAGCAGACGTTTCATGAAGCACTCCTGGGGCGGTGGCCGCCGACCACTGGCTTTAGTCAGGGGCAGTTCCTGCGCGGCGTGGGTGGCCGGCGGCGGGGGACCGTGATCGCATCCGCCAGCCCGGGTCGATGACAAAGTCAGCGACCGCGTCAACTGAACCGGGGTCAGCTTGCCCGGGCGACGGCGTTGTGACAAAAGACTAGAGGCGCGGCGTCACGGGAGTCCCGGGCGAGCGCCGGGATTTCTCCGGGAGAGTGGTCGGGACAAGTGGGGGCGGGTCCATATCGATGGTCCCGCATGCAGTTGCGATGAATCAGCTCGTCAGTTTCGGCCCATACCGTTTCGAGCCGCAGACGGCGCGCCTGTGGTCGGATGCGGCCGAAATCAGGCTCACACCGAAAGCGGCCGCTGTCCTGGGCCTGCTCGTCGGCCGCGCCGGTCAACCCGTAACCAAGCAGGAGCTGTTTGCCTCGGTGTGGAGCAACACGGTCGTGAGCGATGACGCGCTCGTGACCTGCATCCAGGAGTTGCGCAAGGCCCTCGGTGACGATGCGAAGCAGCCGCGCTACATCGAAACACGGCATCGCTCGGGGTATCAGTTCGTCGCGGCCCTGGCGCCGCAGACGCCAGTCGCCGTTGCAACAGACGAAGTCGCTGCAATCGCGGTCCTGCCATTCGTCGACATGAGTCCTGGCCGCGACCAGGACTACTTCTGCGAAGGTCTCGCCGAAGAACTGATCGACGCGCTGACCCACGTGGAGGGACTACGCGTGGCCGCGCGCAGTTCCTCGTTCCAGTTTCGCGGTGCCGGCCTCGACATCCGCGAAGTGGGGCGCAGCCTGGGAGTGGATGCGTTGGTGGAAGGCAGCGTGCGCAAGGCCGGTGACCGCGTGCGGGTCACCGTGCAGCTCGTCGAGGTTGCGAGCGGATATCACAAGTGGTCGCGGCGCTTCGATCGCGAGCTCGGCGACGTGTTCGCCATCCAGGAGCAGATCGCCGAGAACATTGCGACCACGCTGCGCGGCGGCGACCTGTCAGGGCGTGAGCGGCATGGCCTGCGTCGTCTGCACACGGCTGCAGCTCCCTACGAATATTTCCTGCGCGGCCGGCAGTTGCTGCATCGGCTGTATCAGCCCGACCTGGAACAAGCAGGTCATATGTTCGAACGGGCCATCGAACTGGATGCGGGCTACGCACCGGCGTGGGCGGGCCTGGCGACGGTTCATGCCCTGCGTTTCGAATGGTGGGGCGCGAGCGACGACGACCTGGCGCAGGCTGATCGCGCAAGTCGCACCGCGATGGAACTTGCACCCGAACTGGCCGATGCGCACATGGCGCGTGGCTTCACGCTGTCGCAGTATCGAAGACACGACGAAGCGGAGCTCCACTTCGAAGCGGCGACGCGCATCAACCCGAACCTGTTCGACGCGTACTACTACTACGCCCGCATGTGTTTCGCTCGCGGTGCCGTCGAACGTTCGGCTGACCTCTTCCGCAAAGCTGCCGATGTGCGCCAGGAGGATTTCCAGAGTCCCATGCTGCTGGCGCAGTCACTGCGGATGCTGGGTCGCACCGGCGAGGCGCGCATGGCAAACCGCGAGAGCATTGCGCGGGCGGAACGTATCCTGGCGCTGAACCCGCGTGACGTGCGCGCCTTGTCGCTGATTGCCGGATCGCTGTACGAAGATGGCCAGGTCGAGCGCGCCATGGAATGGTCGCGGCGTTCGCTGGAGTTTTACCCCGATGACATGGGCGCGATCATCAATGCAGCCTGTTTGCATGCCAAGGCGCGACAGAAAGAGCAGGCGCTCGAGCTGCTCGAACGTGCCCTGGGCCGCGGCTGGGGCAAGCGCGACTGGATCGAACACGATCCCGACTACGACATCCTGCGTGACGAACCGCGATTCCAGGCGTTGCTGGCGAACCTGAAGTAGTCGCTCACTGTTCGCATTCCTGTAACCGCCTGACGAACTGTCGGGGCCTCTCTTCGAGCAGATGCGAGCCCTCTGTCCAGGCGTGATGTTGCAGTTCGCGGCGCCGCGCATCGAGAAGCGCGAGCAGCGCGTCCGGCTTCGCGATTTCCAGCATACCCGCCTCGGTGATGAGCCAGGCACGCAGGACCGCGAGATCATGATCGTCGCCCAGGTGATCAGCCAGCCGGTGTGCTTGCTCGCAAGGCTTGTCGAAAACCCCGGGGCACAACGATTGCAGTATCTGGAACGTGTGCCAGAGATACTTCACCCGCTTGCGCCCTTCGTGCAGCGCTTCGTCCGTCGGGTTCTCATGCGCTCGTCGTCGTGCGTGGCGCGCGGCACGGTAGACCCTGCGCACAGCCGATTCGATACCTGGCCATCCCGGACGCAAGCGCATCGCGCGAAGTGACGCTGCCGTGCGTCGCAAGGTGAGGCGGGAGCGGTTGAGGATCGCGACGTCGCCCAGCACGTCGCGTCTGGCCCGCGTACGATTGCGTCGCAGTCCGCGTTCGATCCAGTCGGGCTCGATGCCATGCCATGCATCCACATTGCGATCGCGCAGCGCGACCAGGGCGTCGGGCAATACTTTTGCGTCGCGCACGTGCGTCAGCGGACGCGCAGCGTCGCGCAACGCCCGGTTGAGTTGCCGATATCGACGCACCCCCATGGCATCGCGCAGAACGCGCAGTGCCGCACGGGCGCGTTTGATCGCCTTGCGCGCGTCATGGATGCGCTTGTCGGAGACTGAGCGTCCGCGTGTCAGGGCCCTGAGGGCTGACTGCACGTGGTGCCGGAGGACGAGCGCGACCTCCGCCACGGGTTCCTCGGTGCGTTGCCTTGCCACCTGCGTCCCTTGCCGAAATCTGCGGAAGCGCCAATTGTACGATTGCGGCTGGTCAGGCGGTTGACTGACATCAAGCGCGGTGGCGTAAGCAGACAGCGGACGTTCCCTGTGACTCGTTCGGGTGCGGAACCGCCGAATCTGCCGTTCGCCTGCGTGCGTTGTATCAGGGATCGGGTTCGTGCAGGCTTCGCCCGCTGGAACCATGGCAATCCGGAGTCTTCCGTTGATTCGACTCGTAGGTATCGACGTGGATGGCACGCTCGTCGGCTCGTCCGGAGAAGTGCATCCGTCAGTGTGGCAGGCGGCCGAACGCGCGTGTGCCGCAGGGATCCACCTTGCCTTGTGTTCCGGACGGCCGGCGTTCGGACTCGCACTCGAGTATGCGCGCCGGCTCGATCCCGACGGCTGGCACATCTTTCAGAACGGAGCGAGCGTCATCGATCTGCACGCGGGACAGTCCCGCTCTGTGACGTTGCCGCCGGAATCCGTGCAGACATTCATCGATCGCGCGCGGCATACCGGCGACTTGCTGGAGCTCTACAGTGACAATGCGTACGTCAGCGAGAGCACGTCGACGTGGGCGCGCGAGCACGCAGAGTTGCTCGGCGTTCCCTTCGAATCGCAGGCATTCGAGTCGTTGCAGGGGCCGGTCGTGCGTGCGCAGTGGCTGCTTGGTGCCGCCGACGCCGATCGGTACGCAGCGGCTCCGCATCCCGGCCTGGAAGTAGCGCTGTCGAGCTCGCCGCTGATGCCTGACACGATCTTTGTCGGCATCACGCGCGCAGGAGTGAGCAAGGGCAGCGCCATGACCGCAGTCGCGGCCGAGTACGGCATCGATCCACGCGATGTCATGTATGTCGGCGATGCCGAGAACGATCTGTCAGCACTGCGGGTCGTGGGTCACCCGGTCGCGATGGCGAACGCGGCGCGCTCTGTCCTGGACGTGGCGGAACACACCGTTGCCCATGTCGATGTCGGCGGTCTCGCGCAGGCACTGGAACGAGCCATCGCAAGCCGCTGAGTCCCCGCATCCCCGCAACGGGTCCTGACTCGAAGGCAGGGTCCGGGCCGCACCGTTCGTCTCACCGGTCACAGGTGCTGCTCGATGCGCAGCGTTACCGGAGACGTCGCTGTGGAACGGGAGGGTATTGCAGCATGGTTGGTTGCGAATCGTGTTGCGCAGATCCGCGCGCGCCGCCGACTCGCTGGCCTGGTGATCATCGTCGCAGCGCTCAGTGACATCGTCGCCGCCGGGAGCGCCAGCGCATCGGGCTTTCCGGTGGAGGAGGCGACGATCGCGAGCATCCAGGACGCGATCCAGTCGGGGCGAACGACCTGCAAGCAGGTCGTGCAGGCGTATGTCAATCGCGCCAGGGCGTACAACGGCGTTTGTACCGCGCTCGTGACCGCCGATGGTCGCTCCATTCCTGCGGCAAAGGGCTACGTTCGTGCCGGCAGGGCGCTCGCCTTTCCGACAAAGACAGTGCGGGCTGCGACGATATTTCCCGACCTCGACCAGTACCAGGGGTTGCCGCTCGACTACGGCAGGATGGAGCGAACGGTCTCCGATCCGCAGGTTTTCGCCGCAATGGGCATGCGTGCAGGCATCGCGAATGCGCATCAGCTCAATGCGCTTGAGACACTCAATATCCGAGGCGAGCGCTCGGTCACCTGCAAGGGCCGTTTCGATGCGCATCCGTCGACGGGTCCGCTGCCGCGCGGCGCCCCGGCCGGTTGCGAACGGTTCCGGCAGCAACCCGATGCACTGGAGCGCGCCGCTGAACTCGATGCGAAATATGGCTCGCATCCCGATCTGGCCGCACTGCCCATGTACTGCGTCGTGGCAGCGTTCAAGGATCCGTACGACACGAAGGACATGCGTACGACCTCCAACAACGACGTCGCATTTGCAATGGACGCGCCTCCCTTCGACTCGACCATCGTCGCGCAGTTGCGGGCGAAGGGAGCGATCATCTACGCGAAGAGCGTGGCGCACGAGTTCAACGGCGGTCCCGGCGATCCCGGTGGTGCCGCAAAGAAGCGGACCAATCTCGTCGACGGCGGACAGGCCATGGGTGCGTGGGGCGGGCAGGCCTGCAATCCCTACGACACGGAGCGCGTATCGCGCGGTTCCAGTGGCGGTTCCGGAGTCTCGGTCAGCGCCAACCTGGCGACGATCGGCATCTGCGAACAATCCGGCGCGTCATGCCAGGGTCCCGCCTCGCGCAACGGCATCGCGATGCTGCTGACCACGAAGGGCATCATCGCCGACAGTGGCGGCATCGGTAACCAGTGGTTCAACGATCGTGCCGGTATCCATGCGCGCACGCTGGCGGATGCGGTCAGGGTGCTCGATGCTCTCAGGGATCCGCAGCGCGGCTACTACGATCCGCACGATCCGTTCACCGCAATACCGCGCGCGCTGATTCCTGCGCAGCCGTATGCGAGCTTCATCGTAGGCGACGCTGTCCTCAGGCAGGATCCGCGACCGCTCACGGGCATGCGCATCGCCATACTGCGCGAACACATGGTGAAACGTACGCGCAACCACGAGGCGATCAGCGATCAGATCGATGCCGAGATCAAGACAGTCCTGCGCGACCAGCTCGGCGCAGAGCTGGTGGAGACCATCACACCCGACTATCCGGACGATCCGACCGTTCCCAACGTGACCTATGCTTTCACCGATGCGCTGGCGCAGGTGTTGCCGCGCTTCATGCCGGAGATCTTTTCCCGGCGCAACGACAAAGGTGAGCTGATCTTCGCAGTGCCCGGCTACGATGTGGCCTCGTACGACTACCTGCTGAAGCTCAGCGAGGGCAAGGCGCCGCTGACGCATGCCGTCAACATCGTGAACTTCGCCAGCTTCGGTGTGCAGCCCTGCCGCGTGTCGAACTGCAGCGATTTCGTACTCGACATCGATCGCTATCTGCATGAGCGAGGCGACAGCAGGATCACCGACTGGGGCGCCTGGGTGGCGAATGCGAAGTTTCGCGAGGAGGAGTCACGCGCGGGCGCGGACAACTGGCTCAAGTGGGAGGGCCATACGGCGGATGGCAAGATCGATCGGCTTGCCCGCAGTCACGTGGCCCGGCTCGCGCTTCTGCGCTTCATGTACGAGAACCGCATCGACGCCTTCGTGCACCCGGAGAACACGGTGCCGACACCGAAGATCCAGGGTCCGAACGTCGGTTCGATCAGTCTTGATGGCATCACACCGTTCTTCCAGATTCCGCGCGTCGCGGTTCCGGCGGGGGTGACTGACATCATCTACGAGCCGCAGTACGCACTGAACGCCGACAAGACCGACTACATTTCTGTGCTGCCGCCCGGCACGCCGCAGACGAAGTTGCCGCACCCGATGCCGATCTCGATCACGTTCTTCGCCGGCCAGGGCGACGAGCCGAAACTGATCAGGATCGGCACGGCCTACGAAGCGGCTACGCATCACCGGCTCGCGCCACCGGACTTCGGACCGGTGGATCGGGGTCACGAGTAGGCCGTGGCGGCCGGTTTACTCCGGCTTGGGGGCTGCAGCCGCAAGCGTGAACTGGGTGGGCACGCCGGTGGCGGATGACGGCGCGATCCAGACATCGAATTTGCCCGGTTCCGCGATCCAGGTGTTGTCCGGCCCGACGAACTCCAGGTCCTTGCGCGTCAGCTGAAACGACACGTCGGTGCTGGCGCCAGCTGCGAGCTGCAGCTTGCGGAAACCCTTCAGCTCACGTACCGGCCGCGTGATACTCGCGAGGCGGTCGCGAACATAGAGCTGCGCTACTTCCTCGCCGGGACGCGCGCTGGTGTTGGTAATACGAGTCGTCACGGTCAGCGTGCCATTCCACGGCAGCGTCGCAGCGTTCACCTTCGTGTCGGTGTAAGTGAACTTCGAATAGCTGAGTCCGTGGCCGAACGGGTAGAGCGCCTCGTTGGGTGCTTCGCGGTACTTGGCCTTGAACGCCGGATCCTTCGGATCCAGCGGCCGTCCGGTATTGCGATGATTGTAGTAGTACGGTTCCTGGCCGGACTCATACGGAAAGCTGACGGGCAGGCGTCCAGCCGGGTTGTAGTCCCCGAACAGCACGTCTGC
>Ga0126377_10004398_pt1 | contig 10258 bp, 8 predicted proteins | sample PanSoiMetPlot_22_FD_92647 | JGI IMG/M metagenome (GOLD analysis project Ga0126377, IMG submission 92647) | Tropical forest soil microbial communities from Panama - MetaG Plot_22 | ecosystem: Environmental > Terrestrial > Soil > Tropical forest > Bulk soil | place: Panama | collected 2016-02-17 | reverse complement strand
CGTGGTCGGTGATCGTGCACTGATATGGCACGACGAGCACTGGACCAGCGACGGTCTGTGCTCCTCCCCACGTCGCACTGACGTCACTGATCACCGAATCCCGTCGCGCCGTCCGCTCGCTAACCACCGATTGCACCATCGTCAACGGGATGAGAAGCCCCACCAGAATGATGCCCATGACGATCAGACGCGCGATCACGCTCGTTCGAAGCCCCATGCCTGCCTCCTCGAGAGATTAGGCACGGTCACCGTGACCGGAGGATGACGACTCCAGGAAACATCGAGGCGGAATGTGGCCAAAGAAAGGCAGACAAACACCGCGGGTGGTTGCGCTACAGTCTGCGCATGAGCCAATTCGCCGGCAGGTCCGTGGCTGTCGTGGAGGACGAGGCCACGATCAGGGAAGCCGTTTGCACCGCGTTGTCACGGGAAGGTTACGCTGCCGAGGCATTTGGTGATGGCATGAGCGCCTGGGAAGCCTTCGTGCGCGGCAAGCCGGACGTCGTGATCCTGGACATCGGACTGCCGAAGCTCGATGGCCTGGAGGTGTGCCGCCGGTTGCGAGGGCTGTCTGACACGATCGCCATCATTTTTCTGACGTCGCGAGAAGATGAATTCGATCGGGTGCTCGGCCTCGAGATTGGAGCGGACGATTACCTGTGCAAGCCGTTCTCGATGCGGGAGCTCATGGCGCGTGTGAAGGTACTGCTGCGGCGCGCGTCGGTCGCGGCTGGTGAGTCCGCATCGAGCGACGAACGGCCGCTGACGATCGGGAGCCTCGCGCTGGATCCGCTTCGTCTTGCCGCTACGTGGAAGGGCGCCGCGGTGCCGCTGACGGTCACTGAATTCCTGTTGCTGCAATCGCTCGCCAGGCGGCCCGGGATCGTCAAGACGCGCGAGCAGTTGATGGAGGACACCTACCCCGATCGCGTGTCGGTCACCGATCGAACGATCGACAGCCACGTGAAGCGGATACGCCGCAAGTTCGAGTCGATCGATCGAATGTTCAACGCGCTCGAAAGCGTCTACGGCGCGGGCTATCGATACACCGGGCCGTCGGACTGATGGCTCACGTGCACCCGGGCAGCCGCACCCGATTGCGGTCACGCATCGCCACCCGCCTGCTCGCGTTCAATCTGCTGGTTCTCTTCCTTCCCATCGCCGCCATCCTCTACCTGGACGTCTACGAAGCCCGTCTTCTCGAATCACAGGAACGCGGCATGGGTCAGCAGGCGCGGCTCGTGGCAGCCTCGCTGTCGCAGGCGAATCCGCTCGACGCGGAGACGGCCGTCACACTGCTTCGCGATCTTGCTGACCGCAGCGAAGCGCGATTGCGCGTCTATGATGCAGCCGGCATCCTGCTGGCGGATTCCAATCGCATCGCCTACCCTGGCGAGCGTTCGGTACAGTCATACCCGGCGGCTGGAAGCGGCAGTCGGGATCGGATGCTGTATCGCGTCGGTGCATGGGTGGCGGGAACTCGAAGGACGCTCAACGAATGGGCCGACCGCGTGTTCCACCGTCGAGAGGAGCCTCTCGCGGCAGACGATCCCGGAGCGGTTGCGCCGGAACTCGGCGCCGCGCTGGCCGGACACTATGGCGCGGTGACTCGCCGGACTCCCAATCAGCGTTCGCTGACACTCACCATCGCGATGCCGATTCGCACTACACATGGGATTGTCGGCGCAGTGACCGTCTCGCAGTCGACGTTCCGCGTACTGCAGGCGCTGTACGACGTCAGGCTTCGAATTTTCGAAGTGGTCATCGGATCGATCGCGGCGGCCATGCTGTTGACCGCGCTTGCGGCGGCAACCGTCGTTCGCCCGCTCGCACGCTTGCGGAATGAAGCCGCCGCACTGGCGGAGCGACGAAGCCCGCTGCCGGGCGAATTCCCCGAAGCCAGGAGGGCGGACGAAATCGGCGACCTCGCTCGTGCGCTCCACCAACTGACCGTCCGCCTTGATCGCTACGTTCGCGAGCTGGAACGTTTCGCCGGCGACGTGGCCCACGAGTTCAAGAACCCGCTGGCGTCGATCCGCGCCGCCGCGGAGACCGCGGCGCAATCAGACAATCCCGACGAGCGGCAGAGGTTTCTGAGCATGCTGATCCGGGACGTCGATCGGCTCGAGCGGCTCGTCTCCGGAGTGCGCGAATTAACGCGGATCGATGCCCAGCGCGATCAGGAACCGACGACTGACGTGGATATCGTCACGCTTCTCGCGGATGTGATCCAGGGTCTGCGCCTCGCTCACGGAGATCAACCAGATGTGACCCTGGTCAGTCACGGTTCCTGTGCGATACAAGCGTCACGAGATCGATTGTCTCAGGCCTTCGAGAACATAATCGTCAACGCGCGCAGCTTCGCGCCGCCGGGGACGGTCGTGGACGTGAGTGTGAAGGCGAACGACGAAGTGTGTCGAATCGAGATCGCGGATCGCGGCCCGGGAATCCCGGATGGACACCGCGATCGCATCTTCGATCGCTTTTTCAGCTATCGCCCGGACGCCGGCCACGAGCGCAACGAGCACGCCGGACTTGGCCTGCCGATCGCGCGGACGATTATTCAGAGCTACGGTGGGACAATCGTCGCGGAGAGCCGCGACGGTGGAGGGGCGAAGTTCGAGATATCGCTGCCGGCATTGAATCCCTAATCACTGATCACTGATCCTGAATCCCTTATCCTCGAATCCCTTATCCTCGAATCCCTTATCCTCGAATCCCTGATCCTCGAATCCCTGGTCCGTTGAATCGCTGGTCCGTTGAATCGCTGATTCTTGAACCGCGGTGTCGAGCTGCGCCTGGACTGCGTTCGGATTCAGAGATTCGACGATTAGCGATTCAAGGATCAGGGATTCGAGGATAAGGGATTCAGGATCAGTGATCAGTGATCAGTGATTCAGCGGATGGCGGGCGGGCCCGACGGAGGCTGTGGACCCGCCCTTTCCGCTACCGCTCTACTGCGAGCAGCTGCCTGACACCTCTTTCACAGAGGACACGCGCAGCTGCTGCGCCTTTGTATCGCTCATCGCGCCGGGGCGAGACTCCGCCGCACCGCCGGCCGCGCCACCCGCACGATTCTGCACGGTTCCCTTGACCTCCACCTTCTTACCCACAAGGGACGCGAGATCGCCGGAGCCGCCGCTCAGCTTGTACGTCGTCGCCGAGCCGCTGGTTGCCGTCGGGCTGGGCTTCTCTCCAGGAGCCGCGGCTCCCGAGCCTGAGGCCTCGAGGATGAACCCTCCCGCTGCAGCGCTCGCAGCCGGCGCACCTGGCGCGCCCGGTGCGGCGCTGGGCGATGAACTATCCGCCTTCAGACATCCGGTGACCGTAACCGTCTGCGCGCTACGGTCGCGGCCGGTGTCCTGGCTGGTTGGCGACTGACTGCTCGGCGGCTGGCTGGTTGGCGACTGGCTCGGCGGTGGCGTCGACTGAGCCGAGACACCGATCGCAAGCGCAGCTGAAAACACAGATCCCAACATCAAGTGCCGTTTCATGAAAACCCCCTCTTCGGTAGCGTTACGTTGTTCTCTTCGTTCAACCCGGCTACAGTGCAAATCGAAGGCCGCGCTGAGATCGGCATGTGCCAACGTCGATTTCCGCGATTGCGGCAGGCATCGCGACGCCACGTGAACGACCAACCGTGCATGAATGACATAGGCGTATGATTCGGCATGCGATCTACCTCGAGCGTACTCGCGCTCTTTGCTGCCCTTGTCATGCATGGCTCGGCCGCCGCACAACCAGCCAAGGTCATCCGCGCAGCGAAACTCTGGGACGGCTCGCGCGTCGTAACGGACGCGATCATCGTCATCGAGGGTGATCGCATCGCCCGCGTTGGGAACTCATCAGAGTCTGTCCTTCCCACTGCCGAGGTGATCGATCTTCGCAAGTACACACTGCTGCCGGGCCTCATCGATCTGCACACGCACATGACCTACTACTGGGATCGACAGCCCGGTACGCGGCCGCTGGGCCAACGACGACGACCCGCGGTCACCGTTTTTCTCGCGCAGGACAACGCGAGACGGACGCTCGAGACGGGTGTCACAACGGTGCGCGACCTCGGCGCGGCCAACGACACCGATTTCGCCATGCGCGATCTGATTGCGATGGGGGCGATGCAGGGACCTCGCATGATCGTCGCCGGCCAGGGAATCTCCGCGCCGCGACAGACGACGGCACCCAGTCCCGACGCGATGCGCAGCGCCGCCGAGGAGCGCGTCAAGAACGGGTCCGACTGGATCAAGGTCTATGCGTCACGCGGCAGCTTCGACAGTGTCGACACGACTCAGACGCTGACGTTCGATGAACTGAAGGCCATCGTCGATGCCTCGCACGCCGCCGGACACAAAGTCGCAATTCACTCGTATGGCGCGTCAGGCGTGCGGGATGCCGTCCGCGCTGGCGCTGATTCCGTCGAGCACGGGATTGAATTGGACGACGAAACACTCGCTGAGATGGTCAAGCGAGGGACCGTGTGGGTGCCAACGATCGACCACAATCGCTACTACGTGGACGCGAAAGACGAGTACGGATTCAAACCAGACGCGATTCCGCCATTGCAGGACTACATTCAGAAGAATCTCGATGCGACGCGGCGCGCGGTCAAGGCGGGCGTGAAGATCGGCATGGGCTCCGACGCCGTCTACTCGATGTTCGGTCAGAACACGCGCGAACTGGGCTGGTTCGTGAAAGCGGGGATGACCCCGGAGCAGGCGCTGGCTACAGCAACGACGACAGCGGCGGAACTACTCGGCATGCAGGATCGGCTGGGCCGCATTGCACCGGGATACACCGCCGATTTCGTCGCGGTCGAAGGCGATCCGCTTCAGACGATCGACGTACTGTTCACCGGTGTGAAGGTAGTAATCAAGGACGGACGAGTAGTCGTGGACAAGCGGTGAGCGCCTGCGGCCCGAGCGAGGCGACGGAGTGGAGCGCGCGAAGCGCGCCGCCGAGCGAGAGCGCGTGGGGGTGGGGCCCCACGCGCAGTGAGTAATGCAGACGGGGCGCGGCTCACAGCGCTACTTTCGCAGCCCACCCTTAACAACTCGATACAACAGCACCGCCATACGTTTGGTTTGTGACGGGAGCGTCGTGAGATCGGCGGTTTCCTTCGCGGTGTGATCGTCGTGCCCCATCAAGCCCACGCCGTCGAGAATCGTCTTGACGTCGCCGGCCACGAATGACACGTCGGCGGCGCCGGCGCGATCGGGGCTGACGGCTGTGACGCTGCCGAATCCCAGATCGCGGCTGACCTGATCGTACATCGCCAGCAGCTTCGCGTTGCCGTCGGTCGGCGCCATCGGCGGATACCCATCGTCGAACTTGATCGTCGCGGAAGTGTGCGGCAGCGACGCGGCGACGATTTCGGTCATCTTCTTCTTCGCGTTGGCAAATTGTTCGGCCGACAGTGCCCGGAGATCGCCGGACGCTACCGCATTTTCGGCGACGACGTTCGTCTTGCCGAAGGCCGAACCGCGAAGCTGCACCGGATCGAACTCCACCGACGTCCCGCCGAGAAGAACTCCCGGATTGAAGGTCAGGTGCGCCTCCCCTGCCATTTGTTCTCTGAAGTCGTTGAGAATCCGCGCCATCTCGTAGACGGCACCGTATCCGATGTCGTCACGAAAAATTTGCGACGAGTGCGCCGGCGTACCGGTCACGCGAACTTCCCATCCGGTAGTTCCGCGGCGCGCGGTCACCGCCAGCCTGGGATCGGCAGGACCATCTTCGAAACCGATGGCCAGATCGGCACCTTTGCCGGCGGCGATCAGCGCCGCGCGCGCCGCGCTCAGCGGCTCGCCCGAATCTTCCTCATCGCCGGTCATGACGACGACGATGTTCATCGTCTTCAACACACCAATCGCTTGCAGTGCCCTCAACGCGCCGATCATCACGACATTGCCGCCCTTCATGTCGATGATGCCCGGACCTCGCGCGGTCCGCTCGTCGATTCGCTCGAACCTCTGGAACGGGCTGTCCTTTTCGAACACGGTGTCGAGGTGACCGATCAGGAGGATGCGCGGTCCAGAACCGGGATGATCCGCGACCAGGTGGCCGGCGCGCTTGAACGGCGCTCCATCCACCCACCGCGTCGTGAATCCGAGCCTGGAGAGCTCGTCGCTGAACACCCGCCCGACCTCTTTCACGCCGTCAAAATTCTGGGTACCACTGTTGATGTTGACGACGCGCTCGAGGAGCGCGAGGGAATCGGCGTTGTGGGCGTCAATGAAGGACGCCAGTGAGCGCTCGTCGGAATTGAGGCTGCCGGCTTGCTGCATGATTGCCAGTGCGAAAAGAAGTGCCAGGCGGAAGGATGCGCTCACGTCCGTGATGATAACAAGTCAGTGTGGCAAATTTGCCGGGATCCGGCACAGGCGCTTTTCTCTTTTTCAAGTCTCCCCTGTAGACTGAGAGTGCATGCCTGTCGTCCGGTCGTCTGCCGCTCGGCGCGTCATTGGCGGGATCGCCATAGCGGCGCTGCTGGCGTCGGCATCGACCGCGCTCGCGCAACGGCGCAGAGGGTTCGGGTTCGGCTATGGGTGGGCGCCGCTCCGAATGGCGACGCCGGAGAGCTTCGACGGCAGCTTCAACTTCTGCCGCATCATGTTTTCCCAGAGCAGCGATGGCGACGGTGGCGGCTGGATGGTGGACTACCCGCGCGCCGACATCAATCTCTCGATCAGGCTGTCCGAGCTGACGCGGACGCGCATCAGCCGCGATGGGGCAGGCGAACCCAATTACGTGACGCTTCGGCTGACCGATGATCTGTTGTTTCAGTGCCCGTTCATCATGATGACCGAGGTCGGCGCGGCGTACCTCAGCCCCGAGGAAGCCGAACGACTGCGGACCTACCTGCTGAAGGGCGGGTTCTTATGGGCCGATGATTTTTGGGGCACGTGGGCATGGGAAGTGTGGGCGCGGGAGATCGGCAAGGCCCTGCCGCCGTCGGAATACCCGATCAAAGACGTGCCGCTCAGCCATCCGATCTTCCATCAGCAGTTCGACGTCAAGCGCGTCATCCAGATTCCATCGATCAACGCGTGGCAGGGCATGGGCGGCGGCACGTCGGAGCGCGGCGCCGACAGCGCCACGCCCGAAGCGCGCGCGATCTACGACAAACAAGGCCACATGATGGTCTTCATCACGCACAACACCGACTTCGGCGACGCCTTCGAGCAGGAAGCCGCCGACCCGCAGTACTTCTACACGTTTTCAGTAGAGGGCTATCAGACAGGGATCAACGTGCTGCTCTACGCGCTCACGCACTAGATCAGGGTTCTACGGGGTTCTGCAAGGTTCTACTGGGTTCTGCAGGGTTCGTGCGAGGTTCCCTGTCCAGCACCTCGTAGAACCTGAGAACGAACCTCGTAGAACCGTGTAGAACCCTGTCGAACCCAGCAGAACCCGAGGACTATTTGAGATTCTGCGTGAAGAACTTGACGACGAGCGGCCACGACTCCTGCGCGGCTTTCAGATTCGCACCACCGGCACCCGCCTGCGCACCCATGAAGCCGTGCCCGGCTCCTTCATAAGTATGGATCTCGTAGCTCTTCCCGAGCTTCTTCATCGCCGCTTCCGTCGCTGGAATCGTCGCGCCGATCCGCGCGTCGTTCCCGGCGTAGAGACCAAGCACCGGGGCCTTGAGGTTCGCGAGTTTTGCTTCAACGGTGCCATCGCTGGCCCCCGGTGCATCGCCGTAATAGACGACCGCGGCGTTCAGCGCCGGCTGCGCTGCCGCGTATCCAAAGCTCCGCGCGCCGCCCCAGCAGAAGCCAACCACGCCGGTCTTCCCGTCAGATGCCGGCAGCTTCTTGCCGTACTCCATTGCCGCATTCAGCCTGGCCACTACGTCGTCCGGCGTCAGTTGCTGTATCGCCTGTCCGACACCGGTGCCGAGCGAGTCCGTTCCGCCGCCATTCGGCCCCTTTCCTGAAAGGAAGTCAGGGACGATGGCGATGAAGCCGTCCTGCGCGAGCTGATCGCCAACCGCACGCGCGATGTCGGACATGCCGCGGATGTCGTGGATGACGAGGACGACGCCGGACTTCGTCGACCGCTCGGGGTATACGACCCACGACTTGAGCGCGGTGCCATCCGCGAGCTTGATGTCTGCCCACTCGCCATGGCGCGGCGACTCCTTTAGGGCGCGAGCGGCATGCTCAGCCGTGCCTGCAGGAATCGCGTCGTTCCACGGCACGTCGATCGGCGGCTGCTGCGGACCGCGGCCTTGCGGCGCTCCGCCAGCCGGAGGCGCAGCCGGGGCCGTGGTCGGCGCCTGGGCCTGCGCCATGTCTTCGTGGACATGTTGAGCTACTGCGGGCGTCGCCATCGCGACGGCAGCGACAAACATCAGTGTCGTTTTCATGAATAATCTCCAGTCAAGCTTTCAGTTGTTTCAGTTACCAACCAGCCTTCGCCTCAAAATTCACGCGAAGGCTGTCCCGCCGAAGCGCGCAGCGCGAAGGCGGACGCAAAGCCGTATGAAATACCCCGATCTCGGCTCAATCGTTTACTTCGGCCTGCAATTCGTCACATCTTTCGGCCGGTCGAAATTCGGCGTGCTAGTCTCTGCCGCATGGCCTGGTGGAATCGCAGCAAATCTGCGGAAAACGGGTTCAATGCGGACATGCCGCTGATTCGCCTGGAAGGCATCAGCAAGGTATTCAAAGGAGATGCGGACGAGGAGACGTGGGCGTTGAACGACGTGACAATCGACATCGGACGCGGTGAGTACGTGTCGGTTTCCGGACCGTCGGGATGCGGCAAGTCCACGTTTCTCTCGCTCCTCGCGATGCTCGATACTCCGACCCGGGGCCGCTACTTCCTCAACGGTCGCCCGGTCGACGGGCTGGCGCCGGCCGAGAAAGCGCGGCTACGCAATGTCGAAATCGGTCTGATCTTCCAGAGCTTCAACCTGATTGCCGACATGACGGTGTACGAAAACGTCGAATACCCGCTTGGATTGCGCAATGCCACGCCGACGGAACGCAAGACGCGCGTCGAAGCGGCACTCGGACGGGTGGGGTTGATGAGCCGGGCGAAGCAACGGCCCGGCCAATTGTCGGGCGGCCATCAGCAACTCGTGGCCATCGCACGCGCGATCGCCGGACGCCCCGCGATCCTGCTCGCCGACGAGCCCACCGGAAACCTGGACTCCAAGAGCGGCGATGCCCTCATGGACATGCTCGGTGAACTGCACGCCGACGGCGCCACCCTCTGCCTGGCGACGCACAACCCCGAGTACATCGCCCGGGCCCAGCGGCATATCTATCTGTTTGACGGAAAAGTCGCGGCGGAGCCCGTCGCTTAGCCGCTGAATCCCTGATCACTAATCACTGATCCTCGATCCCTCATCCTCGAATCGCTCATCCTCGAATCGTCGAATCCTTCGAATCGATTGTGCGATTCAGAGGATTCGGGATTCAAGGATGAGGGATCGAGGATCAGTGATCAGTGATGAGGGATTCATTTGCCCTGCATCCGAAGGATGGCGCTTCGCAACTGCTGCTTGGTGGCATCGCTGCCGATGAACAAATCATTCGGCCACTCACTGTACTGAAGCATGTCGGCGTAGATCGCTTCGCTCTGATACAGGTTGAAGCCCATCCCCGCCAGGTACTGCAGTCGTAGGTTCCGATCGCGGTTGATTGCGGCGTCGGCGAGCCACGGTGCGAGATCTGATTTCATCCCGGCGTAGTTTGAAAACAGGTCAATCGCCGAGAACATCCCCACCTCACCCAACGACTTCGCGACCGGTGCCATAGTGGGCTCGCTCAGGTGGCGCTGCACCGCTTCGACATCGATCCGGGTCGGCTCCGCCTGTCCGAGAAGCACCAGGTCGTACCCGGCGCCGTTGTTCGTGTTGCCCCAGACGACGCCGCCGGGGAACACTTCGAGGAACGTGGCGATCTCGCTCTTGACGGCCGCGGTGTTGCTCTCGTAGAGCTGTACGAAGAGGGTCACCGCACCGCCCGGCTTGAGACGATCCTTGACGGTCTCGAAAAATTCCTTCGTGTAGAGCATCGCCGCCCCCTTGACCCAGGGGTCGAGCGGATCCGAGGTGATCGCGTCGAACTTCTCGCGCGTCGTCAGCAGATAGTGCCGCGCATCGTCCAGGACCACGTGCGTCTTCGGGTTGGCGACGACGTCGAAGTTGTGCTGGGCAAAGTAGCGGGAAACGACGCGGGGAACGAGTGGCTCGATTTCCGCGATCGTCAGGCGCTTGACGTTTGGATCGACGGACACCGCTCCG
>Ga0126377_10004397_pt1 | contig 10259 bp, 7 predicted proteins | sample PanSoiMetPlot_22_FD_92647 | JGI IMG/M metagenome (GOLD analysis project Ga0126377, IMG submission 92647) | Tropical forest soil microbial communities from Panama - MetaG Plot_22 | ecosystem: Environmental > Terrestrial > Soil > Tropical forest > Bulk soil | place: Panama | collected 2016-02-17 | reverse complement strand
TCCTGGGGGATAGGAAGAAGAAAGCGCGTTTCGCGAGGGGCGCCGAAGGCCGCCCGAACCCGGTAGCGGCGACGGTGGAAGGCGCTCCTGCAGTCACGTCGCAAAATCCGGATTATGGATCCGGCGGACCTACCACAGACCGGCCCACACACGGTCGAAGGCCGCAACGAAAGGTGTGCCAGCCCCAGCGCGTGGCAGCGCCGGGCTGCCGGGGTCCGCCCCGTAGCGATCGAAGTCAGAGCGACCGGATAGAGGGACACGGCTGGCAGCTAGAAGATCGCCCACAGTTCGTCGTCGAGGTAGATCGACTTCTTGGTGGTGCCGGCCCAGAGGAACGCGCGCCGCTGCACGGTGCCGTCCGGGTAGTGCAGCTCGATGGCGCTGCCGTCCAGCCGATAGGTGCCCAGCTTCGGCTGTCTCTTCCTCGACCCGCTCGCGCCGGGGTAGGGGGCGATGAGCGTGGTGGTCTTGCCGTCGGAAAACCGGCCGCCGGGAAGGAAGGTGAGCGTCCGGTCGCTCACGATCGACGTGCGGGCCGCCGCAGTGCTGGTGATCCTGCGAAAGGCTCCGCGCAGCTCGTCGCCCTTGCGCGCGGGGTAGAGGCGTTGTTCCCAATTGACTGCGGTCCATCCCTTCTTCTCGACGAACCGCTCGAACTTCTTGCCCCGCCTGCGCCACTTGCCCCAGCGGTGGGGGTGGGCCTGCTTGTGCGCGGCGACGTTCATGTCGCCGGGAGGCAGGTCGATGCTCTCGCAGTACTCGCCGTTCTTCAGCAACATGACGGGCACGTACGTGGGCGAGACGGTCAAGGTCAAGGGCGCCACGCTCATCCTCCTCTCCGCAGCGAACATCTCGATCTCCGACGGCCTGATGCCCGCACCCGGAGCCGTGCGGTAGGCGGCCTGGCGGTCCTTGCGTGACCCACGGTCCTCGCGCGACTCACGCTCCTCGCGCGTGCCGTCCGCCGCGCGCGAAGGCCAGCTCCGCATGATCTTCACGGCCGTGTCCACGTAAGCGTCCATGACCTCTCGGTGGGAGCTCACGATGCGATAGACCTCGAATCGATCGGTCGTGCCGACCCCGCCGAAGTAGACGGCGACGATCCCCCGTCCGGCCTCGTCCCTGATGGCGAGAGTCTGCCGGAGGACGCCGTTGCGCAGCGTCTCGATCGGCTGCTCCTTGAGCGGCGTGCCGAGACGTGCGGTGTACTGCGCCACTCGCCGGACGAACCAGGCCGCGTACAGCGTCCTGGTCCAGGACGTCGGCGCGAAGGGCATGCTGCTCGTGCCGGCGAGAACCCGGGTGGAGCGAGAGGCGGGCGCGATGGCCAGGCTGCCGCGCCGGCTGCGACCGCCGGTCCGCGCGCGTGGCGTTCTCGCCGGCGAACGGCGGGACAACGTGACTCTGCTGATCGTCCACGACATCCTCCCGATCTCGCGTCCCGAGCCGGAGCACCTCGCCTCGGTGGGCGACCTGGTCGCGCACCCGGCGCGCTGGGCCGGCAAGTATGTCGAGGTCGAGGCGACTCACCGGGCCGGCTTCGAGTCCTCGTATCTCGGCCTATCAGCGCAGCGGGTCTGGCTCGGCCTCTATCCCGACGCCGAGGTCCGCTGTCTGCCGAAGGAATACGACCACCTCGCACGCGGCGACACGTTCGAGCACCGTGTGCGCGTGCGCGGCTACGCCTACACGAAGGGGTCCTACGGCCACCTGGGCCGTTCGCAGGCGCTGATCGTGGCGACTCACCTGACGTACCTCGATCCAGCGCGCGAGGATTGTCGGTAGACCGATGACCGGAGAACGACGTGAGGATCGACGTCGCCACCAGCGGGATCTGGCAGCTCTCCAGCGTCCTGTCCGACGCGGGCGAGTGCCTGATCGTGGACGCTGGCTGCTTTCCGCGCGCTCGAGGTCTGGCTGCCATCCGCGCCTGGCGTTCCCCGAGGTGGCCCTGCCTGTGTCTCCCCCGGCGACCCTTCAGGCCAGGCTAGACTCCTCGCGAGGATGAAGAACGTGTCCTTCAAGCGTGGAGCGATCGTGGGGCGACCGGCGCGGTGGGTCGCGAGCTGCTGCGGTGCCTCGAAGACCTGAGCTTTCCGCTCGGCGAGGTACGGCTTCTGTCCTCCGCCCGATCCAGAGGGCAGACCGTGAGCTTTCGCGGCGAGTCCGTGGTCGTCCAGGAGCTGGGAGAGGACTCTTTCGCCGGCTGCGACCTCGCGCTCTTCGCGGCGAGCTCCGAGGTCGCGCGCACTTTCGCGCCCCTCGCGGTGCGCGCGGGCGCGCTGGTCATCGACAACTCATCCGAGTTCCGCATGCGCGCGGCCGTGCCGCTCGTCGTCCCCGAGATCAACCCCGAGGCGGCCTTCCGGCACAGCGGGATGAGGATCCTCCGAAAGTCCCATCCGAAGACAGCGCTATGCGGCGGCCTCCTTCGGTTTGAGTTCCAATGGGTAGCCGAGATCGCGTAAGCGGCGGAGGTGATAACGCGTGAGCCGATCGTGCTGGAGTGTGTCGAAGTGGCGCGGGCCGAGATCGCGGTACGGGGTTCCGTCGCGCAGGACGTGGTAGGCGGCGACCAAGATGCTATGGGCCACGGCCACGGTGGCTCGTTTGCCGCCGCGGCGCCGTGCGACGTGGTGGTACTGCGCGCGAAAGTAGCAGTCCTTCTTGCGAACGGCTCCCTTGGCACACTCCACCAGCGCGGTTCGAAGCCACCGATTGCCCTTGGGTGTGGTGCCGCTCCGGCGTTTGCCGGCGCTCTCGTTGTTGCCGGGGCAGATGCCCGTCCATGATGCCGCGTGCGCCGCGGTCGGGAAGCGGTTCATGTCCACCCCGAGTTCCGCCACGATCTGCTCGGCAGCCCGACGCCCGACACCCGGGATGGTGTCCAGCTGCTCAATCGCCTTGGCGAAAGGGCGCATCGTCTCCTCGATGCGTCGATCGTACTCGGCGATCTGCTCGCCCAGGAAATCCACGTGTCGCAGGACCTGGCGCAGGAGGAACCCGTGGTGCTCGGTGAACCGCCCGGCCAATGCATCCCGCAACGCCTCGCGCTTCTTGCGGAGGTTTCGCTTCGCCAGTTCCGCCATCCGTGCGGTGTCGCGCTCCCCCGCGATCATGGCCTCGATCATCGCCCGTCCCGACACCCCCAGCACGTCGGTGGCCACATCCCCCAGCTTGATATTGGCTGTCTCCAAGATCTTCTGCACCCGGTTGGCCTCCCGGGCCCGCTCTTCGATCAAGATCTTCCGGTAGCGGGTCAGCTCGCGCAGCTCCCGCATCGGCGCTTCGGGTACGAAGCTCTTACGCAAGAGCCCGTGCTCCAGTAGCTGCGCGATCCATTCGCAGTCCTTCACGTCCGTCTTGCGACCCGGCACCATCTTGACGTGCCGCGCGTTGACCAGCAGCAGCTCGAAGCTCCCTTCCAGGATGTGCCACACCGGTCGCCAGTAAACGCCCGTGGACGCCATCGCCACATGCGTGCACCGTGCCGACGTCAACCAGGCCGACAGCTCGAGCAGCTCGCGCGTCATCGTCCCGAACGTCCGCACGGCTCCTCGGCGCTCGCCCTTGGGCCCTCGCATCCGCAGACACGCCGTCACGCTGCGCTTGTGCACGTCCAGCCCGCAGCAGACCTCGTAGATGACATCCATCGTGCGCCTCCATCGATGTGTGCGTCGGCGAGGCGCCCATGCCTTGCGAGTATCCTCCGTGTGCTGCTCGCTCACGCGAGCGCGCCAATCTGGGGTGCCGAGCGGGCGCCCGGGTCACGATAGGCTCGAGCTCGGCGGCACCAATCCTCCTCCGACCTCACGCCGACGCCACGCCCGCAAGCCTGGCCACTTTCATCCTCTGCGGGTGGACCGACGGTCCATGCGGCGATAGGAAGAAGAAAGCGCGTTTCGCGAGGGGCGCCGAAGGCCGCCCGAACCCGGTAGCGGCGACGGTGGAAGGCGCTCCTGCAGTCACGTCGCAGAATCCGGATGATGGATCCGGCGAACCTGCCACAGACCGGCCCACACACGGTCGAAGGCCGCAACGGAAGGTGTGCCAGCCCCAGCGCGTGGTAGCGCCGGGCTGCCGGGTCCGCCCCCGTAGCGGAAACAAAGGGCGTGGGCGGATTCGCATCACATGCGTCAGGCGCCAGCGGTCTTCGGCGGGGCGCGGGCGGGGTCGCGTATGCCGCGGGGCCCGAGACAGCGCAGGAACGCATGGGCTACATCGGCCTGAGTGATTGCGGCAACGATCCGACGACGAGCGCCACAGCGGTCACAAAGGAAGATGTCGATGGCAAAGACCTTCTTCAGGACATCGGCCCATCGTCTGCGACATGAGCGGAGATGCCAGCGCGGTTCCCAGGATCGAGTGCTTCTTGACCACTTTCATCACAGACCTCCTGTGGTGCCCATCAGGGCTCCGAGGTCATGTCGGACAGGCCCAGGATCTGTTGCGGAGAAATCGCCCGGCGTGTCGAGGGACCACTTCCGCGAGATCGCGGCGGCGATCCCGGTGAACGGGACGCGTCATGATCCGGGCCTTTGACGGGCCCGTCGCGTTGTGAGCAATCGTGGCTGTTCCGGAGGTCAGCGAGGCAGCCGGGCAGGCGCCGGATCGCCGGGACTCGTCAGCGCAGCAGCGAGCGGCCCGCCGGGTCGATGATGCCCTCGTAGATCTCGCTCACAGCAATCGCGCGGGCGAGGGTCGGCAGGTCAAACGATTCCCCATCGCGGTACATGTCGGGTTCGGCGGGCCATTCGCCGCGCTGCTTGCGGCGATAGACTCGCACGCGACGCTCGTCCTGCGCGACCACCACGTACGCCTGCAACGAGCCGAGCGACTGGAAGTCGAGTCGCTTGTCGCCCTCATCATCGCCTTCGCTGCTGGGCGATAGCACCTCGAAGACGACACGCGGGTTGGTCGTGGCCTGCGGGTCGTGGGGCGGGTGCTCCGGCGGTCCGCAAATGATCGACCCATCGCTGTACCGTCCGCGCTGTGTCGCCCCGACCCAGAACCGCTGGTCGGGCGAATAGGAGCGACATTCGCCCGCCAGGCGGATGACACACAGCGCGGCGAGCTTGTTCGTGATGGCGTTGTGCTCGTCGGAACCTCCAGCCATCGCGACGATCACACCATCGATGTACTCGTGACGAATCGGGCTGTGACGCTCGACCGCGAGGTAGTCCGGGTACGTAGCACGTCGATCCAGACGGAGCGTGGCCCTCACGACAGGAGCGTACGCCAGGGGCGTGAAGGCGTCCACGTCGTGATACTGGGGCGGTACTTCGGCGCCCGCGAGCCCCGCCTTCAGGGCGGACGCCGGAGCGGTTCACGATTTCATGGCCAGGGGCGGATCGCCCTCCACGACCTGCGCCACCAGGCGGGGTGGCTCGCCCGGTCCCCACATCTTCGCCCGATGGATGACGCGGTAGGCGAGCGGGCCGCCGTCGGGGCGCTCGCTGCGTTCGATCGGGCGCGGGATGCACACGAACTCGGTCTCCATCTGGTCTGCGCTGACCCGCACGGTCGCGTAGCCGTGCCCGCCGAGGTCGGCGAACGAGAGGTGTGGCGCCACGTCCGGGTTGCTCTGCGCGAGCGCCTGCTGGACGTCGCCGGTCTTCTGCAGGGTCAGCGACGCGCGCACCCCGTGGAGGATGGTCATGTTGATCGCGGGCGCGACGGTGCCGTCGGGGTTGTCGTGGAGGTACAGCGCGCGCAGAGGGTCCTCGCGCGGGACGCCGTACTCGGCCGACTCGAACAGGCCGGGCGCGGAGATCGAGCCGGTGACGAACTCGACGCCGAGCGGCTCGAACGACTCGGGCGGCAGGCTCTTCGACACCCGGCCGGCCCAGAAGGAGTGCTTGTCGCCGGCCACGATGGCGAGCCCGGCGATCTTCGCGTCGCGCACGACGTCCAGGATCTCCCCCCGCTCGACGAAGTAGCTGCCGTTGAACATGGCGTAGCCCTGTCCCGGCCAGCGGGGCCCGAGGCCCTCGGGCAGGTTCTGGTAGTCGCTGCGCCAGTCCAGCGTGCCTTGCGAGAGCCCCCAGATCTTCCAGGTCGCCTTTGACTGGCGCAGCCGGTCGAGGAACCAGGCCTTCTGCTCGCGGCCGAGCGAGGACTGCGGCGGCGCGTTCACGGCCGGGTTGGGGACCTCGCGCCCGCCGTAGCGGAGGGTGGCCGGCGGGTGGCCGCCGCGATAGGCCCGCCCCGAGTCGAGCATCTCGATCGCCTCCTGCGGCACCGCCCAGCGGAACTCGCTCGGGATGAAGGGCTCGGCGCCGCTGGGCTGCTCGGACCGGAAGGAGTGGATGTCGGTGATGATGAGGTCGATGTGCCGGCCGAAGCGGAGGGTGCGATAGACCTTCAGGCTGCGCACCGCGGCGAGGTTGTCGGGATCGAGGCCCAGGCCGAGCTCGTCGCGCTCGCCCAGCGGCCTGTTCTCGACGCGCGGCGCCACGAAGCGATCGAGCGACGTGGTGCCCGGCATGGAGACCCGGGCGGGCTGAAATTCGAACCAGGCCTGGTTGGCGGCCACCCGCAGCTTCTGGGCCGGGCGCACCTTGCCGTCGAACACCTGCTGGCTCTGAAAGCCCTGCCAGGAGAACTCGTGGTTGTCCCACACGCAGACGAACGGCCAGCGCGCGCGCGCGTCCTGCAGGTCGGGATCCTCCAGGTAGGCGCGGTACGTGGTCCGGTAGTCCTCGAGCGTGGTCGGGACGTGCAGGTCGCCGATCTTCTCGCCGTTCGGCAGGCGGTAGACGTCGCGCAGCTTGCGCGCGTAGCGCCCTTCCGGCTTGTCCTCCGGGTACCAGACCAGCTCGTAGATGAAGTCGCCCAGGTGGAGGACGAAGGCGAGCTGCTCGGCGCGCGGGCGCCGCTCGTCCTCGTAGATCATGCGCCGGTACGCGTTGAACGCGCCCTCGGTGACGCTCTGGCAGCTGACGAAGGCGAAGCGGACCGGTCGATCGTCCGAATCGGCGGGCGCGCTCACGGTGCGTCCGACCCGGCTGCCGGAGCCGTGCTCGTCGGTGAAGCGATACCAGTACTCGCGCGCCGGCTCGAGCCCGGCGGCCAGCACGCGGCAGGTCCAGTCCGACTCCGCCGCGATGGCCGCCTCGGCGGTGGCCACGACGTCGGTGAAGTCGCGGTCGCGCGCGACCTCCACCGCCAGCCGGTGGGCCGCGCTGCCGGCGACCGGGGGCCGGCGCGTCCACAGGATCACGCTCTCGGCGTCCGGATCGCCCGACGCCACGCCCTGCGGGAAGTGGTTGCGCTGCTCGCGCCAGGGCCGCACTTGCGGCCGTGCACAACGGCTGCCGTACGCGAGGGTTGCGCCGAGCGCCGCGGCCCTCCTCATGAACTGTCTGCGGGTCATGCGTGACATGGGTCGACACATACCTCCTTGAGCGTCGCCACGTCCTCGAACAAGTTCTAACCTCGGTCGGCCGTGCGCATGTCGGCCGATGGCGAGCGCGTTCGAGCAGACCTCGTCGAGGGCCGGCGCGAGTCGAGATGAGACGTAACCGCCCTGTAACCTGCAACAGCGCGGCGCCGCGCGGCTTCACTGCCAGTGATTGCATTCGGTGACCGTGCAATCGCTCTCGACTACCCTGTTCCTCTCAGTGATTTGGTCCGTCGACATCCACGCGGTGCGTAACATACAGAATACCAGCGGTAATCGCGTCGGCTGAGCCGTGAGCGCAGCCGTGCCCCATCGACGGTCACCGTGGGGAACGACGAGATGGACTGGGTTTCGCCGCGAGTGCCTTCTTGCAGGCCGCCCTGCTCGTGTAGAACGACGGGCCGCTCCCCGGAAATACCTCGATGAAGCTCCGGTTCCTGACCACCCGGTTCAGCGCCGTGAGGTCCTGGGCCACCGGATCTGGCGGGCAGGGGTCGCACGTTTGGCGCTGGCCCATGGAGCTGTAGGCCTGGTGGCCGGGGTCGGGCACCTGGGTGAGGAACGGCGTGCACGAGCGGCAGACCCGCGTCGTGCCGTCGGAGCAGGCCCGCGTCTCCTCGTGGGCCCCGCAGAGCACCACATAGCTCGCCGGGGTCCCGTCGTAGCGGATCACGCCGCGCCCGACCTCGGACAGGAGCGGGTCGGACCCCGGGCTCTCATACCGCATGTCGTCGCCCGCGGAGCGACCATCATGGTCGTTGAAGTCGACCCCGAAGCGCAGGATTGCGTAGTCATCCGCCAGGTCCGGGTTGGCCTCGCGCCCGTCGAGGGATACGCGCGTCACCAGCGAGCCGTCCTCGACGATCACGGGGAGCGGCAGGCATGGCGGCGGCTGCTTCCTGGCCATGCCCAGCGTGAGCCTGGAGGCGAAGAGCGTGAGCTGCCCTTCGTGCATGTTCAGCTTGCTGAAGTCGGCGGTGTCCGGACGAGGCGTGAGCTTGGATAGCTCGGGGACGAGCGACAGCGCCCACGCCCAGCTCTCGTCGGCGGTCTTCCCCGCAAGCGGGTCGTGCGGCGGCGTCGATCCCGGCGGGCTCACCGGCGCGGGCGCCGGCGGTTCCGATGCGGGCTCCGGCGCGAGCGAGTCGGGGGACTCGCGCCGCGCCTCGTCGGGCGTTTGTCGTCCGCTCGCGCAGCCGGCGGCGAAAAGGAGGACCAGCGTGGTTCGTCGCATCGACACTCCACCTCACTACCACGGACCCCTTCGCCGCGCGCGCGTCGGGGCCGAACCCCGGCGCTCAGCAGCCGTAGGCCCGGACGGCGCAGGAGCCTGGCCCCTTCCGCCAGGAAGCTGCTCGGCACCGAGCGCGAGAGTCGCGGCCACCGAACTGGCGTTTCTCTCGTAGGCCTATTTTCAGGCCTATCTGTATCACTGGGACATATCGAGTTGTCACAGTGACACGTGGACGGTCGGTTCACCGGAGCAGGCCGTCCGTCGACGGCCGCGCCACAGCACGGACGCCGCCGCGAGCAGATCCACGGGCATGGAGCGGCCGGCGATCTGGCCTCCTACTTGATGGGCGATGCGCGGTGAGGCGGAGCCCGCGGGCGCCGATGTTGGCGCTGCCGGCGCTCCGCCGTGGCAAGGAGGTACCGGATGTCGATGAAGAGGATGCAGCGGGCCACCATCCTTCTGGGTCTGGCCGCGCTCTCTGCGCCGGCGACAGGATGCGCGCTCGATGGCGCGGCCGAGTCCGACCCAGATCTCGAGGTCAGCGAGGGCAACGGCGGGCGCGCCATCGAGAGCCCGCCCCTCTCGCCGATCCTGACGTCGATCGAGACCGCGCGGGCGATCGACCGCGCCCGCCAGCGCGATGGCGGCAAACCGGATCGCGGCGCCCGCGCCGGGTCGGCGGGCCGCGCCGCCGCCGCGCCCATGGGCGGCGGCCCGATCACCGTCCAGGGCCGCGTGCTGCAGCTGCCCGGATCCAAGGCGTCGTTCCTCCCGGTGGCCATCATCGGACAGGGTGCGGCCCTGGCCGACGCCAACGGCAACTTCACCATTCCCAACGTCACGACGCCGTACGACGTCGTCATCGGCTACCACGACGCCAGCGGCACGAGCATGGTCCTCTACCAGGGCCTGACCCGTGCGGACCCGCGCCTCATCGCCTTCGTTCGCACCGACCGGTCCGCCATGGTGGCGGGCACGGTGTCGGGCGGGGCCGGCTATCCCTTGCCTCCCGACCACGAGACGATGATGTCGCTCAGCACCGACCACGGCTCCGGGGCCGGCGGCGCGGCGGCCGACCCGACCACGGGCGACTACGACCTCTTCGCCGACTGGACGTTCGCCCGCACCACGACTGCGCATCTCACCGCCGTGCAGTACGAGGTGGACGGCTCCGGCCTGCTCAGCAACGCCACCGGCGCGGCCGCCATGAACTTCCCGATCAGCAACGGAGCCGCGGTGGTGATGCCGGTGGCGCTCCCCCCGGCGATGACGACGACGATCGAGGGGAGCTACACCTATCCCGCCGGCTACACCTTCGGCGGCAAGGGGATGTACGTCGAGTCGCCGAGCTTCGGCCTCCTCGGCCTGCCGGCCAGCCCGGTCGATAGCGGCCTCTTCTCGCTGAACGCGCCGGTTGTCGCCGGGCGCTCCAGCATGCTGGCGATCCTGGCCCTCTCACCGCTGGACAGCTCCACCTACGTCCTGGCCCGGGACATTCCGCCCGGCACGGTCGATCTCGATCTCGAGGTCCCGGAGGCGGTCCACACGCTCTTCCCGTTCGACGGATCCACCGGCGTCACCTACACCACGCCCTTCATGACCACGGATTTCACCGTGGGCGTC
>Ga0126377_10004396_pt1 | contig 10259 bp, 9 predicted proteins | sample PanSoiMetPlot_22_FD_92647 | JGI IMG/M metagenome (GOLD analysis project Ga0126377, IMG submission 92647) | Tropical forest soil microbial communities from Panama - MetaG Plot_22 | ecosystem: Environmental > Terrestrial > Soil > Tropical forest > Bulk soil | place: Panama | collected 2016-02-17 | reverse complement strand
CCGCACATGCCGGGCGTGGATGAAGTGACGATAGTCGCCGGAGCGCTGGTGGGCGCGAGCCTCGGGTTTCTCTGGTTCAACGCGCCGCAGGCCGAGGTCTTTATGGGGGACGTCGGAAGTTTAGGGATCGGCGGGGCGCTGGGAACGATCAGCGTGATCATCAAACAGGAGTTGGTCCTGCCGATCCTCGGTGGTGTTTTCGTGATCGAAGCTCTGTCGGTCATTATCCAGGTGGGTTCATTCAAGATCAGGGGAAAACGAGTCTTCAAGATGTCGCCCCTGCACCATCACTTCGAATTGCAGGGATGGAAAGAGCCCAAGATCGTTTTCCGATTCTTGATCCTCGCGATCCTTTTTGCATTGTTGAGCCTGTCAACTTTGAAATTGAGGTAAGAGTAGGGAGTGGGGAATAAGTAAATATTGATTATTCTTCTCCCCCACTCCCTACTCCCCAAAGCATAAATGCTGTTTGCCGGTCAAAAAGTACTGGTCGTCGGGTTAGCGCGTTCCGGCGTTGCGGCAGCGGAGTTTTTGGCGCGGCGCGGCGCTCAGGTCGTGATCAATGACGCGAAACCCGAAAATGAACTGGTTGATGCCGGGCGTTTACGGGCGCAGGGGATTGAGATTGTTGCCGGATCGCATCCGCCGGAACTTTTCGAGAAGGCAGAGCTGATTGTCGCGAGTCCGGGTGTTCCCCTCACTATTGATGGATTCAGGAAAGCGCACGGGCTGGGAGTTCCGGTGATCGGCGAGGTCGAACTGGCCGCGCGGTTCCTCCGGGGTCGAGTGATCGGGATTAGCGGTTCGAACGGCAAAACGACGACCACGACCCTGATCGCGAGCATGCTCAAAGATGCAGGATTTTTCACTCAGGCCGGGGGAAATATCGGCACGCCGCTCATCTCGCTTGTCGAAACATCTCGTGACGATGGATTTACCGTCGTCGAGTTGAGCAGTTTCCAGCTCGAGGCCGTGCAGCTCCTGAAGCTCTCAGTGGCCGTCCTGCTGAACATTACGCCCGATCATCTGGATCGTTACGAATCGATGGAAGATTACGCGGCTGCCAAGGCGAGGATCTTTAGCAACCAGACAGCGGAGGATTTTGCGGTGCTCAATGCCGATGACACGCGTGTCGCCGGAATGAGTTCGCTGACTGCTGCGCGCCGAATTTTTTTCAGCCGCCGGCACTCGCTCGATGAGGGGCTCTTTCTTCGTGGCGATGCGATCGTCAGCCGGTTCGATGGAGAAGAAGAGTTAATGGTCGCGCGCGCCGATATTCCGTTGAGAGGTGACCATAACCTGGAAAACGTTATGGCAGCCCTGGGTGCCGGACACGTATGCGGCGTCTCCTCTGACTCGATGCGCGCGACTATCCGCGCTTTTCCAGGTGTCGAACATCGATTGGAGTTCGCCGGAGAGATCGGTGGGGTGAAATTCTATAACGATTCAAAGGCGACGAATGTGGACGCAGCTATCAAGTCGCTCGAAGCATTCACCGAGGGTGTCATTGTCCTGCTCGGTGGAAAGGATAAAGGTGGTGATTACCACCCGCTCGCGCCGCTTATTCGCCAACGTTGCCGGCATGTCATCCTGATCGGGGCGGCAGCCGACAAAATTGCCGCGGCGCTGGCAAACACGCGACCCCTCCATCGTGCGGGGACGATGAAGGAAGCAGTCGAGCTCGGATTCGGACTGAGTGAACCGGGAAATACCGTACTGCTCGCCCCGGCCTGCGCAAGTTTCGATATGTTCGAGAATTTCGAGCATCGGGGAAGAGTCTTTAAAGAAGCAGTCAGAGGAATGAAAGCAAAATTTTGATATTTGAGATAGGCGGATGACCAGGCGAACACGCAAAAACTTGTTGGAGATTATCGAGGCTCTGCGCTGGGACCTATGGATCGCGGTCACCACAATCGGCCTGGTCTTCTTCGGTGTGGTCATGGTCTATAGCGCCTCTTCCGCGACAAGGAAGCCGCTCGGATTTTTGTTCTCTCAACTCGGCTGGGCGGTAATCGGTCTGATCCTCATGGGCTACATCCGGCGAATTGATTATCACCGCTATGCGAATCCCGGGTTCGTCTATGGATTTCTCGGGGTCTGCATCTTTCTGCTGACGCTGGTCTTTTTCTTTCCGCCGATCAACGGAGCGCGCCGCTGGCTGACCTTTTATAGTCTCTCGGCACAGCCGTCGGAGATCGCGAAGGTCGCGCTGGTGGTCTTTCTTGCCTGGTTTTTGGCGGAGCGGGAACGCGATGGTGAGCTTGATGATTTCTGGGCGACAGTGGCGCCGGCGAGTGTGGTCATGGGTTTGCTGGCTGTCCTGATACTCAAGGAACCCGATTTTGGGACAACCCTCATGATCGGTGTGATCTTTGTCACCATGTTATTCGTCGGGGGAGTGCCATTTAAGCATTTAATGAAGCTTTCACCGGTTCTCCTGATCGCCGTGATCTACCTGGTAGTCAAGGTCTCGTGGCGCTGGGAGAGGATCAAAATTTTTATGGATCCCGAGCAAGACCCGCTTGGTAAAGGATATCAGGTCTTGCAGTCTTTGATCGCCGTCGGGTCCGGGGGGATGCACGGCCTGGGTTTTGGGCAGAGCAAACAGAAGCTGGCATTTTTACCGGCGCCTCAATCTGATTTCATCTTCGCGGTGATCGCGGAAGAATTAGGGCTGATCGGCGCAGCGACTCTAATCATCGCCTTCGGTTTTTTTCTCTGGCGCGGATTACGAATCGCCCAACGCGCGAAGGATCGTTTAGGTCAGTTGATGGCGATCGGAATCACGACCGGCCTGGTCGTGCAGGCATTTTTTAATATCAGTGTAGCGGTCAGCCTCCTGCCAGCCAAAGGGATCACTTTACCTTTTGTCAGCGCCGGCGGCTCATCGCTGGTTGCTGCTTTGGCAGCTACCGGAATTTTGCTCAATGTCTCGGAGCAGGGAAGATAGAAGAAAGAGGGGAGAGAGTGGGAGAGTGGGAGATAAAGCCACGGGAATATTATGCAAGTATACGGTCAAAAAAATATTGAGAAAGAATTGGGGTTCTCCCGCTCACCTCATTTCTCCGCTCTTTCCCCTCAATCCCGTCTTTCCCCTCTTTCCGCTCTTTCCCCTCTCTCGGTCATCATCGCGGGGGGTGGGACCGGAGGGCACGTTTTTCCGGGGATTGCGATTGCGCAAGAGTTCAAGAGGCGAAACTCGAAAACGCAGGTGCTGTTTGTCGGCACCCACCGCGGATTGGAGAGCCGGATCGTCCCGCAGGAAGGTTTCAAACTTGAGTTACTTGAGGTCGCGGCGCTCAAACGGGTCAGTCTCATGGAAAGAATCAAATCGCTGATGATGTTGCCTAAAAGTATGCTGGCAGCGCGATCGATTATCAAAAAGAATAATCCTGATCTCGTTATCGGGGTTGGAGGTTATGCGTCCGGTCCGGTCGTTCTGGTCGCCTCATTGATGAGCGTGCCGACTCTAGTGGCTGAGCAAAATGCTCTTCCCGGATTCACCAACCGCATACTTTCGCGAGTGATCGATGCTGCCGCCGTCTCATTTCAGGAAGCGAAAGTTTATTTCGGTGCCAAGGCTGAAATTACCGGGAATCCAATCCGTTCGGAATTTTTCACGCTCCCTCTCAAAGACCCGGGTCGTGTCCTCCATGTCTTGATTACCGGGGGCTCACAGGGGGCACGCAAAATAAATGAGGCGATCATTGGAACTTTGCCTCTGATCGCGAACGAAAAAGATCGTTTCAGCTTTACCCATCAAACCGGCGAGCACGATTATGATCGGGTTCTATCGGCTTACCGGGAGTATGGAGTGAGCGGCGAGGTTAAGCCGTTTATCGAACAGATGGTCGCAGAATTTGCGCGCGCCGACCTGGTTATTTGTCGGGCCGGAGCCACGACCGTGGCAGAGCTCGCCGCCGCAGGCAAGCCGGCGATCATGATTCCATTTCCCTTTGCCGCCGATGATCATCAACGCAAAAACGCCGAGGCAGTCGAAAATGCCGGCGCCGGGCGCATGATTTTACAGGCGGAATTAACACCTGAGCGGCTGGCGCAGGAGTTGTTGTGGCTCATCCGTGACCCACAGCAGTTGAAGCGAATGGCTGAAGCAAGCAAAACACTGGCCCGTCCACAGGCTGCGGCAAGCGTGGTCGATCTGGCGATGAGATTATGTACAAGAAATATCAGCACATCCATTTTGTAGGGATCGGCGGCATTGGAATGAGCGGGATCGCCGAAGTCCTGCTCAATCTCGGTTATCGCATCTCAGGTTCGGACCTGCGCAGGTCTCCGATCACCGACCGTTTGGAGAGATTGGGTGCGAGCGTTTTCGAGGGACATCGGACAACGAACATCGAAGGGGTGCAGGTGGTCGTGACCTCGAGTGCCGTGCGGGAAGATAACCCGGAAGTCGTCGAAGCGATGCGCAAACAAATTCCGGTAATCCCGCGCGCGGAAATGCTCGCCGAGCTGATGAGGTTGAAATACGGGATTGCGATTGCCGGTTCGCACGGTAAAACGACCACGACTTCGATGGTCGCCACCGTGCTCGATCGCGCCGGAGTCGACCCGACAATCGTCGTCGGCGGGCGCGTCAACACACTCGGGAGTAACGCCAGACTCGGCCGGGGCGATTTTATGGTGGTGGAAGCCGATGAAAGCGATAAGAGCTTTCTCAAATTATCGCCGACCATCGCAGTCGTGACGAACATCGACCTGGAGCATCTCGATTATTACAAGGACATTGAGGAAATACGCTCCTGTTTTCTGCAATTCGTCAACAAGGTACCGTTTTACGGCTCGGTGATCATCTGTCTGGACGACCCGAACATTCAGTTGATCATCCCGCAGATGACCAGACGCATGATCACTTATGGGATGCGCGCGCACGCCGAAGTATCGGCGAGCGATGTCCAGATCTCGCGGGACAATTTCAGCTCGGACTTCAATGTTCGCCGTAAAGGCGAAGACCTGGGCCGGATCAAACTGCTGGTTCCGGGGGAGCATAATGTCTGCAATGCGCTTGCAGCAGTGGCCGTGGGATTGGACCTGGAAATCGATTTTCCGGTGATCGCCGCAGGTCTTGAATCCTTTCGCGGAACTGAACGGCGATTTCAGGTCAAAGGATTGGTGGAAGGCGATAACGGTGGAATTCTGGTGGTTGACGATTACGGGCATCATCCGACCGAAATCCGCGCGACGCTGGCAGCGGCGAAAATGAGCGGAAGAAGGCTGGTCGTCCTCTTTCAACCGCATCGTTATACGCGAACAGCAGCGCTCGAAGAGGATTTCGCGCGGTCATTCTACGATGCCGATCTCGTTTTGATCGCCGATATCTATTCGGCAAATGAGGAGCCGATTCCGGGGATAACATCGGATGCGCTGGCTGATAAGATCGAGAAATTCGGGCATCACAACGTGCGTTATATCGGCGGGGTGGAACAGGGCAAAGACGCTTTGCTAGAGATAGTTTCTTCCGGCGATCTGGTCATGACACTGGGGGCGGGGAATGTCTGGCGAGCCGGAGAGGAATTTTTGGAGGCAGTTCGTAAACGGTGAATTGAAATTGTTTTCGGGTAATTGCATTTTCCATTTGTCATCGGATAACTGGCATTTGTCAGCGCCCGGGAAATTTCCAGATGCGTAAAAAAGCTACAGGCCAATCAGAAGGGAATCCTCCGGAGCCGGCAGATCGCAATCGCCGTACGAGCAAACATCGGGCGCCGCAGCGACAGGGGGAGCCACCGCAAAGGAGGCCGAAGCCTGGAATTGAGACGCAATCGTCCGCGCGACAGACCTCAGCGCCGCCGCCCCGTGTGGGGGCGGATTTTTTCTCGCGCCGGGCGGTTCGATTCGGAGGCGCATTCGTGGTGATGGTGTTAATCACTGTCGGGATGATCGTGGTTTACAACTTTATGACCGGCTCACGATTTTTCGAGCTGCGCCAGATCGACGTCTATGGCAATTCGCTCGTCTCGGAAGCGGAGATCACCCAGATCGTCAGATCGATCGCGCAACGTAAGGTCTTGCGCGCTGATATCACACAGATTCGCAATGAACTGAAGAAGAATGAATTGATCAAGGATGTCGAGATCGCTCGTGTCCTTCCCGATATGATGCGGGTCATCATCAAGGAGCGCACACCGTACGCTCTGGCGCGCCGGCGGGACGGAGCGGTGGTCTGCGTCGACACCGACGGCTCATTGTTTGGGAACAGGTCGCTTTTTAAAGCTACTCCCGCGCCACCGCTGATCAGTGGCCTGAAGGAAGACCATGCTGAGAGCGCATCGGAGCTCAATCGCCAGCGCCTCAAGGTCTACGACAAATTGATGGGTGAATTAAACGGATCGCTGCCACCGCTCTCCCCGCGGATTGAAGAGATAAACTTCGACGATGATCAGGGCGCGCGTGTCATTCTGGCCGATAGCAGAATCGTCGTGGTCCTGGGGTATGAGGATTTCCGCATGCGCCTGAACGCCGCGCTCGATCTCCTCGACGCAGTGCGGCGTAATGATGCGGAAGCTCTCAACGTCCTCCGGATTGGTGACGCAGAGAAGCTCTTAAGTGGCGCGAAAATCGCCTATCTTAACGCAACGATTCCTAATCGTGTGGTTGTGGGATTGGAAGAGTAAGGATGAAATATAAAATATTTATCCCTCTCTTGAGGAATAACAATGTCAAGACTTAATTCTCCAATAGTTGGACTGGACATCGGCACGACAAGCGTGCGCGTTGTCGTGGCCGAGTTGATCGAAGGCGAGCTCGAGGTTGTGGGCATCGGCGAGGCTGAATCGCGGGGTTTGCGCAAGGGCGTGATCAGTAAACCGGAGCTGGCGGTCGATGCTATTAAACGAGCGGTCGAGGCAGCCGAACGAATGTCAGGCCTGAGCGTCCACAATCTCTATGTCGGTCTCGCCGGTTCACATATCAAGGGGGAGAACTCACAGGGAATGATCGCTATTCCGGGACGCCATCGCGAGGTCACCCGCGAAGACATCAAGCGCGCAATCGACACCGCCTGCGCGATCTCCTTCCCTTCTGGCCGCGAGGTTGCCGATGTTCTGCCACAGGAGTATACGGTCGACGATCAGGATGGAATCGACGATCCGCTGGGAATGCTCGGATCGCGGCTCTCGGTCTCCGTCCACATTGTCACCAGCCCGGTTGCCGCCAAACAGAACGTCATTACCAGCGTTAACCGCGCCGGATTTCATGTGATCGATGTCTGTCTCTCACAGCTCGCCGCCGCGGAAGCAGTGCTGACAGATGACGATCGTGAATATGGCTCAGCGGTTGTCAATATCGGGGGTGAAACGACGAGTCTCGCGATCTACCAGCGCGGGTCCGTCTGGCATACTGCGGTCTTTCCCCTCGGCGGCAGCCATTTCACTAACGATATCGCGGTCGGTCTGCGTACGCCGATTCCGGAAGCCGAGCGAATCAAACGCGAAGATGGATGTGCATCGCGTTCGATCTTGACTCCGGAAGAAGCTGCGCAATTGATCGAGGTCCCGAGCGTCGGCGGGCGTGCCCCCCGCGCCGTCTCGCGGCAGATTCTCTGTGACATTCTCGAACCTCGCGCAGAGGAAATTCTTTCCCACGTTCAGGAAGAGATCCGGCAGGAAGGATTCGATCGCCAACTCTCGAGCGGGATCGTCCTGACCGGCGGTGGCGCTATGCTCGATGGATTGATCGAGGTCGCCGAGCAGGTCTTCAATGCCCCGGTGCGCATCGGGGCCCCGAACCTCTTCCAACCACTGGCCGAAGATGCGGCATCTCCAACATTCGCCGCTGCCGTCGGCCTTGTTTTATTCGGCTCCAGATCTGATCTCGGGATCAACGGAAGTAGCCGAACTAATAATCGCCGTGTCCCGGCTCCTCCGATCAAAGAGCGTGTCAAATCGTTCTTTGGAATCAGACGTTAATTTATGGAGTATACCCAGCGGATAGTATTATTTGCGATTCAATATATTGTGTTAAAATAGCGTATCAGATACCAGATGATGCGTATTTCAACATAAAACCTCAGAGTTCTGGTTTTTGCAGTGCTGGCGCATTGCGGGAGGCGCAGGATGACAATAGATGATCACAATGGTCTGAATTTTACCTACGATGATGAACCGCCAAGTGCAGGGGCACGAATCAAAGTGATCGGCATCGGCGGTGGAGGAGGGAATGCGGTCAATCATATGATTGAGGCGCAAATCGATGGAGTAGAGTTTCTGGTGGCGAATACCGATCTCCAGGCACTCAAACGATCGCACGCGCCCGTGAAAATTCAGATCGGCGCGAAACTAACCAAAGGATTGGGCGCAGGGTCGGACCCGGAGATCGGACGTGATGCGGCGCTCGAAGACACCGAGAAGATTCTCGAGGCGCTCGAAGGTGCCGATATGGTCTTTGTAACCGGCGGACTCGGCGGCGGGACAGGGACTGGGGCCGCGCCGATTATCGCTTCACTCGCGGCAGAGCTCGACGCTTTGACCGTGGCGGTTGTGACCAAGCCTTTCCCGTTTGAAGGGAGACACCGGTTGCGACAGGCGGATAGCGGTCTGGAAGAACTGCGTTCGGTTGTCGACACATTGATCACCATTCCCAATGAACGTCTGCTGCTGGCTGCAGATCGCAAGACTTCGCTCAGGGATGCCTTCAAGATGGCCGATGAGGTATTGCGCCAGGCAGTCCAGGGCATCTCGGATTTAATAACCATTCCGGGATTTATCAACGTCGACTTCGCCGACGTCCGCGCGATCATGAAGGGCATGGGGATAGCGCTCATGGGGACCGGCTATGCGGTGGGAGAGAACCGCGCGATGGATGCCACGCAGCGTGCGATTTCGAGTCCGCTCCTCGAGGAGGCCTCGGTCAACGGCGCTAAAGGTGTGCTTGTCAATATCACCGGAGGGACAGACCTGACGCTCTATGAGTTCGATGAGGCGAACAGGGTGATCCACGATGCAGCCGACCCCGATGCCAATATCATCTGCGGCACGGTGACGGACGAGAGAATGCAGAACGAGATGAAGATCACGGTGATCGCCACCGGCTTCGACCGGCCGAATGAAAAAGTTCATAACATGCCCTTGCGATCGACCATCGTCAGTCCCGGAGGTCATAGCGTTTCCTCACGCAGTTCTTCAACGACGGCAGCGAGTCGCAGCGCTGTCGATCTGGATGTCCCGACATTTATGCGCAGGAAGGCGGACTGATTTAGCTTTTGCCTTTTGATTTTTCCTGCTCGATAAGGTAGCATTGTGTCATCAACGAGCAACAGTATTGAGTTGTAATCGACGGGGTGCTTAGAAATGAGTGCCCGTGCTGATTCCCGTCAGGTTCCTCCGTTGATCTCCGTGGGGAAGTATTCATATCAGTGTGCAGTGAGGGCAAATTTGCCTGAGCTCGATCAGTTCTCGTGATTGAGTATTTAAGCTCCTGTAGCTCAGCTTTGACTGCGCAGTAAACCTACGCGAATAATTGTTGAAAACCGGAACTCCCAACTCAATGCTGAGTATTTAAACTGGGCAGAAGGTCAATAGCCCCGAGAATTAATTGAATGGCCTCGAAGGAGGAGATGAAACAGTGAATCGAAAATTAATACGAACTACATTGGCAGAAGTTAAAGAAAGGGAACTACAGGCGCAACATGCACGACGCGCTCCTGAGCCGCCGCCACCTTCTGGGCGCCCGGAGCGTCCGGAACGCCCGGAGCGGTCAGATCGAGGAGATCGCGCGGATCGAGGGGATCGAGGGGATCGCGGGGATCGCGCGGATCAGTCATCGCAAGCTGCGCAGCCGAAGAAGAAAATACCACCGGAACAGACCAATGCTGAAAGCTTCTATTACAAGAAGCAGATGGATTCACACACACCGATGGTCATCGTTTTGCAGGATAATGAACGTCTACTCGGAACCATTGAGTGGTACGACAAAAACAGTATCAAACTTCACCGTCTCGATGGGCCGAATCTTCTCATCCTCAAACACAACATCAAATATATGTTCAAGGATCAAGAAGACCAGCTGGATGGAAAAGAAGATTGATTGCCAGCCGTTCTTCACAAATGCACCGCGAAAAACCCTGCCACGGATAAAGACTGATCTGATGATCTATCGATCAAATCTGTCTTTATCCATGGTGATTTTCGTGTTCCCAATTCAACGCTTGCGCGCGGGCTTACGGGCCACGGTTGCCTTCTTCGTCCCTTTTTTTGCAGCTTTCTTCCCTGCCTTCCTGCTTGCCATTTTGACAGTCTTCT
>Ga0126377_10004395_pt1 | contig 10259 bp, 8 predicted proteins | sample PanSoiMetPlot_22_FD_92647 | JGI IMG/M metagenome (GOLD analysis project Ga0126377, IMG submission 92647) | Tropical forest soil microbial communities from Panama - MetaG Plot_22 | ecosystem: Environmental > Terrestrial > Soil > Tropical forest > Bulk soil | place: Panama | collected 2016-02-17 | reverse complement strand
CTCGAGATCTATTTCATCGACGTCGAGGGCGGCCAGTCGACCCTGGTCGTGACACCGCGCGGCGAGACGCTGCTGATCGATACCGGGTACGCAGGCAACGAGGCGCGTGACGCAAAGCGCATCGCCGCTGCTGCGCACGATGCCGGCGTGCGACGGATCGACTACCTGCTCATCACCCACTTCCATTCGGATCACGACGGCGGCGCTCCCGAACTGGCTCAGCTCTTGCCCATCCGCACGTTCGTCGATCACGGTAACGTGCCAGCGGTCGCGGAAGAAACAGTACCGGGCACACTGGCAGCGTTCGACGCCTACGCAGCAGTCCGCAAGACCGGGCATCACATCGAACCGAAACCGGGTGACCGCCTGCCACTGCGAGGCGTCGATGTCAGAGTCGTGAGCTCGGCCGGCGCGACCCTCACTCAAGTGCTTGCCGATGGGGCGGACAACGCCGCCTGCGGGTCAGTCCGTCCGCCCGGCGATCCGAACGAGAATCCGCGCTCGACCGGCATCGTGCTCACTTTCGATCAGTTCCGATTCCTGGATGTGGGCGATCTCACCGGACAGCCGCTGTTCAACCTGGCCTGTCCGCGCAACATGATCGGTGCAGTGGACGTGTACCTGGTCGCGCATCACGGCGGCGCTGACGCTGCCGACCCCGCCACGTTTGCGGCGTTCAAACCGCGGGTTGCGCTCCTCAACAACGGAGCGAAGAAAGGTGGCGCACCGGAAATGTTCCAGTCCCTTCACCAGCTATCCGGTACGGATGTGTGGCAATTGCATCGCTCCAACGCGGCCGGCGACAGTAATTTCGATGCCGCACGCATCGCCAACATCGATGAAAGCACCGAACACTGGATCCGGGTGAGCGCCAGCAGCGACGGCTCCTTCCGGGTGCTGAACGGCCGCACGGGTGAATGGTTGAGCTACCCGGCACGATAAGCGTATTCAAGCTGCTCGCACTCTCTGCCAGTCACCAGTCACTTCTTTCTGTTGTCTGCTTTCAGCGTCGGGTCCTGACACTGCGCTTGCGGCGGTCGCAAGGTGACATTCAGTGTCAGTCCCTCCAGCCGCCCATGCAGGGTGCAAGTCATTGATTACACAACAGCTCGAGGCGCTGGCATGGCCGTTGCACTATCCCGGGTGACTCCCGGCAAAGGTGCAGGCGCTCATGGAAAGCAAATGTGAAGTCATCGGTTGGTTGCTCGACGACTCCGACAAGGCCCAGGTGCTGATCCGCGAGAAGAACGGTGAGATCTCGCTGCAGACTGCGGACCTCGACAGTACGTTCGGCCAGTACGCCATCCAGACGGGCGCGTTCCGTCGCGGCAATCCGATCGTCGACCCCGTGACCCGCGAAACGCTCGGTTACGAAATGGAGCGCGTCGCGAACCCGCTGATGGCTCTGGCTGGCTAGAGCCAGAGCTAGCGCACGACGATCGGCAACACTCGCCCGTCGACTTCGCCGGGCGGGATCTTCAGGCCCATCAGGCTGGCCAGCGTCGGCGCAATGTCGACGGTCTCGACGGCCGCAGGTTGCTCGAAACCCGTGATCCCTCGCCACCAGAACAGGATGGGTACGCGCCGGTCGTACTCCCACGCCGATCCGTGTGATGCCGAGTAATCGGTCTCCGGGTTCACCACCCGCGAATAGATACTCACGTACGGTTTGAGAAAGACCAGCAGATCGCCCGAGCGCCCGGGATTGAAACTGGCCTTGGCACGTTCCAGCAGCGTCCATTCATCCGCCGGTCCGGCAGGCGGCGCCGCGGCGATCAGTTCACTGCGTGTGAATACCTTTTCGACCTGCGGATGACTGCTGTACTTGCGCACGGCGGCATCGAGCAGCGCTGCGTATTTTTCCGCCGGCACCGCCGGGCTGAACCAGACATCGCTGGTGAACTCGTTGTCACCGAGAAGAGCAGGTTCACCCAGGCCCAACTCTGCAGTCAGCTCGGCGCCGATCTTCCCGGGCAGCAAGCCCGGATCCAGGCGCTGCGCGGGGACGCCCCGCTGCTGATTGCGCTCTGTGGTATCGATCCCGCCATGATCCGCGGTGAGTGCGACGACGTAGGAAACGCCCGTGCGATCCAGCGCCGTGAGCAAGCGGCCGATGGTCGCATCGAGTGCGAGCTGCTGCGAACACATCTCCGCCCCGGCGGTACCGAAGTAGTGACCGACGTAGTCGGTGCCGGCAAGGCTGATCGCAAGCAGGTCCGTGACATTGCGCTTGCCCAGCTGCAGCTCACTGACTGCTGCGAGCGCTGCATCGACCGTGACGGCATCGAATGCGGGCGTGGTACGCCACCGCCGCGAATTGGGTCCGAAGGACTGCAGCGTGCCGATGGACACCTGCGGCGAGACCTGGAACTGCCGTGAACGTCCGGCACACTGCGGCGGCAGCTTCTGTTGCACCCCATGCGCAAACGACTCGACGCCTGTCTTGTTCACCTTCTCGCTGATGGCGCGTGGAATGCGCGACGCCTGGTCGTCGTAGGTGACGAAGCCGCGATTGGTCCACCACAGCGTCAGGTCGGCGTGGTGACCGCCCAGCATCACCGCTGACCGATCCTTGCCCGAGATCGCCACCACGCGCGACGCCGCGTTGACCGCTTTCAGACGATCACCCAGCGTCGGCACCAGCAACTGCGCGGGCGAGATCGTCTTGCGGCGCGCATCGCTGTCCGCTGCGCCCGGATCCTCCGCGCAATAGACTGCATACGTGGCGTCATCGCCGGCCTTGCGACGCAAGCGCGCGTTCTGCCAGTCGTTGGCAATGATCCCGTTGCGACCGGGGCGCACGCCCGTCAGAACTGTCGAATGACCCGGACAGGTCTCGGTGGCTGCGTGGCTCTGATAGCCGCGCGGAAACACCACTCCGCTCGTGAGCCGCGCCAGGCCATCGCGATACACGGCTCGATACTCGCTGAAGACATCGGCGGAATACTGGTCGACCACGATGGCGACCACCAGTGTCGGATGGGGCGGTTCACCAGCAAGTGCCGGCGTCGCCGCCGCAAGCAGGGCGGACACCAGGACGGACATATGACGCATCTGATACTTCCCGGGTGCAAGAACTGAAATGGATCGAGTGCGGGCTCTCAGAACCGACCCGCCTGGTAATCGAGAACGGCCTGCTGGATTTCTTCGCGCGTATTCATGACGAACGGGCCGTGCGCCACCACCGGTTCGCCAATCGGCCGTGCATGACCGAGCAGCAGCAGCGCGTCGGACGTGGCTGTGACATCGAGGCGCTCTCCCTGGTTGTCGAACTCGAGCAGGTGCCACTCGCGCACTGCCTGGTCATTGATGGTGAGCGCACCGCGGACGACGTACAGGAAGATGTTGTGCGCCGCCGGCACATCGACACTGAAATGCCCGCCGGATGCGCACGCGATGGTGGCCATGGTCTCGCCCCAGAGCGTATCGATGGGGCCGCGATGCGTATCCCATTCACCCGCGATCAGGCTGACCGTCACACGCCCCGAGTCGAGCTGAAACGAGGGGATCTGTTCCTTCTGCAGGCCGACATACTTCGGCGGCGTCATCTTCAGCCGCGACGGCAGGTTGACCCACAATTGCAGGATCTCCAGGGGACCGCCGCTGCGCAGGAATTCCGCAGGCGACAGTTCGGCATGCACGATACCGCGGCCCGCCGTCATCCATTGCACGCCGCCGGCGCGGATGATGCTCTCGTGGCCGCCGCTGTCCGAGTGGGACAGCGAACCCTCGATGATGAACGTCACCGTCTCGAAGCCCCGGTGCGGATGCGGGCCGAACGGCAGCCCGCGGTTGCCCGGCGGGTAGACCTGCGGCCCGTGATGATTGAGGAACAGGAACGGATCGATCTGCGGCACCGCCGGCCCGGGCAATGGCCGGCGCGTCGTCAGATCAGCAATGTCGTCCCGCCGCGCAGGGTGCTGCGCCTTGAGGGTTCTGCGCGTCATCGAGAATCCCGGAAGCCCGAAGGAATGCGCATGTTATAGAGCGCATTGCGGCCTTGGAATGGCTGTCTGCAGGTCGATGCAGGCCGACGAGCGACTTCGATCGAGCCGCGTTGCGGAAATGAGGAAGTGTCGCCAGCAACGTCGCGGGCGAAGCCTCGCGGCGCTACTGATAGCTCTGCAACGGCTGCGTGAGATTTTCCGTCGCGTCGAGCGTGCGACCGTCGATCTCGTCGGCCACCTGGTCGCACCAGCGGATCTGGGAATTCTTCGGCTGCGTCGCAATCGTCGCCAGCGACTGCCGGGTCTCCTGCTTCACGCTCGCAGCAATGCGGTGCTGCCGGGGCAGATCGAAGTCCGCGAACGCACGTCGCATCTGCCTGAGAGCGCCGGCATTGCGATCGCGCCACTTGCCGCCGGCCTCGCCCAGCCGGGCACCGGATGCAGGCAGCACACTGGCGCAGAATTCCTGGGTCTGGCGCAGCTTGTCTTCCAGCCGCATCACGCCGACGACGGCCGTCTCCACCGGATCCGCGGATGAATCCGTCGGCGCGCCACTCTTTGCATCCGGCGCAGATTTCGCAGTCGCCTTGCCTGCGGCGTGAGCGGCAGCCGGCGTCGCGGCAGGTTCCTTGGTATCGCACTCGGCTGTAGGCGTGTCGGTGTACGTCACGGAGCCGTCCGGAGCGATCACCTTGCAGATCTTCGCCATGGAGGTCGTTGCGAACAGCAACGTCAGGGCGAACAGCAGCAGGGATCTGAAGGACATGGGTCGGACCGCGCAGTCACGCCGCGATGGGGCGGCACGGAATTATGCAGTCAGCCAATACCCGCGTTTTGTGATGCCGGTTCGATTATTGGCTGCCTGCGGCGGCCGATTTGCGGCACGGCAAAGCACGTGTCCGTTGCACCCTGCTGTTACCGGTCACAGCAAGCGTAAAGGGCCGCCCGGGCGGTGGATTTCCCGGCATGCGCACCCGGCATGCCCCTACCCTGCACAACTGGCCAGACACTTCGCCGTGACCGCACAACCGCTTCAGAATCCGCCACCCCAGCGGTACTGCCACGCCACCAGGTACGCGTCGAAATCGGTGCCGGTGCGCGTCGAGATGCCGTTACTGGCCGCGAGCTTGATGGAATGGTGCCGGTTGACCGGAATCGCAAGCGTGAGGCCCAGCCGCCAGTTGTGCAGTTCGTTGTTCTTGCGCACACCGTCGATCGTACTCATGCCGCCGGTGTAGTACGTCGAGTCCAGCGCGATCCACAGGCCTGGCTTGATGTCGTAAACGACGTGCGCCTGCGCGGCGTAGATCGGATCCTGCTCCAGGCGCTGGCCGCGAAAGAACTCATCGTTGGTTTCGTACCAGCAGGCCGCCAGCGAGCCTTCGAGGATCCATGAGCCCATGGCGTGAGAAACACCGATCTCCGGCCGGAAGGACCAGCGGTTGGTGCCGATGTTGAGCAGCCGGTCGGCGTCGTACTGACCGACAGGCACCGTCACCTTGAACGTCGCACCGAAAATCGTGGACTGGCGATAGCGACGGAACTCCTCGAAGTTCAGGGCGGGTGCGCCACTGAAGTTGATCGAGAAGGCCAGCGTGGGATCGGCAAAGCCCGTGACGTTGCGCTGCTGATATTCGCCGTTCACCAGGCCCTGGGCATCGAGCGCTGCATAGGGCGCGACGATGGCGAACTTGCCCGAGCGGCCGGCAATGCCAAGCGTGTGCGCGAATCCGAACACACCAACGTCCACCATGGCGCTGGCGCCCTCGACCGGCACGGATGGATCAAACAGCAGGTTGCCTTCGCTGTGGCCATAGCCGGCGATCAGGAAGTTCATGCCGACGGGGGCGTTGGAGTAGGCGCGCGGTTCGAGATCCTGCGCATGCGCGGCACCGCACAGCGCCAGGATTGCCAGCAGGCCGGGATACAGGGGCCGCATAGAGGCCTGTCACGCCACGAATCATCGATCTCCGATAGCCGCTTCCCGCTTCCAGTTCTGATCCGGGTTGAACTTGTCGATGGCCATGGCGACCTTCGGTGTCTCCGGACCCAGGTCCCTGGAGAAGACGACGCCGTCATGATTGACGATGAAGCTCATGACGCCCGTGCTGCCGTACTCGGCCGGAACGGCAATGAGCGCGAAGCCGCCGAGCATCTGGTCGCGCACCATGTAGTCGTACGCACCGCCCATCGCGTTCGGGCCCTGCGCGGTCAGCAGTCGATACAAGTAGCCATGGAAAGGCGTGTCCTTCACGGGCGCGTTCTGGAAATAGCCTTCGCTGCGCGCGGCGGCGAATGCAGCGCCGAGCGGGCTCGGCTCTTCATTGCCCGTCGTCGGCCAGTACAGACCGTCCTTCTGGCCCTTGCTGCTCACCAGCTTCTGCGCGAAGTGCATCAGTGGATCCTGCTGCGGATTGCGCATGTAGTACTCGCGCTGGGCATCGACGAACGCGAGAGCCGACTGGATCGTGTCGAGCTCGTTCCTGCCAATGCGACGATTGACGATCTCGTCCGTGCCGGCGCCGCTGTCGAAGCGCCAGCGACCGTTGTTCTGCACCAGCGGGAACGGGAACGGCCACGGATCCGCGCCGACGTTCAGAATCGTGGCGCCCTCCGCGTTGTTCTCGAACGCATGCGTCGCCTCGAACTCGTGGACGAAGCGCTCGCGGCCATTCTTGTCCTGCACCGGATCGCCTGACTCGATCACCGGCGCGGCCTCGGCGCCAAGGATCCGGAGCAGCGCCCGCGTGTCATCGGCCCGTGCCGCTGCAACCAGCGCCTGCACGGCCTCCTCGGCCGAGGCGAAATCCTTCTGGCGGGGCGTGCGATTGCAGGCGGTCTGCGCGATCGCTGCGACAATGATCAACAGGACTGCCAGTGTGCGCATCTCACACCTCCTCAACGCCGCCGGCCGCCGCCGCCACGCGACATGCCAGCGGATGATCGGCTGGACATTCCGCGGCTGCTGCTGGCACGCGTGCTTGCGCCACTGCCGACGCCACTGAATGCATCGGACGATCGCGAGCGCGAGGACGAACTCAAGTCGCGGCTTTGCGCCCCGCCGAAATCACGGCTCTGCGATTGACCCATGTTGTTGTTCACACGGCTCTGTGAGCCGCCCAGGTCGCGGCTCTGCTGGCTGCCCAGGTCACGACTCTCGCGACTCTGATTGCCGCCGAAGTCGCGCGACCCGACCTGGTTGCCGCTCAGGTCGCGCTGGTTCGCGGCGCCCTCGCGCGCAATCTGCTCGCGTCCCTGCTCGGCACGCCCGCGAAACTGGTCGCGGGACTGCACAGATTGCTGACTGCTGCCCCGGCCGTACTTCTGCTGGGTGGCGCTGTCGCGGTAGCCCACGCCCTGGCGGTGCTCCGAATTGTGCTGCCACTTGCCGCTGTTGTTCCCGGAACGGTTGTTGATGTTGGTGTTGCGATTGGTGTTGATCTCGTTGCGGTTGAAGTTGTTGTAGCGATTGACGTCGATGTCGATGTCGCTGTGACCCCAGTTGCAGTTGCCCCAGATCGCACCGCCGACGACCACGCCCATGCTGAAAGAGAAGAACGCCGCGCCAGCCGTGTAGCCCGGCGGGTAGTAGTAATACGGCGGATACGCGGGATACGGCCAGGCGCCGTACACCACCGTCGGGTTGTAGGTCGGCACGTAGACTACTTCCGGATCCTTGGATTCGATCACGATGATCTGCGGCGTCGCCGCACCTGCCGGCGCGGGCTCGGTCTTGACCGTCTGCTCGTTGCCGCTCTTCAGGTTGCCGCTTTCCTTCGCCTTGGCCCGCAGGCGTTGCACGGCATCCATGACATCCTTCTGCTGCGCGAGAAAGGCGTCGCCCAGCTTCTGGGTCCAGTCGACCTTCTCGTTCATCATCTTCAGCACGTCCGGAAACGCCACGAGCGACTTCACGCTCGCATCCCACGGCTGTTTCTCCATCTCCTTCGCCACAGCATCGCCCTTCACGTCCGGGTGCTCCTTCGCCCAGCGCGCCGCCTGCACGATTTCCAGCGGGTAGGTCGAGGCCATGAACACCTGGGCCAGGAGCGCGTCGGGATACAGTGCAATGGGTGCGACGATCTGCTCGAGCTCTTCGGGCTTGAAGGGTTTGGCCGCGGGCTGCGCCTGGGCGGATGCACTCTCTGTCTGCGCTACGGGCAGCGAAGGACCGAGTGTCGTTGCCAGCATGACCCCGCAGAGTAACAACGCGCGCTTCATCCCCTCTCTCCTCGCGCTTTTCGCTGTGCCGACGAAGGGTGCACAGCGTGATTTCGCGCGACGCTAACACGGGTTTTCAAGGTTCCGCACTGGGGGCAAGTACGGAGGGGTGACCGACTGAAATCGCCCCGGCGGAACAGCCCTGCCGGCCGTTCAGGAACCGCTTTCAAGGGTTGTCAGGCCGGGCCTCCGATGTGGGCACGAACGCGTTCCCGCAGCCGTGGATTGATCGGGCGGCCGCAGTCGCTTTCCAGCCGCGCATCTCCTGCGAGCAATCCGGCGTGAGAGAAAGGCTCCGGCCGTGACACATCCCTGCAGCGGCTGCATTTCAGCCCGAAACAAGGACAACAACAATGAATCCTCGCCGTGGATTTTCCGGGCATTTCTGTGCCGGCATCGCGATGCTGGCATTGCTCAGTGCATGCGGGGGTGGTGATGACGACTCACCGGCAGCGCCGACGCCGCCACCGTCGAGCATCAGCTACACCTCGCCACAGATATTCGTCGTGGGAACGGCGGCCAACCTGGCGCCGACGATCGTCGGCTCGCCGTCCAGCTACACAGTCTCGCCGGCACTGCCAGCGGGACTGTCGTTGAGTTCCACCACTGGCGCCATTTCCGGTACGCCGACCGCCGTCGCGGCACAGGCGACATACACGATCTCGGCGACTGCATCCGCGGGCGGCACGCTGACCTTCGCATTGTCATTGACAGTGAATCCCGCCGCGCCTGCCAACTTGTCGTACTCCGACCCGCTGACGTTCACGGCCGGCACGGCGATCGCTCCGGCGAGTCCCACCGTAACGGGTGTCGTGACGACCTACACCGTGACTCCTGCATTGCCAGCCGGACTCACGTTGAATGGCACCACGGGTGTCATCAGTGGTGCAGCCGGTGCAGCGACAGCGCAGGCGACGTACGTCGTCACGGCAACCAACGTGACCGGCAGCACGAGCTTCAATCTGCGGATCACGGTCAACGCACCGATCCAGACAGCGACCGGGACGTTCATCGATGCCGTGGTCAGCGGCCTCGGCTACGTCTCGGGCACTCACAGCGGCGTCACGGATGCGAATGGCAACTTCACGTATGAAGTCGGCCAGCCAGTCACGTTCAGCGTGGGCCATGTCGCTCTCGGCACGGTCCAGGGGAGCGAGCGCGTCACGCCGCTCGATCTGGTGCCGGGCTCAACGGGCGCGACGCCGCAGGTCGTGAACCTGGTGCGCTTCCTGATGCTGATGGACTCGGACGGCAACCCGGCCAATGGCATCACGATCTCGCCGGCGCTGCGCGAACGCGCCGCAGCCTGGCCGCAGATCGACTTCGCCGCGACCGACCTCGATACGGCACTGGCCACGATCATTCCCGATACAGCGGTCGACGGCACTGTGCGCGCATTGCCCGCCGCGGCTGCCGCGCAAACTCATTTCGGCGCGAGTTTCCGCTGCGCAATGTCGGGATACTACCGCGGTACGTTTGCCGGCGACGATCACGGCAACTTCGCGTTCACGATCACGCCGGATGGACGCCTGGCTGGCGCTGCCTACAGCGTGGTGGAAGAAGAGCTGATCGCACTGCAGTTCCAACCGCGGGAACTGGCAGTGCAGAACGACGCAGCGCTGGTCGCGGGTCTCGCGGGCACAGGCTCGTCTTTCACGGGCAAGCTGACCGGCTACCGCGAAGTGTCCGGGACCTGGACCGACGGAACATTCTCGGGTGCGCGTTACGCCGGCGGCACCACAGCTGCCTACAAGTTCCTCGCACTGCTCTCGTACAACGGCACTGTCATCGGCTCGGCGCTGCTCGAAGTCGATCCTGAGGATGCAGTCACCCTGACTCCTCATGTGAACTTCATGACCAACGAAGGTCTGCCGGTCGCGACCGGCCCGCTCAGCAACAACCAGTTCTCGCAGATCCTGCCTGACGGCAGCGTCGCTGTGACGATCGACAAGTCCGCGCTCACGCTGATGGGCACATGGATCAACACCGCGAATGGCACTACGGGCCCGATCACCGGAGTCGGTTGCAGGCTGAGATAACCAGGGCGACCCATGGCCGGGCGGTCGGTTTCCCTGATCGCCCGGCGATTTT
>Ga0126377_10004394_pt1 | contig 10259 bp, 7 predicted proteins | sample PanSoiMetPlot_22_FD_92647 | JGI IMG/M metagenome (GOLD analysis project Ga0126377, IMG submission 92647) | Tropical forest soil microbial communities from Panama - MetaG Plot_22 | ecosystem: Environmental > Terrestrial > Soil > Tropical forest > Bulk soil | place: Panama | collected 2016-02-17 | reverse complement strand
GGTGCTGGCCGAGGCCCGCAAGGCCCTGTTCGTTATGGCCGGGTTCCTGGCGGTCATCTGGGTCCTGCAGATCGCCAACTGGGCCGATCAATACCAGCTCACCCTCCACTACGGCATCCGGCCGCGCGACATCGGCAGCCTGCCGGACGTGATCAGCGCGCCGTTCCTGCACTTCAGCTGGGCGCACATCGAGGGGAACTCGGGGCCGCTGTTCATCTTCGGTTTCCTCGCCGCCTACCGGGGGGTGACCAAGTTCATCTGGGTAACCGTCCTCATCCTGCTCACCAGCGGCCTGGCCGCTTGGCTGGCCGGGCCGGCCAACACGGTCGGCGCGGGCGCGAGCGGCCTGGTGTTCGGGTACTTCGGCTACATCATGGTCCGCGGGTTCTTCGACCGGCACGTGATCGACATGGTGATCGGGGCGATCATGGCGCTCTGCTTCGCCTACCAGTTCGCCGTGCTGCTGCCCCACGCCGGGATCGGCTGGCAGGCCCACCTCGGCGGGCTGACCGGCGGGGTGGCGGCCGGCTGGATCTTCCGGGAACGGCGGCCCAAGGCACCCGCGAAACCCGCTCCGGTAACCGGTGTCACAGGCGGGGTGAACTTCCCTGGCACCCAGCCGGGCATGAGCCGCAAGCCCAGCGACCCGGGCAGCCCGGCCCCGTGAGCCTACTGCTGACGAACATCGCCGAGCTGGTCACCAACGACGGCGACGGCCCGGGCGGCCAGTCCTCCGGGCCTGGGACGTTCGCCTCGATCCCGGACGCGGCGCTGGTGATCGAGGCGGGCCGGGTGGCCTGGACCGGCCCGGCCCGCGGGGCACCGGCCGCGGACCGGGTGACCGACTGCGGCGGCCGGGCTGTCCTGCCGGGCTTCGTCGACTCGCACGCGCACCTGGTGTTCGCGGGCGAGCGCAGTGCCGAGTTCGCTGCGCGGATGGCGGGCACCCCGTATCTGGCGGGCGGCATCGTGACGACGGTGGCGGCCACCCGGGCGGCCAGCGACGACCAGCTCCGGGCGAACCTGGACGCGCTGGTCCGGGAGATGCTGGCCCAGGGCAGCACCACGTTCGAGTGCAAATCCGGCTACGGGCTCACCGTGGCCGACGAGCGGCGCAGCGTGGCGCTGGCGGCCGAGGTCACGCCCGAGGTCACGTTCCTGGGCGCGCACGTGGTGCCGCCGGAGTTCGCCGCCGACCGCGGCGGCTACCTGGACCTGGTCCGCGGGCCGATGCTGGCGGCCTGCGCGGCCCAGGCGCGGTGGGTGGATGTGTTCTGCGAGCGCGGCGCGTTTGGCGGGGACGAGGCCCGCGCGGTGCTTACCGCCGGCCAGGGCGCTGGGCTCGTTCCCCGGGTGCACGCGAACCAGCTTGGCGCCGGGCCGGGGGTCCAACTTGCGGTAGAGCTTGGCGCCGCGTCCGCGGACCACTGCACCTACCTGAGCGATGCCGACGTGGCTGCGCTGGCGGCCGGGGGAACGGTCGCCACGCTGCTGCCCGGCGTGGAGTTCTCGACCAGGAACCCGTATCCGGACGCCCGCCGCCTGCTGGACGCGGGGGCCACCGTCGCGCTGGCCACCGACTGCAACCCGGGGTCCTGCTTCACCTCCAGCATGCCGTTGGTCATAGCCCTGGCCGTGCGCGAGATGCGGATGACCACCGAGGAAGCCCTCTGGGCGGCCACCGCCGGCGGCGCGCGGGCGCTGCGCCGCGACGACATCGGGCACCTGCGCCCCGGTGCCCGGGCCGACCTGGTCCTGCTCGACGCGCCCTCGCACGTGTACCTGGCGTACCGGCCGGGAGTGCCGCTGGTCGCCGCGGTGTGGCAGGCAGGCGAGCTTGCCGCTGGCCGGCCTCCGGCGGCTTAACGGCCAAGGAAAGCGTCATTGCACGTTCGGGTGGGACCCTTGTGCCGCCCAGGAGCGGCGCGCAGGCTGGCGTTGAGCCGGAGGCCAGTGGACGCCAGATGACTGGACACCGCTGAGCCTGTCCGGGCCCGGCCGCCAGGAGGAATGGCCGCGGCCTGTGGCGGCGTGTCGGTACGGGCGTGATTTTTGCCCATCGGGCACAATAGGACGAGGCCGCTGCATGTATGAGATGCAGCGGCCTCGCCCAGTCTCGCGGCACCGTCCCGCCGATTTCTCAGCGTCCTTTGCGCCGCTCGACCCACCGTCCGGGCTAGCAACCTGCCGGTGTTCCGGTCGCCCGGATCACCAGGTGGCTCGGGAACTCCCCGTGCCGGTGGCTCAGGAAATACTCTTCGCCGGATAACTCGGGGTTTCCCCCAAGCCAAACGACTCCAAATAATTCCCGTGCCGGTGGCTCAGAGCTTTCTTTTCGCCAAATGACCCGGGGTTTCCCCCAAGGCCAGGAGGCTCAAAGTTTTCCCTTTGCCAAGGTGGCTCAGAGCTTTCCTTGCGCCGCATAGCTCGGGGTTTCCCCTCCGCCAGTTGGCCCAAAGTTTTCCCTTTGCCGAGGTGGTTCGGGGTTTCCCCCTTACCGGATGGCGCCGGGCTTCCCCTCGGCCAGAGGCCTCGAAGTCACCCATTGCCGGGTGGCCCGGGGTTTCCCCCGCGCCGGGTGGCTCGGAGTTTCCTCCTCGCCGGTGGCGCCGGGCTTGTCCTTGCCCGAAGGCCCGGATTTGCCCATTGCCGTTGGCTCGGGGTTTCCCCTTCGCCGGCTACCTTCCCGGTGGTAGGAGAATGTCTACGCCTATCGCCGTGACCGCACAAGGGGTTCCGGGCAGCAATTTCAAGATTCTTTAGCCGTCCACAAGCCATCCACAGTTAACCCTCGGTTGTCCCCCGCGACAGGACCTTCTCCACCGGATACTCCACAAGGCGGTCCACAGGGCCCGTCGGCTGCCCGGGGCGCGGTCGGTCAGCGCAGCGCAGGGTAGCGGCCGGCGAACCTGATCAGCGGGTCGCCGCTGTCGGCCACGTAGGGCACGTTGAGTACCGAGGCGATGACCAGCAGGTGATCGCCGGCGGGCAGGCGCTGGGACACCTCGCATTCCAGCGCGGCCAGGCCGCCGCCGGGGATGAGCGCCCCGGAGGCTTCTCCCCGGGCATGCGGCGTGCCCTCCAGCAAGACCCGCGCTCCCGGCCGCCCGGCTACGGCGAACCTCCCGGCCAGGGCGCGCTGGCCGGCGCCGAGCACGGTCACCGCGAACCGGTCCACCCGGCCCAGCACCTCGGCCGGGTAGGAGTCGGCGATCAGGGACACCAGCACGAGTGGCGGCGACAAGGACGCCGGGCAGAACGCGCTGACCGTGGTCCCGATGTCGTCCCGCCCGTCGGCCACCATGACCAGCGTGACCCCGGTGGCGAACGAGGCCAGTGCCTCCCCGAGGCGGGCAATCTGCTCACCGGGGACGGCGCCGGGCTGAGCGGCACCGGTGCCGGACGCCAGTCGTTCTGTCACTGAAATGCCCAGGGGATAGGGAGGAGCAGCGGGCCGAACGGCGGCAACCCGGCGCCGGCCGCCAGCCGCCAGACGGGCCCCCAGCTCTCGGCGAGCAGGCTCGCCCCCGCGGCGGCGTAGTCCTCGCTGGACTCCGGCCGGCGCAGCCGGTCCAGCGGTGTGATCCGGGGGAAGCCGCGCACCGGCGCGCTGTCGGGCAGCCTGGCCTCACGGCGGGCCAGCGCCACCGCGTCGTCGAGGCCGCCGAGGTGGTCGACCAGGCCGTTGGCGGCGGCGTCCGCGCCGGTCCACACCCGGCCGCGGGCGATCTCGTCCACCTGCGCGGGCGTCATGTTTCGCCCGCTGGCGACCTTGCCGGTGAAGTCCGCATAGATCCGGTCCAGCCACGAATTGATCTTCGACCACTCTTCCTTGCTGAACGGGCGCGTCGTGGTGAACATGTCCGCGTGCGCGCCCTCGGTCACCGAATCGGTGGTGATACCGACGCGCTCCAGCAGGCTGGTGGTCACCGGCTTACCGGTGAGCACCCCGATCGAGCCGGTCACCGTGCCCGGCTGCGCCACGATCGCGTTGGCCGCCATCGAGATGAAGTAGCCCCCGGAGGCGGCCACGTCGCCCATGGACACGATGACCGGGGTGCCGGCCTGGCGGGCCCGGACCACCTCGCGCCAGATGGTGTCCGAGGCAACGTACGAGCCGCCCGGGCTGTTCACCCGCAGCACGATCGCCCGCACCCGGCGCTCGGCGGCCGCGGCCCGCAGCGCCGTCGACACCGTGTCCGAACCCATGGCCCCGCCGGACAGCGGGCCGCGCCCGCTGCGCCCGCGCCGGATCGGACCGCTCGCGTGGATGAGCGCGATCACGTTCTCCGTGGGTTCCGGCAGCTTGCGGGCCCGCTCGGCCAGCGCCCGGGCGCGCTGGTAACGGCCCAGGTAGAGCAGGTGGGCGCCGGGTCCTGCGGACTTGCGCGCCTCGTCGTAGACCTCGTCCCGGTAGCCGAGTGCGTCGACCAGGCGCCGTTCCAGCGCCTCCTCGGCGATGTAAGGGCCGTCGTCGATCAGCTCCCTGGCCTGCGCCGGGGGCACCGCCAGCCGCTGCGCGACGGCGGTGGTGAGCTGCCCGGTGAGGGAGGAGGCGAGCTGTTCCAGTGCCTCCCTGGCAGGCCCGGTGAAGCCGCGCTCGGTCAGCCGGTCCGCGGCGTTCTTGTACTCGTACCGCTTGGCGACCTCGTACTCCAGGCCCAGCTTGTCCATGGTCCCCCGGTAGAACCACTGTTCCAGGCTGAGGCCGGTCAGCCCGACATCCCCGGACGGCTGGAGCCAGATGCGGTCGAACGCGGTGGCGAGGTAGTACGCGGCGTTGCCGGGGGAGAACTCCCCGAACGTCTCTCCCCAGGCCACCGTGGCCTTGCCCGACCGGCCGAAGTTGGCGATCGCGGCACGCAGTTCCTGCACCCGGGCGAGCCCGATCTGCCGGCCGCCGATCTTGACCACGAGGGCGCGGACCTTGTCGTCCGCCCGGGCCCGGCGCAGGCCATCGAGTATGTCGCCAAGCCGGGGACGGCGCATGGTAAGCACTGCCGAGACCACGTCGCCGGGTGGTTCTTCGGCGATGCCCTCGGACAGGTCGAGTTCCAGGATGAGCGGGCCGCTCCGCCGCTGCCGCAACCTGCTGAGTTTGTCTGAGAACGTGGCCTCCACCATGCGCCCACTGTACGGCGCGGCAGCCAGGGCGCAGGCGCGGGCAGGGTGGCCGGGCCGGCTGGGTGGCCGGCGGGCTGGGTGGCCGGCGGGCAGGGTGGCCGGCGGGCAGGGTGGGCGCGGGCCGGCTGCCGGGCCGGTGCGCTATCGTCGGCCGGCATGGATGTCACCCTGATCGTTGATGGCGCCAACGTGATGGGCTCGCGGGCCGACGGGTGGTGGCGCGACCGCGCCGGGGCCATGGCGCGGCTGCACGGTGAGCTGGCGGCGCTGGCCGCGCGCGGCGTCCGCGGCCCGGTACCCGGCGATCCTGCGGGCCCCGGGGACGACGCGTCTTCCGGCGGCGCGGCAGGTGACAGCGACGGGCCAGCGGCTGGCGTGGACGCCGCGGCGGGCCGCTGGTATCCGCAGGTCATCTTGGTGGTCGAGGGCCGGGCGCGGGGGGTGCTCGACCTGGTGTCGCCGGTGCCCGCGGTCCGGGTCGTCGCGGCCCGTGGCGAGGGCGACGACGAGATCGCCGGCCTGGCCGGCCGGCTGCCCGGGCGGCGGGTCGTGATCACCGCCGACCGGGAGCTGCGGCGGCGCAGCGCCGCTGCCGGGGCCGCGGTCACCGGCCCGAGCTGGCTGATCCGCCAGTTCGGCTGAGCTCCCGGTGGGCTCCCGGGTCAGTCGTCCGGGACGAGCCAGAGCACGCCCAGCGGGGGGACGGCGAGCACGGCCGAGGCGGGCTGGCTATGGAAGGGCTCCGGCACCGCTTCGATCATGCCCAGGTTGCCGACGCCACTGCCGCCATAGCCGAAGGCGTCGGTGTTGATGACCTCGCGCCACCGGCCCGGCAGTGGCAGGCCGACCTGGTAGCGCAGGTGCGGCACCCCGGAGAAGTTCACGATGCAGGCCAGGATGCCAGGCCTGACCGGCGGTTCCGCCGCTCCGCGCCCGTCTGGCGGGGCAGCCGAGCCGTCCGGCGGGGCCGGCGAGCCGGGCGCGGAGGCCGAGCCGTCCGGCGGAGCAGCCGAATCGGGCGGCGGCGAATCGCCGGCGAAGCGCAGGAACGACAGCACGTTGCCGCCCGCGTCGTTCGCGTCGATCCAGGCGAACCCGTCGGGGTAATGGTCGAGCGCCCACAGCGCCGGGTTGTCCTGGTAGACCCGGTTCAGGTCCCTGACGAGCTGCTGCGTGCCCGCGTGGTGCTCGTCCCCCAGCACCCACCAGTCCAGGCCCCGCTCGGCGGACCACTCCGCGCCCTGGGCGAACTCCGAGCCCATGAACAGCAGTTGCTTGCCCGGGTGGGCCCACATGTAGGCGAACAGCGCGCGCAGCCCGGCGAACTTCTTCCATTCGTCGCCGGGCATCTTGGCCAGCAATGACCCCTTCCCGTGCACGACCTCGTCGTGCGACAGCGGCAGCACGAAGTTCTCGGTGAACGCGTACATCAGCGAGAAGGTGATCTCGTTGTGGTGGTAGTGCCGGAACACCGGGTCGTGCGACAGGTAGTTGAGCGTGTCGTGCATCCAGCCGAGGTTCCACTTGAACCCGAAGCCGAGCCCGCCCAGGTGCACCGGGCGGGTCACGCCCGGCCAGGCGGTGGACTCTTCGGCGATCATCATCACCCCGGGTGCCCGCCGGTAGCAGGTGGCGTTCGCCTCGCGCAGGAACGAGACGGCGTCGGTGTTCTCCCGGCCGCCGTGCTCGTTGGGCGTCCACTGGCCCGGCCCGCGGGAGTAGTCCAGGTACAGCATCGAGGCCACGGCATCCACCCGCAGGCCGTCGGCGTGGAAGTCCTCGAGCCAGCACAGCGCGTTGGCGACCAGGAAGTTGCGGACCTCGTTGCGGCCGAAGTTGAAGATCAGCGTGCCCCAGTCGGGGTGCTCGCCGCGCCGCGGGTCGGCGTGCTCGTACAGCGGGGTGCCGTCGAAGCGGGCCAGCGCCCAGTCGTCCCTGGGGAAGTGCGCGGGCACCCAGTCGAGGATGACCCCGATCCCGGCCTGGTGCAGCCGGTCGACGAGGAAGCGGAAGTCATCCGGGCTGCCGTACCGGGCGGTCGGGGCGTAGTAGGACGTCACCTGGTAGCCCCAGGACCCGCCGAACGGGTGCTCGGCCACCGGCAGGAACTCCACGTGGGTGAAACCCATCTGCGTGACGTAGGCGGTCAGCTCGTCCGCGAGTTCGCGGTAAGACAGCCCCGGCCGCCACGAGCCCAGGTGCACTTCGTACACGCTGACCGGCTCGCGGGTCTTCTCCCCGCGCCGCCGTGTCTCCAGCCACTTCTCGTCGCCCCACGTGTAGTGGGAGGTGAACACGACCGACGCGGTCGCGGGCGGGTGCTCGGCCCGGCTGGCCATCGGGTCGGCCTTGCGCCGCCACCGCCCGTCGGGGCCGCAGATGTCGAACTTGTAGCGGGTCCCGTCGCCGACGCCGGGCACCAACAGCTCCCAGACCCCCGACCCGCCGAGCGAGCGCATCGGGTGGCCGCGCCCGTCCCAGTGATTGAAGTCGCCAACGACCCGGACACCGCGCGCGTTCGGTGCCCAGACGGCGAACGCGGTGCCGCTGACCTTGCCGAACCCGATGCCGTCGGTGCCGTACTCGCGCACGTGCGCACCGAGCACCCGCCAGAGCTGCTCGTGTCTGCCCTCGCCGATCAGGTACAGGTCGGTCTCGCCGAGCGTGGGCAGGAACCGGTACGGGCTGTCGATCACCGTCTCCGGCCCGGTGCTGTCCGGCTCCGGTCCCGGGTAGGCGACGGCGATCCGGTAATCGGGCACCTCGGTCAGCGGCAGGGTGCCGCCGAAGACCCCCTCGCGCAGGTGGGCCAGGGGGGAGCGGCGCCCGTCGGCGAGAACCACGGCGGCCGTTTTTGCCATCGGCAGCAGCGCCCGGACTTGGACCCCGTCCGGTCCGGGATGTGCGCCCAGCACCGAGTGCGGGTCGTGGTGGACGCCCGCGGCGATCCGGTCGATCTCGTCGGGGTGCACGCCGGCCGCGGCTCCCGCCGCGCCGGAGCTGACACCGCTGGCTTGCCCGGGCCCGCTCATGCCGCTCCGTCGGCGACCGAGCCGAGCGGGATGGACAGCCACGAAGGCCGGTGCCTCGCCTCGTACATCACTTCGTAGACCGCCTTGTCCAAGGTGAGGGCGCGTACCAGGATCCCGTGCTTGCCGGGATCTGCCCCGCCGGCCCGGGCGTAACCGGTGCAGAACGCGGCCTGGTTGCGCCGGACCCAGTCCCGTGCCGCCGCCGTGACCTGCTCGGTGTTCTCGTGCCCGGGGAGCTGGACGCGTGCCGCGTAGTCGAGAGAGCGCAGCATGCCCGCCACGTCACGCAGCGCGGGGAACCGGGCCCGCCGCTGCTCCAGGGGGACGGCGGGCTCCCCCTCGAAGTCCAGCAGCACCCACCCGGTGTAGGTGCGCATCGCCTGGCCCAGGTGGTAGTCGCCGTGGATCCGCTGCACCTCGAGCGGGTCGGTGAGCGTGGCCACCGACTCGAACGCCTCCCGCAGCCCCCGGTCGTGGCGGCCTAGTTCCGGCACCATGGCCACCGCCCGGTCGAGCTGGCCCAGCATCCGCGCCGACATGTCGCCATACGCGCTGGCGGGCAGGTCCTCGGTGCCGAAGGCCGAGGCCAGGTCGCGATGGACCTCGGCGGTGGCCTCGCCCAGCCGCTCCGCCTCACCGGCGAAGTCCCCGCCGGCCTCCGCCGCCTGCGTGCTCCCGCTGGCGTACAGGTCACGCACGCTCGTGGCAGCCAGCAGCCAGCCATCGATCGCCGCGCGCAGGTAGGTAGACAGCACCGCGAGCACCGTGCGCAGCCCGCTGGTCTCGGTGGTGATCCAGCCCAGCGGCGCGGCCACGTGCGGGGAGCCCAGCCGGGCCAGGGCGTCGGTCACCTCCAGGTCGGGGTTGGGGCCGGGGGAGAGCCGGCGGAACACCTTGAGGATCGCCGCCTCGCCGAACAGCAGGCTGGTGTTGCTCTGCTCGGCGGTGAGCACCAGGCTCTCCAGGCCGGTGTCGATCTGCGCGCCGGGCCGCCGGGTGAAGCGCAGCGGCCCGATCGAGGCCTGCCCGGCGATCGCCGCCAGCAGCGTGGCCGTCAGGTCCGGGTCGTGCAGGCCGTCGTAGCCGGTCAGGCCCGGGCCGGCCGGGCCGATCCTGACGTGCTCCAGGCGGTCGGGCAAATCCGCCCGCACGCCCAAGAACAGCTGGTATGCATCGGTGCCGGTGGCCTGGGTCACGTCGACGATGAGGTGCCGGAGCCCCGGGTCGCCGCCGACCAGCGTGGTGTCGGCGGCCACGGCCAGGTCGGTGATCGGTGTTCCCTTTCCGGCAAACCAGCGCTGTCCCGGCAGCCACGCGGCCAGTTCTTCCTCAAACGTCATGACTGCCACCTACCCCGTCATAGCGGATTCACCGGCCCGCGGCGCGGCGTAGCGGACTTCGCTGCCGCCGCCGCCTCCGGGGCCAAGACGCCGTCTCCGGTCAGGCCTGCTGCTGCGGCCGCAGCCCCGGCAGCTGGAACCAGTAAAACCCATGCCCCGGCAGGGTGAGCAGGTAAGGGAGATCCCCGATGGGCGGGAAAATCACCCCGCCCATGCACTCCACAGGAGTGATGCCCTTGAAGCGGCGCAGGTCAAGCTCGACCGGCTGGGGGAACCTGGACAGGTTGTTGACGCACAGGATGTGGTCGGACAGGTCAGCCCCTTCGAGGTCGACCGGGCCGGTGTACTCGCGCACGAACGCCAGCACGCTGGGGTTGGAGGAGTTCAGCTCATCGAACGCGCCGAGCCCGAAGACCGGGTGCCGCTTGCGGATCTCGATCATGCGCTTGGTCCAGTGCAGCAGCGATCCGGGGTTGCGTTGTTGTGCTTCCACGTTGAGCGCCTGGTAACCGTAGATCGGGTCCATGTTCAGCGGCAGGTAGAGCCGTTGCGGGTCGCAGGTGGAAAAGCCGGCGTTGCGGTCCGGGGTCCACTGCATGGCGGTGCGGACCCCATCCCGGTCACCGAGCCAGATGTTGTCGCCCATGCCGATTTCGTCGCCGTAGTACATCACCGGCGAGCCGGGCAGCGACAGCAGCAGCGCGGTGAACAGCTCGAGCTGGTTCCTGTCGTTCTCCAGCAGCGGCGCCAGCCGGCGCCGGAT
>Ga0126377_10004393_pt1 | contig 10260 bp, 10 predicted proteins | sample PanSoiMetPlot_22_FD_92647 | JGI IMG/M metagenome (GOLD analysis project Ga0126377, IMG submission 92647) | Tropical forest soil microbial communities from Panama - MetaG Plot_22 | ecosystem: Environmental > Terrestrial > Soil > Tropical forest > Bulk soil | place: Panama | collected 2016-02-17 | reverse complement strand
GTGAATTCGCTGCTGCCGCAACTCACCGCGCCGATCCGGGTCACGCGCCAAGTGCTGGGCTGGTTCGAGCCGGCGGACCACGCGCGCGGACAGTTCGCGGCCGAGCGCTTTCCAGTCTTCCTGCTGCAGAATTCTGACGGCATCTTCTACGGATTTCCCGCCGACGCGAATGGCGTGAAGGTCGCCAAGCACCACCATCTTGACGAGGCGGTGGACCCCGACCACTACGATCGGGTCGTGTCGGCTACCGACGAGGCCGCCATCCGAATTGCGGTCAAGGCCCATCTGCCGCACGCCGACGGCCCGCTCGTCGCTGCTCAGACCTGCCTTTACACCATGACGCCGGACGGCCACTTCATCATCGACCGGGTGCCGGGATGCCCGCAGATTATCGTCGCCGCGCCGTGCTCGGGCCACGGCTTTAAGTTCGCGCCGGTGATCGGAGAAATCCTTGCCGACCTCGCCGTCACCGGTCGCACAGACCATGACATTTCACGCTTCGCGCTCAAGCGGTTGTCATAAAGCTGGCCGAAGCGGGTTCTTGCATCAGGTAGGCACCATCAGGAGGCTTGGCGCGAAGACCACGCGCGCTGCGTCGGCCTCGTCAATTAGCCGCCGCAATTCAACATTGGTGCGGTTTGCCCGCGCGCCCTTAACCAGATTGCTAAGACGCATGTTGCCGGACTTCTCCGGATTCTTATCGTTTCATTATGTCCACCGGGCGGCGGCGGCGATCACAAGGGGCGTCCCTGTGGTGCGACGCGGAGTTCGGTCGCGATCAGGTACTCGCCGTCGGTACCACCGCTACGGCCTCGACCTCGATCAGTGCACCGGGTCGGGCTAAACCCGAGATCGCTATGGTGGTGCTGGCAGGGGGTGCGGAAACATCGATGTGCCGGTCGCGCACTTCGCGGAACATGCCGAGATGCGCCATGTCGACCAGATAATTATTGAGTTTCACCACGTGCTCAAAACCGGCGCCCGCCGCTGCGAGTGCGTTCTTAAGGTTGATGAAGGTCTGCTCCGCCTGGGCGCGGAAGTCGCCCGGTGCGCCGACGATCTTGTTGTCGAGGTCGAGGCCGAGCTGGCCCGCGATGTAGACGATCCGGCCCGGGCTCGCGGCCTCGACCACATGGGTATATCCGGCTGGTCTCGCAATCGTTGGCGGATTGTGAAAGCGATGAATGGGCATTGGGGCTCCCTTCGCAAGTTTCAACGACGACGGTGAAGTGATGAAAGTGGAATTTCCGGTGTTATTTCGTCAGCACGCGGAGGTGCTGCCGGCGGGGGACGAGAGCCCAGGAAAATCATCCCTCAGTCAGCCGCGCAAGCACTTCCTGGGCAATCGATAAGGAGGCCGTCAGCCCCGGTGACTCGATCCCGAACAGGTGCACGAGCCGCGGTAGACCGTGGTCGGACGGAGTATCGATCACGAAGTCTGCGGCAGGCTCGCCCTGGCCGGTCAACTTGGGGCGGATACCGGCATAGTCCGGAACCAGCGTGCCATCGGCGAGGCCTGGCCAGTAGGTCCTGATGGCCGGATAGAACATTGCGGCCCGTTGGGGATCGACGTCGTAGTCGTAACCGTCCACCCACTGCACGTCAGGACCGAACCGCATACGGCCGGCGAGATCGAGCGTCACGTGAATGCCGAGCCCTCCTGGCACCGGCACCGGGTAGATGAGGCGGGTGAATGCCGGCCGCCCCGTGTAGGAAAAATAATTCCCCTTCGCCAGCACGAGCCGCGGCACGCGATCCGTCGGATAGCCGTCGGTGGCGTGCGCCAATTTGTGGGCGCCATGGCCTGCTGAATTCACCACCGCGTCGACCGGGAGCGATCCAGGCTCGGCGCCGCCGAACCACACCTCCCAGCCGGCCGGCGTGAGCGCCAGCCGCTCCACCGGGGAATTCAGCGCCAGCACACCGCCGGCATCCTCCATATCGCCCTGCAGCGCGAGCATATAGCGATGGCTGTCGATGATCCCGGTCTCGGGCGAGTGGAACGCAGCCACGCAGGCGAGCGCCGGCTCCATCCGCATCGCCTCAGTGCCGTCCAGCATGCGTAGGCCCTCGACCCCGTTCCGCGTCGCCTGGGCAAACAGTTTTTCCAGCATCGGCATGTCGGCGTCGCGGCCGACCACCACGAGCTTGCCGAGTTTCCTGTACGGCACCCCGTGGGAGGCGCAAAATTCGTAGAGCATTCGCCGCGAACGGGCGCAGTGCCGCTCGCGACGCGAGCCGGTCGGATAGTAGATGCCTGCATGAATGACCTCGCTGTTGCGCGAGGAAGTGCCGCTGCCGATATGCGGCTCGGCCTCCGCCACGATCACGTCGTGCCCCGCGCATGCGGCTTCGCGCGCGATCGCGAGCCCGACGACGCCAGCGCCGACGACGAGTACCTGCATCGTCAGTCGCCGCCGGTCGCGGCCAAAACCGCATCGCCCGTCGCAATTGCCCCGCCCACGGTCACCTCGGCGTAGACGCCACAGTCGGCGTTGCCGAAATTGCGCAACAGGGTTGACGGAATGTCGAGGTCGCGCAAGCCGGTGCCGGGCTCCACGTTGGTTGCGGCGCAGCGCACGATGCGCTTGACGACCTTTGCACGTGCTTGTGCGCCGAGGGCGATTTCCTCCCCGAGGAGGCCGAATTCGCGCCACGGCGGCCACCCCTCCACATAGAGGTTGCCGCGAAACCGCAATGGATCGACCGGGTGTCCAACCAGCTCTTCGACGGCCGCGACCGAGGTGAGGTTGATGATCGAAACCACTTTCCTGGCGACGTCGGAAAAGCTGTGGCCCGGTGCGGCGAGGACCTTTGGGGACCCGCGCAGCTCATCGGCGCAATACCTCGCGAAAAATTCTTCGATGGCAGCGCGGCCTGCAGGCGTACGCAAATCACCCCGGATAACCTCCGCGCCATTCTCCCAGATCAAGAGCACCTGCTCGGCATCGTCAAAATGAGTCTCGAGACGGGCAAGCCGTTCGTTCTTCATGAGCATGAGGAACCGTTGCTTGGGCAGATACTGCGGCATCGCCGGGTCGAAGCCGCTCGGCCCGTTCTCGATCGCGTAGCGGCGATCGCCGGTGAGGGTCTCGCCGGGCGTGAGCGCCGCCGTGGCCAGCAGCTCCGCCGACAGCCCCTTCACCGGATAGCGGTAAATAGCCCGAATGGTTGCCAAGGTGTTCATGAAGCTTCCTAACCGTCCGGGCGATCGGCTTCAAGCCACCGCATCCCGCCCTTCCACTGGCGGCCATGCCGCTCCAGCCAGTTTGAAATCTAAGCCCCGGCGGCCTATATCTGCGGCCCCATCCCATCGTCATGGTAGGGCTTGCCCAAGCTTGTTCCGGCCACCACTTGTTTGCATTGGCAGAACTTTGAAACGTTGGCGCCGGTGATGGTATGACCAGTCACGGTTGATAGACCCCAACAAGGCGACCCAGGAACGCCCCGATGGCCGGACATTCACAATTCAAGAACATCATGCACCGCAAGGGCCGGCAGGATGCGGTGAAGTCAAAGTTGTTCAGCAAGCTCGCCCGCGAAATCACCGTGGCGGCAAAGCTGGGCATCCCTGACCCCGCCATGAATCCGCGCCTGCGCGCCGCCATCATAGCGGCGCGTGCCGAAAACATGTCGAAGGACTCGATTGATCGCGCCATTAAGAAAGCCCAGGGCGGCGACGCCGAGGCCTATGATGAAATCCGTTACGAGGGCTACGGGCCTGGCGGCGTCGCCGTGATCGTCGAGGTGCTCACCGACAATCGCAACCGCACCGCCTCCGACGTGCGCTCCTATTTCACCAAGACGGGCGGCAACCTGGCCGAGACCGGGGCGGTGTCGTTCATGTTCGATCACGTGGGCGTCGTCGAGTTCGACGCCAACGTGGCCTCGGCCGATGCCATGCTGGAAGCCGCCGTTGAGGCGGGTGCAGACGACGTGGTGTCAAGCGAGTCCGGCCACGAGGTCTATGCCGCCCAGGACTCGTTCGCGAACGTCGCGAAAGCCCTCGAGGTCAGGTTCGGCGAGCCGCGCAAAGCCGCGCTGGTGTGGAAGCCGCAAAACACCGTGGCGATCGACGACGAGAAGGGCGAGAAGATGTTCAAGCTGATGGAACTGCTCAATGAGCACGACGACGTGCAGAAGTTCTATACGAATTTCGAGATGTCCGACGCCCTGATGGCGAAGATGAGCGCTTAATTGGTAGATTCCGAGCCAGCATAGGGTGGGTTGAGCGAAGCGAAACCCATTAACGGCTGGGCTGCCTGGAAAATGCCGCGATGGGCTATTGCCACTTTTTTCGATGGTTTACCTGACCTGCCGCAGAGGTCACGCGACGGCACCTGTTGGCGGCGGGCGCCATCACGCAATTCGTCTGATGGAGATCACGGGGCTACCTGCATCCGCGATGCGGCGTACCGCCTCTGCGGTCGGCTCGATCGCGACGGCCATGTGAAAGGCGTTGGCGTGCACGATCGATCGTTCGTCGCGTACGACCGCCACGTGGCCCTTCCAGAAGATCAGGTCGCCGCGTCGAAGGCCCGCGGGATCGTTGGTTGGCAAAGGGCTACCCAGCGCCTGTGCCTGCATGTCGCTGTCGCGCGGACAGTCGACGCTGCTTGCGGTGAGCGCGATCTGCACCAGCCCGGAGCAATCGATGCCGAGACCGGTCTTTCCGCCCCACAGATAAGGTACACCCACGAAACGTTCTGCGATCGCGACGAAATCCGGCTCCCTGCTTTCGATAGATGCGAGATGCCGCGTTGGGACCCAAAATCCGCATGCGAGTTCCGTCAACTCACTGGAGTCCTCGCGCTGTGGCGTCTTCACGGCGACGCGGCTGCCGAGGGACAGGGCGTCGATCGGGGGCGCTTTGATGGAGCGGCCCGGGAAGACGAATGTGCGCAGCGCCGCCACGCGGTGGGTCGGCCGTGGTCCAGGCCGACGAAGCGCGTTCGCGGGAATCCAGCCCACATATCCGTCAGATCCGAGCTGCCCCCAACACCAGCCCTCCCCGTTTTCGTCATAGACCGTCACCCGCTCGCCGCGCAGGGCTTCGGTATCGAGCGGCGCATCGGGCGAAGGCTCGCGTCGTAGCGGTGCCTGGGCGTCGCGGACCTCAAGCTCGACGCCTGCCACAAAGCGTGCAGCCGCAACCTTGCCCCTGAGGTGAAGCGCTGCAAGATCGGGTCGTGCCGGCGTGGTGCGCGGATCAAATGTCATTTTCGCGAGTCCGTCACCCGTAGCGCTCGGTAAAGAGCGCATAGAGAGCCCGCGCGGCCTGGCATTCGCCGCCCTCGGGACGGCCTGGCTTCGCTGTCGGCGTCCAGGCATAGATGTCGAGATGGAGCCACGCCTTGGCGGCCGTCACGAAGCGGTTTAGAAACAGCGCACAGACGATCGATCCGGCAAAGCCGCCGGTTGCGACGTTGTTCATGTCGGCCACCTTGGAATCCAGCATCTGGTCGTATGGTCGCCACAGCGGCAGACGCCACAGCGGATCGTTCTCCGCGCGGCCGTGGCGCGCCACGTCGGCCGCGAGTGCATCATCGTGGGTGTAGAACGGTGGAATGTCCGGACCGAGCGCAGTGCGGGCAGCGCCGGTCAGTGTTCCGATGTCGACAAGCAACTCCGGCGCTTCCTCATCCGCGAGCGCCAATGCGTCGGCTAGGATGAGGCGCCCTTCCGCATCGGTATTGCCGACCTCGACACGCAGCCCTTTGCGCGAGCAATAGACGTCGAGGGGCCGAAACGCTGCACCCGATATCGCATTCTCGACTGCCGGAATCAGGACTCGAAGCCGCAGATTGAGCTTTCGGTCCATGACCATGTGGGCGAGCGCCAGCGCGCTCGCGGCACCGCCCATGTCCTTTTTCATCAGCAGCATGGCGGTGTCGGGTTTGACGTCGAGCCCGCCACTGTCAAAGCACACGCCCTTGCCGACCAGCGTAACCTTCCGGGCGGCCGGGTCGCCCCAGCTAAGGTCGATGAGGCATGGCGCGCGCGCGGCGGCCCGACCCACCGCATGGATCAAAGGAAACTCCTGCCTCAGCAGGTCATCCCCCTTGATCACCCGCACCTCAGCGCCATGGGACGCGGCAAGCTTGCGCGCCGCGCCCGCGAGTTCGTCCGGCCCCAAGTCGTTCGACGGCGTGTTGATGAGATCGCGCGCCAGATAGACCGCCTCGACCATGCGTGACAGGTCGTCAATGTCGGCCGACTCTGGCAGTTCCAGGCGCAGTTCGGTGCGGGGTTTTCCGTAGCGGCTAAACCGGTAAGCGCCAAGTGCAAGCCCCAGCATGGCAAGGCGCGCGTCATGGGGCGCATTGGCAAATCGATAGGCGCCGCGGGGCAGCAGTCCGGCAAGCTTGCCGGCAAGGAACGGGTCTCGGGTCTTGCGGTCGTTCTCCTCCGCGAACAGAACGCCGGCCAAGGTTCCATCTGCCCCAGGCAGGAAGGCGTGGCGACCCGCCCGCGGCTCGAAACCCGAGGCCTCCGCGAACGTCCAGGCACCGCGATCGAGGCCGGCGCGGATCTCCCGCCAGTTCGAGGTGTTGACAAACCAGATCGGCACCGTAGCGACGCTGCCTGGCGCCAGGAACACAGGATGCATAAACTTAGGTCCACAAGTACTTTACCCCTGCTACCACGCTGTTCCGCGGAGTTTCAACTGTGACCGCCTCTAGCTCGCGCGCGGCGGATCGTTAGCTGAAGCGGTAATCCGCCGCACCGCCGTGCCCGCAATACGCTGATCTACCGTGCCCTACGCCGCTGTTGCGCGGAGTTGAAAGAAGGTTCGGTTCAATCTCACGGCAGTGGCAGCACGGTCGTCGACTTGATCTTTTCCATGGCAAAGCGGGACGTGACATTCTTCAGCGGAATGGCCGCGATGAGCTGCTTATAGAAGCGGTCGTAGCCGTGAATATCCGGCACCACGACCCGCAACATGTAGTCGACGTCGCCGGCCATCCGATAGAATTCCATCACCTCCGGCATCGCGCCGACTCGTTCGGCGAAAGCCTTCAGCCATGTCTCGGAATGATCTGCGGTTTCGATCGACACGAAAACGGTGACGCCTAGCCCGACGCGCTCTTGGTCAACCAGTGCGACCCGCTTTTCGATCACGCCGTCCGCTTCGAGCTTCTGGATTCGCTTCCAGCACGGGGTCGAGGACAGGCCAACTCGATTCCCAATCTCGGCAACCGAAAGCGATGCATCCTGCTGTAGCTCGTGAAGTATTTTGCGGTCGATGGCGTCCATGCAAAATTCTCTGAAGGCGGATGGAGGTCGGATCGTTCCCGGGCCAACATGGGCGGGTTTTCCTAGATCAAAGCAAAATACAGGCTGGTTCACGATTGCGCCAGCAGCGCATCGACCTCAGTGCGTTGCGGCGTCACCGAGCTGCCGCCGAAGCGGGAGCATTTGAGACCCGCCGCGGCGGCGGCGAACCGGAGTGCATCCTCGACCCCTCGGCCCTCGACCAAAGCCAGAACGAAGGCGCCATGGAACACATCGCCAGCGCCGAGCGTGTCCACGGTTCTTGTTGCGAATACCGGCATTTCACGGATCGTTGCACAACCGCGGTCATACCACAGCACCGGATGGGCCCCGTTGGTGACGGCGAGAAACGCGCCGGTCAATTTTCTCATGTGGGCGAGGCCGGCCGCAAGATCGCGCGTGCGTGCGGTGTCCCGCAGGCATTCAGCGGAAAAAATCACGTGGGTGGCGGCGTTGAACAACGGCTGGCGGTCGTCCGCCGGCCCATCTGCGTCGATTATCACCGGAATGCGGCGGGCCACTGCCGCACGGCAGATCGGCACAACAAAATCGGGAAAGCGATTATCAACCAGAACAGCATCCACGGTCGTAACCAGCCCGTCAGCATTATCCACTCTCGCTTCGTCAAGGCGATGATCTAGATAAGTTGCGACGGTGCGGTCGCCACAAGCATCGACGAAAATTGCCGATACCGGTGTGCGCGCTCCCGGGACGCGCACGCAGCCCACACATTCTACGCCTTCACGCTGCAGGCCTTCAACGAGGCGGTCTCCAATCGCATCGCTGCCAGCCGGCCCGCCCAGTGGCGCTGCGAAATACGCCTTGCCGCCGAGTCGGGCTATGGCGACGGCGGCGTTGGCCGCACAGCCGCCCACGATGGTGATGAGCTCACTTGCCCCCACTTTGGTGTCGGGCATTGGAAATGCGTGGATGCGAAAGACTTCGTCGAGAACCGCGATACCGGCGCAAAGAATGTTCGCCATATCAGAAAGGGCTCCGATCGACCTCGAGCCAGGCGCGGATGATGTGCTGCGCGATGGCGAACGGATGGGCCGCTGTCAGGCCATCGGGGTGCTGGCGCAGCACCATGGCAACAACCTCGTCGCGGGCGAACCAGCGCGCGTCCTCCAGCTCCGAACGATCGACCTTGAGCTCCGTCGTCAATGCCTGGGCATGGCAACCAATCATCAGCGACATCGGGAAGGGCCATGGCTGCGAGGCGAAATAGGCGACACGGCCACACACTATACCGGCTTCCTCCAGGGTTTCTCGCCGGACCGCATCTTCGATGGTTTCGCCCGGCTCGACGAATCCCGCGAGGCACGACCACATGCCCTTGGCAAACCGCGGTTGGCGGCCGAGGAGGCACCGCTCACCATGGATCGCCAGCATGATGACCACTGGATCGGTGCGGGGAAAATGCTGTGCGCCGCACGCAGCACAATCGCGGCGCCAGCCGGCCTCGACGAGACGGGTCGGCGCGCCGCAGTTTGGGCAAAAGCGGTGCCGGTTATGCCAGCCAAGCAGGGATTTCGCCTCCGCGAGCGCCGGCAAATGCTCAGGGGACGCAAGAGCGCCGGTGGCGAGGCTGCGCAGGTCGGTGACGAGAAGATCGCTTCGGCTTCTTAACGCTTTGGCGGTATCGGGATCGATCGCCACCGCGAATAGGGCCGCGTCGCCGTTGCGACCGAGAAATACCTGTTCGTGCGTACGTTCCGCTGCGGACATGAGAGCGGCCTGCGCAAGGGTAAACGTCGGATCGTTGAACGGCTCGCCGTTGCGCAGACAGACGAGTTCGCCGGCGATGACCAAGGTACGTGCGCGCGGATCGGCCGCGAGCGCCGCTATTGCGGCCGGGTCGTGGCGCAGTTCGGCAGCGCGGTCGAGGATGCTGCCGGTGTAACCAAGATGCGGCTTTTTCCCGAGATCAAAACGTGAAGACATGAAATCGCTCCGGCACGAAAGGCGAAGCTCGCATGATGGCAAAGCTCGTGCAACACGCCGTCACGGGCTGCGCCCTGCTATGCAACATTGTCCGTTGTAGGGGCGACCCTGGGGGCGACCCTTAGCTCCAGTTTGCGCCCGCCCCTGCCCGGATCGGCAAACACGTCACGCTCGGCTTCAGGACCGCCTAGATCGCTTGCCGAGCAAGCAGCCTGAAGGTGCAACGGCTGTGTCGATTCGGCGCAGAGGATTGCTTCCACCGTGCCTCTTCATATCGACCCGGGGCTCGCGGCTGGCTCTTTGTATCGGTATGCCAGGAATGGCAATACAAGTCCGCCTGCATGGCGGTTGAGTTCGTCCCAGCGCGTGGCGAGCGATACAGCCTGGCGGTGAACCAAGTTGACGGGTAGGCGCGCAGACCCGGCTGCCTGCCTGGCAAGCGGTCAATGCGGTCGTGCATCTTCCTCCGATTCAATCTGTGGGGCACCGCCATACTGTAGGTTAGTGCCAGCGGGGTCGCCCCTATAGGGACGCCCGTCATCAAGCGCGAACGAGCGGCCCCGGGCTCTTGACGTATCTGGTGGTGATCGCCTCCGCCGCATAATACGCCAGAGCGCCGACGACCCCCGTTGGATTGTACGACGCGTTCTGCGGGAACACCGATGCTCCCATGACGAACAGGTTGTCGGCTTGCCATGCCTGCAGATAGCGATTGACCACGCTGGTCTTGGGATTGGTGCCGGTGATGGTGCCGCCGGTGTTGTGAGTCGACTGGTAGGGTACGACGTTGTAGTTGCCGCGCGGTATCGCTCGCGCACTCATGATGGTCGGGTTCATGGCGCGTGCGATCCGGGCCAGGACGTCGCCCATGTATTCCCTGACCTTGAAGTCATTCTGGTGGAAGTTATAGGTCATGCGGACCAACGGGCGGCCGAGCGCATCCCTGTAGGTTGGATCGAGATCCATGTAGTTGCTGCGATGGGCATAGACCGAGCCCTGCGTATTGAAGCGCGTACTGCAGCGGTACCATTTGACGGCTGC
>Ga0126377_10004392_pt1 | contig 10260 bp, 5 predicted proteins | sample PanSoiMetPlot_22_FD_92647 | JGI IMG/M metagenome (GOLD analysis project Ga0126377, IMG submission 92647) | Tropical forest soil microbial communities from Panama - MetaG Plot_22 | ecosystem: Environmental > Terrestrial > Soil > Tropical forest > Bulk soil | place: Panama | collected 2016-02-17 | reverse complement strand
CAGCACGGACGTCAACGGCATTCAACTCAACCGCAATAACGCGGGGCTGGCGCTGGATGACGTTTACTCGTTCAGCCCGACCTTCGTGGCCAATGTGCGTTACGGCATAACCTATCAAAAATTCCCTGAACAACGTTACAGCCAGGGGACAGATCTGGCGTCCCTGGGTTTTTCGTCGAACCTGATCGGCCAATTGTCGGACCCGTCCATCGCGACCGTGCCTCGCGTTCAACTCGGCGGCTTCGCAACGTTATCGCCGTGGGAATCCGGCGACGGCACGAACACCGGCTTGATCCATAGCTTCGCCAACACCAACACCTGGCTGTTGGGCAAACACAACATGCGTTTCGGCGCGGACATTCGTTTTTATCGTTCGTTCGGCAACCGCTTCCAGACGGACATCGCGCCGGATTTCAACTTTGCCACGTCGGCTGCCTTCCTGCGCGGGCCGTTGGACAACGCCGCCGCCGCGCCCCTCGGGCAGGATTTGGCGGCCTTCCTGCTGGGCATCCCGGCGGGTTCGATGTCGCGCAGCGCCAGCTTCGCGGCGCAGGACAAGTTCTTCGGCTTTTTCCTGCAGGACGACTTCAAGCTTTCTTCGAAGCTGACGCTCAATCTGGGCTTGCGCTATGAACTGGAAACGCCGATCACCGAACGCTACGACCGGCTGGTCGCTGGCTTCGCGTTCGATCAATCCAACCCGCTGGAAGCGGCGGCCAAGGCGGCCTACGCGCTCAACCCGATTCCCGAATTGCCGGCGTCGCAGTTCCGCGTGCTGGGCGGATTGCAGTTCGTCAATCAAGGCGGCGCCGGGCGCAGTCCCTTCAAAGGCGAGAAGAACAACTTTCTGCCTCGCTTCGGCCTGGCGTGGCAGCCGCTGGAGAAACTGGTGGTGCGCGGCGGTTTCGGCCTGTTTTACGACACGCTGGGCGTCAACACGACCGCGCCGATCCAAACCGGCTTTTCGCAGAGCACGCCGATCCAGGCTTCACTCGACAACGGACAAACCTACGTGGCCACTTTCGCCAACCCGTTCCCGAACGGTCTGATCCCGCCGGGCGCGAGCGCCGGCTTGCTGACCAACATCGGGCAGACGGTTTCGTTCTTCGATCCGAACCTGAAACATGCCTATGCGCAACGCTGGTCGCTGGGCGTTCAGTACGAATTGCCGCTGGGCTTCGTGATGGACAGCGCCTACGTCGCCAACCGGGGCACGAGGCTGGCGGTGCAGCGCAATTACAACGCGACGCCGAATCGTTACCTGAGCGCGCTACCCACGCGCGACCAGGCGACGTTCAACTTCCTCTCGCAACAATTCTCCAATCCGTTTCGCGGCTTGAACCCGATCTTCACCGCCAACATCTCGCGCGAACAATTGCTGCGGCCTTTCCCGGAGTTCCTCGCGGTCAACGTCGAAGAGCCCATCGGCTATTCGTGGTATCACGCGCTGCAATCGAAGGTCGAGAAACGCTTCGCCAAAGGACTCACCTTCCAACTGGCTTACACCTGGTCGAAGTTGATGGAAGCGATCGAGTTCCTGAACGCGGCCGATCCCATGCCGTACGAATCCATCAGCAGCTTCGACCGTACGCACCGCGTCGCGGCCAGCGGCATCGCGGAACTGCCCTTCGGCCAGGGGCGCAAGTTCGCCAACGACCTGCCGCGCTGGGCCGACACTTTCGTCGGCGGCTGGCAGATCGCCTTCATCGTACAGCGCCAGTCGGGGCCGCCGATCGGTTTCGGCAATGTGATATTCAACGGCGACATCAAGAACCTCAAGCTCGACGGAGATCAACGCGACGTCGATCGCTGGTTCAACATCGACGCCGGCTTCAACCGCAACGCGGCGCAGCAACTGGTCAACAACGTGCGCTCCTTCCCGCTGCGGTTCAGCGGCTTGCGCGCTGACGACCAGCAACGCTGGGACTTTTCGCTGAGCAAAAAGTTCAACATCACCGAGCGCGTCAACGTCAGCTTCCGCGGCGAGGCGTTCAACCTGTTCAACCACGTCAATTTCAGCGCGCCGAACACCAATCCGACCGACACAAACTTCGGTCGGATTACGGGCACGCAATCCGCCGCTCGGAGTTGGCAGTTCGCGTTGAAGGTCACCTATTGAGTTTCGAAACAGAATGCGTTTCCGTAACTACCCCCCGGGGTTTACGATCTGAACGTAGAATCCCCCAACGGCAGTTGGGGGATCGTTAAGGTCCAGCCTACAGGAGCGGCTCTGACTTCTAGAATCCCCCCAACGGCAGTTGGGGGATGGTTAAAGCCCAGGCTTCCTGCCTGCCGAAGCTGCCTGCTGACTGGGTTTGGAAGGCCGGACCTTAACGATCCCCCAACTGCCGTTGGGGGGATTTGAAGAGAAATGGCTTTTATGTAGGTCGGACCTTAACGATCCCCCAACTGCCGTTGGGGGGATTTGAAGAGAAAAGGCTTTTCGGTCTTATATGTCCTATTTGTATAGGCAAAGCAAAGAACAAGCCATGAAGTTAGCGACAAGTTTCTCTTTGATTTTGTTTCTGGTCTCATCGGCTGTGGCGTGGCAGGACGTGCCGCGCCTTTGCTCGCTAGACGCCGAACGATTGCGGCAGGCCAGATTGCGTTTGAACGACGCCGCGCTGCGGCCGGCGATGGAGGCGCTGCGCCGCGAGGCCGATAAGGCGCTCAAAGCCGGCCCGTTTTCCGTCACGCTGAAGGAACGAGTCGCGCCCGGCGGCGACAAACATGACTACCTTTCGCTCGCGCCGTACTGGTGGCCCGATCCGAAGAGCAAAGATGGCTTGCCCTACGTCCGGCGCGACGGCGAAACCAATCCCGACAGCAAGCGTGGCACAGACGCGCCGGTGATCGTCGAGATGGCCGGCGCCGTAGATACACTGGCCATCACCTACTACTTCACCGGAGAGGAGCGCTACGCCGAGCGCGCTGCGCTGCTCATCCGAGCGTGGTTTCTCGATCCGGTGACGAAGATGAACCCGAACTTTCGCTACGCCCAGGCGGTTCCAGGCCACAACGACGGGCGGGGCGCAGGGTTGATCGAAAGCCGCCACTTTATCAAGGTGGTTGACGCGGCGGGTTTGCTCGGCGGTTCGCGCGCCTGGACGGACAAAGACGGACAGGCGTTGGCGGCGTGGTTCCACGAGTTCGTCGAGTGGATGCGAACCAGCCCGAACGGCAAAGACGAAGCGCAGGCCAGGAACAACCACGGCAGTTGGTACGCCGCGCAACTGGCCTGCTATGCGCTCTTCATCGGCGACAGGGAACTGGCTCGCAAAACCGCCGAAGACGCGCGGGAGCGCATCGCCTGGCAGATCGAAACGGACGGCAAACAGCCATACGAACTACAGCGCACGCGCGCGCTGGGCTATTCGGCGTTCAACCTGGTGGCGCTGATGACGCTGGCCGAGGCGGGCAAGCGGGTCGGAGTCGATCTTTACGCTTATCATACGAATGACGGTCGCGGCGTCCGTCTCGCGCTCGATTACCTGACGCCGTACGCCGACGCCTCCCGCGAATGGCCGCATCAGCAGATCAACGAGATGGATAACGCGCGACGCGATCTGGCGTACCTGCTGCGTCGCGCGTCCATCGCCTACCGCGAAGCGAAATACGAAGAGCTGTTGGATAAGCATCTGGCCGACGCCTCCGCGCCACAGCGCTGGCAATTGCTCTGGCCGCGATAGGAGGCTCTACGCCGGTCTCGTTAATATTCCTATGCGACATTTATCAATCCAAAAACTGATCGGCATGACTGGCCATCGCCTACTACTGTGAGGTTTCGGCGCGACGGCGCACATGGGCCGTACCGGCGCGCCGAAAGCTCACCGCGATTCGATCTAGCCGCCCCGCCGACAATTCGCAGGGATATGTATTGACGCCGACCAGGGGAGCGCTAAAATTTAATCGGATGATGATTTCCGTATGATTTTCGGCTTGTTCTCTGCGAGCGCACCGGCATGCGAGATAGACGAGACTCCCTTCCCCACTGCTGACTTCGGGTTGCATTTACGTTCATTTTCGAAGGAGAACATAACAGTTATGGCGACATCACCCACAAAGAGAAAATACATGCTGTTGGTCGAAGATCAGTCAGATCACTATGAATTACTGGCGCTCAACCTCGAAGAATATAGGATCGTACGCGCTCGCAACTTCGCCGAAGGGTTGCGCTTCGCGTCTAAGAAGTACTTCGATCTCTACATTCTCGATAACTGGTTGCCTGACGGGACTGGAATTGAGTTGTGCCGCCTGATTCGAAAATTCGACCCGCACACCCCGATTTTGTTTTGCTCCGCCGTAGCCAACGAGCGGGACATAAAGGATGGATTGAGCGCAGGCGCGCAAGCATATTTCGTCAAGCCGTTCGACTTTGAGGAATTTCAACTTACGGTTGCGCGATTGACTAACGTTGCGCCAGACACGGCGCTTGAGGCGCGCCGAGCAGAGAGTACAGCCATACGAGAAGAATTGACTGACCAGTGCTTTGAGAGAGGCGAACGTATCGAGAAAGTTAGAGAACGGAGCCAAAAAGTCAGAGAACGAAGCGGGAAAGCCATTGATAGGAGTCTGACCGCGCAAAGAAAATTCCTAAGACTCAAGGCAATGCAAGCCTACCTCGCCGCCGGAGGTACCAGGGGAGACTTCGCGCGCGAATGGCTGTGTGAAATCTCTCCTCCCAGGTGTTCCACCCCTGAACCAAACGAAGCGAAAAGCCTCTTAAAGCCATTCCAAATTTGTCGCGCAAATCTACGGCGCCTCTGATAAGCAGAAGGCGCGTGGGGCGCTATTGTCAACGGCAACCATAAGTGGAAAGAATGCGCAATCGGATTCGACAAAGGACTTTTTTATCGCTTGCGTTTTGGCTGATCGTTTCGGTTTTGATTGTGTCCGCGCAAGACGTCCGCGAGTCGCTCGGCCCGAAAGACAAGCCGACGCAGGCCAAGGGGCCGCATCCGCTGACGCAATTGATGGCGACGCTCAATTCATCGCTGCGGCCCGAACTGCGAGGCAAACACCCGCGCGTCTATGTGACGGAAGCTGAGATCGTGAAGCTGCGCGAGCGGGCGCGGACGACGCATCGCGATCTTTGGCAGCGCGCGCTGCGGCAGGTTCGCGCGTTAAAGAAGGAGCCGCCCGCGCCGCCCGCGGAGGAGCGCCGCGCGCAGAACGAGGTCGGCATCGGGATCGCCGAGGCTGCGTTGGCGTACAAGATTGAAGGCGACCGGAAATATCTGGACGCGGCGAAGAAGTATCTCGAAGCCGCCGTCAGCTACGACATCTGGGGCTACGCCTACAACAAACCCAACATCGATCTGGCCGCCGGTCATCTGCTTTACGGGATGGGTTGGGGCTACGACCTGCTCTATCACGATCTGACCGAGGCCGAGCGCGCGCGCTATCGCGAGAAGGTCGCGAAGCAGGCGCGGCTACTGTTCGATTACTACAAGCCGAAGCCGGGGCGGACTTACTCTTACAGCCAGAATCACGTCTTTATTCCGATGGCCGGCCTCGGCGTTGCCGCATACGCGCTCTATGATGAAGTTGAGGACGCCCCGGAGTGGGCCAGGCTGGCGCGCGCGATCTACGACCGCGTTTTGGCGACGTATTCGACGGACGGCTATTACTACGAGGGCTTTGAATATTGGATCTTCTCGACGCCGTGGCTCGTCCATTACCTGGACGCGCATGCGCAGGCGACTGGCGAGGATTTGTACGACCGGCCGGGATTCCGCCGGATGTATCTTTACGTCGCCCATTCGCTCCTGCCTGACGGGCAATACGTCTTCGACTTCGGGGATATTTTCGAGGGGCCGCTGACTCGCAACCGCAAAGGCGAGGAGTACAAACGCTCGGCGCCCGGCGGACGATTTCACACAAACTACAACCTGCTTTATCGGATGGCCTCGCGCTTCCGCGACGCGGAGGCGCAGGGAGTGGCGGCGTGGATGGAGGGACTGGACCATTACAACGCCGAAGACTACTGGTCGCTGTTGTGGTACGACCCTTCGGTCCCGGTCGTCTCCATTCATCGCCAGCAGCCCTGGCATTACTTCGCCGATCACGAGGTCGTCTTCTGGCGCAGCGACTGGACGCCGCGGGCCGTCGCGTTCGCCTTCAAATGCGGCCCGCCCGAAGGCCATCACACGAAAGGCGCGCTCGAGTCCTTTCCAGACTGGCATCTTTCAACAGGGCACGCTCACCCGGACGCCAACAGCTTCATCATCTACGCCAGGGGAAAATATCTGACCGGCGACACGGGCTACGCGGGACTGCCGATGACCGATCAACACAACACAATTCTGATCGACGGCGCCGGGCAGGCGCGAGAGGGCAATGGGCACGACGTATTCGATGGCGTTTCATACGACCGGCTCGATAAGATTCGGATTACTGAAGCGCGTCTCGAAGCGCATTTCGCCTACGTGCGAGGCGAAGCCGCGGCGGCTTACGAAGACGATCTTGGCGTGAGGCGATTCACGCGAAACTTTCTCTTCACCGCTCCTGGAGATTTCGTGGTGTGGGACGACGTGGAGGCGGGTGAGTCCCGCCGAATCACATCGCTGCTGCACGCCGACGATCAAGTCGAGCAGTCCGGCAAAAACCAATTCCTGCTCAAAAACGGAAATGAAGTTTTGCGCGCGACCATCGTCGAGCCTGAGACTATAGTCGCCAAGATTGAAGCTAATATGGTGACCTCGGCGGGGCCGCCAGGATCGGTGGACAAAGGCCCTCGACAAGAGCGTGGCGCGCGGCTGGCCATCTCCACTGCTGCGCCGGCGACGAAAACCCGACTGATTATTCTGCTGAAGGTTGAGGGTGATCGATAGTAAGGGCTCGACCATCAGATTTTCCTAGAACGACGCTCCGAGTACTCTGAAACTAAGTAGTTTGGTGTTTTTTTTGCCATCGAAGGAGAGCTTGTGGTCGTGGCCATTCCGCAGCCCCGGAGGGGCGTAATGTTTATAGTAACGTGGGCAAATCATTCTTTTAGCCCCAGCGGGGCGGCATCCGCTCTTGGCAGATGCCGCTCCTGACGGAGCTTGGACGGATTATATCCTCGCCACTATAAACATTTCGCCCCTCCGGGGCTGGCTCCACAAAATCCGTTGGCGCCAGGAAAAATAAATGCAACAACACTTTCCCGTCGCGGCAGCGACGGTTGATCCTAGCCCGGCTTTTCAAAGCCGGGGGAGCGGTCGCATAGCGGTTTTAGTCGCGGCAGCGACGGTTGACACCGATCTGCAAAATCAACCGTCGCTGCCGCGACTGGGACGGTTGCGCTGATGGTCCCGGCTTTGAAAAGCCGGGCTAGGCTCACACGGTCGCTGCCGCGACCGGGAAGAAGGTGGTTGCACTATTTATTCAAAGACCATTAGCCGGTACTCTAAACGCTCTCTCCCAACGTTTGCGATTGAAATGAACGGCTCCAATGCCGGTTGTTTCGATGCGCGATTTAGTTAGCAGAGCGCTGAGTTCTGGGGCATAAGTAATAAGGCTCCTTGCGAGTTGTTTACTTGCTCCTGAAGGGCCGTCAAAAGGCGCGAGTAAACAACTCGCAAGGCCCCGAGGAGGGAAAGAAAGGCAAGTATTCCGGAATACTTGCCTTTCTTTCCTTCTTCGCCTTTTTGCTTCTTCATAAATTGTAGTCGTGATACATTTGAGCGCAATTGTGGTCATAAGTAGTCTATTCAGAAATAAATTTGACATTTAAATGTATTTCAGGAAAAGCGGGCGTCCGGGGCTCTATCGACGCCGAGCCGCATTTGCGTCTCTGAACACAGGTCTGTCCTAACACCAGGAGGTTCCCTATGAAATCGACGTTGCTTCAACGAACGATGCGTGGACAAAAGCGCGCCTGGTTTGCAGTTTTGGGCGTGGCATTGTCAACTTGTTAAGTCAGGTTGCGCAGGCCCAGCCGCCAAGTCATGACCCTTCCAGAATGATCAGAAATACGGATGGAAGATATTGGATCTTCACTACCGGAGACGGAGTTTGGGCCATGTCTTCGAGTAATTCCAATTTTACCGATTGGAGGGTTGAACGTACGGTGTTTCCGATTGGTACTTGGCCGTCCTAGATCAATAACTTCGTCAACGGCTTTCAGGGTTTCTTTTGGGCGCCAGATGTTATCTTCATGAATAATCAGTATTACCTCTATTATTCATGCGCTGGCGTCGGCGCTCCTGCGGCCATAGGGCTGGCGACGGCTTCAAATCTGACCGGCCCGTGGACCGACCGGGGTCTGTTAGTCGCTGGTAATAACGCCAGAGGCCCGTCCGTGCTGATTTACGGCGGCTATTTCTGGCTTACCTATGGCAATTGTAATAGCGGGATAGATTTGATACAGCTCAATCCTTCGACAGGGACCCGGCCGAATTCAAACCACTGGGATTTAATTCCCGGTGAGGTGGAATGCCCCGCTTTGATAACAAACGGGAGTTTTTACTACCTCTTTTTTCAAAGAGGGCTGTGGCCGGTGGCGGACGGGGCGTCCCCTCCCAATGATCAACCGATCGCGAACGGCACATATGAACGAGGAAGCGAAAGAAGAGCCGCCTTGGCTTCAGGTTTATCCGAGCCCTGCGACCAATGAGCTTGCAATAGTTTTGCCAGAGGTCAGCGCGGGAGAGAAAGTCGTCAGCCTCCTGAATGGCGCCGGCAGAGTTATTCTGTCAGCGGCGTTTGCGGGCTCGCAATGCATCCTGAACACTGGAGACACACCAGCCGGGATGTACATCTTAAAGATCATGAGCGGCAATAAGTTGATGGCTGAAAAAGCGGTCATGATCAAGAGATAATTGGAGAACCGTTTAAAAACGAGTGAACGAGCGATGAAATGTCGGCGGCGCAAGCTGGCCCGGCAATTATGCTGAAACTTGACAAAAATAGCCTTAGTATTTGTTATAAGCGTGCAAAACAAGCAAAGCGTTCGCGCAATCGTTTAATAAACGCGCAATCGTTTAATAAATCGGTAGAAAAGAACTCCGCAGTAATCGAAGACAACCAATTCCGATGAGTCGCTGGCCCGCGTGGCGGTGAATGCGCCTTATGTAAATGAAGTTCATACCTGCCTTCGGCAAGCCTCCTGTTAAACCAGGCGGCCTGTCCATGCGCTCGGTGGCGGCTCTTAAGCGGTCTCAGGAGGACCTTATGAAAGCTCACAAAACTGTAATGTTCCTGCTGCTCACGCTCGCGCTCGCGTGGGCTTTCCCGGCATTCGGTCAAAGCGACCGCGGCGCCATTACGGGCACGGTCAAGGACCAGAATGGAGGCGTCGTCCCAAACGCGAAAGTTACGGTGACCAACATTGACACCGGCGAATCTCGAAAAACGACGACCGGCAGTGAGGGCGCATATACGCTTTCGGAGCTCAAGGCGGCGCCGTATCGCCTGACGGTCGAAGCGGCGGGCTTCAAAACTTCGACGGTTGACAAGATTCAACTGGGAGTTCAAATCATACGCCGCGCCGATGTGACGCTCGAAGCCGGCGCCGTCAGCGAAAAGGTGACAGTCACCAGCGACGCCCCGGTGTTACAGACCGACAGCCCGGCGCAGCAACTCAACGTCACGGAACGACAAGTCAGAGAGTTGCCGCTCGTAGTATCCGCCGAAAGCGGCGGGCGTTCTCCACTCGCCTTCATCTTCCTCGACAGCAGCGTCACGCCTAACGGAGCCACATCTAACGGCACGAACGCGACCAACTTTCGCATCAACGGCAGCCAGGGACTCGGACAGGACATCCTGATCGACGGCGCCGGCACGCGTCGCGGCGAGAATGGCACGTTCTTCTCGGAGGTCGCGCCGGGGCCGAACGCCTTCCAGGAGTTCACGATCAACTCCAGCAACTACTCCGCCGAGTTCGGCAACTCTTCGGGCGGCGTCATCAACTTCACCATTAAATCAGGCGGCAACGACTACCACGGCGATGGCTATCTGTATCTGATCAACGAAGCGTTGAACGCCAATATCGCGCTCAACCGCCTGACAGATTTGCCGCGCCCGCTCGACCGGCAGAAAGATTTCGGCTTCTCCGTCGGCGGCCCGGTTCGGCTGCCGAAGAAGGTCTTCGGCCCGCTCGGTTACGACGGACGCAACCGAACCTTCTTCTTCTTCAACTATGGCGGCTACCGCACCACTCAATCGGAATCGGTGGAGGTCAGCGTCCCTACCGAGCGCATGCGGAACGGCGACTTCGGCGAGTTGTTGACCGATCCCAAAGTCCTGCAATTTTTCGGCGGCCCGGTGCAGATTTAT
>Ga0126377_10004391_pt1 | contig 10261 bp, 11 predicted proteins | sample PanSoiMetPlot_22_FD_92647 | JGI IMG/M metagenome (GOLD analysis project Ga0126377, IMG submission 92647) | Tropical forest soil microbial communities from Panama - MetaG Plot_22 | ecosystem: Environmental > Terrestrial > Soil > Tropical forest > Bulk soil | place: Panama | collected 2016-02-17 | reverse complement strand
ACTCCCTCTCGCCTCGGCACGGTGGGTACCGATCCGGTATCGAACGATACGTGCCGCGTTGACCCGCTCGGTGTTCGCGGTGGGTACGCGCCGTCGCTACCCGTTTGCGTACGCGCCGCGGGCAACCGTTATCCTGGCTTGCGCTGCCGGCGACAGCCGTGCGGCCGCGTACGGCGGGTTGCCCGAGTGGTCAATGGGAGCGGACTGTAAATCCGTCGCGAGAGCTACGAAGGTTCGAACCCTTCACCCGCCACGTACGCACGAAACGGCCCTCGGCCAGCGGAAACGCTGAACGGGGGCCGCTTCGCATATCGGATACGCCGATCTGTTGGCGCACCAGGGCGGGAGGGGCAAATCAGTCGGGAGAGCGACAGCGGCCACTCAGTCGTCTGCCAGGCGCACCCATCGAATGGCCGCTGACCAGGAATTATCCGATCGGTGGCCAGTGGTCTGTCCAAGCGTCGACCCGATCGATCCGCTTTGGCATTGCGCGCCACGGACAGTAATCGTAAGGTGCCAAATTGTCCGCGCAATCTGTGGGTGCCGACACGCGTAGAGAATGGAGCGCGCAGTCCCGCAGATAACAAGGCCGAGCGGAGGATGTTGCGAGTCATCCGTTCGGTCTGATCCAGAATGTCCAAACGTGTGTAGGTCGCACAGACACCCGAATCGCCATTCTCGTGAGCAGGTAATTGTGCGAGCATCGTTCGTAATTCATCGTTGCCCCCCGTACCGAGGAGTCGACAATGCACGAACGTCCTTCGCACCGAGTGCGGCGAGTGGCGGTCGCGGTCGCGACTGCGGTCGGTGTCCTAGCTCTGACCGCCGGCCCAGCCGAAGCGGCGACCTCTCATTCCGTAGTTCGCGCGGACGTCACATGGGGTGGAGTGCACCCGACCGACGTCACCTGGGGTGGCGTGCTCCCCGCGGACGTGACATGGGGCGGTGTTGCACCGCAGGACGTCACCTGGGGGTAATACTCGCGATGCCCGCACTGATAGATGGGCGGGTAACGCGTGCCTAGCGCTGCCTCGAGGGCACAACGGTCGCCTCAGCTAGCTTGGTTCGTCACCGTTCCGCTTGCTGTTCTCGCGATCGTCTGCATTGCCGAGGCCGCGCATATCGACAACAAGGGTCTGTCGTCGCTTCCCACGTTCGCCGTCTTCTTCGTGGTGTTCGTCGCAGCCGAGGCGACTCAGATCCAATTCGAGGTGCGCCGGCACGCCGTGCTGATGTCGGTCACCGAAGTGCCGCTATTGCTGGCGCTGCAGTACATGTCGCCGCTGAGCGTGTTCGTTGTGCGCTTGCTCGCGGCCGCGGTCTTCACCGTCATCCGGCGCGGTGACCTGGTCAAACAGATCTTCAACCTCGCCAACATCGGCGCCGGCACCGCCGTCGCATGTCTGATCGTCGCGAGGTTCGGCCTGCCAGCCGAGGTCACCCCCCGTTCGTGGCTCGTGCTGATTATCGCGGTCACCGCCGACGTGCTCGTCACGCTCATGGCGGTGCTCGGCGTCATCACGCTCGTCCAGGGCCGGATCCCCGGGCAGGATCTGCTGCTCGGCGCCGTGTCAAGCATCGTGGCGTGCCTGGTCAACTCCACGGTCGGCGTCGTCGTGCTCATCATGCTCAACCAGAGTCGATGGGCGCTCGTCCTGCTTGTCGTGCTCGGTGTGGTCGTCGCGGCCGTCTACCGGGCGTACTCGCAATTCCTCCGGCAACACAAGAACCTCGCCGAACTGTACGAACTGACCAACGCGGTCGCCGAGCACACGTACGACGGGACGCTCGCCGACGTACTGCTCACCCGGGTACGAACGCTCTTGCACGCTGAATTCGCCACGCTCTGGCTCGCGCCACAGGGCAGATACCCCGAGTCTCTGCTGTCGGCACGCGCCGACGATCGAGGACTCCTGGACCTGTCGCCGACGCCGAGGGCGGTCCGGGACCGCGCTGTCGCGTCCGGCAAGACGGTCGCGATCTCGAGTCGGACGGGCGATGCCACACTGCGCGACGCCCTCCGTGAGGCTGGACCAAAGGACGTGATCGTGGCGCCGCTGCGATCCGGTGGCACCGTGATCGGCACGTTGGAAGTGGCCGGCCATCTCATGCGTACGCTGACGTTCACCGACAGCGACATCAAGTTGTTGGAGACGGTCGCGGCGCAGACCTCGGTGACGGTGGAGAACTCTCGGCTGGTCGATCGCCTCCGCTTCGATGCGAACCACGACTCGCTCACCGGACTGCCGAACCGTCGCCGCATGCTCAGCGCGCTCGACCACGCCGTGAAAATCACCGCGACCGGCGATGTCGTCGCCGTGCTGGTGTTCGACATCGACAGTCTCAGCGACATCAACGAGTCGCTCGGCCACGCCGCCGGCGACAAGGTGCTCGTCGAGTTCGCCACGCGCCTGCGCGAGCTCAGCCCGTCGGCGGCGTACGTCGGCCGGGTCGGCGGCGACAAGTTCGCGGCCACGCTGCGCATGGAGACCGTGGACGCGGCACAAGCGCTGGCCGCCACGCTGCGAGACTCGCTGCGCCGTCCGATGGAGATCGGCTCGCTGCGCATCGACATCGACAGCGCGGCAGGCATCTCGGTGCACCCGGACCACGGCTCGGACCCGGAGTCGCTGCTGCAGCAGGCCGATGTGGCCAGTCGCGCCGCCAAGGGGCAGACGCCACCGCTGCAGGTGTTCGATCAGAGCCTGGAGTCGACGCCGGTACGCCGTGTCGGCCTCGCGAGCGATCTCCGGCGCGCGCTCGACCATGGCGACCTCGACCTCTACTACCAGCCGAAGGTGTCACTGCACAACCGCCAGCTTGTCGGCGTCGAATGCCTCGCACGGTGGGAGCACCCGCTGCACGGCCCGGTCGCGCCGGAGGAGTTCGTCGCGATCGCCGAGCACACCGGCCAGCTGGGCCGGCTCACCGAATTCGTGCTGCGCGAGGCGTTGCGCCGGGCGAAGGAGTGGGCGCAGACGGGCCGGACCATGCCGGTCTCGGTGAACCTGTCGACCAAGTCCCTCGTCGACGCGGACTTCCCGGATCAGGTCGCGGCGTTGCTCGACGAATACGGCATCGATCCCGATCTGCTGACGCTCGAGATCAAGGAGGACAGTCCGGTCGGCGACACCGATCGTCAACTGCCGATCCTCCGGCGACTCGACACGATCGGCGTGCGCCTTGCGGTGGACGACTTCGGCAGCGGCTATTCGTCGTTGCCGTACCTGCGCCGGCTGCCGGTTGACGAGGTGAAGATCGATCGATCGTTCGTGCAAGGCATGGCGACGGATCCTGGCGAGCTCGCCATCGTACGAGCGATCGTCGACCTCGCGCGACACTTCGAGTTGCGCGTGGTGGCCGAGGGCGTGGAAAGCGAGCGCACCCTGAGCCTGCTGGCCGACATGGGGTGCGATGTAGGACAGGGCTTCCTGTTCAGCCGACCGTTGCCGTACGACCGATTGGAAGCCTGGCTCGCCGCGCAGACGGACGCCGAACCTACCGCGACCGGCGAGGTCCGCCGCCTGCGCGCCGCGTCCTGAACCCGGTTCGCGGCGGGGGATGGTCACGTGTAGTCTTTACCGGTGCGTCGGCAGGCGCACGACCATACGCGCGCGCCGGCATGCCGGCGGCTCGCCCCCTTAGCTCAGTCGGCAGAGCGTCTCCATGGTAAGGAGAAGGTCTACGGTTCGATTCCGTAAGGGGGCTCTCGCGTGCCGGGCGACCGGCAGCAGGTCGCGGCGGTGTAGCTCAGTTGGCAGAGCAAGCGGCTCATAATCGCTGTGTCGCCGGTTCAAGTCCGGCCACCGCTACTGGGACGGGCGCCACATGGGTCGCGTCGACCGGCGAGGAATACCTACCGGCGGCGAGCGGTTCCGGTACGTGGCATAGGCCGTAACACGATCGACCCGACATCAATCTGTTTCTTTGTGAGGAAGGCACCGCCGTGGCTAAGGCGACCGACATTCGTCCCAAGATCACTTTGGCGTGCCAGGAGTGCAAGGAGCGCAACTACATCACGAGGAAGAACCGCCGCAACGACCCAGACCGTCTGGAGTTGGCGAAGTTCTGCCCGCGCTGCCGCAAGCACACCGCACACCGCGAGACGCGTTAATACGCGACCGGTCCAGGTCGTCTCATGCCGCTCGATGCCTCGTACGTGGGCCGAAGCTTTCCCGCCACGCCGCCGTACGTCGTCAGCCGCGAGAAGATCCGTGAGTTCGCCGACGCGATCGGGGCGGTCGACGCGGTACATCGCGATCCGGCCGCGGCCCGCGCACTCGGCCACCCGGACGTGATCGCACCGCCGACGTTCCCGATCGTGCTCACCGCGGCGACGCTCGACCAGTTGATCGACGATCCCGGCCTCGGGCTCGACTTCCATCGCGTGGTTCACGGAGACCAACGGTTCTCGTACGTCCGACCGGTCTACGCCGGCGACGAATTGACCTGCGTCTGCACGGTCGCGGAGATCAGCGAGCGGGCCGGCGCCGGGTTTCTGACGACCCGTACCGAGGTGCGGTGCGGCGACGACCTCGTGGTGACGGCGACCGCGAGGCTCGTGGTACGGGCGGAGGCGGCCGCGTGACCGAGTCGACCGCTGTGCTCGCCGCGCAGACCTTCCGGGTGACACGCGCGGATCTAGTGCGCTACGCCGGCGCGTCCGGCGACTTCAATCCGATCCACTGGAGTGACCGTGTCGCGACCGGTGTCGGCCTGCCGGGCGTCATCGCCCACGGCATGTTGACCATGGCGCTGGCCGGGCGCGCCGTCACCGCGTGGGCAGGCGGCGATCCGTCCGCGATCGTGGAGTTCTCGGTGCGGTTCGCCCGCCCGGTGGTGGTTCCGGACGATGACGAGGGCGCCGAGCTGGTGGTCACCGGTACGGTGCGCAGCGTCGACGACGACGGATGTGCGCAGGTCGATATCACCGCGGTTTGCGATGGCGAGCGGGTGCTCGCCCAGGCACGCGCACGGGTACGGGCCGCTGCCCTGACGTGACCCGGATCCGGCGTGGATGCGCCGCAGGCTAGGCCCCGCACGCGATAGCCAAAACGCGTCAAGGCGCCGTCTGCAATCCGGTCCGGCACCGGCGTTTCGGACGCCCGGGCGTGGTTGGGAAATCGGGGGCGCTACCCGTACACTGGTCCGCCGTGGGTCTGACCCCTCAGTGTGGCGTGCCCGTCGCAGTGCGCGGTACCGTCACCGAGGGGGTCTTCTCGCTTAGGGGTGTGGCTCAATTGGCAGAGCAGCGGTCTCCAAAACCGCAGGTTGCAGGTTCAAGTCCTGTCACCCCTGCGTCGGCCGAGCCGGCCGGCTGACACCGATGGTGGCCGCGCTTGCGGTCGGCGATTGGTGGGTCTAGCACATCGCTCGTGCGGTGCGTTGGTCCGCACGCCGTCTGGCCGAGTCCGTGCGGAGCGGCATCGGATCGACGCCGGCACGGCGTGACAGACCGGGCGCGGTCGGCGGCCCGGCGGGACGACGGCCTACCGGTGCCGATACCGACAAGGCGCGACAACCACCCCCGCAATGATGGAAGAGGGCGAAGTGGCCGATAGCAAGCGACGCGGCGAGCGGGCCGTGGACGAGGACCTGGATGACCAGGAACTCGTCGACGCTGTCGACGACGACGACCTCGTCGACGATGACCTCGAAGACGACCTCGAAAACGACGACGACGTAGACGACGTCGAAGATGACGAAGACGACGAGTTCGACGAGGACGACGAGGACGATGACGCCGCGTCGGCCCAGGGCCAGTCGAACGGAGCGGTCAAGCGCCGCAGCGCGGTGTCCCGTCGCGACGCGGTCACGCCGCGACGCGCCAAGGGTACGGTGAACGGCAAACGGGTCAAGGCGGACAGAGTGGTTAGTATCGGGGAAGCGAGTCCGAGCCTCGGTTCGCGGATCGCGCGGTTCTTCCGCGAGGTCGTTGCCGAGCTTCGGAAGGTCAACTGGCCGTCCCGCAAGGAGCTTTTGACGTACGCAAGCGTCGTGATCGTCTTCGTGGTGATCATGATGACCATCGTCGGACTGCTCGACTACGGGTTCGCGTGGGTGGTTGGACACGTGTTCGCCGGCTGACGCCGACCGATCACGCAGGAAACGATCAAGTAGGAAAGGCCAGGGCGTGCCCGAGTACGAAGAGGTCTCCAACGAGGCAATGAGCGCCGACGCGCCGTCCTCGACAGACGAGACGCAGGGCGCCGATGCCACCACTGAGGTGACAACCGTCGCGACGCTGGACGGCGAGGAGGAGCCTGACCCGGTCGCCGACCTGCGTGCCGCGCTGCGCTTCGCACCCGGCGACTGGTTCGTCGTGCACTCCTACGCGGGGTACGAGAACAAGGTCAAGACGAACCTCGAGACCCGCATCACGAGCCTCGATATGGAGGAGTACATCTACCAGGTCGAGGTGCCGACGCGGGAAGAGGTCGAGGTCCGCAACGGCAAGCGCCAGCAGGTCCACAACAAGGTCTTCCCCGGCTACATCCTGGTCCGCATGGAACTGACGCCGGAGTCGTATTCGTGCGTGCGCAACACGCCGGGCGTCACCGGGTTCGTCGGTGCGACCGACCGCGCCGACCGGCCCGCCCCCCTGTCGCTCAACGAGGTGTTGAAGTGGCTCGCGCCGGCCGCCACGGTCGACGAGAAGAAGGCCCGCCCCGAGGTGAAGGTCCTCGACTACGAGGTCGGCGACTCCGTCACCGTAACCGACGGCGCGTTCGCATCGCTGCCGGCGACCATCAGTGAGATCAACGCGGACCAGCAGAAGCTCAAGGTGCTGGTGTCGATCTTCGGACGGGAGACACCGGTCGAATTGAACTTCAACCAGGTCGCCAAGATCTGACAACCTCGCCGGAATGCCGCGGCGCCGACTGCGGTACCCTGAAACGTCCGGCCTTGATCGCGCAAGGCCGCGGTAATCGCGGCCCACGACGGGCCGGTCCGGTGTGACTGCGACTTGGCAGCGCGCACCGAAAGCCCTCGATTCCAGCCCAGGAAGAGACATGCCTCCGAAGAAGAAGCTCGTCAAGACCTTCACTCTGCAGTTGAAGGCGGGCTCCGCGACGCCGGCGCCGCCGGTCGGGCCGGCGCTCGGCCAGCACGGCGTGAACATCATGGAGTTCTGCAAGCAGTACAACGCGGCGACCGAACAGCAGCGCGGCGACATCGTGCCGGCGCAGATCAGCGTCTACGAGGACCGGTCGTTCACGTTCGTGCTGAAGACGCCGCCAGCGGCGCAGCTGCTGATCAAGGCGTCCGGCGTCGCGAAGGGTTCCGGCACGCCGCACAAGGACAAGGTCGGCTCAGTGTCGCGTGCGCAACTGCGCGAAATCGCTGAGAAGAAGATGGCCGACCTCAACGCGAACGACCTCGACATGGCCGAGCGGATCATCGCCGGCACCGCCCGCTCCATGGGCATCACCGTCAAGAACTGACGGAACCATCCAGCACCTGACGAATCGCCAAGCACCGACAGAAACCGTGGGAGGGCGAGCGAGTCGCCCGACATCGACCACAGGAGACATCGACATGCAGCACGGCAAGGGCTACCGCAAGGCGGCCGATCTCGTTGACAAGACCCGGCTCTACCCGCCGATCGAGGCGGTCAAGCTCGCGAAGGAAACCAGCCCGACGAAGTTCGATGCGACCGTCGAGGTCGCGATGCGACTCGGCGTCGACCCTCGCAAGGCGGACCAGATGGTCCGTGGCACGGTCAATCTGCCGCACGGTACCGGTAAAACGGTTCGCGTGATCGTCTTCGCGGCCGGCGAGAAGGCCGCCGAGGCCGAGGCGGCCGGCGCGGACGTCGTCGGCTCGGACGAACTGGTGGCACGAATCCAAGAGGGCTGGCTCGAGTTCGACGCGGCAATCGCCACGCCGGATCAGATGGCCAAGATCGGCCGTATCGCGCGGATCCTGGGCCCGCGCGGTCTGATGCCGAACCCGAAGACCGGGACGGTCACGATGGACGTCGCCAAGGCGGTCGCCGACATCAAAGGCGGCAAGATTACGTTCCGCGTCGACAAGCACTCGAACCTGCACCTGATCATCGGGAAGGCGTCGTTCAGCGAGACCCAGCTGATCGAGAACTACGCGGCGGCACTCGACGAGATCTTGCGCGCGAAGCCGTCCGCGGCGAAGGGCAAGTACCTCAAGAAGGTGCACTTGTCGACGACGATGGGTCCCGGGATTCCGGTGGATCCGAACGTCACGCGCCACCTCGCGCAAACGCCGGAATAACGGCGAACGCTTCGGCGTCGTCGGCTTGACGCAAGTGGGCGCCCACGTATGTCGTGGGTGCCCATTCTGCTGTGTCGAGACAGCTGCTCGAGACCGCGGTCCGTCGGGCAGCGGCTCGCAGGTCGCGGTCGCGGTTCGACCCGAATTTGGTGGTACGACCGCGATCACGTAAAGTGGCTGCCGAAGTTCCACCCAGAGACCGCTGGTCACCAGCCGATTCCGATCGGCAGGTCGAAGGCTCCGCTGGCAAGGCGGCGGCCCGCGCAGGGAGAACGGATCGTGATTCCGGCCGCGTCCCGTGGCCGTGTCCCGCCCCGTGCGCTCTGCGCCGGGGCGTTTCGTTTGCCCAGCGCAGCCTGGCCGGTTGCCCGCGGTCACTTCAGGAGCAACGAGAGGAGGGACATGGCGGACAAGATTCGGATCGACAAGGGTGCTGCCGTTGCCGAACTGACCGACAACTTCCGCAACTCGTCGGCGACGTTGCTGACCGAGTACCGCGGATTGACCGTCGCGCAGTTGCTCGATTTGCGTCGGTCGCTCGGCAAGACGACGTCGTACGCGGTCACGAAAAACACGCTGGCCAAGCGCGCGGCGGCCGAGGCGGGCATTGACGGTCTCGACGCATTGTTCACCGGTCCTACCGCGCTCGCCTTCGTCTCCGGCGACCCGGTTGAGGCCGCCAAGAGCCTGCGCGACTTCGCGAGGGCCAACCCGCTGCTCGTCATCAAGGGCGGCGTGTTCGAGGGCAAGGCGATCACGGCGGCGGAAGTCACCAAGATTGCCGATCTGGAATCCCGCGAGGTGCTGCTGGCGAAGCTCGCCGGCGCGATGAAGGCAAACCTGAGCAAGGCCGCCGCCGTGTTCCAGGCACCGCTTTCCAAGGCCGCCCGTACGGTGGCCGCCCTGCAGGACAAGCGCGCAACGACCGACGGCGGTGCGAGCAGTGCCGCTTCTGACGACAACACGGAAAGCTGAAGGGAGCGGAGCCATCATGGCGAAGCTGAGCAGTGCAGAGCTTCTTGACGCGTTCAAGGAGATGACGCTGATCGAACTCTCCGAGTTCGTGAAGCAGTTCGAGGAGACGTTTGACGTCACCGCAGCCGCGCCGGTCGCGGCGGTGGCGGCGGTCGCCGGAGCCGGCGGCGGTGCCGCGGCCGCACCGGCCGAAGAGGAGAAGGACTCGTTCGACGTCATCCTCGACGCCGACGGTGGCAAGAAGATCCAGGTCATCAAGGTCGTACGCGAGCTGACCGGCCTTGGCCTCAAAGAGGCGAAGGACCTCGTCGAGGCGGCGCCGAAGGCTGTTCTGGAGAACGCCAACAAGGAGGCCGCCGACAAGGCGAAGGCGAAACTCGAGGCGGAGGGCGCCAAGGTCACGCTCAAGTGACGTGGTGTTTGATCGCAAACGGCCGGCGCCCATTGGGAGCCGGCCGTTTCGGTTGATACCGCGCCGATCGGCGGTCACCTGGCGGGGCGGTTTCGTCGGTCGCACCAGGCTCGAAGCGTCGGTCGCACGTGGCCTCAACACGGCCTCAACACGGCCTCGACGCGCCGGCCGCATCGCCGGCTTTTGCATCCTGACCAGGGCGATTCGTGTCACGCTGGGCTAACAACTCGCCACACCTGCCCTAAGGCCTTGACGAGGTGGGCATTGTCCGGGCACGCTGAACCCCAGCACCTCCGATGTCGGACGCGAACGGCCACCGCGCGCGACGCGGAACGCCCTTCCGAGGCCGCCGTACCCCTTTTTGGGGTAGGGCTCGACAGCGGTTAGCCTTTCGGCTACACTGCTAGTTTGCGCTGTCTCCCTGACCGTACCCGTCTTAAATGATCCCTGTTTGGGTAATTTGAGCCGGGTCGGTTGGGCTGCACGCGTTACGGCCGTTCTGCAACAAAGGTCCTCGGAAGGACGCATCTTGGCAGCTTCCCGCCCTGCGAAGACCAGTCGCACATCGAGTGCATTCGCTCCCCGCCGAGTCTCATTCGGCAGGATCACCGAACACCTTGAGGT
>Ga0126377_10004390_pt1 | contig 10262 bp, 8 predicted proteins | sample PanSoiMetPlot_22_FD_92647 | JGI IMG/M metagenome (GOLD analysis project Ga0126377, IMG submission 92647) | Tropical forest soil microbial communities from Panama - MetaG Plot_22 | ecosystem: Environmental > Terrestrial > Soil > Tropical forest > Bulk soil | place: Panama | collected 2016-02-17 | reverse complement strand
TGTCCGGTGTCCAGCGCCGCGATCATGTCCGGGAACGGGATCGCCACGACGTTGACGGACTTGCCGTCGCCGCCGTCCTCGTCGACCAGCTTCCGGATGGCGAGCTCCACGAGGCCCTTGGTCGTGTTGGCGGCGACCGTCTTGCCCGCCAGATCCTTGGGGCTGGCGTACGCCGCGTCCTTGACGACGAAGCCGCTGAAGTCCGCGCCGGCCACGCCGCTGTTGCCGTTGCCCGAGCTGACGACCTGGATCGGCACGCTGTTGGTCTGCGCGATCAGGACCGACGGCACGTTGCTGAAGCCGAACTGGAACTGGCCCGAGGCGACGCCGGGGATGATGTTGGCGCCACCCGCGGCAGTGTCGAGCGTGAGGTTGATCTTCATCTCGTCGAAGAAGCCCAACTCCTTGCCGAGGTAGATCGGCGCCACGTCCACGATCGGGATCACCTCGGCCGTGACGTCATCGGCGACGGCGGGCAGGGAGATCGTCTCGGCGGGCGGAGGCGGAGGGGTCTCTTCGTCATCGCCGCACGCAACGGCGGCCGATATCACGAGGGTGGCGCCGGCGAGCAGCGCCGCGAGCCTTCTGATTCTCATCTGCACTCCATCGTGTCGGTGGTTCGGGGGACATGGGAGGAGCCATTGTTCGGAGAACGCACGATCGTTCTCGTCGGGAACGTATTGCGGTTTCACTTGAGCGTCAATGGGTTGACGAGGCTATTAGCAGCGGCCCGCCTATTGTTACGAGAACGCGACCCGATGTTCGCTGAGCGAACACGGATCATCGATGCATCCGCCTCATTCGGTATCCGGCCGGCCGACCGACGATTGTCAACAAGTTCAGTACCGACTCATCACCATCAATCATCGACATCGGCGCTCGGCGACGGATGGCAACTGCGCCAAGGGCCGTGTCCGGCAACCTACCTGGCACCGGTCGTAGCCACAAGTGTTGACAATGTGTGGGTGATACGCTGTGCTCCCCCACTTGGGACGTCCACCGCGACCGCCGGAGAGCGCAGTGCCCCCCGACCCCCTCAGCACCACCCGGCCACGCAGCGCGTCCCCCGGAGCCGCCGAGTCCGGCGCCGGGGCGATGCTTGTCCGCGACCGTCTGCGACAGGCGATCCTCGAAGGCCAGTACCTACCCGGCGAGCGACTGGTCGAGGCCGCCCTGTGCGAACGGCTGGACGCCAGCCGGTTCACGGTAAGGGCAGCACTGCAGGAGCTCGCGGCGGAGGGGCTCGTCGAGGTCCAGCGCAACAAGGGCGCCCACGTCCGGAAGATCCCTCTGGCGGAGGCCATCGAGATCACCGAGGTCCGGATGGTGGTCGAAGGGCTCGTCGCCGCGCGCGCCGCCAGCCGCGCCACCGTCGAGCAGTGCACCGAGCTCGACGAGATCGGGCTGTTGATGCAACGCGCGGTCACGGCCAACGAGTTCCGCCGGTACGGCGACCTCAACCAGCGCCTGCATTCCTATATTCGCAATATTGCGGGCCACCGCACGGCCGACACCATCATCCAGACGATGCGCGGCCAGTTGGTGCGCCACCAGTTCGCGCTCTCGCTGCTGCCCGGGCGGCCGGCGACCTCGCTGCCGCAACACCTGCGCATCATCGAGGCGATCCGGGCCGGAGACCCGCGCGCGGCCGAGAAAGCGATGCGCGCCCATATCGCGAGCGTCATCGAGGCGCTGCGCAGCCTCGACGAGATCGGCATCGTATGACGACGGTAGCGGTGCTCGGCCTCGGTGAGGCAGGGTCGCTCATCGCCACCGATCTCGTCCGGGCCGGCGCCGAGGTGCGCGGCTACGACCCGCGCGTCCCGGCGGTCGGCGAGCTGGCGGGCTCACCCGACGCCGCGACGGCCTGCCGCGGCGCCGACCTCGTCCTCAGCGTGAACAGCGCCGCCGATGCCCTCGACGCGCTCGAGCAGGGCCTGCCCGGCTGTTCGCCCGGGACGGTCTGGGCCGACCTCAACACGGCGGCGCCCTCGGAGAAGCTCGCCGTGGACCGCGCTGGCCGCGACCGGGTCCGGGTTGTCGACGTGGCGCTCATGGCCCCGGTCCCGCCCCACGGGCTGCGCACGCCGATGACCGCGTGCGGTGCGGCGGCACCGGAGTTCGCGGCAGCGCTGCGACCGTTCGGCGCGAGCGTGGAGGTGCTCGACGGCCCGATCGGCGCCGCCGCCACCCACAAGCTGCTGCGCAGCGTCTTCTACAAGGGTCTGGCGGCGGCCGTGGTCGAAGCGCTCGCGGCGGCCAGGGCAGCGGGGCTGGCCGACTGGCTGCACGGCAACATCGCCGATGCACTCATTGACATGGATGCCTCTACTGTGGACCGTCTGGTCGAGGGATCGCGGCGGCACGCCGTACGCCGGGAGCACGAGATGCGCGCCGCCGCCCAACTTCTCACCGACCTCGGGGTCCCGGCCAGGGTCAGCCTCGCGAGCCGCGACTGGCTCCGCGACCTCGCCGCCGCCCAGCCTCCCCCGGACGGTGTTGGCTAGGCTGGCGCCGATGGACACCCGCACCGGTCTGCCGGTCGTCGGCATGGTCGGCGGCGGCCAGCTCGCCCGGATGACGCACCAGGCCGCGATCGCGCTCGGCCAGTCGCTGCGCGTGCTCGCGGCTTCACCCGACGACGGCGCGGCTCTGGTGGCGGCCGACACGGTGCTGGGCCACCACACCGACCTCGACGCTCTGCTGGCCTTCTCCGAGGGCTGCGACGTGGTCACGTTCGACCACGAGCACGTGCCGGGCGAGCACATCCGCGCGCTCGTCGCCGCGGGCCGCACCGTCTACCCGGGCGCCGACGCGCTGCGCCACGCGCAGGACAAGCGCGTCATGCGGGCACGCCTGGCCGAGCTCGGCGCGCCGATGCCGGCCTGGCGTGCGGTCACCGACGCCACCGATGTGGCCCGCTTCGTGAAGGCACACGGACCCGCCGTCGTCAAGGCGGCCGCCGGGGGGTACGACGGCCGGGGCGTCTGGTTCGTCGACGGGGAGCAGGACGTACGGCCGCTCCTTCAGGCGGGTGCGGATCTGATCGTCGAGGAGCGTGTGCCTCTGCGCCGTGAGCTCTCGGCGCTCGTGGCGCGCTCACCCTGGGGTCAGGCCGCGGCGTACCCGGTGGTGGAGACGGTGCAGCGCGACGGCATCAACGTCGAGGTGCTCGCCCCGGCGCCGGGTCTGGACCGGGCTCGGGTCAGCCAGGCCCAGCAGCTAGCCATCACGGTGGCCACCGAGCTGGACGTGGTCGGCCTGCTGGCGGTGGAGCTGTTCGAGCGCACGGACGGTGAGCTGCTCGTGAACGAGCTGGCCATGCGGCCGCACAACTCCGGCCACTGGACCATCGAGGGGGCGCGCACCTCGCAGTTCGAGCAGCATCTGCGGGCCGTGCTGGACTACCCGCTCGGCGAGACCGCCCCGACCGCGGCGGCGGTGGCCACGGCGAATGTCCTCGGTGGACGGTCCGAGGGAATGGGCATCGACGAGCGGCTGCACCATCTCTTCGCCGAGGACCCCGGGACCCGGGTCCATCTCTACGGCAAGCAGTTCCGCCCCGGCCGCAAGCTCGGTCACGTGACCGCGCTCGGGGATGACATCGACGACGTTCGCGCCCGGGCCCAGCGCGCCGCTCGCTGGCTCGCGGAAGGAGCCGAGCATGAGTAGCGCGATCGTCGGCATCATCATGGGCAGCGACTCCGACTGGCCCACCATGCGTCCGGCCGCCGAGGCCCTCGACGAGTTCGGGGTGGCGCACGAGGTGCGGGTCGTGTCGGCCCATCGCACGCCCGAGGCGATGCTCGACTACGGCCGGTCCGCCGCGGGCCGCGGGCTCCGGGTCGTGATCGCCGGTGCGGGCGGTGCCGCGCATCTGCCCGGGATGGTCGCGAGCGTCACGACACTGCCCGTCATCGGCGTGCCCGTGCCGCTCAAGCACCTCGACGGCCTGGACTCACTTCTGTCGATCGTGCAGATGCCGGCGGGGATCCCGGTGGCCACGGTGTCGGTCGCGGGCGCTCGCAACGCCGGACTGCTGGCCGTACGGATCCTCGCCTCCGGCGACGCCGGGCTGACCCGACGCCTGCTCGCCTTCCAGGAGAACCTGCGCACCCTCGTCGCCGAGAAGGACGCCGCGCTCGCGGAGAAGCTCACGCGCGACGACGCGTGACCCGCCCCGCGTCAGCAGAGATACTCGCCGCACAACTCCAGGCCGAACGGCTCGATCGTGGTCCGCGAGATGGAGTTCGATGAGACGTTGGACGGGAGCGAGACAACCTTGAAGGAGTACGTCAAGCCGTCGCCGTCGCCGATGCTCACTGTCGTCGCCGTGCAGGGGATCGTCTGAGGGGGGCGCGCCAGCGAACCACTGCCGGTGACCACGAGCTGGCAGGTGAGGCCAGGGGCCTGCCAGGTCGGCAGAAAGCCCAGGTTGAGTGTGTACCTGTGGTAGGTCACGCGACACCGGGACGCATTGCAGGGCCCACCGTCCTGGTCGACCGTCCGCTCGACGTCCGACAGCCCGAGCACGACATGGTCGCCGGCCACCGGCACCGCCGGTGGCGGAGGCGGTGGCGGAGTTCCCACCGTGGTCACGATCGTGGTCGGCCCCGTGCCGCCGCCGCCGCGGTTCGTCCGCGTCGGTGAAACCGGCGGTCCCGGGGCGGTGGCGGCCGTCGTGGGTATGTCGGCGGTCAGCGTGGCGTCGAGCGGCGTCAAGGATCCGTCGGTGTGCCGGATCAGGCCGATGCCGCTGGCGGGCAGGTATGCGACGACCCCGTCGTCGAGGACCGTGACCTCCGTGTCGCCGTCGTCACCGAGGACGAGATCGGGAGGCACCAACGCACCGGTGGAGTCGAGCACGATGACGCGCCCGGCGCCGAGGCACGGGACGTAGGCCAGGCCGTCCAGCGCCACCGGCTCGCCGGGGTTCTCGCAGCCGTACGCGCTGGTGAGCACGGTGTGCGTGACCGACCCGGCTATCAGCACGACGGTGGCCGAATCCACAATGGACACAGGCACGAGGTCGACCGGCGCGCGCTTCGCCGGCAGAAGCCTCCCCCGCAGACCGGGGGCCGCCACCGTGGCGTCGACCCCGGTTCCGCCGGGCCCGGTGGCGATCCGCACCGCCGTGCCGTTCTCGGGTACCAGGACGGTCACGCCGCGCGGATGGGCCACGAGCAGCGATGCCGGACCAGCCCCGGCAATCGCCTGCCGCGGCTCGACATCGACGAGCCGGGAGCCGTTCCACGCCAGGCGGTGCAGGTCGCCGTCCGCACGCAGCGCCCAGATCGTGCCCGCGCCATCCATGGCGACGTCGGCGAGCGGCGCACCGGCGACCCAGGGCTCGCCCTCGGGCGACGCATCGCCGGGGTCGAGGCGCTCGATCCGGCCCGCCCCACGGTCGGCGACATAGAGGCTCTCCTCGTCGAGCAGCACTTTCGTGGCGGGACCGCCCTCGTACCAGCCTCGCGTGGAGAGCGTCGCAATGTCGATCACCGAGACCAGACCGTCCACAGTGGTCACTACGAGCAGACCGTCGCGCTGGGCGAGCTGCCACGACTCACCCGGCGGCGCCACCGCAACCGCGTCCTCCCGCCGCCCCGTCGCCGGATTGACCTGGACGGCCTCACCAGCCGCCTCGTCCCGGAGCCAGAACAGCCCGTCCGAGAGGTCGATCGTGTTGTCCGGGCCCGGTCCGGGCCGGCTCAGCGTCACGCCCACAACGACGCCGGCGACGAGCAACGTGCCAACGGCCACCACGGCCGCCTCCACCAGCCGCCGCGACCGACCGGAGCCCATCGACGAAGGGTAACCACGGGACACGGCCGCCGCACCCCAGCGCAACGACAACGATCACCATTCAGGCCCGGAACATTCCGGATGGGTTCGTCGGGGGGCGGCGTCTATCGTCGCGGCCCTTGTGGGGCTACTCTTCTCGGCCATGGACGCCGGTGTCTCACGGCGCCTCGTCGAGGCGGGTGTTGTGCTCGTCGCCACGCTTCTGGTCGCGGGCGTGGTGGCGGGAATCGCCCTCAGCCGGCGCGACGACGGGTCCGACGGCGACCCCGGTCAGGGCGACGGCCTCACGTGGCTGCGGGACGAGCTCCACGGCGACGCGCTGCAGGTCAACCCGGGCACGGGTCGCACCGAGCAGGCGCTCGCCGTGGCCGACCCGGGCACGCCGTGGCAGCTCGCCCAACGCAATGGGCTGATCGTGGTCACCTCGGGCGACGGCAAGGTGACTCTCATTGATATCGCCACCCTGACCGCGCTCGGGACGTACACCGACGCCGCCGTCGGCAAGGTGCTGCTCGACGAGTCCAACCTCTACGTCGCCGACCGGGTGCGCGGCACGATCGTGCGGCTCGACCCGGCCGACGGCACGGCGCTCGGGGCCGCGTGGCGCGCCGGTGCCCCGCTCGCCGACGCGGTGATCGACGGTGCCGGCACGGTGTGGGCCTTGAGCGACAACGGCCTCCTCCATCATCTGGCGTGGACGCAGGGCGCCCTGGCCGACGTGGAGACGCCCACGACGGTGGGCCAGTCGGCGACACGGGCCGTCCTCGTGCCCCATCCGAGCGGCGTGACCGTCCTCAACCCCAGCGCCGGAACCGTCGTCCGCGTTGGCACCGACGAGGACACGACCATGCCGGCACCGGGTCTGGACGGGTTCCTCCAGGCCGCCCAGGAGGCACCCGTCGACCTCGTCCCGGTCTCCCTCGTCGACTCGTCCACCGTCGTCCTCGTCGCCGGCCCGGTCACCGTCGCCGTCGACACCAGCACGTACGGCTGCAAGCGCCCGGGTCGCAGCGCTGTCCACAATGGACACGTCTACCTGGCCTGCCGCGGCACGGGCCGTGTGATCGTCCTCGACGCCGCCGGGCATCGGGTGTCGGGCGACCTGACGCTCGGCGAGGGCGGCGACCCGGAGCTGACGACCCACGGGGATCTGCTCTTCGCCACGCTGCCGGGCAGCGACGCCGGCGGCGGCCTCGTGGTCCGGCCGGACGGCACGTTCACAGCACTCGCGGGCTACGACGGCACGGTCGCCACGACGCCCCCGCCGACCCGGACGCCGTCGAGCAACCGCACGCCGCGATCGCAGCAGCCCGGCCCCACGACATCGCCGCCGACATCGGCGCCCCCGACGTCGCCGCCACCCCCGCCCGGTCCTCGCAACGGCGACCAGGTCATCGTGGGCTTCCCGTCCTACGAGCACTCGGGACCGGCGACGGGATGCGGACCGATGTGCACGGGCTACTGGTGGTACTACTCGGTGAGCCTGAGCCCGCCGGCCCTCTGGCAGTCGTTCGCCGGCACCTGCACGCTGGAGGTCGACGGCATCGGCGCTCTCAACGGAAGCTTCGTGCTGCCCAACTGCTCGTCGACCGGCATCGCGCTCGGCGACGGCGACGGCGCCAGCTACACCGTCACGGTCACCGCATGCAGCGCAGGCACGTGCGTCACCTCCGCGGCCGAGACGCTGTACACCTACGAGCCCGTGTACGAGCCCTACTGCCCGACGACCTTCGCGGAGGGTAGCGGACCCCTCGCGGCCATGGAGGCCGGCCTGCCCATCTGCCCGCCGTGAGCAACGCTCAGCGCGCGCGCAGGCGCCGGAGCATACGGGCGTCGGCGAAGCCGGCGGCGTGGGCCGCTGCGTCGACGGTCGCGCCCTGGCCGATGAGATGCTCGGCGCGCTCGGTCCGCAGCGTCTGCTGGTAGCGCAGCGGTGTGAGTCCGGTGGCGCGGACGAAGAGCCGCGTGAGGGTCCGTTCGCTCACCCCACACTGCGAGGCCAGGCCCGGCAGCCGGAGCGGCTCCGTGAACCGGGCGTCGATGATGTCCTGGGCCCGGTGGACGATGTCGTGCAGGTGGCCGCGGTGACGCAGCATCGCGCTCGCCTGGGGCTCGTCGCCGTTGCGGCGGCAGAAGACGACCATCTCGCGGGCGATCCTGGCCGCCGCCGCGGCACCGTGCCACGTCGCCACCAGATGCAGAGCCAGGTCGATCCCGCTGGCGATGCCGGCGGATGTGACCACGCGACCGTCCACAACGTACAGAACGTCGCGCACGACCTGAGCCTTCGGGTAACGGCGCGCCAGCTCCTCCTGGTGCTCGTGATGCGTCGTGCAGCGACGCCCGTCGAGCAGCCCGGCCCGGCCGAGCGCGTCGGCTCCGGCGCAGACGCTCGCCACCGTGCCCCCGGCCTCGTGGTGCGCGGCCACCCGGCGCAGTGTCGCGGCGCTCAGATGACCGGAGCTCGCCAGCGAGGGCGACCGCCAGCCGGGCACCACGACCAGGTCGGCCGGCGTGAGCTCGGGCCAGTGCGGAGACGCCCGTACGGTCAGGCCCTGCGCGCTCGGAACCTCGTCGCGCTCGGCGACATAACGGAGCTGATAGTCGTATCCGTGGATGGCGGCCGTCCCGAGCACCTGCGCCGGACCGGCGAGGTCGAGCAGGTGCACGCCGGGCACGAGGAGGAAGACGACCTGGGTCACGATCCGGTCAGCACTGCCGCGTTCTGGCCGGCCACCTGGTCCACGGTCGCGATCGTGGCGAAGCGGCCGGCGAGGGCGTACTCGGTCCGGGCGATGATCTCCGCCACCGGCAGGGTCCTGGGGTCGGCGAGCAGCTGCTCGACCGTGAGGTCTCCAGATTCCCAGTGCGGCGTCGGGAAGGTCACCGTCGCCTCGGTCACGAACGTGACCTCGTACCCGAGATCGCTGGCCAGGCGGGCGGTCGTCTCGACGCACTGCTCGGTCCGGATGCCGCAGACCACGACGTGACGGACTCCGCGGGCCACCAGATGCTGCTGGAGGTTCGTTGTGGTGAAGGCGTTGTGCGACGTCTTGGTGAGCACCGGCTCGCCGTCGGCGGGGGCGAGGCCGTCGATGAGACGCACGTGGCCGCTCGCCGGGTCGAAGACGTCGCCGGTGCCGGGCTCGCTGTGCAGGATCCAGATGACGTGGTCGCCGCGGGAGCGGGCCGCGTCGACCAGCCGGTTCACGTCGGACACGATCTCGGGGTTGGAGGCGGTGGACCAGAGCGGTCGTTGCCGGAACGACTCCTGGACGTCGATGACGATCAGCGCAGTCTGCATGCGCCCATCCTCACCGCGCACGCCCGGGGCCCGCCAGTCCTGATCGCGCCGGCCAGCGGACCGATCCGGTCAGGGTCCACCCTCAGCCTGTGCAGCCGGTGAGCTCCGATGACGTCGTGGTCATGAACGCCTCAACGTCGGTGCGGACCAGGCCGACACCGCGCGCAAACCACGATGTGCTCTCCGGCAGGACGCTGCCGAGCATCTCCTTGAAGAAGTCCATCTGGTCGCCGAGGCCGGGGATCGTCGTGTCCACCGTGACATCCGTGAACGAGACCTTGACCCCCACGACGTCGGTGTAGTTTCCAGCCGGGGTTTCGATCGTCTCCGGCGCGGCCGCCTCCACGTGCAGTGTGAACGTCATATCGAGCTCGTCCGAACCGAGGAGATCCTTGAGCTCGGTCGCCGAGACGCCTATCGTGCTGTCGACCGAGCGGCCGGCGCGGAGGTCCTCGATCGACGGGTAGGCGAGGACGTCGGTCGTCCGGATCCGCAGCCCACTGTCGCTCAGCCCGGTCGGCGGCGCCTGCAGCGTGCCGTCGCCGGCGATGATGTAGGTGAGATCCAAGTTCACCGTCGTTGGCGGAAGGCCGGAGAGGTCCGGCATGTCGTTCGGGTCGAGTGTCGGGATCGGGAAGTCCGTCGGGAAGTCCGTGGGGAACAGGCCAGTCGGGAAGTCCGTGGGGAACAGACCAGTCGGGAAGTCCGTCGGGAACAGACCCGTCGGGAAGTCCGTCGGGAAGTCGGTCGGAAAGTCGAAGTCCATCTGTGTCTCGGCGACGGAGTGCAGGCGGATCCTGATCCCGTCGCTGACCGACTCGACGCTGGTGACCGACTGGGTCTGCGTCGCCGTGACGCTCCCGAAGGCGGTGTCGAGGCTGGTCTCGTACGTGCACGTGTAGCCGACTCGCGACGGGAAGAAGTACTGCGACCACAGCGAGTTCTGCGCGTCGCCAGCCCTCCGGTCGTTCAGCAGGACGTAGCCACCGGCGCCCAACGCGACGAGCGCGACCGTGCCGAGGACGATCCAGGTGATGAGCCCGCCGCGGCCCGGCCTTGGCTCGGCCGGGAAGGGCCCGCCCTGCGGCGGGTAGGGCGGTGGACCCGCCGCGTACGGCGGGGGTGCCGGGACCGGTGGGTAGCTGGGGGGACC
>Ga0126377_10004389_pt1 | contig 10263 bp, 9 predicted proteins | sample PanSoiMetPlot_22_FD_92647 | JGI IMG/M metagenome (GOLD analysis project Ga0126377, IMG submission 92647) | Tropical forest soil microbial communities from Panama - MetaG Plot_22 | ecosystem: Environmental > Terrestrial > Soil > Tropical forest > Bulk soil | place: Panama | collected 2016-02-17 | reverse complement strand
CGGTACCTTGACGCGATACCTTGGAATTCTCCCAACATGGTTTTAGAGGGGTTCCAGGTCTGTTGTCGAGGTGGAATGTGGCCCGGGAACGGCGGTCGCGATCGAAAAAGCGGCGGTGAAATCGGATGCATTCGGCTACCAAGTTCCTTTTATTCCCGCAGCGTCCTGGACCATTTACGGACGGGGCGGGGATCCGGATGCGCGGATGCGGGGAGTTCGTTTGATGACTGACCAAGGCGTCGGCTTTCAGCATGGCCTGACCAACTACGGTGACCGCGACTTCTCGCTCTATCTGCGGCGTTCGTTCGCGCAGTCGATGGGCTACTCGCGCGCCATGCTGGGCAAGCCGGTGGTCGGCATCGCCAACACGGCCTCCGGCTTCAACAACTGCCATCGGCATTTCCCGGAGCTGTTGGAGGCAGTCAAGCGCGGCGTCCTGGCTGCGGGCGCGCTGCCGATCGAGTTCCCGACCGTCTCGCTCGGCGAGGTGTTCCTGAGCCCGACCAGCCTCAAGTTCCGCAATCTGATGTCGATCGACACCGAGGAGATGATCGGTGCTCAGCCGATGGATGCGGTCGTGCTGATGGGCGGTTGCGACAAGACCGTGCCGGCGCAGCTCATGGGCGCGGTGTCTGCCGGGCGGCCGGCAATCATGCTGGTCGCAGGTCCGATGATGACCGGCCGCCACAAGGGCGAGCGGCTCGGCGCCTGCACGGACTGCCGGCGGTTCTGGGCGCGCTACCGCGCCGGCGAGGTCGACAAGGAGGAGATCTCCACGGTTGAAGGGCGGCTGGCAGTCACCGCCGGCACCTGCGCCGTCATGGGCACCGCCTCGACCATGGCCTGCATTGCGGAGGCGCTTGGCCTCATTCTGCCCGGCACGGCCGCGATTCCGGCGGTGCATGCCGATCGCTTGCGTGCGGCAGAGGCAACCGGCGCGGCTGCGGTCCGTCTGATCGGCTCGAAACTGACACCAGACCGCCTAGTCAATGCCAAGTCGGTCGAGAACGCGCTGCGGGTTCTGCTTGCGCTCGGCGGCTCGACCAATGCGATCATTCACCTGACCGCCATCGCCGGCCGCGCCGGCGTGAAGGTGACGCTCGAGCAGCTCAACCAGCTGTCGGACGAGACGCCAGTGCTGGTCAATCTCAAGCCGGTCGGCAATGGCTACATGGAGGACTTTTTCGCCGCCGGTGGCATGGGAGCGCTGCTGCGCGAGCTCAAGCCGCTGCTGCATCTCGATTGCATGACGGTGACTGGCGAGACGCTCGAACAGCGCCTGGCCGCGCCGGCTGATCCCTATGTCGATCGCACCATCATCGCGGCACGCGAGCAGCCGTTCGAGCCGCAGGGTGGTCTTGTTGCGCTGTTCGGCAACCTGGCTCCCAGGGGCGCGATCCTCAAGCGCTCGGCGGCGGATGTGAAGCTGTTCGAGCGCGAGGGCAGGGCGGTGGTCTTTTCCTCGCTTGCCGATCTTGCCGCCCGTGTGGACGACCCGGCGCTCGATGTGGAGCCGCAGGATATCCTGGTGCTGCAGAACGCCGGACCCAATGCGCCGGAGGCGATGCCGGAGGCGGGCTATCTGCCGATCCCCAAGAAACTCGCCCAGAAGGGCGTCAAGGACATGGTGCGCATCTCGGATGCGCGCATGAGCGGCACCGCCTTTGGCACGATCGTGCTGCATGTGACGCCGGACTCGGCTTCGGGCGGGCCGCTCGGCCTCGTGCGCAACGGCGACCGTATCAGGCTTTCCGTCAAGGCTCGGAAGATCGAGCTGCTGGTCGATGAGGCCGAGCTGAAACGTCGCGCCGCCGGTGCGACGCTTGTGCGGGAGCAGCCCGCGCGCGGCTATGCCAAGCTCTATGCGCAGGAAATTCTGGGCGCGGACGAGGGCTGTGATTTCGCATTCCTGCGGCCGCAATGATGAGACAATCGGGGGAGACGCAACGTGAAAGTCGAATCGATCAAATATTCCGTGTCTGGTCTCGCCTGCAGTGGCGAGCTTGTCTATGACGACAGCGTCAACACGCAGCGCCCGCTGCTGCTGGTCGCGCCCAATTGGCTCGGCGTTACCAAGGATGTAATCGAGCGCGCCAAGACGCTCGCTGGCACGCGCTATGTCGCGTTCGTGGCCGACATGTTCGGCGAGGGCAAGAGTCCCAAGGGCACCGAGAATCCGATGGAGTTTCTCAAGCCATTCTTCGAGGACATTGCCGAGACGCGCCGGCGCATTGTGGCGGCGTTCGACACCATGACCAAGGAAGCGACTGTGCGCGGCGTTGGTGATACCAAGCGCCGCGCCGCGCTGGGCTACTGCTTCGGCGGCAGCAATGTGATCGAGCTCGCGCGCGCGGGCGCCGACGTGCAGGCGGTCGTTTCCGTCCACGGCGTGCTGGCAACGCCGGCGCCGGCGAAGAAGGGTGACATCAAGGCCGCCATTCTGGTGCTGCACGGCGCCGCCGATCCGGTGTCGCCGAAGGCGCATCGCGACATGTTCGAGGCCGAGATGGATGCCACTGGCGCGCGCTGGTACGCGCTCACATTCGGCAATGTGGCGCATGCCTATACTGACGTGGGCGTCAACAATCCGCCGGTCGCGGTCTACAGCGAGCCCGCGACCCGCCACGGCTATGCGCTCACGCATGCGTTCATCGATGACGCGTTTGCGGGGAGGCTGTGATATCGTGATCAGAACCGTTACCGGCGACGTCGAGAGAATCGAGGGGCGCATCCTCCCGCACGAGCATCTGCAGATCGATCTCTCGGCGCAGAAAGGCCCGGCCAACAAGGTCGGCGAAGCCGAGATCCCTGCGGTGGTCGAGGATCTGCGCACCGCAAAGGACTTTGGCCTTGCCGCCATCACGGATCTGAGCGCGCCGTTCTGGGGTCGCGATCCGGCGGCGTTGCGCCGGATCAGCGAAGTGTCGGGCGTGAAGGTCATCTGCGCGGCGGGATACTACTGGGACCCGTTCCCCGCGGTCGCCGAGAAAGCCTCGGTCGAGGCTATTCGCGACGCCATGATCGCCGAGATCGAGACCGGCACCGATCGCACTGAGGTTCGTTGCGGCGTCATCAAGGTGGGCACCGCGCGCGAGCCAAGCGAGCCGGCCGAGCGGTTGTTCCGCGCGGCCGCTGCAGCTGCGCTCGCGACCGGTGCGCCGATCATCACGCACACGTCAAGCCCGGGGCAGGCGGCCTGGCACATTCGTGTGCTCGAAGCCGCCGGCATGGACATGACGCACGTCGTCATCAGCCACATGGGGGCTGCCAAGGACGTCGCTCATCTGGTCGAGGTGGCACGCTCGGGCGTGTTCATGGGCATCGACAAGGTGAGCTTCCCGAAAGGACCCACCAATGTCGAGCTTGCCGATCTGGTGCGTGCCGCCTGCGAGAAGGGGCTTGAGCGCCAGCTCATTCTCTCATCGGACGTGGCGCGCAAGACAATGCTGTCGCGCCATGGCGGGCGCGGCTACGCCACCGTGTTTCGCGATTTTCTGCCCATGCTTCGGGAGCGCGGCATTCCGGCGGCGACGATCGAGATGATCGTGTGCGACAATCCGGCCCGCATGCTGACCTTCGCCAAGGTTAAGGTGGGCGCATAGTCGTACTGGTGGCGGTTGACCGCCATGCGTCCGCGGCAGATCATCGTCCAAAAGGACACCGCCATGGCGTGGTACGACAGGTTCAAGAAATATCGCAATCCCGAGGAGATGCGCTGGATCGTGTTCGCGCTCGCCGCGCTCGCGGGCTTCCTGGCGCTGCTGCTGTCGGGCCGCATTTCGCCCGCGCAGACTGCGCGCCTCACCGAGATCGCGAACTATCAGAGCGCGGACCGCACCCAGCGCCTGATCGAGGGCGCCAAACGAGAAGGCACAGTCACGTTCTATTCAAACGCCCCGACTGAGGACAACACGGCGCTGGTCGCCGCCTTCGAGAAGAAATACGGCATCAAGATCAACCTTTATCGCGCCAGCTCGGAGGACATCCGCCAGCGCGTCCTCAACGAAGCGCGCGCCCGCCGCTATGACGTCGATTTCGTTCTCAACAATGCGCCTGCCATGGAGGCGTTGAACGCCGAGAAGCTTCTCGCCGAGATCAAATCGCCCTATCTCGCCGACCTGATGCCCTCCGCCATTCCGCCCTATCGAACCTGGGCGGGCTTCTGTCTGAATGTGCTGGTTCCGGCCTATAACACCAACCTGGTGAAGAAAGCCGACCTGCCGAAGCGCTATGAGGACCTGCTCGATCCGAAATGGAAGGGCAGGATCGCGATCGAAGCCGATGACTCTGACTGGTTCTCCGGCCTGGTCGAGGTGATGGGGCAGGAGAAGGGCCTCAAGCTCTTTCGCGACATCGCCGAGACCAACGGCTTCTCGGTGCGCAAAGGGCATACGCTGCTCACCAATCTGGTGGCGGTGGGCGAGGTGCCGCTGGCGCTGACCGCGTTCAACTACACGGCCGAGCAGTTCAAGCGCAAAGGCGCGCCGATCGACTGGTTCACGCTTGATCCTGTGGTGGCGCATCCGAACGCGGTCGCGGTGGTCGCCAATCCGCCACATCCATATGCGGCTACACTGATGTTCGATTTCGTCGTGTCGGAGGCGCAACAGCTGTTTGCTGATCGCCACTATGTGGCGACCAGCCTAAAGGTCGCCTCGACCCTTGATCGCGCCAGCATCCACATGCTCGATGCGTCCAAGGTGGTGGCTGAAGGCGAGAAGTGGCAGCGTCTCTATACGCAGATCATTAACGCGCGTCGGTAGGGCGGAGGAAACATGCACAAGATCGCAATCCCGAAATCGGTGGTCGAGCGCGTGATCGCCCGACGTGGCCGCGAATTCGTCTATGACAATCTCGATCCACGCAAGACCGCCCTGGTTGTGGTCGACATGCAGAACGCCTTCATGCTGCCGGGCGTCGCGCACTCGCTTTGCCCGACGGCGCGTGAGATCGTTCCCAACATCAATCGGCTGGCGCAGGCCTTGCGCGAGACTGGCGGCACGGTGGTGTGGATCAAGACCACGTATACGCCTGAGACACTGAAGGATTGGTCGACCTATTACGAGCTGAGCAGCCCCGAACAAGGCGCCAGGCGCGCACAGGCGCTCGCCGCTGGCAGCAAGGGCCACGAGCTGTGGGCCGAGCTTGACGCGCGCGACGGTGACCTCACAGTCGAGAAAAAGCGCTTCAGTGCCTTCATCCAGGGCTCGTCCAATCTTGCTGACGTGTTGCGCGAGCGCGGCATGGATACTGTCCTGATCACCGGCACGGTGACGGGCGTGTGCTGCGAATCGACCGCGCGCGACGCCATGATGTGCAATTTCAAGACCATCATGATCACTGACGGCAATGCCGCCATGACGGACGAGGACCACAACGCCTCGCTCGGCAATTTCTATTTGACGTTTGGCGATGTGATGTCGACCGACACGGTGATCGGATTCCTGCGGCGCAATGCTGGCAAGGACCTTGTGGCGGCGGAGTAGTTCATCGGACGCGAAACAGTCCAACGATCCGTTCGTCCCTGGACACCGGATCGCTTGCTGACGGAATGCATCCAGGTTCGGGGCGCAGCTATTGGACTATGACTTTGCAGGTCAAGGCCAGACGAGCGGCCGCGATCCCGGCTTCGCATCATTTATGCGGCATGCGCGTTGGCAAGTCGGGCATGAGCAATGCGTTGGTCTGGTGCCGGCTTGGTGCAGGGCTCCCCATTAACATGAGCGTGGCCCGCAACACTGCGTGGCTCGCAACGGAAGTGGGCACATGATGTGGGATTTCGGAGCGCCATGCTAGCACCCGTTGTGATTCTACGGAGCTTGCGCAACGGGCGTTTTTGGTTGAAGACACTCGCATGCAGCCGGTCATCTCAATTTCGAATCTATCCAAGACATATGCATCCGGATTCCGCGCCCTCAAGGACATCAACCTGGAGATCCGGCGCGGCGAAATCTTTGCGCTGCTCGGCCCCAATGGCGCCGGCAAGACCACGCTGATCAGCATTGTGTGTGGGATTGTCAATCCGACGCACGGTCAGGTGACCGTCGGCGGCCACGATATCATCAAGGATTTTCGGCCCGCGCGATCGCTGATTGGGTTGGTGCCGCAGGAGCTCACGACCGATGCTTTCGAGTCGGTGTGGGCGACGGTGTCCTTCAGCCGTGGTCTGTTCGGCAAGCCAGACAACCCAGATCATGTATCCAAGGTACTCAAAGACCTGTCGTTGTTGGAGAAACGAGATAGCAGAATTATGACGTTGTCTGGCGGCATGAAGCGTCGCGTGTTGATTGCCAAGGCGCTGTCGCACGAGCCGGAGGTGCTGTTTCTCGACGAGCCGACTGCGGGCGTTGATGTCGAATTACGCAAGGATATGTGGGAAATCGTACGGACGCTGCGTGCGTCCGGAGTCACAATTATCCTGACGACCCATTATATCGAAGAAGCCGAGGAAATGGCCGACCGGGTCGGCGTGATCAACAAGGGGGAGCTGATCCTGGTCGAAGAAAAAGCCACGCTGATGAGCAAGCTTGGCAAGAAGCAACTGACGCTCCAGCTCCACAACAAGCTTGACGCCGTGCCAGACGCGCTCGCGCGTCACGGGTTGGCGCTGGCGGCCGATGGCGCCGAGCTGGTCTATACTTATGACACCAAAGGCGAGCGCACCGGCATCACGGCCCTTCTCGGGGACCTGAACGCAGCCCAGATCCGTTTCAAGGATCTGCACACGACGCAAAGCTCGCTCGAGGACATTTTTGTTGATCTGGTGAGGCGGCGGTGAACTTTCGGGCTGTTCGCGCTATCTATCTGTTCGAGATGTCGAGGACCGGGCGCACGCTCCTGCAGAGCATCGTGTCTCCCGTCATCTCAACCTCCCTCTATTTCATCGTGTTCGGCGCCGCGATCGGCTCGCGCATGCGCGAGATCGACGGTGTCGACTATGGCAGCTTCATCGTCCCAGGGCTGATCATGATGCTGCTGCTTACGCAGAGCGTGGCGAATGCCTCCTTTGGCATCTACTTTCCCCGCTTCACTGGCACGATCTACGAGATTCTTTCGGCACCCATTTCCTATTTCGAGATCGTTCTTGGTTACGTCGGCGCGGCCGCGACCAAATCGATCATACTAGGCCTCCTGGTGCTCGCGACCGCCGCATTGTTCGTGCCGCTCAAGATCGCTCACCCGGCCTGGATGGTGGCCTTCCTGGTGCTTACCGCGGTGTCATTCAGCCTGTTCGGCTTCATCATCGGGGTCTGGGCGGATGGCTTTGAGAAACTCCAGGTGATTCCGCTTTTGGTCATTACCCCGCTCGCCTTCCTCGGCGGCAGCTTCTATTCCATCAGCGTGCTGCCGCCGATCTGGCAGACCGTGACCCTGTTCAATCCGGTCGTTTATCTTATCAGCGGCTTCCGCTGGGCATTCTTCGAGATTGCCGATGTGGGTATTGCGGTCAGCCTGGGGATGACATCAGCCTTTCTGCTCGCATGCCTTGTCACGATCTGGTGGATCTTCAAGACCGGCTATCGGCTCAAGAATTAGCGTCCTATTCGATGCAGCCGTCACGGGCCTAGAATGCTCCCCGACATCGCGCGGGGGTCACGTTGTGGCCAGCGGCCCGCGTCCACGGTCTGGAAAAAGCGATCCAGACAGCCATTGAAGGCGGCTGGCTCCTCAAGATTAAGCGTATGGCCGGTATTCGGCATGACGACGAGTGCAGCGCTCATGATTGTGCGTTTCATCAGCAGCGCCGGCTCAAGGCAAGGCCAGTCCTCGTCACCGGTCATCACCAAAGTCGGTACCGTCATCGCTTTCATCGGATCAACCAGATCGAACAGCGACGGTCGGCGCTTCTGCACGCCGCGCATCGTCAATGCGGCTCCGCGGGCGGAGTGCTGCGCAAGCTGGTCGGCAAATTCGCGCCAACCTCGCGGATCTTTGTTTTGGAATTGGACGCGCGACGGACCGAGGGCATAGCCGATCGCGGCCTTCGGCATGCCTAGCTCCTCGAAGCCCTTCGCGGCAGCCTCTGTCTCGGCGGCAAATTGTGCCCGCTTATCGGGCGAAGCACCGTAGCCGCAACCCGCCACCACCAGCGAGCGTGCGCGATCGGGATAGCTGAAGCCGAAATGGAGCGCAGCGAAACCACCCATGGACAGGCCGACCACATGCGCCCTGTCGATCTGCAACTCGTCCATGACCGCCTTGATGTCTTCACATGCGCGGTCCTGCGAGTATTTCTCGGCGTCCTCAGGCACGTCGGAGGGAGGATAACCGCGTGCATTGAAGGTGATGCAGCGATAGCTGCGGGCAAAATGGCGCACCTGCGATTCCCAGGACCGGCTGTCGCCTGCAAACTCGTGTACGAATACGATCGGAACATTCGATCCGACTTCCTCGTAGAAGAGTTTGACGCCGTCGTTGGTGGTGAGAAAGGACATGCTTGGCTCCGCAAGATCGGATTGGCCCCAAGCCATCGTAATGGCGGTGCCGGAGATCATAAAGCTAACCTGGTTCGATTGAACTTGCCTGACGCAACGAACGCAATGGTCGTCACTATCCTGCCCGATCCTGCTCGGCTCGTTGGCGCGGAGCCAGCGCCGGTCGCCAATACGATAACCAGAGGCCCGCCCTTCCGCGACACCATCGGCTGATGTACAGTTTTTAGAGCGCTGCCAAGTGAATTCAACACCTTCGTGATCTGCGCCGATCAAGGCAAGCGCCGTGTCGATGGACGGACTATTGTGATTCGGATCAAACTTGCTGAAAATTTTCGCGCTGTGTTTTATGCACCCTTCTACGCCACCCACGCGCTCGGCTTTTATGTCGGACAAGGTGTCGAGGTCGAACTGCTAAGTTCATCCGCTCCAGGCTACGGCGTGTCCGCTCTCCTTGATGGCACGGTCGACATCACCTGGGGCGGACCGATGCGCGTCATGAAGGCCTGCGAACAACAACCAATTTCGCCGCTGGTCTGTTTTTGCGAAGTCGTGGCACGCGACCCGTTTTATTTGATTGGGCGAAATATGAGGCCCGACTTCAAGCTGGCGGCGTTGCCATCACTGAGATTTGCCGCCGTTTCTGAAGTTCCCACGCCTTGGATGTGCCTTCAACACGACCTGCGCGAGAACGGAGTCGATCCGACCAGGCTGAACCGCATGGCCGATCAATCGATGGCCGAGAACTTCAGAGCTCTGTGCGATAGCCAACTCGATGTAGTGCAGGTGTTGGAACCATACCCATCCATGGCCATGCAGGTAGGCGCAGGGAACATTCTCTATGCTGCCAGCACGCGAGGTCCCACTGTCTACACCACGTTCATAGCGACTCGTGACGGCATCGAGCGCCACCGAACCGGCTTTCGTGGAATGGTACGCGCCATTCAGCAGACGCAAGCTTGGTTGCAAGAACATTCCGCTGAGGAACTTGCCGAAGTCACAGCGTCTTTCTTTCCAGATATTGCGCGTGACATTCTGGTGAGTTCGCTTCGACGTTATCTTCAGGCCAAAGTCTGGGCTCGCGCTCCTGATGTTTCTCAGGAAGGCTTCGCGCGGCTTGCCGAAAGCCTGTCTTCAGGCGGCTTCATTGCTCGGATGCCGAAATACGAATTGTGCGTGGATCAAAGCTTTTGTTGATACTGCGTTGTTTGCTTCTGTCTGCGTATGCGATGTCGCAGAGTGCCAACAAGAGATGCGAGCGTCTCTTGGAAAGATGAATTTCTCGGGTAGAATGGAACCGCTTTGCACGGACTCGGGAGGGCTCCATGAAACTTCCCCGCCGCAGATTTCTGCAATTGGCCGCGGGCGCTGCCGCGCTACCGACCGTGTCGCGGATCGCGCGGGCACAAGCCTATCCGACGCGGCCGGTGCGCATCATCGTCGGATTCGCCGCTGGTGGTGGGGCCGACATTACGGCGCGCCTGATGGCGCAAGCGCTTTCGGAGCGACTTGGACAGCAGTTCATCGTCGAAAACCGGCCGGGCGCGAGCACGAATCTCGCGACCGAGGCGGTCGTGCGCGCGACGGCAGACGGATATAGCCTGCTTCTGACTGATGCATCTGCCGCGATTAACGCGACGCTTTACGACAACCTCGGCTTCCGTTTCGTTCGCGACATTGCGCCGGTGTCGGGCATCACTCGCGTGACCAATGTCATGGTCGTGCAACCATCGTTTCCGGCCAAGACAGTTCCCGAATTCATTGCCTATGCGAAGGTCAACCCCGGCAAGCTCAACACAGCGTCGGGTGGCAAGGGAGACCCTCCCCACGT
>Ga0126377_10004388_pt1 | contig 10264 bp, 5 predicted proteins | sample PanSoiMetPlot_22_FD_92647 | JGI IMG/M metagenome (GOLD analysis project Ga0126377, IMG submission 92647) | Tropical forest soil microbial communities from Panama - MetaG Plot_22 | ecosystem: Environmental > Terrestrial > Soil > Tropical forest > Bulk soil | place: Panama | collected 2016-02-17 | reverse complement strand
GGCCGAGCCTGTCCTCAAGCGTGTATTGGATTCTCCCAGTGAACCCTAATTCCTGGAGCTCGGCGGTCAGCTCTCGGTTTAACGCGTCATCTTTGCGCAAGGCCTCATCCTGAGCCTTAACGCCTTTGGACGAAGCAAATATAATGGCGCCACTTGCTGTAAGTGACAGCAGAAGAATTATTAGCTTAAGTCGCTTAAGTAACATAGATCCCCTCCCTCTCGTTAGAATATGTCAGTTCGGGTTATCAAATCCGATCCATCGCGCCGAGGCGCGCAAACTGAGGTAACACACCTCTATCAATAATTGTGGGGTTTGATGATCTGTGAGTGTAACTTCTGAAGTGGGGTTCGAAGTTTAAGGTCGCCCAGAGGAAATAGGAGCGTGTTAGCAGGCAAATAAAAGCGCGCTGACATCAGGTCACAGTGGGAACATTTGATGGGAACGGCTTCTGTTATCACGAAAGATCATAGCCAGGCGCTCGCGGATGGCGCCCAGCGACAGTTTGATATCCTGCTCCGCGAGCGCGAGCCTGGACCGCATCCGGGCCACGAGTCCCGCGCTAGCGCCGGCCACGTAGCCAAGGGCGTATGAGTGGTCGATGAGCAGCATGATGACCTGGCGGCGCAGTTCGTCGCCCTCAATGGCGGTCAAGCCGCTAAGAGAGCTGATCAGACAGTCGGCCAGCTCCGCCGGAATGTTCGGTTGTTTCGCTTGGTTATGCATTCTTTCTCTCCTTTGCGCTTTGATCTTGCAAACCAAATAGCGTTTGCGATGTCGAAAACGTCACGGTCACATGACACAGTATCAATCGGACCTCTTGAGAAAAACTTGCATCTGCTTTTGCGCAAATTAGAGCGCCCTTGAGGTTTTCTTGCGCTGTCCTGTCACTTCACACCAGGGCAATGTCATTCCCTCACGATCCATCAGTCTGCGAAACACAACTCCGCGTTTTCGAGACGCCGCCGCTAAAAAATCCGTTAGCGCCGGGGATCCGTAGTGATAGACGAGCCCCATGGAAAACCTTAAGAGAGTTACCAACCTTCCGACCAGTGCGCCGATTGAATCGGAACAGCAGCCACCCAACCCGGCGCGCGATTTGCAGAACTTCGTCGGCGAAGTCATATCAGTCGTAACTAAACCAATCGATTTGGCCAATCTGGGCGTCGCAAAATTGACGCAGGGGCTTGCCGACGCCTTGCCGAGTTTTCCAGCCGCGCGATTGTTTCGCGATCTGGTGTTGGGATGGCCGCACAGCCATCCGCACCCGCCGACCTTCGGCGTCCCCATGCCTAGCCTCGGGCCGGTGATCTGCGCCGGCGCCACAAATGTATTGATCAATGGCTTGCCGGCGGCGCGAAACGGTGACGTGGGCTTCGGGGCGTGGTGTGGCGGATACTATCCATTGTTCGAAGTCTTCACGGGTTCCTCAAACGTCTTCATCAGCGGGGCGAGGGCGGCCAGACAATTCGTGGATTTCACCAAACACTGCCTGCCAGGGGTACCGGGTTGGAAAGCAGTTAAGGCCGCGCGGGAAGGATTTAAGGGATTAACGAAGCTGGACAAGGCTTTTATGGCCCTCCCGGCGGTGATGGGGGCGTTGGGGGAGGCTGCGGCGCTGACCGATCATGTGGGCTACCAGGAGCAGGCGGACAGCGCGGAATCGGAATCGGATGCGAAAGAGGCGGCGGCGAAATCGGAGGCGGCGGGAATTGAAGCGGCGATGGCCGGGATTCAGGCGGCGGCCGACGTCCTGGCGATGGCCCTGTCAATTGGGATGGGAAAGGACCCGGGAATAACTCCGCTCACGTGCTGGGGTAATTTCATTACGGGCAGCCCGAACGTGTTGATCGGTGGATTCCCGATGCCCGGGTGGATGTCGATTTTGAGAGGGCTGCGCAAGTTACTCAAGCGGCCGGCCCGCAAGATTCTGGTGAAGTTGCCGGAAGGCAGCCGGCTTAGTCGGGCGCTTTGTTTGATCACCGGCCATCCTGTTGATATCGCAAGCGGACGGGTCTTCACCACGCAGACCGATTTCGAATTGCCCGGACGCATCCCGATCGAATTCACTCGCACTTATGACAGCTCGGCGGTTGATTACGAAGGCCCGATGGGCCGCGGCTGGATGCACCCTTATGACCTCCACCTCTGGGAAGACGAGGGGCAGCGAATGGTCATCCTGCGAAATGAGGAAGGGCTGCTGGCAGGATTCGATCAGATTGAAGTCGGAGAGAAAGCTTTCAACCCGCTGGAGAAGCAATGGCTGGAGCGGTTGGACGACAAGGCGTATGTGGTTCGCGGGAAGGATGGGCTGCGCTATAAGTTCGCGTCGATCAGAGAACGGGATTCTGCGATCGAGGTCGTTGAAGATCGGGACGGTAAATCAGAAGCGACGGCGCTCAGGCTGAGCGAGATCGAAGATCGAAACGGAAACCTGATCAGATTGTTTTACGAGGGCGGGCGTCTCAGCCGGCTGATAGATACGGCGGGGACGCGGCTGAACTTTTCTTACATCACATTGGATGACGGGGCGGCGCGGCTCGCCGGAGTGAGCCTGGCGCTGGACGAGAACTCGGCGCGGACGGCGAGGCTGGTAAATTTTACTTACGATTCAGAAGGCCGATTGACGCATGGCGCCGACCGAGGGTTAGTCCCCTGGCGCTATGCCTACGACCACGACCTGCTGATCCGGGAGACAAATCGCAACGGGTTGAGCTTCCACTTTGCGTATAAATGCGAGGGCAAAGAAGCGCGATGCGTACACACGTGGGGCGATGGCGGCATCTACGAACGGTGGCTGGACTACGACCGCGAAGCAAGGATGACGATCGTTGAAGATTCGCTCGGGAGAAGGACGAGTTTTTACTTCAACGAGTTCGATCTGCCTTTGAGAATAGCTGACGCGCTGGGCGGAGAAGCGCGATTCAGCTACGGTTCGAATGGGGAGTTGCTCTCAGAGACTGACCAGATCGGGCGCGAGACAAAATACATTTACAACGCGCAGTTTGACCTCATCAGCGTCACGCATCCTGACGGAACGATGCGCAGTTTCGCTTACAACAGCGACTCACTGCCGGAAAGGCTGATTGATGAGGCCGGGGCGGAGTTCAGGCATGAATACGACGAACGCGGCAATCTTACCGTCACGGTCGATGCGCTCACGCATCGCCGCGAGTACAGTTACAACCGGTTCGGAGATCTGGAAAGAGCGGTCGACCCGCTCGGCGGGGCGCCTCAATTCAAATGGAACGAGCGGGGCCAGATCCTCGAATTCACGACACCAGGCGGGGCCACGACCAGGTACGCATACGACGAACGGGGCAGGTTAGTAATGGTCAGTGACCCGCTCGGTCATGCGACACGCTATGCTTATGATGCGCTGGATCGGTTGGTACAGACGGATTGTCCGGACGGCGCGAGGCGCCGCTACGAGTATGACCCGGAAGGCAATCTTATAAATTTCCTGGATGCGAACGGCGTGGAGACGCGCTTCCGCTACGTTGATTACAACAAGCTGGGCGAGCGGATTGACGCGTTGGGCCATACGCGGCGCTTCATTTATGACACCGAAGCCAATCTTGTTGAGGTTCGTAACGAGCGTGGCGAAGCCCACAAGTTTACTTACGATGCTTTAGACAACTTGAAACGAGAGGCGTCTTTTGACGGCCTGGCCTGGGAATATGATTACGATCCTGCGGGCCAGTTGATTGCGTGCGCGGACCCGGCCGGGCGCGTCACACGCTTCATTCGAGATCTGCAAGGACAGGTGATTGAAAGAAGGCGTCCGGACGGAACCGCGATCAGTATCGCTTACGACTTGGTTGGCCGAATCACAGAGGCTGACGCTCCCGGCAGCGAACTGGAGTTTAAGTATGACGCGCTTGGACAGGTGATCTCGGAATCACAGAACGGCAACGTCATTGAACACGAGTACGACTCGCTCGGACGGCGCATCAAACGCCGCTCGCCCTCGGGGCAGGCCGTTGAATTCACCTACGACGTGGACAGCCGGCTGAGCAGGCTGCAGACGCCACGCGGTTCGATGGAGTTCGAATATGACAGGGCCGGGCGGCTGACGAAGCGGCGAATGCCGGGCGACCTGGAAGAGAGCTTCTATTACGATCGATATGACCGGCTCATTGAACAGTCCCTGGATAAATCCGGTCATACGCTCTTCCTTCGCGGATACAAATACGACGCGGAGGGCAGCCTGATCGAGTTGAAAGATAGTAAAAAGGGGGAAAGCCGTTTTGTTTATGATCCCGTCGAACATTTACGCGAGGTCGTACAGCCTGAGAAAGGGCTTGAACGATTTGTCTACGACTCGACCGGAAACCTGCTGCGGCGAGGCGACAGGAAATTCCTCTACGACTTCCCCGATCGACTGACAAAGACTGACGATACGGCGCTGGTCTATGACGAGGCCGGCAATCTGATCGAGAAGCGGCGAGCGGGGTCAACAATTCGTTACAGTTATGACCCTGACAATCGCCTGATAGCGGTTGAGTCGAAAGAAGGCGGGCGAATCGAGTTTTCTTATGACGCCTTCGGGCGACGAATCGCGAAGAAGACGAAAGATGGCGAGACCGGATTCCTGTGGGATGGAGACGTGTTGCTGGCGGAGCAATGCGGAGATCGGTCAAATGAATACCTATTTGCGCTTGAAAGTCATGAGCCGTTGTGCCGATTCGACGAGTCGGGTTTCGAGACCTATCACAATGATCATCTTGGGACGCCGCGGGAATTGAGCGATAATCGGGGGCAGATCGTATGGTCGGCAAGCTATGACGCGTACGGTCGAATCGATCGGTTATATTCCGATGAGGCGGAGAACCTGATTCGGTTTCAAGGGCAATATGAAGATCATGAGACCGGACTGTACTACAACTTTTATCGATACTTTGACCCGGAGCATGGAAGGTACATAAGCCAGGACCCGATAGGGCTGGCCGGCGGGCTGAACACTTACGCTTATACGCAAAATCCCGTCAACTGGGTTGACGTATACGGCCTGGACGGCGATGTCCCGCAGGGATTATCCAAGAGACAGTTCGCTAAGTTCAAAAAAGCAGTCAGACAGGTGGCGCGTGATGCGAGGTTGCCTGAAGGAGAGTTGGTCGTGCAAGGTAGCCGCGTCAGAGGGACTGCAAGACCTGACTCAGATATCGATATTGCATTGAGGGTTGATGAAGAAACATTTTTCAACTTTGCTCATCAGAGAATATCTTCGGCGCCGCCTGGCACAAAGCTTCGCGCCACACTGCTCAAAGCCGCGCGCAAAGGTAAACTTTCTACATTCGATATAAGCCGGGAATTTAATCCGATCCTCAAAAGGCTCCTACGTCCCCACTCTCCGTTTGAAATAGATTTCTCGATAATCAAAAAGGGATCAAAATATGATACTGGACCCTTTATAAAGTTGGGAGATTGCAAATGAGTTACGAGCTACAGTTTTTAATTATGGTCAATACCACACTAGATCATGAGAAGCTTATTGCTTCACTTAAAGGGGCATTAGCAGACACGAGCGAAGTGGGTTGGCGATCATTTGATTGGTCTGGTAATTGGGTTCAGGTGTTGATGAATGAAGATTATGATGAATCATTGGCCTCCGATCCAGAGGAAGGTTACCTTTATTACCGATACAGAATTGAGGTCTCTCCAACGGATGGGAATGAGAGTTTGGATCGACAGGTAAATCTTGCGAAACATCTTAAGGTAGCGCTTGAATCTCTCGGATGCAGCGCTGTCATATGCGCCGCATTCGAAGAGCTGCTTTAGAGTTTTTACAGCGCTTATAGCTCGACCCTGGATCTCGAAGAACTTGCCGCTTCCCTTAAGGGGGCATTAGCAGGCGCTAGCGAATTACATTTGGGGTACTCATTTGAATGGTCTGGTAACTGTGTTGAGGTATGGCCGAATGAAGATTATGATGAGTCACTGACCTCAGATCCTGAAGAGGGCTATCTTTATTACAAATATGAAATTGTGGTCTATCCAATTGACGGGGATGAGAGCGTGGAGAGACAAGTAAGTATTGCGAAACACCTTAAGTCGGCGCTTGAATCTCTTGGGTGCAGCGCTGTCATAGGCGCCGCGTTCGAAGAACTGCTTTAGAGCGTTTGTTGCGTCTGGGCATCGAGACTGATATGGGTTTAAAGCTCAACAAAATATCTGACAAAAACGCAGAAGAGGATCTCAAAAAGAATCTCGGGTGTATCCCCCGTCTGCTAGCCAAACTGGAAATCTCTGAGGATGTGTGGGAGAAGCTGGGCGATCTCGACACGCTGGCCGAGGTATACTTTGAGACCGGGGCCCTACTTTACCAGCAGGAAGCGCAGAAGGAGGAGATTATTTCTCACCTGCGGAGCGCGGCGGAATATTATGTCAGGCTTCACTCGATAGAGACCGGGCCAGAAGAGGGGGATAATCGGCTTGTCGGCGATTTTGAGAATACCATAGATCTGGTGGTCTGCTTTGGGGAGAAGGAGTTGAGAAGAGAGCTGGCCGGGATAGAGCGCTGGCAATACAACTTCCCCGAGTTTAATGAGTATCGAATAAGGGCTGATTATTTAGCGGTTGAGAAACGGTTCGTCGCCGATGGCGTGTTGGACGAAGCCGAGCTTCAGAGATTGGAAGAATACTGTTCATCGGATAAAGCGTCGGAAAGAGAGAGAAAATTCGTGCTGCCCAAGATCAAAGGAGTCAGGGCGGTAGCGCGTGGCGACGAGGCGGCCCTTAATAGGGCGATAGCGGATTTGGTGGAGTCCCATAAATGGGAAGCGGTGCTCGGAAAGTATTTCCTGAGGTACGAGGGATTTATTTGTTTGCCTGGCATGATGTTGGCCCAATTGGGGCTTGAAAGAAAAATGGCGGTGACTGTGAGGTCGGATTACCTGCCGTTGCGATTATTGTACCAGAGGGCGCCGCTTGAATCTCCCAATCCGATAGATATGCAATTCCCGGTGGACTACACTACCGAACGGCCGGAGACGAGTTACGAGCTACTGTTTTCAATTTTTGTCAACACCACTCTGGGTCTTGAAGAACTTGCCGCTTCACTTAAAATGGCATTAACAGCTAGCGGCGAACTACGTTGGCAAAGCTCATTTGATTGGTCCGGTAACTGTGTTGAGGTGTGGCCGAATGAGGACTATGATGAATCACTGGTCTCCGATCCCGAAGAGGGTTTTCTTTATTACCGATATACAATTTGGGTCTATCCAATAGATGACGATGAGAGCGTGGATCGTCAAATAAATATTGCGAAGCATCTAAAGACAGCGCTCGAATCTCTCGGAGGCGGCGCTGTCATATGCGCTGACTTCGAAGAGTTGCTTTAGAGCGCGTTCTTGTCCAGGATCTCTATTAAGCCGACCGGCCGAAGTATGCCTTCAACTGTGGTGGGACAGGCGATCGTCGAGAGTATCGAATACGGACTACACGTCAATAAACTATAGCCCCGAGAGGTCGCGATCCGAGGGTCAGCCGCTATGAAAGCGCATTTGAAGAAGGTTCAGCTAATTGTCGGACTGATCGCGCCGGTCATCTGTGTCCCTTTGGCACGCCGGCTTGACACTCCCAAAACATTGTCGAGCCGGCGCGCCGAGGGGACGCCAAAAATCTATTATGGCAAATTGAATTATGCGCTTGACACTGAGATAGGAGAAATGCATACTCTGCTCGCTCTAACAACGGGTTATTAATAAGATAGAGCACGACTAATGGCCTATATTTCACGCCAAAGCTAGCCTGGGGAAAGCAATACAATAGAACAACACGCCTATCCAATAGAACAAATTGGCAAGTCAAATCCTCACTCTTTAATTGGGATCTTGAATAGATAGAGTCCGACTAATTGCCGATATTTGACGCCAAAGCTAGCCTGGGGACAGCAGTACAATAGAACAACACACCTATCCAACAGAACAAACTTGGCAAGTCAATTTGGTAAATCAAATTGGCAAGTCAAATTGGCAAGACTATTTGGGGTTCAGAAAGAATTCTTTCGCTTTGGGGTTCAGAAAGAATTCTTTCGCTACTCCATATTTGAAAGGACCTAGAACTATGACCAGCAGGGTAGTTTTATTGTTGATGGCATGGGTGGCGCTCTTGGCAAGTCCAGTCGCTTTAGGGCAAACCACGACCGCGACCCTCTCCGGTGTGATCCGAGACGCCACCGGCGCAGTCATTCAAGAGGCTAGGATCGTCGTCACGAATATCAACACCGGAGCGACGCGCGAGGCCACCACTAACGGAGTAGGTCGCTACAACCTCACCAATCTGGGACCCGGACAGTACGAGGTTCGGGCCGAGCGCGACGGGTTCAGGTCGGCGCAAAGCAACGTGACCCTGACCATCGGCGGGGCGGCGATCTTAGACCTGATCTTGCAGATCGGAAATATGAGCCAGGTGGTTGAGGTCAAGCAGGATGCGCTGCTGATCGAACCGACCAAGGCTGAAGTGAGCCGCGTCGTCAACGAACAAGTAATCGAATCGCTCCCGATCATTGGGCGCAACTTCGTGGATTTCGCCAAACTCTCCAGTGGAGTGGCGCCGGGCCGCGAGAACACGGGTGGCGGCGCCTTCAAGGAGCCTGACACCGGCGTGGGGTCGGCGGCGGCGCCGCGTTTGACCTTCGGTGGCCAGTCCGAACTTAGCACGCTGATCCTGGTGGACGGCGTGGACAACATCCAGACTTTCACCGGATTGCCGCGCGTCACCCCGTCGCAGGAAGCGGTTCAGGAATTTCGTGTGCTGAACTCCACCTTCCTCGCCGAATATGGCCACGCCCTGGGCGGGTTCGTAAACATCGTGACCAAATCCGGCGGGAACCGCTACAACGGCTCGGCTTACTTTTTCGGGGTGAACGACGAGCTCAACGCCAGGCCGATCCTGACCGGGCCCAACCCCGCGCTGCGGCAAAACCAGTACGGCGCGACGATCGGAGGCCCGCTCAAGAAGGACAAGGTCTTCTTCTTCGGCAACTATGAGGGACAGCGCCGCGCCCAATCGAACAAGTTCTCAAGCGTGATCCTGAACAATCTAGACGCCATCAACGCCACCAAGGCGTTCTTCGGTCTGACGAGAGAGAGCAACGACCTGCTTCGTTCGAACGACTATGACGGCTTCCTGACCAAACTGGATTACAAACTGACCAACAACAACGATCTCTCGTTCCGCTATAACCTGCTGGATTCGACTACCAAAGGGTTTCTTGGCGGCGGCGGGCGAGCTTCACCGGCTTCGACGACGGCGAGGAACAACAGGACCTTCGATCAGTCTTTCGTGGTCAGCGAGACCGCGCTGCTGGGAAGGAATGTGGTCAACGAATTCCGCGTCCAGGGGGCCCGCCGGAGTTTCGATTTCCCTTCAGTCCTCAAGGAGCCTGATCTCGAAGTCTCCAATCTGCTCATCACCGGCAAGAGCACTTCCGACGTTGACTTCTACCGCGAGGATCGCGTTCAGGCGTCGGACAATCTGGGCGTCATTTCGGGAGGGCATACGTTCAAGTTCGGAGGTGATTTCAATCACATCCGCAACCTCGCCAAGTGGGATCTCTTCTTCCCCGCGCGGGTGATCTTCGCGAGCCTCGGCGGACCGGGCGTGGCCGGGCCGACTTTCTTGAACCAAACGCCTGTGGTCTTCTGGTTTCCGTTGGTGAACGGCGATACGACGCGCCCGGCGATTCCTGTTCCCTTCACGCAGGATGTTCCCGATAGCATCGTGCCTCTAACCAACACTAGCATCGGCCATAATTCTTACGGCTTCTTCGGCCAGGACGAGTGGAGGGCGACACAGGAGCTGACACTTACGCTCGGGTTACGTTACGACTTCGAGACTTATCCGTCGATGTTTGTGCAGCGAAATGACCTGAACAATTTTCAGCCGCGCATCGGGCTTGCCTATGCTTTTAACCCTCGCACCGTAGTGCGGGCCGGGTTCGGGATCTTCAACGATCGCCTCTTCAGCAGCATCGGGCAGTTGCTGGTCACAAGCGAATGGGGCAGCGCCGGCAATTTACCGAACGCCCAGCTCGTCTTCCCTGGGATTGCGCCCCTGCGAGCCAAGTTCATCCAACCGACTATCAGAGGCGCATTGGGCGCTCCCGCCACTACCGCATGCCAGCCGGGAGGATCGACCATCACGACGACGAGCGCCGCGCAGTTTGCGACCTGTATCTTCACCTCAACCGGACAGACTCCCGCCGCGCCGGTATCGAGTAGTGGCGTCGTCAATCCAGGCTTCAGAGACAGCAAGGACGGC
>Ga0126377_10004387_pt1 | contig 10264 bp, 7 predicted proteins | sample PanSoiMetPlot_22_FD_92647 | JGI IMG/M metagenome (GOLD analysis project Ga0126377, IMG submission 92647) | Tropical forest soil microbial communities from Panama - MetaG Plot_22 | ecosystem: Environmental > Terrestrial > Soil > Tropical forest > Bulk soil | place: Panama | collected 2016-02-17 | reverse complement strand
CGTCCCCCCGAACGGCACCCACACCCCGGTCGGGACGACGCCGCCGCCGCCCGCGCCCTCGGTGCCGGAGATGACGAACGGATCACCGGCGGACCCGGCCCCGGTGATGGTGATGTTCTCGCCCGGTGTCAGGCGGCACGAGCAGACCTGGCCACTACAATTGCACCTAGCGATGACGGCCTCCTACGGTATGGTCGGATGCGTGGAGCACCCGTGCATCATCGAGACCCGAGGGGCCTTGGTCCAGGGCTACCGACGCATCCGGCACGAGGGCCGCTCGGTCATGGCCCATCGGCTGGCGTGGGAGCAGGCGAACGGACGTGCCCTCCTGCCGTGGCCGAAGGAGACAGTCGACCACCTGTGTCACAACGAGGACCTGTCGTGCCCAGGCGGCTACGACTGCCCGCACCGAGCCTGCGTCGAGCCGACCCACCTGGCGGTAGCCAGCGTGGCTGAGAACTGGCGACGAGGACGCCTCGGGGCACCGAGTCAGCGGGCCGCCAAGACCCACTGCCCCAGGAACCACGCGTACGACGAGGCGAACACCTACGTCTCTGCGAAGGGGTGGCGGCGCTGCCGGACCTGTCACCGCGAGGACGAAGCCGCCCGTCGTTCGTCCTAAGCAGCGTGCCATAGCGTCTCCCGGTTCTCACGGTCCTGGCCCCGCCCTCTAGGGGTGGCCGTCGTACACGCCGCAGTCTGCCGTCGCCGGCGGGCCTCGGCCTAGCCGCGTGCTAGGTCACATCGAGTCCCAGGTGCGGTTCGGCCTGTAGAGGGTGCCGACCGACGTGCCCGGCCACGCCCCGCCGGCCTTCGGTCCGTACACCTGCCCCGAGGCGTAGTCGAGATACATCGCACCGTCCGAGCCGACCCCGGCGGTCGGCGGCCCGGACCCGGAGACGAACGTGGTCGCCCCCGACGGCCCTGCCGGCCCCTGCGCTCCGGTGTCGCCCTTCGGGCCCTGCGCTCCCTGTGCCCCGGTGTCGCCCTGCGGGCCGGTGGCACCCGCCGGCCCCTGTGCCCCGGTGTCACCCTTGGGGCCCTGGCTGCCGGTCGCCCCCGCCGGCCCCTGCGGACCCTGCGGACCCGGCACCGTCGAGTCGGCACCCGCCGGCCCCTGCGGCCCGGTCGCCCCCGTCGTGCCCTGCGGACCCGCTGGGCCCTGTGGCCCGGTCGCGCCGGTCGGGCCCTCGATGTTGGTGGGCGTCGTCCCGTACCCCCACACGCCGCCGACATAGGAGGCGACGTTGCCGTTGAAGTGGAGGAACTGGTCGCCCTCCTGCGGGTTCGGCACCAGGGTCGGGTCGTCGTACTGAGACTGTGTGTACCAGCGGGAGCCGTCGGTCCCGTCGACGCCTGCCGTGCCCGGCGGCCCCTGCGCCCCGGTGGCACCTGCCGGCCCCTGGCTGCCGGTCGCGCCGGGGTCACCCTGGTCGCCCTTCGGGCCCTCGGGACCAGTCGGTCCGGTGGCCCCTGCCGGGCCCTGCGGTCCGGGGACGGTCGAGTCGGCACCCGTCGGCCCGGTCGGCCCCGCCGGCCCCTGGCTGCCGGTGGCCCCGGTCGGCCCCGGGTCACCCTGGTCGCCCTTCGGGCCGGTCGCCCCGGTGGCACCCTGCGGGCCGGTGTTGCCGGGCGGTCCCTGCGGGCCCGGGACGGTCGAGTCCGCACCCGGCGGGCCGGTGTTGCCCTGCGGTCCCTGCGGACCTGTCGCGCCGGTCGCGCCCTGCGGCCCCTGGCTGCCGGTGGCACCCGTCGCCCCCGGATCGCCCTTCGGGCCCTGCGCGCCGGTCGTGCCGGGCGGCCCCTGGCTGCCGGTGGCCCCGGTTGCGCCCTGTGGTCCCGCCGGCCCGGTGGGGCCCTCGGGGCCGGTCGGCCCGGCCACCCCGGTGGCGCCGATGTCTCCCTTCGGTCCCTGTGCGCCCTCAACCTTCGCGGCCTCCAGGTAGCAGGGTCCGAGGCCGAGCGCGGCCCCCACCGTCTGCATCGCCTGAAGCGTGATCACGTCGCCGGCGACGAACCGTTGCACGAACGACGACATGACCGGCATCGCCGTGGACAGGGCGTTGGGCCACTTCCGGTCGTCGCGGGCCAGTTGCCCCGCACCCGCGTTGACGACGGTCCACATCGACACCGACGACCCGGCTGCCGGCGACCCGGCCTGCCCGGCATACTGCACCCACCCGGCGACCACGTAGGTGCCGTCCTCGGGGATCACCAGCCGGTTGTTGGCGGCGTCGGCGAACCCGGGCGGATCGGAGTAGGTGGCCCCGGTGAACGTGACGGTCGTGGACGGCGAGGTCTGCGACGGGATCGACTGACGCGGGTCGGTGGACAGGCGACGCAACTGTGCCCGCACCGGCGACACGACCGTCGAGCCGCCGCCCGGAATCGAGACGCGGGCAACCCCGGTGGGCGACTCGGTGACGGTGACCCCGGCCCCGACGAAGTCGTAGGCGGTCGGGTTGAGGACCGCCTGCACGCCCTCGTCCTTGGCCTCGGGCGACACGTCGTGGATGAACTGTTGGGTGGCCGGGGCCAGATGATTGACGACCACCGCGCCGTCCCGGATCTGCGGGTTCGGGTAGGTGCCGGTCAGGTCACCGCCGGCAGGCCCGGACGGGGTGCCGCCCCCGCCGCCGGCCCCGCCGTGGGAGCCGACGTACTGAAGCCGCATGTCGAGTTGCCGCAACCACCGTTCGATGCCCCGCTTCCAGGTCAGGTAGTCGGTGACCGGGTGCCGGCTCGAGGACCCCATCGGCGCGGTCACTGCTCGGCCTCCAACCCCTGCACCAGCAGGGCCTCATCGAAGCCGGCGATGACCTCGTTGGCGACCGGCTGCACCGTGATCGACACCTGCTCCGACCCGCCCTCGGCCTGGGTGACGTTGACGGCGGTGAGCATGAACGTGGCCTGCACGTCGGTGCAGGTCGCCGTCGAGTAGGCCGGCACCAGGGCCCCGCAGACCAGGGCGTGCATCGGGAACGGCGACCGGGGGTTGAGGACCGCGCCGTCGGGAATGTTGAGGTAGACCGGGGCCGGGAAGTGGTCGTGGACCTCGGTCTGCGCGTACGACTGCAGCGACGCGACCGTCGCCTGCTCGCCGGCCCCCGACGACACCACCGACTCGACCAGGCCGTAGTAGGGATGCACCGCCTGCTGCCCCTCGGCCAGCACATAGGCGGAGTTGCCGAGGTCGTCGCGGGCGGACGCGGCGGTGGCCAGCATCTCGCCGTCCTCGATCACCGAGACCTCCCCGAGGATGTGCTGGTCGGGCAGCAGCAGCGCGGTCTGCCCGATGGTCACGTTCTGCGCGGCCAGGATGATCCGCCTACCGACCGTCGTCAGCCGCAGGCCCGCGTCCAACATCGAGGACAGGTCGTCCCAGTAGTAGCCGGAGTCGATCTGCACGTCCCGGTCGATGGACCTGCCGGTCTGTGCCGGCGTCCCCATCGTCTGCACGTAGGCCAGCACGTTCGGGTCGTCGGTGCCGAAGGCCCGGGAGAGGCTGATCTGCGCCTCGGTGACCACCGGCGACGTCAACGGCAGGTCGGGGTTCCCCGAGGACCGGGTGAGCCGGATCCGCCGTTTCTTCGTCCAGCCGAGCACGTCCCAGGCGGTCAACGAGACGCCCCGGACCGTGTCCTCCTTCCGCACCACCGGCCCCTCCCAGACCCGTTCGTCGTCGCGGAACATGACCAGGGTGTGCGCCCACGTATGCACCGACCCCAACTGGCCGCAACAGTCGTCGCGTTCCCGGCCCGAGGCCGGCACCACCACGTCGACGGTGGCCTGCGCCACGTCGCCCAACACGCGGCCCCAGGTGACCCCCCGCACCGACGGGACCGCGAGCAGCCGGGACTCGCCGCGCCGGTCGTAGATGTAGGCGCGGTTGACCCCGGAGCCGAGGACCGTGTCGGAGGCGGCCACCTGGTCACCCCTCCCGGGCGGCCACGTTCACGGCCAGCGACAACTCGCCCTGCGCCTGCCCGGACACGTAGTAGTTGGTGCAGGTCCACGGGTACGTCGCGAGCCACTGGACGATGACGTAGTAGGACTTGGCGCAGTGGGCGAGCGGGTCCTCGACCGGCCCCCCGAACGACCCGCGCACCACGGTGGAGGCGTCCACCGGGTAGTCGGCCCCGTCGCACAGGACCCGCCCGGTGCCGGTGACCCCGTCGATGGTGAACACGGCCTCGGGGGCGATGTAGTCGATCAGGTATTCGTAGGCGAAGTCGCACAGGTCCGACGGGGTGCCGCCGGCGGGCACGTCCTCGTAGACCCGGACCCGGACCCCGACCTTGTCCGAGGCGTCGTTGGCGAGGATGAAGGAGAACACGCCCTGCGTGTCGGGCACCAGTTCGGCGGGCACGTACACCGAGCAGGCCCGCACCGTCTGGGTGGTGATCGAGGGCCTGCGCGGGTCGGGGATGACCGGGCCCGCCGGCGGTGCCGTGAACCCCACATAGCAGGGGTCCGGGGCACACGAGACCAGGGCGGTCCGCGCCGGACAGTTGTACGGGGACGCACTGATCGCGCCCATCGGGGTGCCGACCACCCCGGCCTGCTGGAACGACTCCTGGGTCGAGGACGTGAGGCCGGCGATCAGGATCTTGGGCACCCCGTACCTGTAGGGGGAGCCGGCCTGCCAGGTCCACGAGACGTACAGGAGCCGGTCGCCGCACCAGGTGACCTCCTGCCCGGTCACGGTCGGCCCGTCGATGGTCGTCACCTGCGGGTAGGTGCGCCGGTACGGGGCGACGCACTCCTCGGGGGAGAGGGTGGCCTGGGACCAGGTGGTCAGGGACCAGTCGACGCCGGGGCCGACGATCCACAGGGCGGGCCGGAACGCGGTCGTGACCGTCTGCGCGGCCTGGTAGTGCAGCACCGTCTGCGCGGTCACCGTCACCGGCCCGACCCGGTCGATGACGGTGGAGCCGTCGGGGGACACGAGGCCCACCCACGCGGTGACCTCCCCGCCGGTGGTGGGCGTGACCGTCCAGTCGGCCATGAACTGTCCGCTGGGCTGCATCTCGGGGCCGGCCAGGAGCGCCGGCGGCTCCGCCGGGAACGCGGCGGACTGGCTGTTGCCGGCGGCCCCGAGCCACCGGAAGTCGTGGTCGGCGGTGGTGGCGGTGGCCCCGTCGAAGTAGGCCGGCGGCCCGACCAGGCGCAGCGCCACGTCATCGACGTAGCCGACCGAGGTGACGTCCACGACCGACCCGTCGGTGATCCAGCCGAGGGTGACCGTCCCGGTCTCGGGGGCGGTGAACTGGAACGCGACCGGGGCCCACTGGTCGCGGACGGTGACCAGGTCGCCGCCGATGTTGGTGTCCAGGACGACGGGCCGGAACGAGGGACTGCCGGCGGGCACGTATGCCTGCGCGGTGAGCACATAGGTGCCGCCGGGCACCAGGCCGGCGATGGGGTCGTGGGCGACCTCGCGGGGCAGGAACTCGTTGGCGGCGACGGTCATCAGACCGCCCCGACCCACTCGCACTCCACGAACGTCGAGGAGATGGCGGAGTTGCCGGCCCCGATGTTGACCGACGCCCCCGAGTTCTGGTTGACGACGATGATCGGCCCCTGCCCCACGGTGAGGAGCCCGGTGACGTTGAAGACCTGCATCGTGTTCTGTCCGGGCGGCGAGGCGGGGACCTGGTTGATCTGGAAGTCGACGTTGTTGAACTTGATGTTGCAGCGGCGCAGCCCGGTCTGCCCGGCCCCCGAGTTGATCCAACAGATCTGTCCGAACACCCGGTAGCGGCCCGCTCGGGCGGCGGTGATGATGCCGCCGGACCCGGCGGCGTGGAGGCCCTGCGGGTCGATGTCCTCGGTGTCCCACGGGATCGTGAGGTCGGTCCCGGAGGCGACGGCGAACAGCGCGGTCCGGTACAGCCGGACCCGCGTGTTTTGCATGTCGTCCACCCATTGGGCGAGCGCCTTGATCGCGTCGTCGCCGTCCCGGACCAGGTCGGTGCCGAGGGGGTACGGAACGCCGTTCGCGGTGGTTGCCATGCGCTGCTCCTTGTCAGGCGGTGGGCCAGGTGTCCCAGGTCTGCGTGTACGGGTCGACGGTGTCCCACGTCATCGTCGGGTCCGTGTCGTCCCACCTGCCGGCGCTGACCGCGCCCCAGGTGATCTTCATCGAGGCCAGCCCGGTCGCGGCCTGCTCGGTCGAGGACTCGACCTGCCCGGCGGCCTGGTAGCCGGCGACGGTGGCGGGATGCCAGGGGGCGACGCCCTCCTCGAAGTCGGTGCGGGCGATGCCGCCGCCGTTGAAGCCGGCCACGATGCCGGCGTCGACGTAGGCGACCGCAGACGAGTTGACGTCGGCGGACCGGATGCCGGCCTCGGCGGTGGTGGCGACGGCCTGGAAGGACACGACCCGGCGGACCCACTGGTTGGCGACGGTGACGGCCTCCCCGAGGACGGTGGTTCCGCCGTTGAAGACGTACGGGAGGACGGTGTCGGCGACCGGGGCCTGCACCCAGGTCTCGTAGGTGTACCACTGGCCGGCGACCAGGCCGGTCAACGTCTGGGTCTGCGCCGACGGCTGCCCGGCGACCGGGGTCATGGTGACCCGGATGGACCGAGCCCCGACCTTGACCGGGCTGGTGGCCTGCGCGACGGTCGCGGTCCCCCACGCCGCGTTCGGGGGCGAGGGGTCCTTGTGCCAGGCGGTGGTCGAGAACTCGCCGGACGGGTTGGGGAGGTAGTTGCGGAACAGGAGCGGCGCGTCGGACAGGAACGTGTCCGGGTCGGCCTGGTGGCCGCCGGCCAGGAGCCACGTGTCCGGCGAGTAGGGCTGGTTGGTGGGGGTCAGCGGTTCGTCGGGGTTCCCGATGCCGCCGGGACAGATCGGGGTCGGGCAGGACGTGAACGCCACGACCTCGGCGGCGTCACAGGTGGCCTGGTCCTGGCAGACCCGGTGCAGCACGTTCATCAGCCACGACAGGCCGGCCTCGACCCCCGCCGACGTGCGTCCGATCAGGAGCGTGGAGACGGCGATGGTCCTGCCGGGGAACGAGGGCCGCAACGGCACCGCGCCCCTGCCGAGGAGGTTGACCATCTCCACGGTCCTGGTCGAGCCGTCCAGGCCGGTGACCTCGAGCGGCAGGACGCCGGCGAAGTCGAGGGTGTCGGGGTTCTGCGCGTCGAACCAGGGCGGCTGGTCCTGCAACGGTGCCGTGTACGGGGCGTCGCCGACGGCCTCGCCGAGCCCCTCACAGGTGCCGGTGCAGTCCGAGACGTCGACGCCGTTGGGGGCGATGCCGTTGCCGACGTAGGTCATCAGCCGTTCCATGTTGATGACCTCGGTGCCGTCGAAGGTCAGGTAGCCGTCATACATCGTCGCCTCCTCACAGGACCGCGAGCCGGTTCGCCACCGCCAGCGCGGCGGCCTGCGGGTCGCCGGTCGGCAGGTAGACGTTGATGGTGGGGCCCGGGGAGCCGAGGGCGGCCCGGGTCTGTGCGGCGGTGAGCACCGCCGTGCCTCGGGGCAGGGCGACCAGTTCCGGGCCGCGTTCCCCGACCAGGGCGAGGCCGCCGGCGAAGTTGCTGGTGCCTCGGGCCAGGGCGGGGATGGTGGCCCCGAAGTGCTTCCCGGCGATGGAGAACCCGATGTTGGCGGGCAGCCCGAGCGCCGAGTTGACCGCGCTCTTGATCGAGGAGGCCAGGGACGAGACCAGGCCGCCGGCAGCCGACAGGCCGGACCGGACCCCGCTGATGATGTTGCCGCCGATCTTCTTGCCCGCCGACAACGCCGACGAGGCGATGGACGAGACGACGCCGGGCAGCCTGCCGAGGGCGGACCGGACCGCGTTGACGGCGTTCGTCGCCGAGGACCGCAGGTGCCCGACGATGGCGGAGAACGTGTTCGAGACGGCGGTCACGATGTTCTGCGCGATGCCCCGCAGGGCGGCCAGCGCGTTGCGGAACAGGTCCTTGACCCGGTCCCACGCGCCCCGGATGAACTCCTTGATCCGGTCGCCCCACCGCCGCCAGATGGCGAGGGCGAGGGCCGGGAACGGGAACATGATGACCAGGAGCACCTTGACGGCGGTCTTGAAGATGTCCTTGGCCTTGTCCCAGGCGTCGCGGAAGAACTGCGGCAGGGTCTTGGTGAAGAAGGTCGCGAGGGGCCCCTTGAACCAGTTGACGACCGAGGCGACGGCGGCCTTGATCGCCGCCCACGCGCCCTTGACGATGTTGCGGAAGGTCTCGCTGCGCTTCCAGAGCAGGACGAACAGGCCGGCGAGGACCAGCAGGATGACCACGATGACGCCGATGGGGGACGCCGCCCACGCGGCGTTGAGGAGCCAGACGGCGACCTGCCAGGCCAGGGTCGCGGCCCGGGCGATCCCGACCACCAGGTTGTAGGCGGCGGTCACAGCGGAGACGACGGCCATGATGCCCTGGTAGACGAGCAGGGCGGCGTTGATGAGCAGCAGGGGTCCGAGGAACAGGCCGAGGGCCCCGATGACGATCAGGATGATGTCCTTGAACCGGACGATCCAGTCCACGACCTGCTGGATGACGCCGATCAGGGCGGACAGGGCGGGGATGACGACGGTCATCATCACGCCGGCGATGACCCCGATGATCGGCAGCAGCGCCCCGCCGAGGACCTCCATGAAGTTGCCCCAGGCGACCCCCATCTTGTCGGTGGCGGTTGCGGAGGCGGCGGCCACCCCGCCGACCTGACCCTCGACGGCCTTCAGGATGATCTTCTGCGCCCCGAGGGTGTCGCCGGTCTTGGTCATCTGCTCGACCTGCTTCTTCTGCTGCTCGGTCAGGCCGACCCCGACCCGGGCCAGCGCCGAGACGCCCTTCACCGGGTCGTTGAGGGCCTTGCCGAGCATGGTCGAGGCGGACCGCACCGACCCGAAGCCGGCGGCGGACAGGTCCACGGCAGCCTGTGTGGCCCGGTTGAAGGCGTCGTTGCCCTGCCCGGCCTCGTTGCGGATCTTCTTGAACGTGAGCAGCACGTTCTCGCCGGACTGGATCATCTCGTCGTCCATGCCGGCCTTCTGGCTGATGCTGTTCGCCAGCGCCGAGATGGACGCCTCGGTCTCCCCCGACGCCCCCTTCGTGGCCTTCAGGGTGGCCCGGGTGGTGGCGGCGACCTTGTTGGCCTCCTCGGCCTCCCCGATGGCGGACTTGACGACCCCGACGGCGGCGGCCACCGAGATAGCGGGCCCGATGGTCGACCACAGGTTCTTCAGCGACGACCCGAACGTCTTCTTCGTCCCCGAGGCGGCGGCGGTGCCGGCCTGCTCGCCGGCCTTGGTCGCGCCGGCGGACACCTTCGAGGCGTCGGTGGTCAACTCGATGACGGCGGTGCCGACGACCTCAGCCATCGCGGGCCCCCTCAACGGCGGCGGCATACGAACGCGGGTCGGCCAGACCAGGGGCGGCGGCAGCGGTGGCCGCGCCCTGGTCCGTGGGCGGGCTGGTGATCTGGGTCACCCAGCGCATCCAGTCCTCCTCGTTGCCGATCCGTTCGTGGTGCCAGTTCCAGACCAGGTTGCAGAACCTGTCCAGGGGCAGGTCAGCGGCATCTACGCCTTGGAACGCGCACGAGCCGTCGAGGTCCGCCCAGACCTGGGCCGCCGCTGCGACGAGCCGCCCGACCTCCCAGTAGGGCGTCGGCCCCACGCCCTCTCCAATGCCTGCATCACTTCCATGAGCGTGTCGATGTCGAAGTTGTCGTCGGGGTCCTCGAGCCGCTCCCGGAGCCGGTCGGTGGTCTCGGGCTCGAAGCAGGTGTCCATGAACCCGTCGATGATGAGGGCGTCGGACAGGTCCACGTCGCCGGTGCCGCCGGTGCGTTGCTGGATGGCGGCGGCCTCGATGCCGAGGCGGAGCATCTGGCCGCCCTTCGGTTTCAGGGCGTAGAAGTCCTCGCCGTCGATGCGGAACAGGGTCCGCTCCCGCTCCCGGTCGGGGCTGGTGAACTCCATCGGATCGGGGACGAGGGGGGTCGGGTCGGTGGTCATAGCCTGTTGATCTCCTCGGTGAGCGCGTCCATCAAGAACGGGCGGCCAATCATGTAGCGGGTGCCCTCGTGGACGAACACGGCGTACTCCGCGTCGTCGTACAACTCCCAGGAGCCGGGCACCCCGGTCTCCCGGTAGGCGATGTGGGACCGCAGGTAGCCGGTCGGGTAGCCGGGCGGCGGGTTGACCCAGATCGAGTTCCCGGGGCCCGGGCAGCGGGCGACGGCGTTGGAGCGGGCCCGGTTGAGCATCCGGAGGACCGCCTG
>Ga0126377_10004386_pt1 | contig 10264 bp, 11 predicted proteins | sample PanSoiMetPlot_22_FD_92647 | JGI IMG/M metagenome (GOLD analysis project Ga0126377, IMG submission 92647) | Tropical forest soil microbial communities from Panama - MetaG Plot_22 | ecosystem: Environmental > Terrestrial > Soil > Tropical forest > Bulk soil | place: Panama | collected 2016-02-17 | reverse complement strand
TGGTTTCGTGCCACCTTCGTTGCTTTCATTATTTGCGTTTCCCCAGACATTCTTCCACAACGGCGCGGCGGTTTCGTTGGACCAGGTCATGGACAACGTTACGCATCGCAGCGCCGGTACGGCCGGAGTGGATACACTCGCGAGCGCAGCAGATCGCGCAAAGTTGGTGAAATTCATCCAGTCGATCGACGCCAACACCGCGCCAATTCCGTAACAGACGTTGGAGTGCGGGGACCTATCACGCTTTGTGATCGAGCTTGTTTCAAGCTGTGCGATCCCAAGCGGTGACGGGTCCACGCACTCCAACGACCCCACTGGCCCTCACCTCTCCCGAGAACCAGTTTTTTGATTCTTAGCTGGATGATGCCACGGCCTTGCGCCGCGGAGGTTCACGTTTGTTGCTACAAGTGGTCTCGAGTCTTCCTCATTGATGCCACGGTCTTGCGCCGTGGTGGTTCACGTTCTTGCTTCGTGGTGCATCGATCTAAGAGAGGCCGCAACGTGAGCCTCCATGGCGCAAGGCCATGGCATCTCTGATGCTTAGTTCATTTCCAGATGTAGCCGTAAGCATGAAGTACCATGGCGCAAGGCCATGGCATCTGAACCTTGGTAATGTGCTGCGGCTTTTTCCTTCCAGCCGCGAAACTTTCCGCACCATTGCACTCTGTCCCCAAATTTCAGCGAATAACTGTCCCCAAATTTCAGCGAATAAAACGTGAGCAGTTCCAGGCAATAGCGTCTGGCATGAGCATTGCCCCCTTGCACTTGTTCTATGGATGACCAGCAGGACAAGTTTGTTTTGAAAAGAGGAAAGCATCATGAAGCTTCTATTATTCTTTGCACTAGTGTGTGCCCTGGTTTTGGGTACCAGTTTCCTTCCGGTGGCCGGGGCGACAAAAGATACAAAGATGCAACTGGCCACGACCAAGTTTGTCGAACCGGTTACCCTGATGGGTAAGACCCTCCAGGGTGAATACTTGTTCGTCCATGACGATGCTGCGATGGAGCGCGGAGAGGCCTGCACGTCTGTTTACAGAGGTTACGCTGCAACGGCCGACAAGTTGGTAGTTCGTTTCCACTGCGCTCCGGTGGCCCGTCAAATGGCGAAGCACTTTACGGTGCGCACAAAACTCACTGCCCCTGGACGAATCGAATTGATTGAGTTCCAGTTCGGTGGCAGCAGCGAAGGCCATTTGGTACCGATCGATCTTGAGACCGCGCACGTTGACCTGGTGCCGCACAACTAAGAGGATTCGTCAGCCAAAACTGAACCGACCATTAAGGAGGCCTGCTATTGGTGCGCGAAAAGCGATGACCATAAGCTAAGCCTCCGCGACGGTCGGCCTAAAGATCCGTAGCATCGTTACCGCTTCCTCCCCTGCCAGTCCAGCAGATTCACCTTACGTTTTCTCTCTTTCATAAATCTTTCAGAGAGAAATCACGACTTCCAAAAGACTTCTCCGCTGCCGCGCAGTAGGGTGCACGCCGCCCTATGAGTGCTATTAGTTTGGATTGTCATCCTCACCTTAACGCCGCTTCAATTTCCCACGATGAAGAGGCAAGCTGTCTTGAACCGCTATCAACGCTGTTGTGGCTGGAGTGTGGGTCGTGCAGCGGTGAATCAATGGCCATTCTCGGCGCCGAGGGACCGGGCAGGGAAGGGTACAACCTCCTCGACTTCCTCGAAAATAACCAGGTTCAACTGCTCTGGCACCCATCACTCTCGCTCGAGTCTCCGAAACAATTACAAACACTGATCGCTCGAATCCTTAACGGTCAGCAGGATCTCACCTTTCTTTGCGTTGAAGGCAGCATCATCAACGGTCCGAACGGAACCGGAATGTTCGATACGCTCCACGGCCAACCAAAGAGAGACATTATTCGGGCACTCTGCGATCGGGCAGACTTTGTCCTGGCCATGGGAACCTGTGCCTCATTCGGTGGTATTCCCGCAGCGCCGCCGAATCCTACCGAATCAACCGGGCTGCAGTTTCAAAACGACAATCATGGTGGGTTACTGGATCAAGACTGGCGCTCGCGATCCGGCCTGCCAGTGTTGAATTTGAGTGGTTGTCCCGTCGATGCGGCAACCATGATCAAGACGATGAGCTGGATTCTGAAAGGCATGCCGTTAGAACTCGATGTTCGTAATCGGCCATTTACGGTTGGTCCATGTCTTTCCGACACGCTGCATCCGAAGTGTGGTACGTCTGAAAAAGTCGGTTACTCGTGTTATGGCTGTATTAGTGCGAAGTTTCCTTTGAGTAAAGCGATGTTTCGTCAGGTGGAACATCCGGAGAAGGAGAAACCTTTCGATCGCACCAGTGAACAAACCTACATTAACTACCGGCGGGCGATTCAAACTGGAGTGTTCAGCTGTGGCTAAACAAATCATCCAAATGGAGATGAATCGAGTGGAAGGCGACCTCGAGATAAAACTCGAAGTTGATGACCACACAGTGACCGATGCCTGGTGCGTGGGCACAATGTTTCGCGGCTTCGAACAGATCATGTTGGGTCGGGATCCCAACGACGCGTTGATCATTTGTCCACGGATTTGCGGTATTTGCAGTACCTCACAACTTTACGCTGCCACCTCGGCGTTGGAGGTTGCTTACCAGGCGCCGGTTGCGCCCAATGCTATTCGCATCCGCAATCTATGTTTGATGGCCGAGTCAGTGATGAGTGATGCGCGCCACACCTTTCTTATGTTTGCGCCCGATTTTTGTGACGAAGTCTATCGTAGTCACGAACTCTATGAGCAAATGTTGGAATTGTTTGAGCCGCCGTTTAAAGGCAGCCTGGCGCGTCAGACCATTCAGTTTTCTAAGCAGGTTTTGGGGATTGTGATTGCGTTTGGAGGACAGTGGCCGCATTCGACTTACATGGCGCCCGGGGGCGTGACCTGTACCTTGAACAAGTTGAAGTTGGTTGAGTGTCTGTCGGTGATCGAGTCCTATATCGGTTGGTATGAAAAAGCTGTGCTCGGTTGTCTCTCGGAACGCTGGTTGACGCTTCAAAATGCGGCTGATTTTTTTGCGTGGCTGGATGAAACTGACTCCCACCAGAACAGTGCTGTAGGGCTGTTCACACGCTTTGGGCGTTCTATTGGGCTTCATAGAACAGGAAAGGGCTCGGGGAATCTCTTGAGCTCCGGCTGTTATTACGATTCTGACAAGTGGCAACCACCATTCACTGAGGCTGCCTGTTTGCAACCGGCGGGTTTCTTCAACGGCGAGACGAATGAATTGGAAACGTTCTCGCAAGCGCACATCTCAGAACACTTGCGCTATTCATGGTTTGTCGATCACGTCGGAGGACGTCACCCTTTCGACAGTGAGACCAAGCCCGACTACCGACCCGACAGTGAAGCGTATAGCTTTGCCAAGGCCACCCGTTACAAAGACCAGGTAGTGCAGCTGGGACCGCTTGCGGACCTGGTGGTTGCCGGCGATCCACTCATCACGTCGTTCTACCAGGCGGAAGGTTCCAACACCTGGCTGCGACAGTTTTGCCGTTTGCACCGGCCAGTCTCGGTCTTACAGCAGATGCACAAGACTGTTAACGAACTGATCCAGCACCTTGGTGAGCCTACTTTTATCAAACCAACCCCGGTGTTGGACGCTGACGGTTGCGGCTTCATTAACGCTGCGAGAGGAAGCCTGGGTCACTGGGTCAAGATCAGGAAAGGGAAAATTGCCAACTACCAGGTGATAACGCCCACCACCTGGAATGCGTCGCCTCGCGATTCCGAAGGACGGCGGGGCCATTGGGAAGAGAGTTTTATTGGGCTGGAAATCAAGGATCTGGCAAACCCCATCGAGTTGTGTCATGTCGTTCGTTCGCACGATGCCTGCCTGGTGTGTACCGTGCACTTCCTGAACAGGGACAGCAAGAGAAGTTTTTCCATCTAAAATCCGGCCGGCTCCTTCATGGTCCATATCATTTGCTTTGGCAATTTGTGGCACGGCGACGACGGTTTTGGTGTGCACGTCTTTCGCAGGTTAGCTGAGCTTGGTGTTCCTGAACACGTGAGAGTCTTTGATGCAGGCACCGCCGGGTTTAACGCGTTGGGATACTTTGAGAACTGTCGCAAAGTGATCATCGTTGACGCGATGGAGTCAGGCCTACCGGCGGGCACAGTGCGGAAGTTCCCCTGGGAAGCAACGGCGCGTCCTGAAGGTGTACTTAGCGTGCATGCAGTTGGCGTGGATCATTTACTTGCGCTGCTACCGGTTCTGAACGAGGAGATGCCGGAAGTAGTAATAATTGGAGCCCAGATTGATCACATCGTGCCGTTTACCGATACGCTTACGCCGGAGTTGGAAAAGGCCGTGGAAACCGCGATCAGTATGATTCAAAGTGAGGCATTGAGTTGAAATCTGTAATAAGTTCGCAGGTTCTAGTTTTTCTGAGAATATTTTGACGCCTTCGGTGTAAGCCTTCTGCGAAGATACTTATTCTTGTTCTTCAAGTCTCTTCTTCTTTGCCGGGCCACCCGACTCGTCCTTGATCGTATAGTCTGATCCAACCTCAAAAAGTGAGTGATCCGGCTCGTTGCGATTGATGTTGAGCAAACGATAGCTCGTCTCGCCAACACGCGGATCAGTGCGCTTGCTAAGCACCGTCATTTGCAGTTGCGGCGAATACCATGTCTCGTCAACAATCTCGATTGGTAGGACGTTGCCAATTTCGCCTGCGGGAATCGTGATTGTGGTGCGACTGCCTTCCGCTTCAACACCCTCGATAACTTGTTTGCCAAGATTTTCCTTCTTTCTGCGCCCATCGTCCGCCTGATTGCCAGCTGATTTCTCGACTCGGACTGGACCGTCTGGTCTAGCGGCTTTCTCGGGAATGGGCTTCGCCTCGTTCGTCTCCCAGCCGGGTTCGCCTATCTTGTTCGGAACTGGTTTTTCGGCCGCCAGTTTCGGTTTGACGGCGATCTTGTAACGCACTTCCTCGTGACTGATAGTGTACTTATAAGCAGTTCTGGTACCGGGAATGAGACTATAGGTGAACCCCGTCACCGGATCATTTATGAAGACGACGGGTTCACCACCGCCCGCCGCTGTCCATTTGCCAATTTTTTCAACGGTACCTTCATTGCGCGTGCGCCCCTGACTATCGCGATACATTTTCGCTACCTCGCGCCGAACGATCTGATTGCCATCGCTGAGGGTTTGGATTGATTCGGTGACTGCGGTCGCCGAAAAGGGCGCGCCAACGACGGTCCTCCCTAAGGCAAACTTAGGCGCAACCAGTTTGAAAGTGTCAACTTCGATTTCGACCGCTGGTTTGGCGTCTTGCATAATCGCGGTCTCACTCTTTGGCCGCTCGATTTGTCGTTCCTTTTCTTGAGCAGGCGCGCTCGTGTAGACCGTCAACATTAAGCCCACAACTATTATCAGTTTGCCTTTCATATGATCCTCCAGTTTTCAATCCTGTTATCAAACTCACTGCACAAAACGAATGGCGCGTGCTACACCGTCCTGCCCAAAAAGCACTTCTGCTCTTACCAGGGTAGTTTCTGCAGCCGGAGGACTGGGTAGCCCTACTTCCCCCAATGCGGAACCGGGCAATTCAACTCTCACCAACCTGATGTTCTCAAGGGCACTAAGATCATCACCCGCGATCAAGGGAAAGAACTCCGTCACAACTTCTTTGTCACGGGCCGCGGCGCGTGGCGCAGAACTGCGTGGACGTACTCGTTTCTGACGAGAGACATGGACGTGTTCAGCCTCACTGGCGCCACTCAGAAGTTGCGGCGACGGCTCAGAAGGTCGAGCTGGTGGGGCGGAAGTTATGTTTACCTGCTCTTCGGAGGAAGCTGGATGTTGCCAGAAGAAACTGACCGTTGCGATCAAAACCAGGATTGCTGCGGCTACAGCGCCTACCTGCCAGGCGTTTAGGCCAGTACGCTGCCAGGAGCTCACTGCTGCGGCGCTGTTGGCTTGAATCCGAATAGCGTTGATTAGTCCCAGTTCAACCCGCAACGGTGTTGTTTCCGCAGCAAGCTCTGCCTGCACTGCCCGAATGCCGGCGATCAAATTCTGTTCTTCAGTCAGTCGATTCGCACAATGATTGCACAACCTGACATGGGCCAGGCTCAGGTCGCGGAGAGAAGCGTCAGCCAGCTGATCGCTTGCCAGCGATAAAACGTTGCGCTCAAAGTCTGTGCACTTCATGCAAAGCACCTCAATAAACTGGTCCACTCTTCGTCTGGAGAGGCCTGGCTGATTTTGCTGGCTCGTAGTCTCTGGACCATCAGGGCATGACCCCGATGCAACCTTGAATTCACTGTTCCCACGGGACATTCCAGTATTCGAGCGGCTTCCGCGTAAGTCATTTCCTGAAAGTCACACAAAACAACTACCTCACGATAGTGAACTGGCAGAGCCACTACGGCCTGGCGCACGATCTTGATTGCTTCTCGCCGTGCGGTTTCCGTTGAGGGATCGTCCCTGGTTACCAGCCGCTCAGTTCCTTCGCCCTCGGCAGGTTCAACTAGCGGCACGTACGGTTTTTCGCGCCTTAGAGAGCGCAGCACGTGATTGCGTGCCATTCCGTACAGGTATGAAGACAAATTGCCGCGCGCCGGATCGTACCGGTGGGGTTCTCGAATCAGTGCTAGAAACACCTCCTGAACAACTTCTTCGGCGATTTGCCTTGATCCGCTCATCAGTAGTCCGAACCGGAAGAGGCCGGCCTGATGTTCCTGGTAGAACGCGGCAAAGACGTGCTCATCACCGGCGGAGATCAGTTGCAATAACTCGGCATCTTTATGAGTCAGAGTCATCAGCTGTTCGGCTGCGGAAAAACTACCTACATATGTAATTCACCGCAGGAGGGGAAAAGCTTCCAAAATATTTGCCTTAAGTGGAAGGTGGCTGCTTTTGATCTCAGATCTCAAGCCAATTGCCTACTTGCGCTCGGGTAACGTTAGTGAGTCGCTGACGGTAACCTCCTCGACTCGCAGGCGAGTAACCGTCAATTCCTCAATCTCCAATGATTTGAACCGCACCTTTCCTGCTCCCAAACGACCAATCGCTAGTCGGCCGATAGCCAACGCCCCAATGGCGAACGCGCCCGCGGCGAATGCGCCCACGGCGAATCCGCCCACGGCAAACGCACCGTATGAAACCGCTCCGATTGCCGTAGCCGGCAAGGCCAACCGGCGTCCATCCCTTGTAGTTTCAAGTTCCTTCATCTTTCAACCCTCCTCGCTGCTATGGTCCAACGGTCCAATACCTGGTCCCAAAGGCCAAAAAATTTTCACCGCTCAGAAAACGCCGCCCCTATAATAAGGACCCTAAGATTGGATCAACTGCTATGAAATTCGCCCGAATTGTATTCCTGGTAGCCGGACTTTTCGGCTTGATTGTAGTCACGCCACAGTATTTCTTCGAAAGCAGAACCGGCCACGACTTTCCGCCGCCGATTACGCACCCGGAGTTCTATTACGGATTCATTGGTGTAACCGTGGCGTGGCAGATTCTCTTTCTGATTCTCTCGCGAGACCCGGAAAGATATCGGCCCATAATGATACCGGCAGTGCTGGAGAAGGCTGGGTGGGTAATTGCGGTGGCGGTTCTTTATCTACAGCAGAGGATTCCTACGGTGATGGTGCCGTTGGCGGGCATTGACCTGGTATTCGGCATTTTGTTTGTCTTTGCTTACCTCAAAACGCCTTCCCTATCCAGGTGAGCCAGCTTCAACTATCTGCGCAACCTCAGCGTCTCTACGTCTCTTGCGGTAGGTATGATTGTATAAGAAAGTTTACCGCAGCGACACAGAGGCGCTGAGCTTGCGCAGATAGAGAAGCCAACTAACCTTTCTTACAGGGAGCTGTACACCGCCTTGCGAAAGTTGGCTCGGTAGTTCCGGGTCAACGTGAGTTGCATTCCATTCTTCATCGTCACCAGGTAGTTGCCATTGAACCAGCGTTGTAATTCCTTTATCCAACCAATCTGAACGATGGTGGAACGATGAATGCGCAGGAACTCACGCGGATTCAATTGCTCTTCGAGTGAACTAATAGTCTCTCGCAGCAAATGTGAACCACCTTCATGGTGCACGCGGACATAGTTTCCCTGCGATTCGATGCAGACGATTCCCGCCACATCAAGCAAGAGGAACTTGTTTGGTTTCTTGATCATGACCCAGTGAATATGTTTGGGGCCACGCTTGATTTCCTCCACCACGGTGTCGAGCTTTTTCCTGGCGCGGGGCCGCTTAATCTGCTCGTCCTGGTCGCTGGTGGTTGTGGGCACTACTGATAAGTTTGCTCTCATTTTAAATGCTCCAATTGTGCAAAACAGGCTTTCTGGACTCGAAGGGTATTGTCTGTGCTGCGTAACCGGTCGTTTCCGTCGTCAGGAATCAACCAGTTGCCATCTTCTGCGCGGATCAGGTGGGCCATCTCGTGCAGCAGGATCAGGGCCCGCGCGGCTCGGGTACCGGACAGGTATTTTCCGATGTAGCGTGATTGGTGATACGAGGGATCCAGTCGATGGTTGTAAAAGGAGCCATTGACGTTGACGACAGTCCGGCCAAAGAGTCGATAATTTGCTCCGCTAGACTGTTCGTGAATCATTTGCAGGCTGCCACTCATCTCCATGGAAACCTCTTTCAAAAGCAATCCCGGTTTCACTTGAGTGATGAAACTGTTAAGGACGGTGGTGGCCAGGCGGGGGCCACCATAGAACTGACTGCAATCATTCTGTTCGTGAAGAATGGTGAAGACATCGTTGTAAGCGACTTTGAAAGAAGAGTCGCGGTGATCCATAACCAGGGGTGTGGGCCCGACTTCTACTAGCTCTGGTACGGCGGATTTGAGCTCAACGCTGGGAGTTTGAGCCCGAGCAGAAATGCAGGTAACCAGTAAGAAGCCAAGCATGCTGATAATCGAAAATTGCATCCTCTTACCTCAGGGCTTAGTTACACTCTCGATCCGATAATTGAAATCCGGCTGCCTGGCGTCGGCTCACCACTGCAACCGGGTGCTCTCACACAGTTCGCTCACGATGGCTTGATATTCTGGTTCGTACGAAACAGATTAGCGGCGTCATACTTGCGCTTGATCTGGGCCAAACGCAGGTAATTTGGACCATAGGCGGCGCGCAATCGATTGCCTTCGTCGGCGGTCAGAAAGTTGACGTAGACGCCACCGTTAGCGAAAGGTGCTGAGGCTTTGAAAAGGTCACGGGCCCAGTTGATGCAGCGCGTGTCATCAGCTGCATTCTCCCAGCGACCGTGAACGTTCATGACAAACTGAGCATCACGGTGAGGGTACGCAGCCGAGTCTGGGCTCGGCCGCGTAGTTGCGCCCCCGAGAGCTCCGAAAAAGATCTCGCATTGAGGTGATGGCAGTTTGTCGCTGTACTCGATAACAGTGTCGAACAATCCATCACTGAGAGTGGAAAAGTTGTGAGACTTCCAGTAGTTGCGCGCCCCGGGCGCGAGTAGTGGATCAAAGGCCTGCTGCCACGCAGCATAAGGCTGTACACCCACGTGTTGTCCTAAGATAGTGCCGAATTTGCGTAACGGTTCAATGAGCGACTCACCTTGCTTTGGATCACCGAGGTAGCACAAAGCGAAGGCGACAATCCCCTGACCGTGTACTTCCGGGGGGAGAAACGGTAACGGTGGGGCCTGGCGTAAGAGAGCCCACACGGAGAGATCGTCCGGCGCTCCGGCGACGAATTCGCGATACTGTCCCAGTACTGCTTTCGCTTCGGCCAGGGGATAGATAACGAGGCCGCTCAACACCTCTGGACCCACTGGATGCAGGCGAAACTCAAAGTGAGTGACGACGCCGAAATTGCCGCCGCCGCCGCGAATGGCCCAGAAAAGGTCCGGGTTCTCAATGGCACTAGCGCGGACTACCTGGCCTGCAGCGGTGACAACCAACGCGGATTCAAGATTGTCGATGGTCATGCCGTACTTGCGACTTAGCCAGCCGAAACCGCCGCCTAAGGTCAGTCCCCCGATTCCGGTGGTGGAATTAATGCCGACTGGAGTTGCGAGACCGTAGGCTTGCGTAGCGGCGTCGAGGTCAGCGAGCGTTGCGCCGCCCTCGATGCTGACTCGGCGCGTCTCAGGGTTGACGGTCGCCGCTTTCATCCGCGACAGATCGATCACTACTCCGTCATCGCACAACGCGCTGCCGGCGATGTTATGACCGCCACCGCGCACGGCGAGGGTGAATCCGCTCTCACGCGCAAAGTTCACTGCCCGCACTACATCTGAGGTGGTCAAGCAACGA
>Ga0126377_10004385_pt1 | contig 10265 bp, 7 predicted proteins | sample PanSoiMetPlot_22_FD_92647 | JGI IMG/M metagenome (GOLD analysis project Ga0126377, IMG submission 92647) | Tropical forest soil microbial communities from Panama - MetaG Plot_22 | ecosystem: Environmental > Terrestrial > Soil > Tropical forest > Bulk soil | place: Panama | collected 2016-02-17 | reverse complement strand
GTTGTTGTTGTCCGTCAGGAACTGCTCCATGTTCGTCTGGGCGATCGCCGGGTCCCAGTTGTCCGTGTAGGACTCGCCGACGTTCTTGATGTCACCCGCGTCCTCGGCGTCCTGCAGGACCTCCTGCTGGCCCGAACGAAGGAAGTCGGCGTTCGCGTCGGCCGAGTTCCCCTTGATGTAGACGTAGTTGCCCTTGGGGACCTGCGCGAGCACGGCCTCCGCCTGCATGCGCCCGACCTCGACGTTGTCGAACGTGACGTACAGCGCGCCCGGGTTCTCGATCAGCCGGTCGTATGCCACGACCGGGATGCCCTGGTCGAGCGCGCTCTGCACCGCGGGCAGGATCGCCTCACCGTCCTGCGCCAAGATGATGAGCGCGTTCGCGCCCTGCGAGATCAGGTTCTCCACGTCGGCCAGCTGCTGCTCGGCCGAGGACCCGGCGTCGGTCGAGATGTACTCGGCCCCGCCGGCCTGGAGCGCGTCCTGGATCGCTGGCTCGTCCCACTTGGCCCAGCGCTCCTCCTGGTAGTTGTTCCACGAGACGCCGACGACGAGCTTCTCGCCGGTAGCGCCTCCTCCCGTCTGCCCAGTCGCTCCACCGCCGCCGTTGTCGTCGCTCGAACACGCGGCGAGCAGCAGAACCGACAGGGCGAGCAACGCCAATACTCGACGCTTCAACGCACACCCCCCCTTCTGGACGGAACGTCCCCCTGACGTACCGACCCCACCGTTCTACGAACCGGATGGCCCCTGCGGTTTCACGGGTACGCGTGACCGCCGTCCTGTCTAGGGGTCGGGCTCACGCGGTCCGCCGTGCCTGGGCCGTGCGCCAACATGGCACATTCGGGCAGGGGGCGCAATCCGTTCGTCTGGCCGCGCCGGCACAGCCATCCGGCTGTTGCGGCCGTTCGGTGCCCCCGATAGCCTGCCTATCCGCGCGACGATCCGGCTCGGGTTCACGACCTGGGATCCGATCACGCCCATCACTTTTCGCGAGGCTGGACGGATGCAACGTGTGAGGTCGGCGACCGACGAGGGCGGCGAACCGCCCGAGTCCAGGCCGGATGCCGGGCATCCGGGGCGGCCTCGATCGACCGCGTGGTGGCTGGTGATCGGCGCGGCGGGCGGGGCGCTCGTCGCGTTCGCTGCGGTGTTCACGTTCGGCCTGTGGATCTCGCGGACGGACCCATCCGAGACGGCCGCGCCGCGGTTCGTCGAAGAGGCCGAGGCCGCGGGCATCCACCACGTCTACGGGGGCGACTTCGCGTACTTCGTGGGGGGCGGTGTCGCAACGTTCGACTGCAACGGCGATCGGAGGCCCGACCTGTACCTCGCCGGCGGATCGAACCCGGCCGCGCTCTACCGCAATCAGAGCCCCGTCGGAGGCGCGCTCCGGTTCGAGAAGGTGTCCGATCCCGTCACCGATCTGACCAGCGTCACCGGTGCGTACCCGATCGACATCGACGGTGACGGCCTGACCGATCTCGCGGTCCTGCGCAACGGCCGGAACCTCCTGCTTCGCGGCCTCGGGGACTGCCGCTTCGAGCGCGCGAACGACACGTGGGGCTACGAGGGAGGCGACGCGTGGACCGCGGCATTCAGCGCGACCTGGGAGGGTTCTGACGCGTTGCCCACGCTCGCGTTCGGCAACTACCTCGACCTGGCCAAGGCCCCGGACCGATCGGCGTGCGCCGACAGCGAGCTCGTGCGCCCGGCGCCGGCCGGAGACGCGTACGCCGCACCTATCCCGCTCGCGCCCGGGTACTGCACGTTGTCGGTCCTGTTCAGCGACTGGGGCCGCTCGGGCCACACGGACCTGCGCATGGCAAACGACCGGCACTACTACCTCGACGGCGAGGAGCAGCTGTGGCGCATCGAGCCGGGCGAGGCGCCGCGCCCGTACACGCGCGCCGAGGGGTGGCGGCGGCTGGTGATCTGGGGGATGGGCATCGCCAGCTACGACGTCACCGGGGACGGCCTGCCCGACGTCTACCTGACCAGCCAGGGAGACAACAAGCTGCAGACGCTCGCCGACACATCCGGCCGGCCCATCTACGAGGACATCGCGATCGAGGAGGGCGTGACCGCGACGCGGCCGTACGCCGGTGGCGACCCGCTTCCCTCGACCGCGTGGCACCCCGAGTTCCAGGACGTGAACAACGACGGGCTCGTCGACCTGTTCGTCTCCAAAGGCAACGTCGAGGCCCAGCAGGACTTCGCGGCGAAGGACCCGAGCAACCTCCTGCTCGGCCGGGACGACGGCTCGTTCGCCGAGGCCGGCGGCGCGGCCGGGCTGGTGAGCTTCGTCAGGGGGCGGGGCGCCTCGGTCGTCGACCTGAACCTCGACGGCCTGCCCGACATCCTGCAGGTGAACCGGCGCGTGAACGTGAGCTTGTTCCGCAACGTGGGTTCGGGCACCGCTGTCGAACCCGAGGCGATGGGCAACTGGATCGCGGTTCGCCCCGAGCAGTCAGGGCCCAACCGCGACGCCATCGGCTCGTGGATCCAGCTGCGGTTCGGGGACCGGACGGCCGAGCGGGAGGTCACGATCGGCGGCGGCCACGCGAGCGGCGAGCTCGGGTGGATCCATTTCGGGCTCGGCGACGCGGGCGATGCCGAGATCCGGATCCTGTGGCCGCAGGGCGGCGCGAGCCCGTGGGAGGACGTCGCCGCGAACCGGTTCGTCACGATCCGGCGCGGGGCGGCCGGGCCGCTCACGTGGACCCCGGAGGCGACGCCGTGACCCGGGCGCACGTCGCCGAGGTGGCGCTGCCCGATTTCGGAACGCCCGAGGCGGTGCCGGAGATCCCGGCGGCCGTGTATGCCGACCGGCTCGCCAGGCTTCGGGCTCGCGCCGAGGAGGCCGGCTACGACGTCTTGGTCGTGTACGCCGACCGCGAGCACAGCGCGAACCTGTCCTACCTGACCGGCTTCGACCCGCGCTTCGAGGAGGCGATGTTGATCGTCGGCCGCGGGGGCGAGCCGGCGATCCTGGCCGGCAACGAGTGCTACGGGACGGCCGGCGCCGCGCCGCTCGCGATGCGGCGGCACCTGTTCCAGGACTTCAGTCTCCCGAGCCAGCCTCGGGACCGGTCCCTTCCGCTGTCGGAGATCCTTCGTGAGGAGGGCGTGGGCGATGCGAGCGCGGTGGGCGTGATCGGCTGGAAGGAGTTCGAGGACCGGAGGCGGATCGAGATCCCCGCCTACCTCGTTGACGAGCTCCGAGCGCTCACCCCATCCGGGTCGCTCGAGAACGCCGGGCATCTGCTGACCGGGGCCGCCGACGGCCTGCGCGTGATCAACGAGCTCGAGCAGCTGGCGGCGTTCGAGTACGCCGCATGCCGCACCTCCAGCGGCGTGCGCCGCCTGATCCGCGGGCTCGAGCCCGGCCTACGCGAGGATGAGGCGGTTTCCCTGCTCGAATGGAACGGCATGCCGCTGTCCTGCCACCTGATGCTGACCAGCGGCGAGCGCGCGACGTTCGGGCTGCTCAGCCCCGGGGACCGGCGGATCGAACGCGGCGACCGCTTCACGGTCGCGTTCGGGATCTGGGGGGCGTTGAACTGCCGCGCCGGGTTCGTGGTCGAGGGCGCGGGCGAGCTGCCCGACGGCATCGGCGACTACGTCGAGCGGCTGGTCGGCCCGTACTTCGAGGCGGTGGCCGAGTGGTACGGCGCCCTTCACGTCGGCCAGACCGGCGGCGTCTTGCACGAGATCGTGCGGCGGCGGCTCGGGGACCCGTTCTTCGGCATCTTCCTCAATCCCGGGCACCAGCTGCACCTCGACGAATGGGTGAACTCCCCCATCACACCGGGATCGCCGATCGAGCTCGCATCCGGCATGGCGTTCCAGGTGGACATCATCCCCGCGACGGGCACCCCGTACTTCACCACCAACATCGAGGACGGCGTCGCGCTGGGCGACGAGTCGTTGCGTGGTGCGTATGCGACGGCGTATCCGGGGGCGTGGCGGCGGATCCAGGCGCGGCGGCGCTTCATGGCCGAGTCGCTGGGGATCGAGCTGCATCCGGACGTCCTGCCGTTCTCGAACATCCCGGCCTGGCTTCCGCCGTTCCTGCTGGGCTCGGATCGCGTGATGACGATGGCCGCGTAGGAACGACGAGCCCCACGGCGTCCCGGCGCTCGAAGACCGGGGGCGGTTGGGAGGAGGAGGACCGATGGCGTACGAACCGAAGGCGCAGGACAAGTTCTCGTTCGGGCTGTGGACCGTCGGGAACATCGGCATCGACCCGTTCGGGGAGCCGGTGCGCGAGGCGCTCTCGCCGGTGCAGCTTGTCGAGCTTCTGGCCGAGGTCGGCGCGTGGGGCGTGAACCTGCACGACAACGACCTCGTCCCGATCGATGCGAGCCCGCACGAGCGTGACCAGATCGTCTCGGACTTCCGAAAGGCGCTCGACGCGACCGGTCTTGTCGTCCCGATGGCGACGACGAACCTGTTCCGAGATCCGATCTTCCGCGACGGCGCGTTCACAGCAAACGACCCCCGCGTCCGCGCGTTCGCACTGCAGAAGACGATGCGCGCGATGGACCTGGGCGTGGAGCTCGGGGCGACGACGTACGTGTTCTGGGGCGGTCGCGAGGGCGTGGAGACCGACTCGTCCAAGGACCCGCTGGTCGCGCTCGGCCGCTACACGGAGGCGATGAACTTCCTGTGCGCGTACGTGAAGGACCAGGGCTACGACCTGCGGTTCGCGCTCGAGTCCAAACCCAACGAGCCCCGCGGAGACATCTACCTGTCGACCACGGGCGCGATGCTCGCCTTCATCCAGACGCTCGAGCACTCGGAGATGGTCGGCGTGAACCCGGAGGTCGCGCACGAACACATGGCCGGCCTGAACTTCACGCACCACGTCGCGCAGGCGTGGTCGATGGGCAAGCTGTTCCACATCGACCTGAACGATCAGATCCCCGGCCGCTACGACCAGGACCTGCGATTCGGCTCGGCGAATCCTAAGGCGGCCTTCTTCCTGGTCAAGCTCCTCGAGGACGTGGGCTACCCGGGGAGCCGGCACTTCGACGCGCATGCGTACCGGACCTCGGACTACGAGGACGTGAAGGCGTTCGCCCGCGGGTGCATGCGCACGTACCTGATCCTGAAGGAGAAGGCCGAGCGCTGGAACACCGATCCGGAGATCCAGGAGCTCGTGGCGCAGATCAATGCGGACGACGGCTCGATCGATCTCGGGCCGTACACGTCCGAACGAGCCAAGGCGCTGGGGGATCTGGACGTCGACCGACGGGCGGTGGCGGCGCGCGGCCAGCCCTACGAGCGCCTGGACCAGCTCACGATCGACCTGCTGCTCGGGGCGCGCTAACCGCCGACCCGGAACAGCTCCTCGATCACGCGCAGGTTCGCGACCGCATCGGCGGGCGGGATCGGCACCGAGGTGCCGTCCAGGATGGCGGCGGCGAATCGTTCGGCCTGGATGGTGTACTCGTTCGCCGGCTCGAACGTGAGCACCTCGGTGTCCGGCGCGCCCGGCGGGTCGCCGCCGGCGGTGACGAACACGCGCGTTGCTCGGTCCAGGGGGATGTTGAAGGGGATCTCCAACGAGATCCGGCCCTCGGTCCCGTACACGTGGACGCGCTGGTCGGGTTCGGCGCGGGTCGAGCAGGTGAACGTGGCGACGCCGGCCGGGAACTCGAGCACGCCGGAGGTCAGCACGTCCACTCCCGCATCGGGGTCGCGATGGACCGATCCCCGGACGCGCACGGGTTCGGAGCCGAACAGCATCCGCGACAGGTTCACCGAATAGCAGCCGATGTCGTACAGCGCCCCCCCACCCGAGGCCGGGATGTTGCGGATGTTCGTGGCGTCGTCGTTGAAGTACGAGAACCAGCTCTGCACGGCCCTGAGCTCACCGAGGCGGCCGCCCTCGACCAGCTCTCGAGCCTTCACCCAGGTCGGATGCAGCCGGTACATGAACGCCTCCATGAGCAGCACGCCCTCGGTCTCGCAGGCCTCGATCATCCGTTCGGCTTGTTTGGCGCTCATCGCGAGCGGCTTCTCGCACAGCACGTGCTTGCCCGCGCGGGCCGCCGCGATCGTCCAGGGTTCGTGCAGGTCGTTCGGGAGCGGGATGTACACGGCGTCGACCTCGGGGTCGGCCAGGACCTCCTCGTACGAGCCATACGCCCGCGCGATCCCGTACCCGGAGGCGGCCGCCTCGGCGCTCGTGCGGTCGCGCGACCCGATCGCCACCACCTCGCACCGCGCGGCCGCCCGGGTCGCGGGGACCACCTTGTTGTTGATGTTCGCGGTCGAGAGGACCCCCCAGCGCACGACGCGATCGGTCATCCCCACGACGGCTCCGTGATCGGCCGGAACGCCACCTCGAGGATCCGATGGTTCCTCGGCCGCGTGAGGACGAACACGACGGCCTCGGCCACGTCCTCGGCCGACATCATCCCGCCGAGCTCGGGCATGTCGGGGGTGCGTCCCCGGCCCATCGCGAACTCGGTCGCGACCCCGCCCGGACACACGTTCGTGCACCGGACACCCTGATCGCGGAGTTCGTGGTCCAGGGCGGCCGTGAACCCGACCTGCGCGAACTTCGACGCGCAGTAGACGGCCTCGAACGGCAGTCCGCGGCGGCCCGCCTCGGACGCGAGCGTGACGATGTCGGCGCCGTCGCTCCTCAGGAGGTGCGGCAGCGCGGCGCGCACCGTGTAGATCGTGCCCTTCACGTTGAGATCGATCATCTCCTCGAGGTGCGCATGGTCCAGCTCGAGGAACGGCCCGTACGCACCGACGCCCGCGTTCGCCACCACGATGTCGAGCCCGCCGAAGCGGTCGACCACCGCGCCGACGAACGCGTCCACCGCCGCGGCGTCGCGCACGTCGCACGGCTGCGCGACCGCGTCGGCGATGCCGAGGTCGGCGCCGCTTCGCGAGGCTAGCCCGAGCCGGACGCCCTGCTCGGCCAGCGATCGGGCCACGGCCGCCCCGATCCCCCCGCTCGCACCCGTCACGAGCGCGACCTTGCCACTGAGTCCCACCATGCCCTCCCCCGTTCGCTCACCATCCGGCCGCGACGCGTGTACACGCCGCGTGGAGGGCAGAGCCTAACGCAGCCCCTGTGACCGCCCGGATGGAACCCATGCGGCGACGAGACGTGTCGCATCGGCTACGGTCGCGCCGTGGCGACCACGGACCGACGCGACGCGATCCGGGTGGGCCTGATCGGGTTCGGACTGGCCGGCAAGGTGTTCCATGCGCCGCTGATCGCGGCGACCCCGGGGATGAGGCTCGCGTCGATCGTCACGAGCGATCCCGGCCGACGGGAGTCGGCTCACGCCGCATATCCGCAGGCTTCGGTGCTGCCGAGCGTCGACGACCTGTGGTCGGGCCCCTCCGAGCTCGACCTGATCGTGATCGGCACGCCGAACAGCTCGCACGTCCCGCTCGCACGGGCGGCGCTCGAACGCGGGCTGGCCGTCGTGATCGACAAGCCGATGGCGCCGTCGGCTGCCGAGGGGCAGCGACTGGTCGAGGAGGCCGAGTCGCGAACCCTGTTGCTGACCGTCTTCCAGAACCGGCGCTGGGACGGCGACTACCTGACGTTTCGGCGGCTGCTCGCCGAGGGCGTGCTCGGGGACGTGGTCCGGTTCGAGTCGCGCTTCGAACGATGGCGGCCGACGGTCAGCCGCGACGCTTGGCGAGAACGCGCCGAACCGAACGGAGCCGGCGGCCTCCTGTTCGACCTGGGCGCTCACCTGATCGACCAGGCGGTACAGGCGTTCGGGCCGCCCACGCACGTGTACGCGGAGGTCGAGCGCCGCCGGCCAGGCGCCGAGGTCGACGACGACAGCTTCGTGGCGATGCGGCACCCTGGCGGGACCCTCAGCCACCTGTGGATGAACGCGATCGCGGGGATCCGGGCGCCGCGGATGCGCGTGCTCGGCCTGCTGGGCTCGTTCCAGAAGCACGGGCTCGACGTGCAGGAGGAGGCCCTGAGCAACGGGATGCGGCCCGGCGACCCCGAGTGGGGACACGAGCCGCCGGACGCGTGGGGAACGCTCCAGGTGGGCGGTGAGACGCGCACGGTCCAGACCGAACCCGGCGCGTACGAGGCGTACTACGCGGGGCTCGCCGAGGCGATGCGCTCGAACGGGCCGCCTCCGGTTGATCCGCGCGACTCCGTGCAGTGTCTGCGGATCATCGAGACCGCGTTCGAGAGCGCCAAGACCGGTGCCGTGGTCCCGTTCGAGCCGTAGCGACTACCGCGACCGCGCGTGGTCCAGGCACAGGACCGCCCACGGGATCGCCTCGAGTCGCTCGTCGCCGATCGGGTCACCGCAGACGTCGCACGACCCATAGGTCCCTTCGTCGAGCTTCTCGAGCGCGCGCCGCACGTCGCCGAGCTTGGCATCGAGCTTCTTCGCGGCATCGACCTGCGTGATGCGCTCGACCGCCTGGCTCGTCCCCTCCCCGACCCGCTTGCCGAACGACACCGCCGCCATCGGGTCACGCGGGGCCGCGGTCAGCGTCTCGATCTCGCGCCGAAGCCCGTCGCGGGCGCGTTCGAGGACGGCTCGGACCTCGGTCGGGTCCACGCTCAGACGTCGAGCAGGTCGGGGTCGCCGCCCGCCGGCTCGACCTGGCCGTTGCCGCCGCCGTCCGAGAACACCGACGGCGCCGCCAGCGAGCGTCGGCTCTCGAGCTCCCTGAAGACGTCGGTCGCGTGATCGACGCACAGCACGACCAGGTCGCCGGGCCGGGAGCGGTCGAGCGCCTTTCGCGTGGCGTCCATCTCGTCGGTCACGATCTCGGCGCTGCCGGCCCGCGCCCCCGTCGAGATCGCGTCCTGCACGCCCTCCAGGATCAGCGCGGCCGTCTCCCCGCGCCTGCGACCCCGGGTGTTCTTGTCCTCGCGGATGATCACGTCGTCGAAGTACTTCGCCGCCACGCGCCCGAGTTGTCGCATATCCTCGTCGCGCCGGTCTCCCGCCGTCGCGACGACGGCCACCCGCAGGTTCGCGCTCCACGACGCCTCCCCGGGGCGGCCACCCGTCGGCGCGTCGGTCGTGAGCCGCTCGACGAAGTCGCCCAGCGTCTCCAGCCCCGCGGCGTTGTGCGCGTAGTCGATCAGCACCTTCACGCCGTCCAGGTCGAACACGTTCAGGCGGCCCGGCGCCTGGTAGATCGATGTCGTGAACGAGCGCAGGCCCTGGCGGATGTCGTGAAGGTGTGCGCCGGCGGCGTGCGCCGCGGCGGCGGCGGCCATCGCGTTCTGCACCATCATCCGCGCACGGCCCTCGAAGGTCGCCGGCAGCGTGTGCACCCATGCGATCGGCATCGTGCGCCGCCCCTCCTTGATCACCATCATCTCGCCGCGCGGACCCTTCTCGAGCACGACCGCCTTGCCGCCTCGGCGAACCCAGCGCTCGACCAGGTCGTTGCGCTCCTGCATCGAGAAAAGGATCACCGAGCCACTGCACGCCTTGCGCATGCCGGCAACGAGCTCATCGTCCGCGTTCAGCACCCCGAACCCGGTCTTGGGGACCGCCTCGACCACCACCTGCTTGACCGCGGCGAGCTGTTCGAGCGAGTCGATGCCCTTCAGGCCGAGGTGATCGCCGGTCACGTTCAGGACGACGGCGACGTCGTTCCTCCCGTAGCCCAGGCCCTCGCGCAGGATCCCGCCGCGTGCGGTCTCGAACACGGCGAAGTCCACCCGCGGGTTCTGCAGCACCATCTGCGCCGACTTCGGGCCGCTGGCGTCGGCGCGCTTGACCAGCCGCTCGTCGATGTAGATGCCGTCGGTCGTCGTCATGCCCACCGAGCGCCCCATCCCCTTGAAGATGTGCGCGATCATCCGCGTGGTCGTGGTCTTGCCGTTCGAGCCCGTCACCGCGACGATCGGGATGCGCGAGGGCGTGGCGCTGGGGAACAGCAGGTCGACGACGTCCTTGGCGACGAACTGCGCCTCGCCCTCGGTCGGATGCGTGTGCATCCGGAACCCCGGCGCCGCGTTCACCTCGACGATCGCGCCGCCGGTCTCGCGCACGGGCTGGGTGATGTCGGGCGCGAGGAAGTCGATGCCGGCCACGTCGAGCCCGACGACACGGGCCGCCTCCTCGGCGATCTCGACGTTCTCCTCGTGGGCCTCCCACGTACGGTCGATCGAGCTGCCGCCGGTGGACATGTTGCCGGTGTCGGCGAGCTTGATGAAAGCGCCCTCGTCCGGCACGTCGTCGAGCCCGTAGCCTTGCTTGCGCAAGAGCTCGATCGCGGCTTCGTCC